>Ga0272444_10002207_pt1 | contig 18123 bp, 13 predicted proteins | sample SSMForm13_FD_201033 | JGI IMG/M metagenome (GOLD analysis project Ga0272444, IMG submission 201033) | Marine sediment archaeal communities from Little Sippewissett salt marsh, Falmouth, MA, United States - SSM-Form-13 | ecosystem: Environmental > Aquatic > Marine > Wetlands > Sediment ... | reverse complement strand
AGCGGGTATCCCACCAGTTCTTCCGTGTAGGGATTGTAGCGGACAATTCGTCCCTGGGTATCCAGAACCAGTACGACTGCCTGGGCCGTTTCGATAAGACTTTCGGCAAAATCACGCTCCCTGACCAGGGCCAGCTCCGCCTGTCGACGCTCGGTAATATCTTCATACACCACCACGGCTTTGCGACTTCGAAGGCTGACACCCAGTTTCGATGCAGTCAGGGCGCAGATGATCTCGTGTCCGCCACGATCGATACAACGAATTTCGTCGAAGCGGACCTTACGTCCCGTATGCTCACCATAAAGATTTTCCCCTACTTTTTGATATTCCCTGTCATTCAGGTAGAAGACGCGGCTGCTCTTTCCGATCAATTCGTCGGGTTTCCAGCCGAAGACCTGGTGTACCGCGTTATTGGCAAAGATGATTCGCCTGTTTTCAAGACCGATAACTGCGTGTGGTATTGTTTCGAGAATCGACGACTCAAGCGCCTCAAGTTCTTCCAGCTTTTTCCTCGCTTCGCGAAGATCGGTCATGTCCAGGACGTTGCCCAGAACCGCCCGCCGCCCTTTGTAATTTATAGGAGAAACAACCACGACAAGATGTCGGACTTGTCCGTCTTTTCTGATAATCCGCACTTCAAGAGGAAATGATGCCTCACCGTTCATCACCTTCCGGGAATATTCCATCACCATCGTGCGATCCCGAAGATGCACAATTCTATCTGCATTTTCCCCCAGTGCTTCGCTTTTGTCATACCCCGTATAGGATTCCATCATGGAGTTGATAAAGCAGAGCTTCCCGTCCTGCACAATGAAAACACCGGTTTGCATTTTATCGGTGAGAATCCGGTACAGTTCTTCCGCTCTTTTGCGCTCCGTAATATCCCGGAATGAAGCAATTCGAATCGTCCGCCCCTCAAAACTGACATTTTTTCCTTGAATCTCCATGGGGAAAGTAGACCCATCTTTCCTGAGGGCAAGTACTTCATAGGGCTTCTCATAGGCCGCGCTCATATTCCTCTCTACTGCTTCCCGATGCTCCGGCACAATGATCCTGAGAAGTTCCGTACCCACAAGCTCCTCGGGATCATATCCCGTTATGGCGGCAAGCGCTCTGTTTGCATCGAGGAAACATCCATCGGCATGAATGCAGATTCCTTCGTACGTGGAAAAATGAAAATCCTGAAAAGTACTTTCATCAGGCACTGACTCTACATCACTTTCACGGATACGTCGTTTCTCTTTCAATGATCTGATCATCGTATGCAATTCTTCACGGACAGGTCTTTCAGGCATCTCAGACTCCTCTTCCCCCCCCTTTCAGGATCAGGGTATTGGTGAAATTATATACACACATGTACCGAAACTGCAAGATTTCAGGTCGCTCTATTGATACACTTTAAAATGGAAGTTCACCTTCAAATCGTATAGAATGACTGAAGCACGTTGGAATAAAAAATAGAGGTATGCAACTCCATACTTCAATACCAGGCAACCCATAACGGCACAAGCCGCTAACTTCAAAGAACTTCACGATGAAACAATCTATTGTACACTGCCTCAGGAACTTCTTTTCGATGATTGATACATCAAATCGAGAACGGGCGGCCGCGCTCACTGTCGTCGAATTGGAAGAATTGGAAAACATCTTCGCACTTCTTATTTTGGGTTCTTTTGTCGGATTCCCTTCACCACCCTCCTTTCTGGCAGTAGAACTGCTGCCGTTCATGGAAAAAGAACTGACGATACTGAACGAACGAGCGAGAAATTCGGGGGATATGCTCGCCACATTGTGCGGATCTCTGGGCATCGATTAAATGAAAATTCTTTTTTTTACCGGAAAAGGGGGCGTGGGGAAGTCGTCCCTGTCGGCCGCAACCGCATGGCAGTTGTCACACACACATCGAGTCCTGATAGTGTCGCTTGATCCCGCCCATAATCTCGGCGATATCTTCGGGATCCCCCTTCACAACAAAACAGTCAGGTTCAACGACAGGCTTTCCCTCAGGGAAATAGATCTGAAGAGACTTTCAAGGGAGTACCTCCAGAAAGAGATATCCATTTTTTCCAATAGCTACGCCTATCTTCAGGCCCTCAACCTGGACACCTATTTTTCAGTACTCCAATATTCACCGGGGATAGAGGAATACGCCCTTCTCACGGGTATCGAAGATACATTGCGGGAAAAAAACTTTGAGTATGTGATTTTTGATACACCTCCCACGGGACTTACTCTGAGGTTTCTTGCGCTGTCTTCAGTTAACATTACCTGGATAGAACGGCTTGTCACTCTCAGAAAACAAATTCTAAAAAAACGTTACACGATCCACAGGATCAAAGGTACTCTCAGCACGGGCGAAACCACACTCGTCTACAACGAGTCGGAGGATGATGTCCTTCACACCCTGCACTCTCTCGACAGTAAATACAGAAAATTGAATGAAACACTCCGGGGAAGCGAATGCTCGATTGTACTTGTTTTCAACCCTGACATCCTCTCGCTGAGGGAATCGGAGCGACTGATTCAAGGAATTCACGATCTCGGGCTCCCTTTGCGTCTACTGATTCACAACAAGGTGCAACCCGACATGAACAAACTGGCCGATCACATCGAAAAAACAATTCTTTTAAAAGCAGGGATGGTTCCCGTCACACGGGTCGGGTTCACACGATCATTGCTTGACGACGAAAATCGAAAACTGTACGATGTTGATGTTGATTTAACTTCATTGCTTTGAAAATCGGTGTATCAGACAGATGTTTCAACACGATTATATTGCCCGGCAGCCAGTATTTCTTATTTTTATTGCCTTCTCGTTTATTCTGACTCTCGGTTATTTTTGGGGAAGAAGGCAAAACAAAAATATTTTTCTCTCCGCTTTTAATGATCTGGTGAATGTAGTGCGCCCGGACGATCAGACATTTACCACCATTGGAGGTGTCATAGGGTATCACGCCAATTTCCTGATCACCAAAAGGGGAGCGCCTATATCAAAGATTGATGCGACCATTATACTTCTTCCTCGTCAGTCTTTGCTTTACTTTCCCATTTCCAGACTCATCAATCGTTATGACAGGCTCTTTCTCACCTTCTACTTCAAAAAAAAACCGCCCGAAGAAGGGCATCTTATCGAAACCCGTTTCAGCGGATTCAGACGTTCGCACATCACCAATACCGATCATCTGCAGAAGGAGCAGATTCGATGGGGAACGCTTGATTTTTTGCTGTATTACGAGGGAGAAACGGTACGGTCACAGTTTCTGAGATTTATCGATAATAATCCTGATCCCGGCATTGTGCGGCACGTGGCGATTGTTCCTGAGCAAAAAAAGGGCTTTTTATTCATGATTCCCCGAAAGAAACGGGTAGCCACCTGCCTTGCACCTGTATATCGATGGTTTCTCTCGCTGGCACAATAATAAATGATTCCCCGGAACGGAACATACTGTGGAGGACATAAATTTTTATCTGTATTACGGGGCAATAAAGATGTAGAATAACAGTATAACATTCTTAGGATACGATGTATATGGAGCAACGCTGGGAATCATTGGAATGGGCCGCATCGGGAGAGCCGTTGCCAGACGTGCCCGTGGATTCGACATGAATGTGATCTATTATGATCACCGGAACGGACGCGAAAAAGGTCTCTCAGTAGGAACACGGTTCTGTGAAAATCTTGAAGAACTCTCCGCAGCGTCGGATTTTATCAGCCTCCACCTCCCGCTGACTGAGAAAACCCGCCACATGATCGGCCACAACGCCTTTGCACAAATGAAAAAAAATGCCGTTCTCATTAATACCGCTCGCGGTCCCATTATCGATTCCGACGCGCTTTACGACGCACTGAAGTCCGGGAGAATTGCCTCGGCGGCACTGGACGTGACGGATCCCGAACCGTTGCCTAAGCACCATAGATTACTTACACTTTCCAACTGCCTGGTCGTTCCTCATATTGGGAGTGCTACCGCGGCAACACGTGTCCGCATGGCGGAACTGGCTGTTACAAACCTTATTGCGGGTAGTGAAGGAAGGATTCCACCTTACTTGGTAAATCCCGAAGTGATTCCCCTTCGGCGTTAACGGTTTTTTGTAGTACGTGAGCACATCCATCGATGTGTCAGAAAGGAGGTTTTGTAACATATGAATACACTACAATCGCTTGACGAACTCATGCCCTTGATGCACAGACACGTGGGAATCTGCGTATCCATCTACATGCCCACGGCAAGAAAAGGCATGGAGACACAGCAGAATCAGATCCGCTATAAGAATATGCTGCGACAGACGGAAGAGCGGCTTGCGGGAAGCGACCTGAGGCCATCGGAAGTTAAAGAGTTCCTGGCCCCCGCTCAGGATCTTATCAGTGACGAGCTCTTCTGGCGAAATCAAAAGGATGGACTGGCTCTTTTTCTATCACAGGATTCATTCAACTACTTCAAGATTCCCCAAAGTTTCGAGGAGTTGGTAGTCGTATCGGAGCGCTTTCACTTTAAGCCGCTCATTGGATTTCTCAGTAACGATGTCGATTTTTATATCCTTGCCGTCAGCCAAAATAACATCAGACTGTTCGAATGCTCCCGTTATCAGAAAAAAGAAGTGCAGCTCGCAGGGATTCCTTTAAGTCTCGAGGAAGCGCTCAATCTTGATGACTTTGAAAAACGTCTTCAGCTGCATACGGGGAGCGAGGATACAAAAGCCCTGGTGCTGAAGTTTTTTCAGCAGATCGAACGGGGGCTTCGCGAACATTTTCGCAAAAAGGGCGCCCTGCTGGTATTTGCCGGGGTGGAGTATCTCTTCCCCATATACCGGGAGGCAAATACCTATCCCTACCTGCTGGAGAACGGTATCTTCGGAAATCCGGAAACTCTGACCGCTGACGAGCTGCATGATCAGGCGTGGTCTTTCATTGAACCTACGGCACAAGAAAAAAGAGAAAGCGCTATTGGCAGATATCATCAAAATGCAGGTACCGGTCTTACCTCTGGCGAATTGAAGGAAATCGTTCGTTCTTCCTATCACGGGAGGGTGGCCATTCTCTTTGTTCCCGTGGGCGTGCAGCAATGGGGCAATTTTAACCGGAGTTCCAATGAGGTCATCCTCACCGGGAACGCCGATGCGTCTGCTGAAGATCTCTTGGATTTTGCTGCAATCCAGACACTGTTGAACGGAGGGGTCGTATACACTCTTGCACCTGAGGAAATCCCCGGAGAAGAACTTGTCGCTGCCATCTTCAGATATTGATAAACACTACATGTCTGAAAAAGGAATCGAAGCCACCGTATCTGCGATCCCTTTTTTACTTGACAACTGACCGAATAGTTCTTAGTGTGACTATCTAGTTTAAATGCTGACTGATCGGTCAAACATTGAAATGGTGACTGTCGACAAACGAAAAGAACGGAAAAAAATCCTTGATGCCGTTACACGGCAGGACATTATCGATGCCGTCGCCGCAACCCTGATAAGTGAGGGAACACAGGGGTTCACCATGGATAAGGTGGCAACAAAGGCCGGTGTCGCCAAAGGGACTCTCTATACCCACTTCAAAAGCAAGGAAGAGGCTATTGAGGTTACTATGGACTCGATCATAGAACCGCTTTCCGTGACACTGGACACTATTGTAAGTTCCGATTTGACACCGGCTGAAAAGCTTACGAAGTACACCTCTCTTCACTTTGCCTTTTTTGATGATCACCAGGATCTATTTCGTGTCATTCTTTATGATCGCGAGCAGGCTCATGCCCCCAAAGAGCGCTTTCAGAACAATCGCTACTGGCAATTTGTAAAAAAGCTCGCCGGTATAATCGAAGACGGCGTGAACAGAGGGGAGTTCATCCCCCTTCCTCCCCTTAAAATCTCATCGATGTTTATCGAGGCGAACATAGCGCTGGTAATGCAGCGTCTTGCAAATAAGGTAACGGGCAATATCGTAGAGGATGTTGAGTTGGTAATGAAGGTGTTTCTGAGAGGAATCCTTTTGAATCCCGACGCAAAGCAAAAAGAAGTATAAAGACTGTCACATACATGAGTCTACGGATTTCCGTCCCCTGATATAGTATTCATTTTTAGTGACATGGGATCACTATTCACACATCATGAAAATAAGGGAAGATAACGAATGAAGATGAATCACAGAAACACACTGATCACCATCATGATGATAATTGCAGGACTGCTTCTGTTGGCAGGATGTACCCGCGAAAATGCCTCGCAGGAACCTCCTCGACCTGGCATACCTGAAGTTGCGGTCGTCACAATACAGTCACAACATTTGGTTGTTACCAACGAGCTGCCGGGGCGCACTTCGGCCAGTCTGGTTGCAGAAGTACGTCCCCAGGTAAGCGGCATTATTCAGGAACGCCATTTTAGAGAAGGTTCCGATGTCAAAGCCGGACAGGTGCTTTTTCAAATTGATCCGGCACTCTTTCAGGCGGCGCTTGACAATGCCGAGGCCGGGCTTTGCAGGGCAAAAGCCAATCTGTCAGCGATAAGGTTGAAGGTAAATCGTTTGCGCGAGTTGCTGGCCGACAATGCGGTGAGCCGGCAGGATTACGATGATGCCGCCGCGGCACTCAACCAGACGGAGGCGGACATCCGCTACTGGGAGGCCACGGTCAAAACGGCCCGTATAAATTTAAAGTATACCTCTGTCACTGCCCCTATCTCAGGCCGCATCGGCAGATCGAACATCACAAAGGGCGCCCTGGTAACGGCGCAGCAACCCACGCCGCTGGCTACCATTCAACAACTGGATCCCATGTTCGTGGATGTGCCCCAATCGACGGCCCAATTACTGCTTCTGCACCGGCGGATGGAGCAGAACCAACTCGACACAGAGGAGCAGACCAAAAACACTGTTCGCCTTATCATGGAAGACGGCACCATGTATCCCTCCAAGGGGAGACTTAAGTTTCGCGATGTCACCGTCGATCCTTCCACGGGATCAGTCATTGTGCGCGCCGTATTTCCCAACCCCGACAACGTGCTTCTCCCGGGTATGTTCGTACGGGCAGTGGTGGAAGAAGGAATCGATAAGAACGCCATACTGGCGCCTCAACAGGGAGTGTCCCGGGATCTCAAGGGAAATCCTTATGCGTTGATCGTAGATGCCGAGGATACCGTCCAAAAGCGGATGCTGACACTCAGCCGTACCGTCGGCCATCAATGGCTCGTTTCGTCAGGCCTCGAGGCAGGCGATCGAGTGATCGTCGAGGGAATACAAAAGGTACGATCGGGCGATAAAGTAAAAATCGTCCCTTACGACCCGAAGGGAGGGAAAAAGAATACAGATGCGAATACGACCTCTCCCGCTTCACAGCTAAATTAACGGAGCCATTTTATGTTATCGAAGTTTTTCCTGGACCGTCCGGTTTTCGCCTGGGTTATCGCGATCATTATCATGGCGACAGGCGGACTCGCCATCTACAATCTGCCCATTGCTCAGTACCCTCCCATCGGACCACCGACTATCGCCCTCTCTGCTTCCTACCCGGGCGCCTCGGCGGAAACCGTTGAAAACAGCGTCACACAGATCATAGAGCAGAAAATGACCGGCTTCGAAAATCTGCTCTATCTCTCGTCAACCAGCGATTCGGCGGGTACCTGCCGGATTGAGCTGACCTTCCAGGCAGGCACCGATCCGGATATTGCCTGGACTCAGGTACAGAACAAACTACAGCTCGCCATGTCAAGTCTACCCGAAGTGGTGCAGAAACAGGGGGTAAACGTTCGAAAATCCACGAGGAACTATCTTCTGTTCGTGGGAATTATCTCTGAAGACGGCAGCATGGACGGCAAAGACTTGAGGGATTATGCAAAATCTAATCTGGAGAGCGTACTGGCAAGGGTTCCGGGCGTAGGGGAAGTCGAAGTCTTCGGTTCCGGCTATGCCATGCGCATCTGGTTCGATCCTGACAAACTGACTGCCTACGGTCTGACGGTACAGGAAGTAATCACCGCACTTGAGGCCTATAACGCGGAGGTTTCCGCCGGGCAGTTCGGAGGCACGCCGGCCATAGAAGGCCAGCGCCTGAACGCCACCATTGTTGTGCAGAATATGCTCAAAACGCCCGATGAATTTTCTGCTGTTCCCATCCGCATAAATCCGGATGGCTCCATCGTACGGATCAGCGACATAGGCTGGACGGAACTGGGAACCGAGTATTACGATGTCGAGACCAGCTATAACGGAATGCCCATTGCCGGCATCGCCATCCGTCAGGCCGCAGGCGCCAATGCGCTGGATGCGGCTGATGCCGTTAAGGCGAAAATGAAGGAGATGGCCCCCTTTCTGCCACCGGGGATGAAGGCCGTCTATCCTCACGATACCACCCCTTTTATCAGAGTCGCTATCGATGAAGTGGTGAAAACCCTCATCGAGGCAATTATTCTGGTCTTTTTGGTGATGTGGCTTTTTCTCGGCAATATGCGGGCCACACTCATTCCGACCATCGCCGTCCCGGTAGTGATCCTTGGGACCTTCGCGATGCTTGCGTTTTTCGGCTTTTCGATCAACATGCTGACCATGTTCGCCATGGTGCTGGCAATCGGTCTCCTTGTCGACGACGCAATTGTGGTGGTGGAAAATGTGGAACGCATCATGGCAGAGGAGGGACTGCCCCCAAAGGAGGCAACGGCCAAGTCCATGGAGCAGATCACCAGTGCACTTGTTGGTATAGGGCTCGTGCTCTCGGCGGTTTTCGGCCCCATGGCCTTTTTCCCCGGCTCAACAGGGGTTATCTATCGCCAGTTTTCCATCACCATCATCGCCTCCATGCTTCTGTCGGTGGTGGTGGCATTGATCCTGACACCGGTCCTCTGCGCCTCACTTCTCAAACCGGTCCGCCCGGGGCATGAACCGTCGGAAAATGCTGTTTTTTTCCTGCGCCCTTTCTTCCGACTTTTTGATCGTCTCTTCTTCGGGCTAAGAGATACCTATGTACGATTTATCGGCCATTCCCTTTCCAGAACAATTCCCTACGTGATAGTGTTTCTGGCGATCGTCGGGGTCATGGGATTTCTCTTCATGCGCATGCCCACCGCCTATCTTCCGGATGAAGATCAGGGCTCACTGTTCGCGCAGGTAATGCTCCCGAGCGGTTCCACACTGGAGCAAACCATTGCAGTTTCAAGACAGCTTGAACACTACTTCATCACAGAGGAAAAGGAGGTGATTGAGTCGACCTTTATGCTTTCCGGATATGGATTTTCCGGAAGGGCGCAGAATAACGGCATGGTGTTCATCAAACTGAAAGACTGGAAACTACGCACCCGGGAAGATCAGAAAGTGAAGGCTGTCGCCGAAAGGGCCATGAAGCACCTTTCGCATATCCGCGGCGCCAGAATCTTTGTCTTCCCGCCTCCCGCCGTTGCTGAACTGGGAAGCGCCAGGGGTTTCGATTTTCAACTTCTCGACCGGGGCAGTCTCGGACACAAAAAACTCATGGAGGCGCAGTACCAGCTTCTCGATATTGCGGCCCATGATTCCAGAGTGACCTCTGTCCGCCCTAACAGCATGGCAGATGTCGCGGAATTCCGCATCGACGTGGACTGGGAGAAGGCAGGCGCTCTCGGAGTTCCCATCACCTGCATCCATCGAACCATTTCGGCTTCCTTTGGAAGTTCCTATGTGAATGACTTTATTCAGGGAGGGCGGGTAAAAAAAGTCTTCGTTCAGGCAGACGCTGCCTATCGTATGCTGCCGAATGATCTGCAAAAACTCTATGTCCGAAACAGAGAGGGCAAAATGGTTCCTTTCTCTTCTTTTGCCACAAGCCGCTGGACTTCCGGTTCACCACGGCTTGCCCGCTTTAACGGCTTTCCCTCCATCAACATATGGGGAGAACCGGCGCCGGGCAGAAGCTCGGGTGAGGCCATGCAGGCCATGGAGGAGGCCGTCCGGAAACTGCCTCGAGGCATCGGCTTCGACTGGTCCGGACTTTCCTACCAGGAAAAAATAGCGAGTACCCAGGCGCCGCTGCTCTATGCGTTTTCCTTATTTGTTATATTTCTCTGTCTGGCTGCACTTTATGAAAGCTGGACCATACCGGTTTCTATTCTGATCGTCTTGCCTCTGGGCGTGATCGGCGGCATCATTGCCACGAGCATGCGCGGGTTATCCAATGATGTATACTTTCAAATCGGTCTCCTCACCACCCTGGGGTTGGCCACGAAAAACGCCATACTGATCGTTCAATTCGCCAAAGACGGATTGACGCGGGGCATGGGACTCTTGGAAGCAACACTTCAAGGAGCAAAATTAAGATTCCGCCCTATTATAATGACATCGCTCGCCTTCGGTTTTGGCGTCCTTCCTCTCGCACTGACCACCGGCGCGGGGGCCGGCGCGCAGAACGCCATCGGTACGAGCGTTCTGGGAGGAATGGTCACCGCCACTGTGCTGGTGGTTATTTTCGCTCCTCTCTTTTTTGTGCTGGTCGAGAAATTCTTCGGAAGAAAAGGCAGACATGCCGCATCCGATGCATCGAATGTCACATCACCGGAGGACCGATGATATGAAGAGAAATCTGTTCCTCATGCCGTTCCTGCTGGGCATGGCCCTGTGTGCCTGTTCTCTGGCCCCCGAATATACACGGCCTGCCGCTCCCGTCCCCGGCGAATGGCCTGCCGGTGAGGCCTACAAAGACGCCCGGCCCGCCACTGCGGCTGATGCGGAATTACAGTGGAAGGAATGCTTCCTTGACACAAAGCTTCAACAGGTCATTGAAGTGGCCCTGCGCAATAATCGAGACCTGCGTCTTGCCGCCCTGAATGCGAGAAAGGTTCGCGCCCTTTACGGAATTCAGCGAGCCGAACTGTTTCCTACGGTTAATGCAACCGGCGGCATGGTAAAAGAAAGAATTCCCGCTGATCTTTCCTCCTCAGGAAAATCCATGACGGCGGAACAGTACAGCGTCTCTCTGGGCGTTGCCTCCTGGGAAATAGATTTTTTCGGCCGTATCCGCAGTCTGGAGGATCAGGCTCTGCAGGAATACCTTGCCACGGAGCAGGCACGTCGGAGCGTACACATTTCTTTGATCTCCGGCATCGCCAGCGCATACCTTACCCTCGCAGCGGATCGGGCGAATCTTCAACTGGCCCGATTTACCCTGGAGGCTCAACAGGCTTCGTATACTCTTATCAGGAAACGTTTTGAGGCCGGGCTTGCCACCGAGTTGGATCTCCGCCGGGCACAGACACAGGTTGACACGGCACGAGGCAATGTGGCCCGGTATACCCAACTGACGGCACTGGACCGGAATGCCCTGGATCTCTTGGCCGGCGCTCCCGTCCCCGAGGAACTCCTTCCCGCAGACTTGAGCAGGGTGACCCCCCCAAAAGATATTTCCCCCGGACTCTCTTCCGAGGTGCTGCTGAATCGACCCGACATTATGGCGGCAGAGCACCGGCTTAAGGGGGCTTACGCCTACATAGGCGCCGCCCGGGCGGCATTTTTCCCGCGTATTTCTCTCACTTCATCGATCGGAACGGCGAGTGCGGAACTGTCCGGTCTTTTCGGTGCAGGCTCCACGACCTGGAGCTTTGTGCCGCGGATTTCGATACCGATTTTTGACGCCCGCACCTGGGCGGCCCTGCGGGTCAGCAAAGCGGATCGAGAGATCATCCTTACTCAGTATGAAAAAACGATACAGACGGCTTTCAGAGAAGTTGCCGACGCCCTTGCCATACGCGGCACGGTGGACCAGCGCTTAGCGGCCCAGCAATCGCTGGTTGATGCGGTTTCCGAGACGTACCGTCTCTCCAATAAGCGTTATACCATGGGCGTAGACAGCTATCTGGGCGTCCTCGATGCACAGCGTATGCTCTACGCAGCCCAGGAGGGATTGATCGTGCTTCAGCTGACGCGACTTATCAATCGGGTCACACTCTATAACGTCCTTGGGGGCAGCAAAGAGCAGTAATGCAATCAAGCACCGAAGGGAACAACTCTTCGGACCCTGATCCGACCTTTACAAACTCATGCAGCTGATCTATTATTTTGTACTTTCTTCACAATAGACAATGAGGTACCTATAGGTTTGTGCATATCCCCACTACCGCGCTCATCCGGCGGAGAAGAGTGGAAATAACAAGGGCGGAAAACTATGAAGAAGACCTTGATTACATCTATGGTTTCGGCAATTCTCTGTGCGACGCTCGCATGGACGGTTCAAGCTGCAGCGGCTGGCCGAGATCCGGCTAATGTGGTGGTTGCGAAGATAACCCGGGGCACAATCGCACCTGAAAACACCTTTATCGGCACCGTCTATTATCCGGAGGTTTCCGATGTCTCTGCAGAGGTAGAGGGAAGGGTGGAAACCGTTACCTTCGACGAAGGCCGGTTTTTGACAAAGGGCGCCATACTGGTGCAGATGGACTCGAGTCTCCTTCAAAAAACCATCCAATCCAAAAAGGCTTCCCACGAACAGGTACTCGTGGACCTGACACGGGCGACCAAAGACCTGGAACGAACGAAAAATCTCTATGAACGAAAAATTGTTGCGGAAAAGGACCTTGATGATCAGATCTACACTGTGCAGGGACTGGGGAAAAAAGCGGCTTCCCTCAAAGCAGATGTGGAACGCCTGGAAATAGAGCTGGCAAAAAAAACGATCAGGGCGCCTTTTAACGGAATTGTGATAAAAAAGACGACGGCCGTCGGTGAGTGGCTTTCGCCGGGATCCACTGTTGCCACCATCGCAAAGAATGGCGCCTTCGATATTATTGTTTCCGTACCTGAGGATGTTCTTCCCCATCTAAGAAAGGATATGAATGTGCAGATAACGGCCGGGGGCGTGAAAACCGTGGGAACAATTATCGCCATTATCCCGAAAGGGGATATTGCAACACGCACCTTTCCGATAAAAATCCGCGTTACCCAGGCGCCCTCGCTGATGGAAGGAATGGAGGCGCGGGTCAAGCTCCCCGCGGCCCGAAGTGCACAGGCCTATTTCGTCCCCCGCGATGCCGTCCTTACTGCGTCCGACACAGCGCATCTCGTGGCCATAGTGGATGGAAAGGCCGCCCTAATAAAGGTTCGCGTTGTCGGATACCAGGGAATGATGGCGGGAGTTGAAGCAGAGGGCGTCAAGGATGACATGAAAGTGGTGGTTAAGGGGAATGAGCGCCTTAAAGAAGGAGATCCCGTTACCATCATAAAGGAAATTGAATAGTCATGGATCCTGTAAAATTTTCAATAAGAGAATCCGTAAAGGTTGCCGTGACGGTTCTTGCTATCCTTCTTTTCGGTTTTATAGGACTTTCCCGCATGCCCTATCAGCTAAGCCCCGATCTTACGGTTCCCCTGATTACCGTAAGAACCACATGGGACGGCGCCACTCCTTATGAAGTCGAACGGGAAATTATAGAAGAGCAGGAAAAGGTATTCAAAGGCATTCCAAACCTGGAAGAGATGGAAAGCCAATCGTCCAACAGCCGGGGTTCGGTGACTCTGAAATTTAAACTGGGGACCGACATCAACGATGCGCTTCTCCGCGTCTCCAATAAGTTAAACGAAGTGAAATCCTACCCTGAAAATGTAGAACGACCCGTTATCAGCGCCACCGGCGAATCGACGTCACCGGTGGTATGGATGGCCCTTCTTGCCGAAGATGACAACCCGAGATCCATCTACGAATACCGCACCTATTTCGAAAACGAGATCAAGCAATATCTGGAACGGGTCGAGGGGGTGGCCGATCTGTATGTCGGAGGGGGAACGGAAGAACAGATGCATGTCATCGTCGATCCCCACAAGCTTGCTGCATACAAATTGACCATCGGGGACATCGCCGCGCTGCTCGGCGCCGAGAACATGAACGTGTCTGCAGGCAATCTCTATCTCGGGAGAAGGGACTTCAGAATCAGGACCCTGTCGGAGCTTCAATCTGCGGAAGAACTGGGACACCTCGTGATCACATCCACCGGTCAGGAGCGCATCACCCTGTCTGATGTGGCGGAAGTCAGACCGGGCTACCAAAAAAGGACCTGGGCCTCTCTGCAAAACAATAAGGAAAGTATCAGTGTAGGGGTGAGACCGCAATCGGGGGTCAACATCCTTGCACTTACCGACCGCATAGAAAAAACGGTGCGTCAGCTCAATACGGAAAAGCTGAAACCGATGGGCATACATCTGCACTGGTCCTATGACCAGCGTCCCTATATCAAAAGCGCCATCGGACTGGTTCAAAAGAACATCATGATCGGCGGCGTTCTCGCGGTCATTGTGTTACTTATCTTTCTGCGAAGTTTTCTTTCCACCCTCATTGTCGCAACGGCTCTCCCCATAAGCGTGATCGGGTGCTTCTTCTTTCTCAATCTTTTCGGACGCACCCTCAATGTGGTTTCTCTCGCAGGGATTTCTTTCGCCATCGGCATGCTTCTTGACAGCGCCATCGTCGTGCTTGAAAATATCGATCGCCACAGAAAAATGGGAAAATCATCCTTCGATGCCGCCTACGAAGGGACAAAAGAGGTCTGGGGCGCCATACTGGCTTCATCTCTGACAACGGTTGCCGTCTTTCTTCCCGTTGTCTTCATTGAGGAAGAAGCGGGACAACTTTTCCGTGATATCGCCATCGCGGTTACCTGTGCCGTAGTGCTGAGTCTCTTTGTCTCCATTTCCGTTATTCCCGCCTATGCACACAAGCTCTTCGCGCTCACAAAACAGGACAGCGGCAGTAAAAAGGGCGGAATCGCCCCTCTGGGTTTATCGCTCGTCAATGCAATCATGACCCTCGTCGGATGGTCGCTCAAAAACTGGCTCACCCGGACAAGCACAATTCTTGTCTTGACCCTCTGTTCCATTCTGGTCGCCTTCTTTCTGACGCCTAAAATGGAATATTTGCCGCAGGGCAACAGAAATTATGTGTTCAATCTTCTCGTACCGCCGCCGGGACTTTCCTATGAAGAGCGACGAAATATCGGTAAAACGATTTTCAGGGAAATCGGCCCCTATGCGGGAAAAGAGGAATATGAGGGACTCCCGGGCATAAGAAATGCTTTTTACATAGGCGCTGATCGCTTTGTCTTTTGCGGCGCCATCAGCACCCAGGAGGAACGGGCAGGAGAACTTGTACCGCTTTTTTCGAGAATTATCAACAGTATTCCCGGTGTCTTCGGCGTCAGCAGCCAGGGAGGCATATTTCAAACACGTCTCGGCGGGGGGCGTACCATCGACGTCGATGTCAGCGGCAAGGAATTGGAGGATATTGTCAAGGCAGCGGGAACACTCTTGGGAATGATAAAGGAAACGATTCCCGATTCCCAGGTCAGGCCGAAACCACCGATCGAAATTCTTTATCCTGAGATTAATTTTATTCCCTACCGCGACCGGCTTCGGGCATCGGACATGAGCGCCGGCGATCTTGGCGTGAACCTCGACGTACTCCTTGATGGAAGAAAGGTGAGCGAGTTCAAAAGGGAAGGTCAGAAAAAAATCGACCTCGTTCTCAAGGGGTCGGATATAGAATTTCATGTCCCGGAGGAACTGTATCATGCCCTTCTGGCCACCCCGGAGGGGAAGGTGGTTCCCGTATCGTCGCTGGCGGATATGAAAAGAACCACCGGAGTCACAGAGATACGGCATCTCGAACGGCAACGCACCATCACTCTCCAGGTGACACCCCCAAAAGCGATATCGCTGGAAGAAGCAATGGACCGCATCAACGACCAGGTGCTCCCTGAGGCCGGCGCGCAGGCGCTGCTCAAGGACATCAACGTCACCATGAGCGGCGAGGCCGACAAACTCACCCAGACAAGAAAGGCGCTTCAATGGGATTTTCTCCTGGCGGCGGTCATTATCTACTTGCTGATGGCGGGCCTTTTCAGCAATTTCATCTATCCCCTGGTGATACTCTTTACACTGCCTCTGGCAGCTGCCGGTGGGTTCATAGGACTGCGCCTGGTGAATCTTTTCATTCTTCCCCAGCCGCTGGATATCCTTACTATGCTCGGATTTGTCATACTCATAGGAGTAGTGGTGAATAATGCGATCCTCATCGTCTACCAGTCTCTCAATAATATTCGGTACGGCGGGATGCCCTATCGCGAGGCCGTTCTTGACGCGACGCGCACCCGACTCAGGCCCATATACATGACCACCTTCACCAGTATCTTCGGCATGCTTCCCCTGGTAGTGTCACCGGGAGCAGGTTCGGAAATATACCGTGGGCTCGGCAGTGTCATTCTGGGGGGACTTGCGTTATCATCCCTCTTCGTGATATTCATCATCCCCTCTCTGCTCATGTTTTTTATAAAGATGGAAAAATAGAAGGAGGTGTGTGAATGAACATAGTTGAAATTACTCTTGATAATCTCAATGTTGATGCTTTCATCGAAGAGAAGGCCCGTGAGATTTCATCAACCGTCGGCAACGGGTATGCCGTAAACGCGCTCTCCGGGGGAGTTGATTCGGCGGTGGTAACCATGCTTGGCCACAAAGCCCTCGGCAGCCGTTTAAAATCATATTTTATCGATAGCGGCCTCATGCGGGAGGGTGAACCCCGGCAGATCGTCGACTGGTTCGCAGAACTGGGCATAGTCGTGGAAATCGTGGATGCTCAAAAAGATTTCTTTGGCGCCCTGAAGGGAAAAACGGACCCGGAAAAAAAACGGGAGGCCATTACACAAACCTTCTACAAAAAGGTTTTCGGTGAACTTGTCAGAAAAAGCAGGGCGAAATATCTCCTCCAGGGCACAAATTTTACTGACATAGAGGAAACAGTGGCAGGGGTAAAGCGGCAGCACAATATCTTAGAGCAATTAGGCATCGATCCGCAGGAACATTTCGGATACAAGGTGCTGGAGCCACTCATTGAAGTAAGAAAACCGGCCATACGGCTCATAGGAAAGGCAGCAGGGCTGCAAAAGGAAATATACTCACGTCCCCCATTCCCCGGCCCCGCCCTTGCGGCCCGGGTTATCGGTGAGGTTACGCCGGAAAGGGTTGCCCTGGTGAGAAAGGCAACAACTATTGTGGAAAAGGCTCTATCGAACTCAGATGCCTTTCAGTATCTCGCCATTTTGCATGAGGAACGGGTAACAGGGGTACGGGACAACAAAAGGGATTTCGGTCTTCAGATCGAGATACGGTGCTGGGACAGTGAGGACGCTCTTACCGCCTCGCCCACAAGGCTCCCCTATGAAACGCTGATCCGGATGGCGGATGATGTGGTGGAAAACGTTCCCGGTGTTGTCAGCGTCACCTATAATATTACGAAAAAACCACCATCCACAATCGAGCCCGTCTGATTCGGCTAAAACAGCCATGAGGGAAATGCACGCACAAAATGACGCTGCCCGCGCACATTCATTGTTCTTATTCAGGCGCCTTTGAATGATAATTGAAAGAATACGCAACTTCAGCACACACAGTATTGATTGAGAGGCAGTTATGGGAAAGGAAACAGCGATGGTAATTCAAGATACGACGGCAAATCCGGCCCCTCTCGGATTGATGGGCTTCGGCATGACCACGGTATTGTTAAACATCCACAATGCCGGGTTTTTCCCACTGGACGCAATGATTCTCGCCATGGGAATCTTTTACGGTGGTCTGGCCCAGGTTATTGCAGGAATCATGGAGTGGAAAAAGAATAACACCTTTGGAACAACGGCGTTCACTTCGTACGGTCTCTTCTGGCTGACCCTGGTGTTTCTTCTGTTAATGCCCAAGTTCGGATGGTGGAACGGCGCGACAGCAGGTGCAATGGCGGTGTACCTGTTTATGTGGGGACTTTTTACCTTGTGTATGTTTATCGGCACATTGAAACTGAACAGGGCGCTTCAGTTCGTGTTTTTAACTTTGACGATTTTATTTTTTCTCCTTGCAATAGGAGACGCCACAGGCAGCACTTTCGTGAAGCATCTGGCAGGGTATGAAGGCATTATCTGCGGACTATCGGCAATCTATGCCGCCATGGCTCAGGTATTAAATGAGGTGTACGGCAGAATCGTAATGCCGATTGGGCCGATTAACTGATGCCTCTGTACTACTAGTACCATGTAACCTTTATACCTTCGGATAAAGACGCTTCAATTTAATCCGAGCGTCTGGGGTAGTAAATTGCCATACAATGTTCTTCGCACTGTTGTTTCGGTCTTTTTCCCATGCGGCTACTT
>Ga0272444_10002206_pt1 | contig 18144 bp, 13 predicted proteins | sample SSMForm13_FD_201033 | JGI IMG/M metagenome (GOLD analysis project Ga0272444, IMG submission 201033) | Marine sediment archaeal communities from Little Sippewissett salt marsh, Falmouth, MA, United States - SSM-Form-13 | ecosystem: Environmental > Aquatic > Marine > Wetlands > Sediment ... | reverse complement strand
GGTTGCGCCATTGGCGCCCGTCCCATCAACTTGCATTTAAAGGGACTTGAGCTCATGGGGGCAAACATCTCCCTGGACCATGGCTATATCAAGGCTGAAGCGTCCTCTCTAAAGGGTGCGGACATCTATTTTGATATTGTCACGGTCACGGGCACAGAGCACCTCATGACAGCCGCAGTCCTGGCCCACGGAGAAACCACGTTAAGGAACGCCGCCCGTGAGCCAGAGGTAGTGGCCCTGGCCGATACCCTCAATCAAATGGGCGCCAAGATAAGGGGCGCCGGCACCCCAATCATCACCATCAGGGGGGTTCACGCCCTAAAGCCGGCCTCTGTCACCGTCATCCCTGACAGGATCGAAACCGGCACCTTCATGATTGCCGCTGGCGTCACCAAGGGAGACATAAAGATAACAGGGTGTGAACCCAGCCACCTTCCTGCCCTTGTTAACAAGCTTCGCCAGACGGGCATTACGATTGAAGAGGACCGGGGCGGTCTCCACGTCTTGTCCGAGCGGCCTATCGCCAGTGCGGACGTCAAGACGCTGCCTTATCCTGGATTTCCAACGGACATGCAGGCCCAGTTCACGGTGCTCATGTGTTTGGCCCCTGGTCTGAGCGTCATATCTGAAACCATCTTTGAAAATCGCTTTATTCATGTCAGCGAACTTCAACGCATGGGGGCAGACATCAAGGTCTCGGGCAACTTTGCTGTGGTCCAAGGCGGAAAGCCATTGACCGGCGCCCCTGTCATGGCCACGGACTTGAGAGCCAGCGCATCGTTGATACTGGCCGGCCTTTCCGCAGAAGGAACCACGGAGATCTCCCGTGTCTATCACATAGACCGGGGCTATGAGGCCATTGAAAAGAAATTGGCCCGACTGGGGGCCCAGATCTGGCGGATACGAGAATAATGGTACTACGGCCCCTTTGCACGGCCGAGGAGTCGTAACCACACGATCCGCCAAAAAGAGTCACTCTATTAGGGGCTATAGATAGACCTTCTGCTGACATTTCCCTGTGAAAACTTTTTTTCATAGAGGATCTGAAGCCGAAAATCCTCCCATACGCTATGCCAGGCCTTTGATCCCCGCCGTCCTGGCCCTTATGTGCGGCATCACGGCGGGCCTCTCTTTGCCTGGCCTCTCAGGGGTGTTTCTAGCCATCTGCGGGACCTTGTTCGCCTCTGTCCTCTTCGCCTGGAAAGGACGACCCCTTCACCTCTTTCCCATGGTCCTCTTCTTTCTCCTGGGCTACTGGAGCCTCCAGGGATGGATCGCACCGGAGCTCCCAGCACATCACGTCACCCGTTTTATCGATGATGATCCATGGCACATCATCGGTACCCTGGAACGACCTCCACAACAGTTCTCTGAACGGACGCGCTTCAAGCTTAAGGTTCAATCGATCACCAGGAAACAGCTCTCTTATGCGGTCATGGGTTCTATACGTGTCACCGTTGCGGCAAAGGGGCTGGGCCTTCGCTCAGGCGACCGAATCGCATGTCTGGCAACGCTAAGAGAGATCCAAAACTTCAACAACCCAGGAGGCTTCAATTATAGACGGCACATGGCCCTTCGAGGAATCATGGCCTCGGCATACATTTCAAACAAAGACCTTTTGGTTAGACTCCATAGAGAAAAGGGCGGCGGGATTGGCACCTGGCTGAAAAGTTGCCGAGAGGCCGTCTCCTCCTTGATTCAAAAGACCTCTCCCGAGGAGGCCCGCGAGGTCCTTGAGGCCCTTATCGTCGGGGACAGGAGCGGCATTTCGCCTGAAAACCGCCAGGCCTTCAATCGTATCGGCATCTCCCACCTCCTTGCCATCTCAGGCCTTCATGTGGGCATGGTGGCAACCCTTTCCTTTTTCGTCTTTCGCTATCTCCTGGCCCGATCACAGCGCATCCTTATGGCTGCTTGGGCCACACGGGGGGCAGCCCTCATGAGTGTCATGCCGGTCCTTTTCTATGGATTCCTGGCCGGCATGTCACCTGCCACGCAGCGCGCCGTGATCATGGTAACGGTCTTTCTCTTGGCCATCGTTTTCGAACAGGAACACGATTCCATCAACACCTTGGCCGTGGCCGCCATGGTGATCCTGATCATCACGCCTACGGCGCTGTTTGAGATCTCCTTTCAACTCTCTTTTGCCGCGGTCTTCGCCATCTTGTATGCGCTGAGGACCCTCCCCTTTGTTTCCACGTTAAGGAGCAGCCCCCTATCGCTCTACAAGAGGCTGGGAGTTTTTCTCCTGGTGTCTGCAGCGGCCATCCTGGGAACCCTTCCCTTTACCCTCTATTACTTCAATCAAACATCCCTTATAGGGGTCTTCACCAATTGCCTCATGGTCCCCTTGGTAGGATTCCTCGTTGTTCCAACGGGACTGCTGGCAGCCTTCCTTTTGACCGTCACCCCAACACTGTCGCTCTGGATCATGAAGGCAGCCGCTGTGATCCTACAAGGGGGCATCTGTCTGGCACAGCATCTTTCACCGTGGCCCTTTGTGGCCATCAAGACCGTGACTCCCACGTGGACGGAGATGGCACTTTACTATGGCCTGGCCTGGGCTCTTCTCACCCCCAGAAAAACCCGCCTGACAAGGGCCGCCCTGGCGATTATCCTGCTCCTCGCCCTGACAGATGTGGCCTATTGGGCCGCGAGACGCTTTTCCAACCAGGATCTCACGGTGACCTACATCGATGTGGGCCAGGGAAACGCCGCCCTTCTGGAACTCCCTGCGGGGGCTTGCATGCTGGTGGATGGAGGAGGTTTCTATGACAACCGCTTTGATGTGGGGGCAAGAATCGTTGCCCCCTTCTTGTGGCGAAAAAAGATCGCCACTGTGGAGACCCTAGTCCTTTCTCATCCTGACCCCGACCACCTAAACGGGCTTATCTTCATTGCCAGGCATTTCAATGTGCGACAGGTGTGGATGACCCAAGACGAAGTACCCAGCCCCACATACAAAGAGTTTCAGAATATCGTCTCAGAGCAACAGATCACGGTGGTGGGATTAAAAGATCTTACGGGGCCTCAAACCATCAATGGTGTTACCTTTCAGGTCCTTTACCCGCCACAGGACTTCCTTGAACGAAAAGGAATGGATCTGTGGCGCAGCACCAACAACAATTCTCTCGTTCTAAGGGCCTCTTATAACGAGAGCTCTTTTTTGTTCCCGGGAGATATCGAGGCAGAGGCAGAACAAGAGCTTATTACCCTGGCCGGAGAGGCCTTAAAGAGCGACGTGCTCCTCGTTCCTCACCATGGGAGTAAAACGTCCAGCACCCTGGACTTCCTTAAATGCGTGGACCCCGCCATAGCGGTCATATCAGCGGGCAGGAAGGAGATATTTGGACTTCCTTGTGAAAAGATTGTCAAGCGGTACGGGGCCTGGGGGAGTCAGATCCTTCGGACCGACCAGGCAGGGGCCATCACGATCACAACGGACGGAAAGCATCTGAGGGTCAAACCCTTTCTCTCCGGTCCTGTGGAGCCTTAGGGGGCTGGCAGCACCTTCCCAATATCGGTCTTCATTTTTTCAACGACCGCCAACGGGTCTTCTGCTTGGCGGATGGGGCGGCCTACCACAATGTGATCGGCACCGTTTTCAAAGGCCGTCCTTACATCCACAACCCGCTTCTGGTCGTCCTCTCGGTTCTCAACAGGCCTTACCCCTGGAACGACCACCAAAAAGCCATCACCCAGGTGGGCCCTCAGCTTGGGCGCCTCAAGGCCGGAAGACACCACGCCATCGCAGCCCATAGCCACGGCCCGCTTGGCCCTGCTTAGGACAAGGTCTTCAACAGAGCAGTCAAAGCCGAGCTCTCTGATGTCCCCTTGATCCAGGCTGGTAAGGACCGTGACGGCCAGGATCTGGGTATCCTTCTTGTTTTTAACGGCAGCCCTTAAGATCCCGTCGTTTCCATGAACGGTGGCAAACGTGGCTCCGCAATCCCTTATTTGGCGAACAGCCCGTCCCACCGTCTCTGGAACATCAAAGAACTTCAAGTCCACCATCACCTCGAGGTCCCGCTTGATGATCCACTCAATCATGGGAAACCACCCAGCCAGGAAAAGCTCTAAGCCCACCTTGAAAAACTTCACCTGGCTTTCAAGCTTTTCCACCCATTTTTTTGCCTCTTCAGAAGAGTCTACATCCAAGGCAAAGATGATCCGCTTATTAAGATCTACAGGCTTCTTGGTATTCATGGGCAGATCCTATACTACTATGCTGCTATCTTAGCAAGTCTCCTTCCACAACTGGTCCTTCTGCAGGCCAACGGCCTTTTCCATCTACACGAATCCCAGGGCTATTGAACGGCATTGGATGCTGAAGAGAAGCGATTGTCCCTATCCCACTTTTCTCAAGCGCAGGCAAGTATCCGTCTGGGATATAGCAGCCGCAGGGCTGAGAAATCTGCGGGGTCGCCAGTGCGGGGCAAGGATGGGGGGGTTGTCCATTCTATTAAAAAAGGGGCAACCGAAACGGCCAACCCCTTGTGATTACTTGGTGGAGCTGAGGGGGATCGAACCCCTGACCTCATGACTGCCAGTCATGCGCTCTCCCAGCTGAGCTACAGCCCCGCATCTTGTGAATCTCTTTTATAACACTACCAATTCCGGTGTCAATCGTCTTTTTTGGAGACCAGCTCAGTGAGCACCCCGAAGGAACTCTTTGGGTGCAAAAAGGCGACCTGGGTACCATGGGCGCCCGCTCGGGGCGTCTCATCGACTAATCTCGCCCCCTGTTCCTTTAATCTCTCAAGGGCTTGACTCACGTCCTCCACCTCGTAAGCGATATGGTGGATCCCCTGGCCTTTCTTTGCAATAAACTTAGCGATCACCCCATCGTCAGTGGTGGACTGGATCAACTCTAGGTTCACGTCCCCTACTGGAATAAAGGCGATCTTCATCTCTCCCATCGTCTCCTCATGGTCCACTTTTAGACCAAGAGACTTCTCGTAGAAACGCTTGGCAGCTACAAGATCACTCACGGCGATACCTATATGATTGATCTTTTTGGGACCCATAGAACCGCCTCATCTTTCCTCTTTGCCCGCTCCTTGACAATCGCCAGGCAAAGAACTATATTTCTACTACTTTCCCTATCGCACATAACGAAAAGTCATGCACAAACCCTTTTACACAACCCCCCATCAGCAAGCTTCAAGGGCTAAAGCCCCGGCCCAGGAAGGAATCTTCAAGGAGTTTGACGCCACCGAGCTCTATTGTCCAAGGTGCAACCGCTCCATGCCAGTACGAAAGCGCCTCTTGCTAGTCCTTCCAGAAGGGGAAAAATATGAATACCTTTGTGCTGCATGTGCCACGTCTGTGGGAACCAAGATCGTCCGGGGAGGGGAACAGATCCGCTTAGTTATCTAGTGTCCATCCAGAGTTGTGCCAACTAACAAAGGTCCGTGGACCGGCGCTATCCAGTCCCCGCCGCGACCTCTTCACCCGTTGTTGTCTCCTCTGTTCTCATCGTGCGAAGCTGTGCCAATTCCCATGCGTAGTCATATAGGTGGAGGCCTTTACTCGCCGCGATGATCTCCCCATCGTCCACCCCGATCTCGCTGGCCATATACTCCTTTAGGAGCTGAAGCCCCCCAAGGTTGGCCGGAAAACCGTTCCACAGATCCCAAGACCTGAAATACACCACGAAATGGAGTCTTCCCTCACGTATCCGTGTGTCTATTTGGCGAAGGCATGGGGGGTCTTCCAAGAGAATATCTGAGGGCGTTGATACACTCATGACAGCCTGGTTGGTGCCATAGCCCCGCATTTTATACATCCTAATGACTTCTTCAATCTGGTTCACCATGCGCCGTTGAACCCTTTTTTCTGCCCCACCATGGGGCCCATCACCTTCGGCGCCCACCAAATAGGACCATCCAGCCACACGCTCTCCATAGGTATAGTCCTCGTTCGGTTTCTTGTCCGGCGTCATGAGATAAGGCAAGTACTCCTCCACATATCCTTCGGCCACGGGGTTGGGAATACCCAGTGAGGCAGGAATATCTGGAATCAGAGGGCGCACGCCAGGATACTTGATGTGGACTGTAATATAGTCAAACTCAAGACGTTTTTGCCCCGCGTAGCTTCCGTGATCGATTACATATTCATGGCCTTTATCGATAATCTCATAGACACACTGAAACCATGCGTCGGGCAGGTCACGGGCGGAGACAAAAACCGGGTTCAGCATGATTCCCTTTTCCTCTCATATGTCAAGCTGGCGAACCTCTAGGGCGTTCTTTTCGATGAAGCTTCTCCTCTGCTCCACCTCTCCACCCATCAATATTGTAAAGATATCGTGGGCCTCAAACATGTCCTCTACCTTCACCTTTAGCAGGGTCCTCTTTTCTGGGTCCATGGTTGTTTCCCAGAGCTGGTCCGGATTCATCTCCCCTAGGCCTTTGTATCTCTGGATAGGCAGTCCCTTCTTCGCCTCCCTCAGAAGTAACGAAAGAAGTGCCTCTTTCGTCTCCACAGAGACGCTCTCCTTACCATCCTCTTGCACTGTAAAAGGCGCCCTGTTAGGAGACAATACATCTTTCCATAGAACCATTCCTTTTTGAAGATCTGGCGAGGAAACCAGTTCCCAGCCAATTCTCATCTTTGAGCTTCCCGTTTCCTTATCCTCTACAACTAGTTCAAAGGCGTTGTGTTCTTCATCCTTGACTAGCTCGCTCACCTTATACCCTGCCAAGGCCAGCTGTTGTGCAAGCTCCTTCATTCGCCCTTCATCTTGAAGGAAGCCCTTATCCTTGACGTCTTTGTCTATCAAAAATTCTATTAATCCATGCCTGTAACCCCGCCGCTCCAAGCGCTGGAGGGCCCTTTCATAGTCTACTAGGCTTCCCATATATACATAGAGTCGCTCTTTTTCCAAGAACCCTCCACCGTCAGCGCCCTTTACCTTCTTGGACTGGCAAACCCGTTTCATTAAATAATCATTGAATCCAGCCTCATCTTTTACATATATCGCTTTGCTCCCTTTGCCTACTCTAAATAGCGGCGGCTGGGCAAGGTATAGGTAACCAAGATCCACCAAATCAGGCATCATTCTATAGAAAAAGGTGAGCAACAGGGTCCTAATGTGCGATCCGTCCACATCAGCATCTGTCATAATGATGACCTTATGATACCTCAGTCTTTCGATGCTGTATTCGTCTCTGCCGATACCAGTGCCAAGGGCGGTCACCATTGTCTTTATCTCTTCACTCTTAAGCATCTTATCAAAGCGTGCTTTTTCAACATTGAGTATCTTTCCCTTTAGCGGAAGTATTGCCTGGTAGCGTCGATCCCTTCCCTGTTTCGCACTGCCTCCTGCTGAATCTCCCTCAACAATAAAGATCTCCCTTTTAGAAGCATCTTTTTCTTGGCAATCAGCCAGTTTTCCAGGCAAAGATGCTTCTCCTAAGGCATCCTTTTTTCTGGCGATGTCTCTGGCGCGTCTGGCTGCATCCCTCGCCCTGGCCGCATCAACTACCTTAGAAACAATCTTCCTTGCCACTGCAGGATTCTCTTCCAAAAAGGAGCCCAGCTTGTTGTTGACTAGCGTTTCTACTAACCCCTTGACTTCGCTATTGCCCAGTTTTGTTTTTGTCTGTCCTTCGAATTGAGGGGATCTAAGTTTGATACTGATAATTGCAGTCAATCCCTCTCTCACATCTTCTCCGGTCAACTTCTCATGAAGGGTCTTTGGCAAGTTGGCGTTAGAGGCATATGAGTTGATGGTGCGGGTCAGCGCCGATTTGAATCCAACCACATGGAATCCGCCTTCTTGTGTGTTGATGTTATTGGCAAAGGAGAAGATCTTTTCTCTGAATGTATCTGTATATTGCATGGCCAATTCCATGGAGATATTCTCATTGTCGGCTTCCATGTAAATCGGCTTCTTATGCAAGGCCGTCCTCCCCTTATTCAGATACTCTACAAAGGATACAATACCTCCTTTGTAATAATACTCCTTATTCTTGTGGTCTCTCTCATCTTCAAGAACAATCCTGAGACCCTTGTTCAAAAAGGCAAGCTCTCTCAGTCTCATGGAAACGATATCAAAATTGAAATCCAAAATTCTAAATATCTCTCCATCTGGCTTGAACCGTATCCTCGTCCCTGTTCTCTTGGTTTTCCCTATCACCTCCAGCTTAGAGGTACTCCTTCCCCTCTCATAGGACTGACTATGAACCTTTCCTCCTGAGCGAATCTCCACCTCAAGATAGCTTGAAAGGGCGTTTACGACAGACACCCCAACTCCATGGAGACCACCTGACACCTTATATGTGTCATGATCAAACTTCCCACCTGCGTGAAGCCGCGTCATCACCACTTCCACCGCAGGAATCTTCTCTGTTCTGTGGGTTCCTACCGGTATGCCCCGACCGTTGTCATCCACCGTTACACTGTTGTCCGAGTGGATAGTGACTTTGATAAAATCACAGTGGCCCGCTAGGGCTTCATCTACGCTATTGTCAACGACCTCATAAACCAGATGATGAAGTCCCTCTACGTCGACGTTTCCTACATACATAGAAGGCGTTTTTCTAACTGCCGTAAGTCCTTCTAATACTTTAATGTTATCAGCATCATATGTTTTTTCTGTCAGTCCCATGCTATATCCTCATAGGCATAATAACACTCAAAAAACCTTTGTCTTTGTCTCCCTCTATAACACAAGGTGTGGCTTCATCATTCAATCTTATAATGACCTCCTCACTTTTCATATGGCTCACACAGTCAACAAAATATCTTGGATTAAAGGCTATCTCCATGCCCTCGCCATTGTAACGAACAGGTATCACTTCCCTCGACTCTCCAATATCCGGATTAGTCGTGGTCGTTTCCATCTGTTCCTTATCTATTTTGAATCGCATGCTACGATACTTGTCAGATGAAAGAATAGACATCCTTTTTAACATCATCAATAATACCTCTTTTTCTACTCTCACTTCTCTCTTTATCTCCTTTGGAATTACCAGATTATAATCTGGAAACTCCCCTTCAATAAGTCGGATCACAAGCGTTTCAGAGTCTTTTTTCACAATAAAGTCCTTATCTCTCAACCCGACTTGAACCGTTCCCCCTCCCTCTATAAGCCTCAGGACCTCAACAATGCCGCTCTTCGGGACGATCACACCTTCTTCCAATTCAAAACCGCTGCCTTTGTCTATTGGTTCATCAATTCTTGAAAGTCTGTGCCCATCTGTTGAAACCATCCGAAAGAATCGTTCCTCTCCCTCGGTAATCGTCTCAAAAAAGACCCCTGCCAGATGGACGCGCCCTTCATCGGAAAGGGCCGCATACATAGTTTTTTCAAGCATATTCTTTAAGATATCCCCATCCATATCAAAGAGTGGCACACCCTCCACTTCTGGCAATCCCGGAAATGCCGCTGTTTCCATTCCCACAATGTTATATTCTATAGTCTTATCAGCTATTTGAATCCATCTGTTCTCCGATTCCTTAAAGGCCACCACATCACTCGGAAAATCCCTTACGATTTCATAGACCTTCTTTGACGGGACGGCACTGCCACCTTGTGCTACAACCTCAGCCTCATAATGGCCCTGAAACGCTATCTCAAGATCTGTAGCTAAGACAACTATATACCCTTCTTTGGCATAGATAACCACATTGGAGGTAATAGGAAGAGTACTCTTTTTTCCAGTAATGCCTTGTACTTTAGTCAATGCTGGTAAGACTTTTTCTTTTTTGATCTTAAATTCCATCATGGAGTCCACCTATGATTCTTTCTTAATAGATAACTTCATAATAAGGGATGCCAATAGTGTCTATAAGCTTCCAACATGCTAAAGCGAATGGAAAAAACCCCCCTGCACTATGTCTATAAATGAAAGGAAAAAATGAGATAGGAATGAAGGGACATATACCTAGTCAATAACTAATGAATTACTGAAAAAATATCAACCCAAAACGAACAATCCACGGGAGAGGGTACTAAACAATAACCAAAGGATTTGAGGGGTTGTTGGATTAAGACTTGAAATAATCACGAACCATCTTAATGGCGCAAAATTCCCCACACATGGTACAGACCTCATCTGAGCTTGGTCTGCTACTAGCACGATAGGCCTCGGCTTTTTCTGGGTCGATGGCCAGTGATATTTGCTTCTTCCAGTCCAATGCCTTCCGTGCCTTTGACATCTTATGATCCCGCTCTATGGATCCTTGGTGTCCCTTGGCAATATCAGCTGCATGGGCCGCAATCTTCGTTGCTATGACCCCTTCTCTCACATCTTCAGGAGATGGAAGCTTTAGGTGTTCTGCAGGGGTGACGTAGCAAAGGAAGTCAGCGCCGGCCATGCCGGCAACGGCACCGCCTATGGCGCAGGCAATATGATCGTAGCCTGCCGCTATATCCGTCACCAGTGGGCCCAACACATAAAAAGGAGCTCCTTGACACAGCCGTTTTTGAAGAACCACATTTGTCTCTACTTCATTGAGAGGGATATGACCTGGTCCTTCTATCATGACCTGAACACCCTCTTCCCAGGCACGACTGGTCAGTTCTCCAAGTGTAAGGAGCTCATTTATTTGGGCCCGATCCGTAGCATCTGCCAAAGACCCAGGCCGTAACCCGTCGCCGAGGCTCAACGTGATGTCATGCCTTTTTGCAACAGAAAGGAGCCGGTCGAAATGTTTATAAAAGGGATTTTCTCTTTGGTGGTAGAGCATCCAGGTTGCCAGAAAGGCCCCTCCCCTGCTCACAATATCGGTCGTTCGGCCTTGAATCCGGAGTCTTTCAAGGGCTTCCAATGTGACACCACAATGGATCGTCATGAAATCCACTCCATCTTTAGCCTGTTTTTCCACCGCCTCAAATAGGAGATCAGTCGTCAGATTGACGATCCCTCCTGTATTTTTGGCTGTTTCTACCGCTGCTTGATAGATAGGGACGGTTCCAACGGGCAATCTGGAGGCCAGGAGAACGGCTTGACGTATTTTGGTAATGTCGCCGCCAGTGCTGAGATCCATGATCGCGTCGGCACCGGCACCAACGGCAAAGGAAAGTTTAGAGAGTTCTTCGGCCTGATCAACATGGTCACGAGAGGTACCGATATTGGCATTGACTTTTATCGTAAGACCTTTGCCTATTCCTACGGGATCAAGGTTTCCATGATGAACATTCGATGGTATGACAACGGAACCGTTGGCGATCCTTTCGGCTAGGAGATGGGGATCAATATTCTCCTTTTGAGCCACCCTCTCCATGGCTTTAGTGATGACCCCTTTCCGGGCCTTTTCTAGCTGTGTCATGATACTACCTTGTTTATCTCGGAAATCATGATTATGGTGAAAAGGGAATGGAAACTTCAGTTTACTGTAGTACTGGGATAGGATAATAACAGAGTTTTTAAAAGAACTCAACGCTATCGATAGAGTACCCTAAAAGGCCGGAAAGAAGCGTCGTGACAGGTCCTTGACTGTCGTCTTTCAATAAAGTATTTGTCGGTATATCCGAGGGGTTGTAGAATAATTTCACAGGGAGATGAATATGATGAAGAACAATCTTGTGGCATTGGCTGAATTGGGACAAAGCCCTTGGTATGATAACATCGATAGGCGTTTGATTCAAAGCGGAGATTTTAAGAAACTCTTGGACAAGGGCGTCACAGGCGTTACTTCTAATCCAAGTATATTTGAAAAGGCCATTAAGGGGTCAGCCGTCTACAATCAAACGATAGAAGAGCTCGTAAAAAAGGGACGCTCTGCAGAAGAGATCTACGATGTGGTGACGGTTCAGGACGTACAGGTAGCGGCCGACTTTTTGAGGGAAACGTACGAGAAGACACAGGGCCTAGACGGTTATGTGAGCCTTGAAGTCCTTCCAAGGTATGCGCAAGATGCAGGAAAAACGATTGAAAACGCCAGAAGACTTTCCCAAGAAGTTGGAAGGGAAAATCTCATGATCAAGGTCCCTGGGACGGTAGAGGGGGCAGAGGCCATCAGGGTTCTGACGGCAGAAGGAATCAATATCAATGTGACCCTTCTTTTTTCTATGGCCCAGTACGAGAGGAGTGCCAAGGCTTACATGGAGGGATTGAGAGACAGACTCCGTAAAGGCAAGCCCTTAGATCATGTCTGTTCTGTGGCAAGCCTTTTTGTAAGCAGAGTAGACACCTTAACGGACAAACAATTGCAGGAGCTTCACGAGCAAGATCTTCAAGGAAAAATCGCAGTGGCTAACGCCAAGATGATCTACCAACGGTTCAAAGAATGGTTTACGGGAGAGCACTTTTCTGAATTGGCGTCAGAAGGGGCACGTATTCAGCGTGTTCTATGGGGAAGCACGAGTACAAAGAACCCAAACTACTATGACCTAAAATATGTGGACGAATTGATCGGCAAGGAGACCATTAATACCCTGCCTCATAATACATTGCTGGCCTTCTTGGACCACGGTACTCCGAGGTTGACGCTGGAAGAAGACTTGGACAAGGAACGTGGGTACTTGGAAAAGCTGAAAGGGTTCGGTATCGATCTAAACCAAAACTGTGAGGTCCTCCAACAGCAAGGCGTTCAGGCCTTTTCCGATTCTTTTAACCAACTGATCGATGCCATTGTGGCCAAGACCAGGTAACAGTCCATCCATCAAAGGTTGACAGCGATTATCCCACGATTTCTGAAACAGGAACCAGCTTCACTTGTCTTCTAATATGAGGGAGTTCTTCTTTTAAAATCTTCCAGGTGATGGGATAGGGGTGGCCGATGCCTATAGCCTGGCCCCGTTTTTTGGCCACTGTAACGAGACGTTTGATTTGAAATCGGATGGCGTTGGGCTCTTGAACGTGGTCCAAGAAGACCTGACGACAGGCGAATCTCAGGTCCAGCATCCTTGCCGCGTCTGCGCAACTTGACAATGGACTGGTGAGACTGTCTACAAAGAATAGCTGGCGGCCCTTTAACACCTTAAAGATCTGGCTCATTTTCACTGCATCTTGGGTGAGCTTCGAGCCCATATGATTGTTCACACCGACAATAAAGGGCACGGCAGCCAAGTCCTCCAATAGTTGATCCAAGAGCTCCTTTGGTTCCATAGAAGCGATAAGGGCGCCTTTTCCGGGGTTCACAACCGGATAGTCCAAAGGTTCCATTGGGAGATGGAGAAGGACATCACGGCCGGTCTCGTGGATCGCAGAGGCGATCTCCGACTGGAAAGGACTGTGAGGAAGGACGGAAAAGGCAAGGACTCCGTCAAGTTCTAGGAACCTTAAAGCGGTTTCTTTGTCGTATCCAAAGTCGTCTATGATAATGGCGACTTGGGGAAGGCCGATGGGTGGGGCCGGGGTCGGCTCTTTGTCTGTAACCGCCACAAATGCCACCCGATGGGTTGGGTGCCCGTTCACTGAGACTTCTACAACGGTCTGATCTTGAGGCCCCAATGTAACGTGCAGTCCGCCCTCTGGAATAGATGGGCTCAGGCTGCGCAAAAAGACGGCCCTCACCTCTGTCGCAGGAGGCGCCTTCTTTATGCGCACCTCCATGTCAGAGTATGTCCACTGGTCACCACCGTCTTTCTTGGTTTGTACTGTGTTGAAGACCACCGCCTCTTGAGGGACCCCCAGGGCCAGGAGCGCGTCACAGATGTGCCGGTCTAGTTCTTTTACCTTGGCCTCTGTACCGTGAAACTCATGGGTTTCAAAGACAGGTATTTGAAAATGGCGAGGCGGTTTTGATTGGACTGGCCGGTCTCTTCCGTATACCCAGATCCCCGCAAAGACAAGGAGGGCGGCCAGTGGTATGGCAAGGTATGCGATGCCCTTATAAAGGGTTGCTTTTCGGTCTGGTCTCGTCCCCTCTGTCAGGTCGATCTTTTTACGTGTTGCCATGGCAGTGTGTCTCTAGAGAGACATCTTAGAAAAGATCTCCCAACCAGCTAGGATGTCGAGGGCCCTTTGAACCTGATGATCCTTGTTAAGGAGTTCTTCTACGTCTTCAGAGGGACCTGTCTCTTGCACCTCTGCGTCCACAGCAGGAGCAGTCTCTTCTTTCTCTTCCTCGGACAGCCCATCTTGCGGTTCCGGTGAGATATGATTCTTCAGGTCCTTCTCGTGCATACGGGGTTTTTCTGGTGTTTCTGTCTCAGGGAGAAATCGTTGTGCCACCACCACATCTGGCTTGATCCCCTCTGCCTGTATGGCATGGCCCTCGGGGGTGTAATAACGGGCGATGGTAAGTTTCAGGCCATAGCCATCTCTTAAAGGCTCCACGGCCTGGACGGAGCCCTTTCCAAACGAAGTAGCGCCCAAAACCAGGGCCCGTCCGTGGTCCTGCAAGGCCCCTGCGACAATCTCCGAGGCGCTTGCACTTCCTTCATTGATCAGGAGGACGATGGGATAGGTATGCTTGTGGATATTGGGTCGGGCTGAGTACGTTTTCGGTTCAGACTCTGACCTCCCCTTGATGGATACGATCACCCCTTTTTCCAGAAAGAGGTCTGCAATCTTGACAGATTGGTCCAGGAGACCCCCAGGATTATCCCGAAGATCAAGGACGAGGCCCTTTAAGGCTGTGTCGCCCGATTCCAGTTCATCTAGGGCCGCGGCAGCGTCGTCGTAAGTATTGTCCCTAAAGTTGGTAATACGCAGATAGCCGTAGCCCGGCTTAAGGACGTGAGAGTGGACACTGTCCAAGGGGATCACATCCCGCACAATGGTGAACTCCTTTGGCTCATCTGATCCCTTTTGCCTGACCGTAATGAGGACCGCAGTCCCCTTTTGACCTCGTATCTTCTTGACCGCCTCCCACAACTTCATGTCTTTTGTCGTTTCTCCGTCCACCTTGATGATTTGGTCCCCTGATTTGATTCCCGCTTCGTGGGCGGGAGTTCCCTCAATGGGAGACACGACGGTCAAGATGTTATCTTTCATGGTAATGACAATCCCGATGCCGCTGAACTCTCCCTTCGTGTCTATTTGAAGTTCGTTGTAGGTGTCGGCAGACAGGAAGGAGGAGTGCGGATCTAGGGAGGCGAGCATCCCATGGATGGCGCCTTCAATAAGGTCTTTGGCGTCCACGGGATCCACATAGTTTTTTTCCACAATATCAAGAACATCACTGAACAACTTCAGTTTTTCATATGTCTCGTCCGTGCCTGCCAACAGTTGCCGATGGATGTCGCTGGCGGCCAGCAGGAAGCAAAGCGATAGAAAAAGTATGGCGGCGACAATCCCCTTGTGCCGCCTTAGCAAGCCTGTCATGGGCCCTCCTCGTTGGTCAGAAAATATGGAGCAGGAATGTTTCCAATCTATTATATTAACATATTTTTGGGTCATATATAAGGTCTTTTGCAGACTAGGCCTCTTGGGCAACTGATCATATCACAAAGAAGCCCTCTAGTTCTTGAACCACAATGCCGGATCAAGAGGTTTTCCGTGATGGCGAACCTCAAAATAGAGCCCTGGACCACTCAGGGTGACGATGTCTCCGTAGGTACCGATGGCTTCTCCAGCAAGGACTGCGTCTCCCTTATGCTTTGAGAGTTGGTCGAGGGGGGCACACAAAGTGTAATAATGCTCGCCATGGTCGATGATCATGATGTTGCCGTAACCCTTGAACCATCCAGCGTAAATCACCTGTCCATCACAGACTGCCCGCACCTGGGTGTCCACGTCGGCCTGGATGGTGACACCGCTTCTGTAGCCTTTGATAGGGTAATCGCCCTTCTGTAGATAGGGCCCGAAGGGGTTCAGAATCTTCCCTCGGACCGGCAGGGGCAGGGAGCCTTTCAGTTCGGCAAAGAACTTGGGGCGGGCACCGGCGAAAGAGCGGGGTTGTCGTTCCAGGGATCTTAGGGTCTCATCGAGTCTCTTTGCCCTGTCTTTCAATGAGGCGATGGCGGCAAGGGTAAGGTCCTTGTCGGCCTGGATGCTGGCCAGTAGCTTGGATCGGTCGACCCTTTGTCGGGCTATGCGGGCTGCTTGCTCTTCGCCCTTCTTTAAGAGGCCCTCCTGGGTCTGTTTTCTGGTTTCCAGGTCACCAGAAACGACCTCCAGCTTTCTTTTCCCGTCCTGGAGTGCGTCCCAGAGGTCGCGGTCGTGTTTCAGAATCCGTTCCAAGGATTCCCGCCTTTGCCACAACTGGGAGAAGGTCTGAGCAGAAAAGAGCATGGGGGCCACGCCCAGCTGGCCCAGCTTGTAGAAGGCCACCAAGCGGGGCACGGCAAAGGCTTCGAGGGTTCGGGTCTGGGCTATGAGAGACGCCTGCTCCAAGATAAGGGCCTCCAATTGTCTCTCAATCTCCTGGATTTCTGAGCGAATCTCTCTCAGCCTGGCCCGTGAGTTGTATAGCTCAAGGTTTAATCGTTCTAGGTCTTGGACAACTAAGGTCTCATCGGCCTTGAGACCCTCGATTTTCCTTTCGGCCTCTGAGATCTTTTCTTGGACGGCCTTTTTCTGGGTCTGTTCCCGTGCGATCCTCTCTTTAAGGCCATTGGTGGACGGGTCGGCCATCACGAGCTGTCCAAAGGAGAGTAGAAAGGCCGGTAAGGCCAGGATCAGGGCCTTAAGAACTGCCTTAGAGATATATAGGAACCGAGCCATGCCATGAATATCCCGACGAAAAGTAGGGCTGTGCAGCCAGTGAGAGAAAGGAATCGGATGTCAAAGGTCGACAGCAGGGCGTGCCCTGAATGAAGCCGTGCGATGAGGAGCTTAAAGGAGATAAAGAGAAGACCCAGGCCCACGATTCCACCCAAGGCACCCTCTAAGAGGTTCTGGACATAGAAAGGTATTTTCACAAAACTGTCCGTTGCACCGACGAGCTTCATGATCTCAATCTCTTGCCGTTTGGCGTACAGGGTCAGCCTGATGGTGTTGGCGCAGACAAAGACAGTGGTTGCAAAGACAAGCCCGCCCACGATGAGGCTTGCCAGCCTGAAAAACCCCATGAATCCCGTAAACCGGTGCAACCAGGCCTCTGCGGCTGCCACGTCCTCGATTCCAGACAATGTCTTAATCTTGTCGGCCAGGGGGTCCAGCCGTTCCCAACGTTGCCATCCTGGGGCCAATTCTATCTCAAAGGAGGCCGGCAGGGGATTTTCCTTTAACCCATCCAGCAGGGAGGCGCGATGTTTCATCTGGCTTCTTAGGCGGGTCATGGCCTGACCTTTTGAGACATAACGGATCTCCTCCACCCCCTGAAGCTCGGCCAGGTGTTGGCGTAGCAACTCCACACGCTCTTTCACAAGGCCCTCTTCCAGGTAGGCCACAACACGAATATCTTGCTGCCAAGACCAGACGAGATCGCTAATGTTCACATAGAGAATGGCAAAGACGCCCAAGATCAACAGAGACAAGGCAATCGTGGCCGTGGCCGCCAGGTGGAGATAGGGACCTGCAGCGATATTTCTCCGAACCCTTTGGATGACAGAAGACAACACGGTGAGATTCAAGATCTTTTTTCGCCCTCTATCTGGCCCTTGTTCAGGAACACAATGCGCCCAGCGACCTTGTCAAAGAGCCTGGTGTCGTGGGTGGCCACCACAATGGTGGTACCCCGTCTGTGCAGTTGTCTTAAAAGATCAAAGACCATGTCAGCAGCCTCATCGTCGAGGTTCCCTGTGAGCTCGTCTGCCAAGAGTATCCAGGGATTGCCCACTGCGGCCCGGGCCACGGCCACACGCTGTTGCTCTCCCCCGGACAGCCTCGGCGGATAGGTGTGCATACGGTCTTCCAGGCCCACCATTCCAAGGACCTGGCGCACCTTTTTCTGGGTATAGCTTTTCTGGTGACCCGTGGCCTCCAGGACCAGAGCGATGTTTTCATATACGGTGTAGGCGTCAATCAGTCTGAAATCCTGAAAAACGAACCCGATGCTTCGTCTCAAAAGTGGGATCATTTTCCGGCGCACCCGCTGGAGATTTACCCCGTTTACCAAAATCTGCCCCTCTGAGACCTCCTCTTGCAAAAAGATGAGGCGGAGCAGGGTGGTCTTGCCTGCGCCACTGGGGCCCGTGACAAAGACAAACTCGTTTTTCAGAACGGTGAGATTGACGTCGCGGAGTGCGATCTGAGGACCGTAGCGTTTGTGGACGTGGAACATTTGGACAACTGGCTCTACTCCAGTGCCAACCCTCATGGGGGATCCCTTTTCGATGTCTGTCAGATTCGTTGTTGATCT
>Ga0272444_10002205_pt1 | contig 18149 bp, 18 predicted proteins | sample SSMForm13_FD_201033 | JGI IMG/M metagenome (GOLD analysis project Ga0272444, IMG submission 201033) | Marine sediment archaeal communities from Little Sippewissett salt marsh, Falmouth, MA, United States - SSM-Form-13 | ecosystem: Environmental > Aquatic > Marine > Wetlands > Sediment ... | reverse complement strand
AATCAAACCAACTAATCACCTGGGAGAAGATCAGCCGCCTTGTCGCAAATCCTGGACAACGTACTGCCCGTATTCGTGCTCATCGCCCTGGGCAAGGTGCTGGCGATCAAGGGCTGGGCGCCCCAGGCCTTTTTCAGCGTCTCCGAGCGCCTGGTCTACTTTGTGTTCTTCCCCATCCTCCTGTTCTGGAAAATCGGGGCCGCCGGCAGCGAGCTGGTGCTGCCCCTGGGGCTCATCGGCGCGGTGCTGGGCGCCATAGCCCTGGTTTGGGCCCTGAGCCTGGCCTACATCCGTTTGGCCAAAGTCCCGCCCTTTCAGGCCGGCACCTTCAGCCAGGTCTCCTTCCGCTTCAACACCTACGTGGGCATGGCCGTGGTGTTCTCGGCCTTTGGAGAGGAGGGAGTGGCCATCTTCGGGGTCATCATCTCCCTGGCCATCCCCTTCATCAACCTGCTGGCCGTAAGCGCCCTGGTGTGGTTCTCCCAGACCGAGTTCTCCGGGGCCCAGAAGCTGATGCTGGTCTTGAAGGCCATCCTGGTCAACCCCCTGATCCTGGCGTGCCTGGCGGGCATCGCCTGGGCCTGGTCCGGGCTCAAGCTCCCGGTCTTTTTGGAGCGCTCCTTTTCCCTGTCCGCCGCGCTGAGCCTGCCCCTGGCCCTGCTGGCCATCGGCAACTCCCTGGCCCTGGCCAAGCTCAAGGGCCGCCTACACCTGAGCTTTGTCTCCTGTGTGCTCAACCTGCTGGCGCTGCCCGCGGCGGGCTGGGTCCTGCTGCGCCTGGCCGGGGTGGAGGGCACGGAGATGGCCGTGGCCATGATCTTCCTGGCCCTGCCCACCGCCACCAGCGCCTACGTTCTGTCCACCCAGATGAACTCGGACGCCGACCTGGCCGGCGCGGCCATCGTCCTGTCGACCCTGTTGTGTTTCTTCTCTTTGTCCGGGGTCTTGTTGCTGTTCACGTAGGCGGCCCTTGGCCAATCCCTTTTGCACCGCGCACCGCTTCATGCTAAAAACACGGCAAAGGAGGGCGCCATGAGCAAACTGACCGTTTTCCTGATCCGGGCCGGAGCCGGCCTGCTGGGCGGCTTTGTCCTGTGGCGCTTCTTTTTCCACAAGACCACGCCCTGGTGGACCTTCCTGGTCTTGGCGGTGATCGTGGTGGCCGCGGCCTATGCCTCGGAGATATGGCGGCTCAAGAGCAAGCTGAACAAGAAGTAGCCGCCGCCCCGTTAATCCCTGTTTAATATGCAAGCCGCCGGCCGGGGCCGTACCGGGCGGGGCCCCAGTATTTTTGCGAGAAAATCAGGCCGGGCCGGGAGCCGCCTTGCGGCCCAACAGGCCCAATGCAGCCAGGGTGGCCAGGAAAGGCAGGGTGCTGAAGGCGTACTGGCTGTAGATGATGAAGGCCAAAAAGGGCAGGTACCATACGAGGTTTATGATTATCACCAGCAGATAAAACACCGCCGGCCGCTCCCGCCGCCTGGCGGCCAAGCAGCGCCACAGGCCGATGATGGCCAGGACCCAGAGGGCCAGGAAATATAAAGAGGTGATGGTCTTTACGGCCGCGTCCTTTTGGGCCCACTGTTGCGAGAGGTTCATCGCGCCCAGATTATGGACAATGGGAAAGTAGAACTCGATCAGGTTCAGGCCCGCCTTGCGCAAGAGTCCAGCCGGGTGGCGCTTGATGTCCTGCGCTATCCTTTTGGTCACCCGGCCTTCAAGCTCGGGATCGATTATGCCGAGGTATTGGATCTTGGCGAGGTTTTCCTTGGAAAAAAGGCCAGCGTACTTCAGGGCCGTGGTGGGCAGGTCCTTGGTGCTGTAGTCCCAATGGGCCTTGCCCATGAAGTAGCCGAATCCCGCCCCGCCGGAGACCGGAACCAGCCTCTTGTTGACCTCCCAGTTGCGTAAGGTCCAGGGCGAGATCAGCAGCAGCATGACCAACACCGAGGTGACCAAGGGGACCAGGCCCTTGAAACCCTTGTGTTGCCGGAAGGTGAGCACATAGGGCGTCAGGATGATGGCCAGGGCCGTGGGCAGCATGGTCCCGTGGATCAGGGACAACAGCCCGGCCACAATGCCTATCTTGGCTCCCTCCACGATCAATCGGTTTTGGGGGAGGGTGGTCGCCGGGTCTTGCTCCCGCCTCTGCAGGCGGTTGGCCGCCAGGGACACCAGGAGAATGTAGAGCAACCCCTGCAACACCACGTTCATGGGGTTTTTGATAATAAAGTAGTTCCAGGGGTTGGCCATCAAAAGCAGCACCGACCATTTCGCGGCCGGGTAGCCGAAAAAGCGCAGGGCGTTTTTATGGGCCAGGACCACGATGCCGCCGAAAAGCAGGGCCTGGACCAGGACCAGGACCGGCCGTTGCAGCGGCTGGGGCAACAGGGTCAGGGGAGCCAGAAACAGGGGATACATTGGAGGGCGGTGCAGCTCGGGCGGGCCGCCGGGCTCGAACACAAAGCCGTGGCCTGCGATCAGGTTTCTGCCTATCTCCAGGTAGCCGTCGTGTATGGAGCCCCCGAAGTTGGCCTTGAAGCCAAGCATGGGGCCCGCGAAAACCACGGTCAGGCTCAGGGCGGCGCTGATGCCAAAGACCAGCAAGAAGAGGATTAGCGGCCGTTGAAATATTTTGACCTCTAGTCCAGGTTTCACCACGATACCCTCGGCCGAGTCAGATCGGTGAATAAGCGGCCCGCTAGGTTTGCCGGCTTATTAAGGCCACTGCCAAGCGGTCCCTTTCCGGCCCCAAGAAGCTAGGCCTCATTTGGGCCGGCCTCCAACACCTCGCTGATGCCGCCGAAGTGCTTGCGAAAATCGAAATCTGGCTTCTCATGGGCGGCGATCTGGTCGGTGATCACCAGGGCGTGGGTTATGGAGTGGTCGCAGTTGTTGTACCAAAAGCAGCCGCACCTGCCCATGGGCACCACGGCCGGGGAAAAGTCTTGCACCGCTTGCAGGGCCTTGGCGGACGCCTGCTTGTAGCCATGGTAGTAGACCGGGTAGGTGGCGTTCTCGCGGTGGATGGCATGGGTGGCGATGCGCCCCTTTTGGGACACCAGCTTCAGGTCGATCAGCTCGCTTTCTATCCGGGCCAGGGTGGTGTCGGGCACGTAGTCCGGGTCCCAGCCCGGGGCGGTGACCTCCACGCACAGGCTCTGATACCCCGCCGGGCTGTTGCCCGGGCTGAAGAGCTGGGGCATGGACACCCGGGAGATCCGGTACTTGTCCGAGGAGATGTAGGTCCACTGGGCCGCCTTTTTGGCGTCTATGACGTCTTGGCCCTCGAAAACCAGATCCCAAAAGACCGTGTCCAGATAGGGCAGCTTGACCCGGGGCGTCTCCGTGTCCAAGGCTCCCAGCAGGTCGTCCAGGCGGCCGGTCCACAAGACCATATCCGCTTCCAGCTCGCTCTGGTCCGAAAGGGTCAGGGCCAGGCGTTCCCCGGCCCTTTGCAAGCGGGTGACCGTGGCGCCGGCCTTGGCCTGGAAGCGTCCATCGCTGATCTCCTGGGTCCGCTTGGCGCAGTGGTCCCAGAAGCCGCCGAACCCGCCCTGGGCGGGATAGAGAAAGTTGGCCTCAACCTTTTTGGGCAAAAGAACCTGCGAGATCAGCTCCAGCAGGGAGTTGCCCTTGTGCTCCTCGTTGATGATGGAGCGGTTGATGCCGGTGGAGGCCCAGTCGGCGTGGATGTCCTCCACGTTCCAAAACAGAAATTTTTCCGTGTAGGGCTTGAAGAAGATATCGTAAAGCGTCCGGCCGTACTGGCTGACGATGTAGCCCTCGAAGCGGAGCATGTCCTCCCGGCTGATCTCGGGCTTGGCCAGCATGTCCTTCATGGCCTTGAGGGCCACCACCGGCGGCAGGCGGAACACGTCCTTGGTGCCCAGGGGCCAGTCAAAGAAGCGGTTTAAAAAGGCCACCTTGGAGGAGCGGTCTATGTCGAGCAAGCCGAGGCCCTGGCCCACCTCCCGGATAAAGCGCAGCACCTCAGGCCGGTCGGTGTGAAACCGCTTGGGGCCGATGTCGAACACGAACTGGTCTTCATAAATGAACGAGCGGGCCAACCCCCCCAGGCGGGCGTTTTTCTCCACCAGCAGAACCCGGCAACCCTCGATCTTTTTTATCAGGTTGTAGGAGGCGGTGAGGCCGCAGGGACCCGCACCGACAATCACAATGTCCATTCATCGCCCCTCTGGTTGCCCATGCCGGGCCGGGACGCCGCGGGCCGTTCAAGCGCGCGGCCATTGACCTTGGTTGGTCTCCCCTAAATTAGCCGCCCCGGGCCATGCCAACAAGCGGCAAAATGGGAACATCTTTTTATGAGGGTAAAGGACCGCGCGGCCATCTGGCAAGGAAGTTGGCCGCAAAAAAACGGCCAGCCCTTGCGCAAGGGCCGGCCGTGGTCATTGGCGCGTGGCTCTTTTAGTGCTTGCCCTGCTCCACCGTCTTGAGGGCCGCCTCCCGGTCGCGGCTCAGGTCCAGGTCCAAGAAGGGCCCCTTCTCGGGCAGGGCCAGGAAAAAGCGCGGGGTCGGGTCCACCTCCACCACCGCCTCGCGGATCTTCATGGCCAGCAAATGGCCGGCGCGCTTTTTGGCCGCGCCCAAAAAGTGCAGGTGCCAGCCTGGCGCGCCGATGCCCTTCATGTAGCCCGGCGAGATAAAGCCCACCAGCTCGCCCGGCAGGTTGGTCCACTCGAACACCGCCTGGTGCTTGACCGCCGCCAGCAAAGGCGGGTAGGGCGGCTTCTGCCTAGGCACCGAGCGGGCCTTGATATAGTCAAAGGTGCCGGTGATGCGCACCGCGTAAACCAGGTTCTTGCTGGGCAGCTTGGGGGCCAGCCACTTCTGGAGCCCGGCGAAATCCAGGCCCCCCGGCAGGGGAAAGCTCATGTCGGCCTGAAAAAAGGTCACCTGGGCAAAGGGGGTGGTGGTCTCCGGCGGCGCCAAGTGGGGCACGCCTTGCATGTCCACCCGAAAGCACTTGCCCCCGCTGATCACCATCTCCCCGTCCAGGGCGTCAAAGGTGCCCAGGCCCAGGTCGCCGTGCCGGAGCAGACGGTCCACCTCCTGCGATCCCTGATAATCCCCGGCCAGAAGCGCGTCCAATAGCGACACCTGGTACAGGGCGTCTGGGTCCTGGGCCGCGGCCGGCGCGGCCAGGCACAGGCACAGCAACAGGGCCGCCGGCCAGACGCGAAGCTTCATCTCACTGCCCCATCCGGGCGATGACCGCCTCGGCCATGCCCATGGTGCTCAAGCTCCCGCCCAGGTCGGCGGTGGCCTGGCCCGCGGCCAGGCAGTCGGTCAGGGCCTGCTCCACCCGCTCGCCCGCCGGCACGTGGCCCAGATACTTGAGCAGCATGGCCCCGCAGAAGATGGCCGCAAAGGGGTTGGCCTTGCCCTGGCCCGCGATGTCCGGGGCGGTGCCGTGCACCGGCTCGAACAGGCCCGGGCCGTCGCCCACATTGGCGCTGGGGCACAGGCCCAGCCCGCCGATGAGCCCGGCGGCCAGGTCGGACAGGATGTCGCCGAACAGGTTGGTGGTCACCATCACCGAGAACTCGGCGGGCTCAAGCACCATGCGCATGGCCACCGAGTCCACCAGGGCCTCTTCGTAGATCATGCCCGGAAACTCGGTCGCCGCCCGGCGGCAGGCCTCCAAGAACACCGTGTCGGTCTTCCTGAGCACGTTGACCTTGTGCACCGCGGTGACCTTGCTGTAGTCGTTGGCCTGGGCATACTCAAAGGCATAGCGCGCGATGCGGTAGGAGGCCGCGTCTGATATAACCCGGGTGGCCGTGGCCACCCCCGGGCCGCGCTCGCCCTCCTCGCCGCAGTAGAGCCCCTCGCTGTTCTCGCGCACGATCATGATGTCGGTCTCGGGCCGCAGGCAATCCACCCCGGGGTAGGCCTTGGAGGGCCTGAGGTTGGCCCAGGCCCCCAGCTCGGCCCGAAGCCTGAGGATCACTTCGGCCGCGGTCTTGCCCGCCGCGCCGAAGACCACCGCCTCGGCCGCCTTGGCCCCGGCCACCGTCTCCTCGGGCATGGCCTGGCCGGTTTTTTCCAGGCAGTCGTCGCCGGCCTGATAGTGGGTGAAGCTCATGGGCACCCCGCTGGCCTCCAACACCGCCAGCTCGGCCGCCACCACCTCCGGACCAACCCCGTCTCCGCCGATGACCGCTATCTCATGCTGCTCGCTCATTGCCGTTCTCCCGTCACCGCCGCCTGCCAGGGCGCGGCGTGCTGTTGTTCATAGGCCGCGATGTCCGCCTCGTGCAAAAGGGTCAGGCCCACCTCGTCCAGGCCCTCCAGCAGACAGCGCTTGCGAAATGGATCCACCTCGAAAAAACAGGCAAAGCCTTCGTCGTCGCCGATGGTCTGCTCGTCCAGGTCCACCGTGAGCTCGTAGCCGAGCTTGTCGTGAACATGCTCGAACAGCTCGTCCACCACGTGCTCCTCCAGCTCGATGGGCAGCAGACCGATCTTGTAGCAGTTGGTCTTGAAGATGTCGGCAAAGCTGGGCGCGATCAACACCCGAAAGCCAAAGTCCTGCAAGGCCCAGGGGGCGTGCTCCCGGCTGGAGCCCGAGCCGAAGTTCTCCCGGGCCAGCATTATGGTGGCCTGGTGATAGGGAGGCTGGTTGAGCACGAACTCCTTCACCTCCCGCCCCTCAGCGTCAAACCGATGGTGGTACAGCAACACCTCGCCATAACCCTCGCGCTCGGTGCGCTTCAAAAACTGCTTGGGCACCAACTGGTCCGTGTCCACATGGGCCATGTCCAATGGCACCACAATGCCCGTAAACGTGTTGAACTTCTGCATTGTCTACTCACCGGGGGCATTCCGGGGGAACCTTTTCTTGAAAGAAAAGGTTCCCCCGGACCCCCTCCCAAAGAACTTAGCGCGTTATTGCCGCGCTTAATCGGGCTGCGCCCGCTTTAAATCGCGGCAATAACGCAGTCGGGTTTTTAAATGCCAGGATTTGCCGCCACTCGCAGGGTCGCCCTAGGCGAGACAAGATTGGCGACTAATCCGTGAAGTTTTTTTGAGAGGGGCGCGGAAGGAGGCATTTTTTCAAAAAAGCCTCCCCCCGCCCTCTCTTATACAAACTCCCGTGGATCGCTCAGGCGGCCGGTGAGGGCGCTGGCCGCGGCGGTGGCCGGTCCCACCAGGTGGGTGCGTCCGCCGTGGCCCTGGCGGTCCTTGAAGTTGCGGTTGCTGGTGGAGGCCGAGCGCTTGCCAGCGGGCAATACGTCCGGGTTCATGGCCAGGCACATGGAGCAGCCGGGCAGGCGCCACTGGAAGCCCGCTTCGCTGAACACCTTGTCCAGGCCCTCGGCCTCGGCCTCGGTTTTTACGCGCATGGAGCCGGGCACCACCAGGGCGGTGACGCCGGCGGCCACTTTCTTGCCCTTGACGATGGCCGCGGCGGCGCGCAGGTCTTCCATGCGGCCGTTGGTGCACGAGCCGATGAACACGTAGTCCACGGCCACCTCGTTGAACTTGTCGCCGGGCTTGAGCCCCTGGTAGGCCAGGGCCTCGGTGGCGGCCTTGGCCGCCTCGCCGGACAGGCCGGCCAGCTCGGGCACGCTCTGACTGATGGCCGCCACCTGGCCCGGGTTGGTGCCCCAGGTGACCATGGGCTCCAGGCCGCTAAGGTCCACGGTCTCGTTGCGCTGGAACTGGGCCTCCGGGTCACTGGGCAGGGTTTGCCAATAGGCCACCGCCTTGTCCCAGTCCTCGCCCTGGGGTGCGTGGGCCCGGCCCTGGAGCCAGTCAAAGGTTGTCTGGTCCGGGGCGATCATGCCCGAGCGGGCCCCGGCCTCGATGGCCATGTTGCACAGGGTCATGCGGCCTTCCATGGACAGGCCCTTGATTGCCTCGCCCTGGAACTCGATGGCGAAACCGGTGGCCCCGGCCGCGCCCAGGTGGCCGATGAAGTACAGGATCAGGTCCTTGGCCCCGCAGCCCGGGGGCAGCTCGCCCTCGGCCCGAAGGGCCAGGCAGGGCGGCTTTTCCTGGGGCAGGGTCTGGGTGGCCAAAACGTGCTCCACCTCGCTGGTGCCGATGCCAAAGGCCAGGGCCCCGAAGGCGCCGTGGGTGGCGGTGTGGCTGTCGCCGGCCACCACCGTGGCCCCGGGCAGGATGAGCCCCAGCTCGGGCATGGTCACGTGGATCACCCCCTGGTCGGGCTGGCCCCAGCCTAAGTAGGGCACCCCGAACTCTGCCGTGTTGGCCTCCAGGGCGACCAGCTGGTTCTCGGCGATCTCGTCGGCCAGGGGCCGGGACATTTCGTGGGTGGGCACCACGTGGTCGCACACCGCGTAGGTCAGGTCGGGCCGCCGCACCTTGCGGCCGTCGCGCCTCAGGGCGGCGAAGGCCTGGGGCGAGGTGACCTCGTGCACCAGGTGGCGGTCGATGTAGATCAAATCCGGCCGGCCGGCCTCGCGGCGCACCAGGTGGGTGTCCCAAATTTTGTCAAGCAGGGTGGGCACAAGAGGTCCTTTGCTTCCGGCCCGCCGCGGCGGCGGAGCCCGGGCGAGAATTTTTTCGTTTATTCAGGGTTCAATATAACACGGTCTGGGAGTTGTCCAACCGGTGTCCAGCCCCTCCCGGCGGTGTTCGAAGCCGTCGCCGAGAGGCGAAGCTACAGCGTTTTGCCGCCGCAGGCGTACACGGCAGTACGTCGAGGCGGCAAAACGCGTGAGCGAGCCTCGCAGCCCGGAATAGGGCCCCGCTTAATCAAGCCATTTCATCATGCCCCTGAGCTTGGCGCCGACCTCTTCCACCAGGTGCTCCTCGTCCTTGCGCAGCAGGGCGTTGTATACTGGGCGATTGCACTGGTTCTCCAGCACCCACTCCCGGGCGAAGCGGCCGTCCTGGATCTCGTCCAGGATGCGCTTCATCTCGGCCTTGGCCTCGGGCGGGACCACCCGAGGGCCCCGGGTGATGTCGCCGTACTTGGCCGTGTCGGAGATGAAGCGGCGCATCTTCTTGAGTCCGCCCTGATAGATCAGGTCCACGATGAGCTTGGTCTCGTGGATGCACTCGAAGTAGGCCATCTCCGGGGCGTAGCCCGCCTCCACCAGGGTCTCGAAGCCGGCCTTCATTAGGGCGCTCAGGCCGCCGCACAACACCGCCTGCTCGCCAAAGAGATCGGTCTCGGTTTCCTCGCCGAAGGTGGTCTCGATCACCCCGGCGCGGGCCCCGCCGATGCCCCAGGCATAGGCCAGGGCGGTCTGCATGGCCGAGCCCGAGGCGTCCTGGGCCACGGCCACCAGGCAGGGCACGCCCTGGCCCTGCTCGTACAGATCCCTGACCAGCTTGCCCGGGCCCTTGGGCGCGGCCATGATCACGTCGTTGTCCGCCGGCGGGGTGATCTGGCCGTAGTGCAGGTTAAAGCCGTGGGCGAACAAGAGGGTGGCATCCTTTTTCATGTTCGGGGCCACGTACTGCTCATACACCGCCGGCTGGGCCGGGTCGGGCAGCAGGAAGCAGATGATGTCCGCGCCCTTGACCGCTTCGCCGACCTCGGCCGGCTCCAGGCCGTCGCCCTTGACCACGTCCCAGGACCAGGAGCCCTCCCTAAGGCCCACCACCACGTTGAGGCCGCTGTCGGCCAGGTTGCGGGCATGGGCCCGGCCTTGGCTGCCATAGCCCAACACGCAGATGCGTTTGTCGGCCAGCAGCTTGGGGTTGGTGTCGTCCTCGTAATAAATGTTAACGCTCATGATATGGTTCTCCGTTTTCTAAAAGCGGGTGATCGCTATTCCGGGTTCATTTCCTCGGCCAGGCGCGAGGCGGCCCGGCTGATGTTGTAGGTGCCCTCCAACTCCGGCTCTTCGAAGCCGTCGGCCATGTTGGCCCAGGCGTCGGCCATGGGCCCCTGGGTGCGGGCCATGGCGATCTGGCCGGTGCGGGCCATCTCCAGGATGCCGTGGGGCCGCATGATGTCGATAAAGGCCTCCAGCTTCTCGCGGTTGCCGGTCACCTCCAGGATCAGGCTCTCGTTGTCCACGTGGTCCACCCGGGCCCGGAAGATGGTGGCCAGCTGCAGCAGCTCGTTGCGCGCCTCGGGCGGGCCCTTGATCTTGATCAGGGCCAGGCCGCGCTCCACCCGGGCGCGGCCGGTCAGGTCGCTGACCTTGACCACGCTCACCAGGCGGCGTAGCTGCTTGACCACCTGCTCGATGATGGGCGGCTCGCCGCCCACCACCACCGAGATGCGGCTGACCTTGGGATCGTCGGTCTCGCCCACGGCCAGGGAGTGGATGTTGAAGCCGCGCCGGGCGAACAGCCCCGAGACCCGCGAGAGAACACCGGGCTCGTTGCGCACCAGGACCGAAATGGGGCTAAGATTTTCCATGACTCAGTCCTCGTTTTTCTGGCCGGGACAGGGGATGAACTGGGCGTTGGACCCGCCGGGCGGCACCATGGGCAGCACCAGGGCATCGCGCTCCACGGCCACGTCCAGCACCACGGGCAGGCGCTTTTCGGCCGCCTGCTTGCGGGCCCAGTCCAGGGCCTCGGGCAGCTCCCCGGGGTTGAGCACCGCGCGCCCCAGGCCGCCGAAGGCCTGAGCCACCTTGGCGTAGGGCGGGGGCACGAGCTCGGTCTCGGCCCGGCGGTCGTCCAGGAACATCTCCTGCCACTGGCGGACCATGCCTAGATAGTTGTTGTTCAGGATCAGCACCACGATGCCCACCCGATAGCGCACCGCAGTGGCCAGCTCCTGGATGGTCATGAGGAACGATCCGTCGCCGTCGATGAGCACCACCTCGCGCTTGGGCTGGCCCACTTTGGCCCCCACCGCCGCCGGCAGGCCGAAGCCCATGGTGCCCAGGCCGCCGCTGGTGATCAGGGTGCGTGGACGCTTGAAGGGGTAGAACTGGGCGGCGTACATCTGGTGCTGGCCCACGCCGGTGACCACGATGGCGTCCTCGGGCAGCATCTTGCCCAGGGCGTCCACCGCCGCCTGGGGGGCCAGGCCCTCGCCCTTGGCCTGGTAGCACATGGGGTAGCGCTCTTTCCACGAGGCGATCTGCTGGTGCCAGGCGCTGTAGTCGGGCTTGGTTTGCCACTCGGCCGCGCCTTGGGCCAGGTCCTTTAACACCGGCTTGGCGTCGCCCACGATGGGCACCAGACAGGGCAGGTTCTTGCCGATCTCGGATGCGTCCACGTCCACGTGGATGAAGGCGGCCTGAGGGGCGAACTCGTCCAGCTTGCCGGTGATGCGGTCGTCCATGCGCGAGCCCACGCACAGGATCACGTCGGCCCGGTTCAGGGCCAGGTTGGCGTAGCCGGTGCCGTGCATGCCGGGCATGCCCAAAAACAGCTCGTGCCCGGCCGGGAAGGCGCCCAGGCCCATGAGGCTGGTGGTCACCGGGATGCCCGCGGTCTCGGCCAGGGCCATGAGCTCGGCCTCGGCCCCGGCGGTGATGATCCCGCCGCCGGCCAGGATCACCGGCCGCTGGGCCTGGGCCAGCACCTCCAGGGCCCGCCGGATCTGCTTGGGGTGGCCCCGGTAGGGGGGCTTGTACCCGGTGGGCGCGCTGGGCGCGGCCAGCATCTGGCCGCATGGAGCCATCATCAGGTCCTTGGGCACGTCTATGAGCACCGGGCCCGGGCGGCCGGACAGGGCCACGAAAAAGGCCTCGGCGAACACGGCGGGCAGCTCCTGAACGCTGGTCACCTGGTAGTTGTGCTTGGTGATGGGCATGGTGATGCCCCGCATGTCCGCCTCCTGAAAGGCGTCGTTGCCCAGCAGGTTGCTGGTCACCTGGCCGGTGATGGCCACCAGGGGGGTGGAGTCCATGAAGGCGTCGGCCAGGCCGGTGACCAGGTTGGTGGCCCCGGGGCCCGAGGTGGTCATCACCACCCCCACCTTGCCCGTGGCCCGGGCGTAGCCCTCGGCCATGTGGGCCGCTCCCTGCTCGTGGCCCACTATGATATGGGCGATCTCGCCGTCGCGGAACAGGGCGTCGTAGACCGGCATGATCGAGCCGCCGGTCATGCCGAAGATCACCTCCACCCCCTGATGCTTGAGGCAGGCCACCACCGCGTCGGCGCCGGTGTACTCGGCCGAGGGGTCCTCGGGTTTGCTCGGAGTGTTCATGGCTGGTTCTCCTGCTTGGGGGCGCGCCTTGTCGGCGCCCATCTCCCGGTTGACCATGCGGCTGAGTTGTCCGTCCGCCGCCAGAACGGTTGCTTGCTTTAACGGAGTCATGGCTCTTTCCCTCTAATTCCCTTTAAGCACGGCCCCGGCCGCCGCGCTGCCCACCAGGGCGGCGTAGCGGACCAGAGCTCCCCGGGTGAACTTGGGCGCGGGCCGCTGCCAGGCTTGGCGGCGGGCCTCCAGCTCTTTGTCGTCCACCTTGATCTCGATTTTGCGGGCCGGAATGTCGATGGCGATCTCGTCGCCGTCTTTTACCAGGCCCAAGGGGCCGCCGGCCGCCGCCTCGGGCGATACGTGGCCCAGGGCCGCGCCCCGGCTGCCGCCGGAAAAACGGCCGTCGGTGACCAGGGCCACCTTGCCGTCCAAAGGCCCGCCCGAGATCAGGGCGGTCAGGGCCAGCATCTCGCGCATGCCCGGCCCGCCGGCCGGACCCTCGTAGCGCACTATGATCACCTCCCCGGGCGAGATGATCTCGGCGTCATAGGCGGCCACCGCGGCCTCCTCGTTGTCAAAGACCCGGGCCGGCCCGCTGAAGCGCTTCATTTCCTCGGCCACGGCCGCCGCCTTGACCACGCACCCGTCCGGGGCCAGGTTGCCGGTCAGGACCGCTATGCCGCCCTCGGGGCTCAGGGGCTCGGTCAGGTCGGCGATGACCCGGCGGCCCAGGGCCTCATGGGTCGAGAGCTCCGTGGCCAGGTAGTCGGCCACCGTGCCGCCCACCGCCTTGCAGCTCGTATCCAGCAGGGGCTCCAGGGCCTTCATGACCGCGCCCACCCCGCCGGCCTCCTCCAAATGCTCCATGCGGTGCTCCCCGGCCGGGGAGAGCTTGCACAAATGGGGGGTGGTCTTGGACAGGCGGTCAAAGTCGGCCAGGCCGAAGTCCACCCGGGCCTCGTGGGCGATGGCCGGCAAATGCAGGCAGGTGTTGGTGGAGCCGCCCAGGGCCAGGTCCACCCGGCAGGCATTGGCGAACGCCGCCGGAGTCAGGATGTCCGAAGGCTTGAGACCCGCCTCCATCACCGCCACCGCGGCCCGGCCGCTGGCCTCGGCCAGCTCGGCCCTGCGGGGGCTCTGGGCCAGGGCGGCCGCCCCGCCGGGCAGGGACATGCCCAGCGTCTCGCTCAGGCAGGCCATGGTGTTGGCCGTGAACAAGCCCGAGCAGGAGCCCGGGCCGGGGCAGGCGGCGCACTCCAGGGCGGCCAGCTGCTCGGCGCTCCACTGGCCGGACTGCACCCGGGCCACCCCCTCGAACACGCTGATCAGGTCCACCAGCTCCCCTTGGTGGCGGCCCGCGGACATGGGCCCGCCGGTGAGCATCACCGCGGGCAGGTTCAGCCGGGCCGCGGCCATGAGCATGCCGGGCACGATCTTGTCGCAGGAGGCGATCAACACCAGGGCGTCAAAGCCGTGGGCCAGGGCCATGAGCTCCACGCTGTCGGCCACCACCTCCCGGCTGGGCAGAGAGGCGTGCATGCCCGCGTGGCCCATGGCGATGCCGTCGCAGATGCCCACGGTGTTGAACTCCAGGGGCGTGGCCCCGGCGGCGCGAACCCCGCCGGCGGCCAACTGGGCCAGCTTGTCCAGATGTATGTGGCCCGGAACCACGGTGTTGTAGGAGTTGGCAATGCCCACCAGGGGCCGCGCCAGGTCTTCGTCCTTCAGGCCCAAGGCCCGGAGCAGGGAGCGCTGGGGGGCCCGGGAGGCGCCTTTTTTTACTGCATCGCTGGGTCGTTTCATCTTTACTTTGCGTTTCTCCCTCCCCAAGCAAGGGCCGGGGCCGGGAATTTTGGCGGCCGGGGCGCGGCGGGAAAATGCCTGCCGCGCGGCCCGGAGCCGCTTGCCATCAATCAGATTGTGAGCTGAGAGTGTTTGCGGCCCCTAGAGGGGCAGAATAATTACGGAGGGTACCAACAATATTACGCCGAGGATGGCGCTAAGCAGGGAGGCGGAGCGGAAAAGGGGTTGACAAGCGCGGGCGCGCTTCATGCTGGGGTTGGTTTTTCGCCTCATGGCTGGTCCTCCGTTGATTCGGAATATAAAGTCTCTACCACCACCCGCGCGGGTTGTCAACGCCGGGAAGGGCTTTTTTGCGCCTGTAACTGGATGGTTACCGGAAATTTGCCCGAGCGGCCGTTCAGAATCGGAAGCGGGAAGCGCCCGGAACTGAACATGTTGGGCGATTTGGGTCGCATTGTTCAGCCGCCTGCAAGCCGGGGCTGGGGCTGGGAAAGAAGAGTTAAGAAAGTTATACTGAACGACGAAAACTTAAGGCATTTAGGGCGGCAACTGAGTCATTCGGGCGCTGCCCATTTTTTGAACGAGGCAACGAGCCTATCCGCATAAGCCTGGACGTTGGCTCCAAATTGAGCCTATTCGTCCGCTGAGCACCCAATATAGCGTTTCCCCGCGATATTGTGTGCAATATCGCGGGGTTTTCTTTGGAGACTCAAAAATATTTACTGCCCGCCACCGGCCTCCCGCCGCCGGGCCCACAGGCTGAACCAGGTGAACTCCGCCTCGCGGCGCTCAACTATTTCGTACCCACGGCTGAACAGCAGGTCTGCCAGGGGCCCCACCTGGGAGCGCATGACCCCGGAAACGATCAGGTCTGGAAAGCCGGCCAGGTCCCGGGGCCGGGCCCAGAGCCGCTGTTGCACCGCCCAGGGCAGATTGGCCAGCACCACCGAGGCGGGCCGGTCCAGGAAGTCCTCGGCCGGGGCCTCGGCCACCTGCATTTGAATGCCGTTCAGTATGGCGTTGTTCTGGGTGGTGGACACGCACAGGGGGTTCAGGTCCACGGCCACGACCTCATCCGCCCCCCAGGCCGTAGCGGCCAGGGCCAGGATGCCGGTGCCGCAGCCCAGGTCCAGCACCCGGCCCCAGGGCCCGGCCTGGCGGCGCAGGTTTAACAGCTCCAGGCAGTGGCGGGTGGTGGGGTGCAGGCCCGAGCCGAAGACCAGGCCCGGGTCGATGAGCAACCGGCGCGCGCCCGGCGGGGGCTCGGCCGGGGCCCAGGAGGGGCAAAAGAACAGGTCGCCCACCAACATGGGCTCCAGCTCCAGGCCGCCCTGCCATTGCTCATAGCTGAGCTGGTGGCGCTGGCGCAGCTCAAGCCCTTCACCTCCGGCCAGCAGGCGCGCCACTGTCTCGTCGGCCGGGGCGGCGAAGAACAAAAAGCTGGTCTGATCCTCGAGCCATAGGCCCAGATAGTCCGGTCCCAGGCCGTGGGCCCGGTCCCGGGCGTCGCCGGTCAGTTCGTAGATGTAGAGCTGGTCATAGGGTGGGGTGGACATGGCCCAAGGCGCGGACAAACAAATGGGCTTCCCGGCTTCCCGGGGAAGCCCTTTGTCCTAAAAAAGGTTGTGGCCCCGAGAGGCAGGCCGGGGGCCTAGGCCTCCAGGACGAAGATCACTTCCAGACGCACGCGGTACTCGGATATCTGGTTTTCAGCCACCGAAACCCTCTGCTCGGTGACCTTCATGCCGGTTATCCCCCGCAGGGTGCGGGTGGCGCGCTCGAAACCAACCTTGATGGCGTCGTCGAAACTAACAGGGCTGGCAGCCACGATCTCGGTTACCCGCGCGACACGTTTCTCTCCCATGAAAAACCTCCCTCTCTCAGAGATGTTCACTCGGCTGAACACCAAACCTGACAACTATCTCTCGGATTGGGCCGGGCGATCAGGTTGCAATCAATCCCGCCATCTGTCCATAATAAGCTATCATACCGAAAAAAGCACGGACAAGGCGAAAAGTTTTTCAGCACCTTGGACGTGGCGGCCGCTGTTTGTGCCATATTGCACTTTATCCTTGACACTCTCTTGGCGCGGGACTATAAACGCCTAGTCAGCCCGCTAAACCTATATTAGAAGACTCCGGGGGCGGGCCGATATGCTCAGCAAGCCGCCAAAAGCCGTGTGGGACCACCTGGCTTTGGTAATGCAGGTGGGCCTGACCTTTGCTGGATCGGTGCTGTTTTGCCTGTTCATTGGCTATTGGCTTGGCGAATGGTTGGGCGGCAAGGCGATTTTTATCATCGTCTTCATCCTGTTGGGCATAGCCGGCGGTGGATATACGGTGTACCGCCAGATCTCGGAGTTGGGCATAGAGCCCGAGGACGACCAAGTTGAGCGCAACGGTGACCAACACTGAGGGCACTCCTGCTGGTTTCGTAAGGCAGGTAATCATCCGAGCGCTGCTGTTGACCGTTGGCGGTGCCATTATACTCACCCTCACCGGCCAGGCGGCCTGGGCCAGGGGACTGGCTCTGGGCGGGCTGGTGTCCGCCGTCAACTTCCTGGTCATGGCCTGGCTGCTGCCCCGGGCCCTGGACCCGGCCCGCCGCCGGGGACAGGCATTCACCGTGGGCTCGGTTGCCTTGCGCTTCGGCCTGATGGCCGGGGCCCTGGCCGTGGCCCTTTCCATGCCCCACCGGGTGGCGCCCCTGGCCACGGCGGCGGGGCTGTTCATGGTGCAGATCAGCCTTCTGAGCAACCGCCTGCTGGGCGGCCGCCTGGTGGGCTCCCCCAGCGAGAGCAGGTAGCGCCGTGCAAGAGCTTACCAACATACCCCACTGGTATCTGACCCTGGGCGGCTTTCGCCTGGAGTTCAACTCCGAGACCCTGATCATGTCATGGGTGGTCATGGCGGTGCTAATCGCCTTCGGAGTCATGTCCACCCGCAAGATGGGCTTTTTACCCGGACCCTGGCAGACCCTGGGCGAGGTGATGGTAAGCGCCTTCCGGGGGCTGGTGGACGACGCCCTGGACGAGGACAACCGGCACTACTTCCCTCTGATCATCACCGTGTTCTTGTTCATCTGGCTCAGCAACATGCTGGGGGTCATCCCGGGCCTCAGCGAGCCCACCAAGGATCTCAACACCCCCTTGGCCTACGGCATCCTGGGCTTTTTCATCGCCCACTACGCCGGCATCAAGTCAAAGGGGATCAAGGCCTATTTGAACGAGTACATCCAGCCCATGTTCTTCATGGCGCCGCTGAACATCATCGGCGAGCTGTCCAAGGTGGTTTCCATCTCCTTCCGTCTCTACGGCAACATCATGGGCGGCTCCATCATCATCCTGGTGGTCAGCGACTTGGTCTACGGACTGGTGCTGCCCCCGGCCCTGAACGCCTTCTTCGGGTTGTTCGTGGGGACGATTCAGGCCTTCGTGTTCACCATGCTGACCCTGGTCTATATCTCGGTGCAGACCAAGTAGGAATCGCTTCATGGCCTTTAGCACGGAAACTTGGGTACAGGCCGCGGCCTTTTTGGGGGCCGGCTTCTCTGTGGGCTTCGGGGCCATAGGCGCGGCCCTGGGCGAGGGCTTCGCCGCGGGCAACGCCTCGCGGGCCATCGGCAAGAACCCCGCCATGAGCGGCCCCATCCTCAAGAACATGCTCATCGGACAGGCGGTGGCCGAAAGCGCGGGCATCTTCGCCCTGGTCATCGCCATGCTCCTGGCCTTCATGAACGTGGAGGGAGCGCCCATGATCGAGGCCTGGGCCCTGCTGGGCTCGGGGCTGGCCATGGGCCTGAGCGCGGTGGGCTCCGGGGCCGGGGGAGGCTTCCCGGCGGCCGAGGCCTGCGTGGGCATCGCCGACAACCCCGACACCCAGGGCGCCCTGACCACCAACATGCTCATCGGCTCGGCGGTGAGCCAGACCCCGGCCATCTTCGGCATGGTCGTGGCCTTCATGCTCATGTTCATCGACTGGTCCACCCAGCCCCTGTGGCCCGGCTGGGCCGCGGTGCTGGGCGCTGGCCTCAGTGTGGGCCTGGCGGCCATCGGCTCGGGGGTGGGCTCGGGCATGCCCGCCGGCAGCGCCACAGCCGGCATGGCCCGCCAGCCCGGGGCGGCCACCTCCATCCGCACCAATATGCTCATCGGCTCGGCGGTGAGCCAGACCCCGGCCATCTTCGGCATGGTCGTGGCCTTCATGCTCATGTTCGTGGACTGGTCCAGCGC
>Ga0272444_10002204_pt1 | contig 18150 bp, 32 predicted proteins | sample SSMForm13_FD_201033 | JGI IMG/M metagenome (GOLD analysis project Ga0272444, IMG submission 201033) | Marine sediment archaeal communities from Little Sippewissett salt marsh, Falmouth, MA, United States - SSM-Form-13 | ecosystem: Environmental > Aquatic > Marine > Wetlands > Sediment ... | reverse complement strand
GATAATAATATATAATCCATATTCCACACTCTACAACGAGATTTTGTTCAATTCTAATCCACTCGGACCAATGATGTTTTGTCGGTGGGAGATTCAGGGGGCAACGGAATGAACGAAATCACGCTGAGCCCGAACTGCAACCATCTGGAGAGAAAAAGAGAAGAGTCCATAGAACTAGCAGAAGAAGAGGCCTGCATAGTTTTGGGGAGGGTAAAATATTCATTGTCTGCTGGACAGGTGTATTTTATAGAGAAACCAAAAAAGGCACCATATGGGAAACACGAATGTCATTGTTGCAACTCAGAAGAGGCAACAATACCCATGTCTGAACGAAAAGATGCATTTCTCTGTGTGGGATGTGCCAGGATATTGAGGCAGACTACTAGGGCAGAACAGCTCATTCCTGAAACAATATACCGAATGTTCGACGAGAGTCATCCAAACGAATATGTAGAAATATTGGACTTAAGGTTCATACCTGGAGCAGAAGATATAAAATTTGAAATAGTTCTCAATGTCAGGGCAGACGAGGAAAGATTAAGACAAATATTGAAACCAATATTCTTGAGAGATGTAGAATTAGAGGTAAAAATAACTACAAAATGTATTTGCTGCTCGGAGCCATTGAGAGAAAATACTGAGGTTCACGATACGGACCATGGCCCTGTATGTTTACCATGTTTGGAGAACGATATGTCAGAACCCCTATTCTGCATATTTTGGCGTGGTGATGATGATTGGGAGACAATAGGTGAATATCACAACTTTGCTGACTCTTTTGAGGTAGATGAAAAAGGATGGTTGCGTTCTGAGGAATATGTGGAGGTTGAGGCACCATATGGGAGATGGGATAAATGTCCTCATGATAGGTTGCAGCCGTTTGGTGAGATAGTGGGCGAGCTATTTCGAGACATAGATTTTGCGCTAGTGACTGGAAGAAGGGGTCATCCAACTTATGGTTCAGACTATGAAATCTGGGTGGAAATAGGGAAGAGAGAAGAGGCCGAGGAAATCCTGAAAAAGTTGGAAGTTGTGTTCGAGGACCCAGGAAAATGGATTCCTGGAATAGAACCAGAATTCGAAGAATATGTCGATGATATTGAAATAGGACAGGATATTCTAGAGGCGTGCATGGCGATGCCGCCGCAGGATTATGGGATTGTTTTTGGTGGTGAAACTATACAACATAACTTCTCCTCGGAGAAAGAAGCAGAAGAGTGGCTCAAGGAAAATATTAGGATTGAACTACTTAGTGAAGGCTGGCCAGACGAGCAACAAGAGTTACCTGAGAAAGATGCTAGCGAAGAAAATATAAATGATGACAACAATAACGAAGACGGCGATAGTGATGTGTCTTTGCAAGGTTTGCAGAAAGATGAATGAGCATGGGATTGACACAGGCGCGAGATTCTCCGCTGAATGTCTATGTGATTGTTGTGGTAAACCCTTAGAGGGAGATGATTATGCGCTCTAAAGAAACTATGGCAGTACCATTTATCGCGGCGATAGTGATATCGGCGCTAGTATTTGTAGGAATAATGGTTCCAGCTCTAGACCTTCAGAGTATAGGGGTATTATGTCTTCTGTTGGCGTCTATGAATATTATACATTGGTCTGAAAGACAAAAGTGTCTGCCTAGGAGAAGGATTAGGGTGTGGAGGAGATAACACCCAACTATATATATCCCCTGTGTGATATAGGTAGCATGGCTAAGGGAACTAGGGGTTGGCCAAGAGAACCTAGGAGACATTCGTTGGCCGCCCGTGGAATAGCGTCTTCAGAGCATGATTCTAGATTGGATTTTCCGTTGGGTAGGGGAAAGGATACTTCTATAGCAATCTATGTTCCTGGGACTCAGGGAGATAGGGTTATCTCTGCTGCGGAACATGAGAGTAGGGCTCGTGAGGTTAGGGCCGAGCTTTCAAAGCTTTTCGGAGGCTATACTTCCATTGATGTAGCTACTGGTGGCTGGGTAGACCGCTCTGGGCGTCTTGTGGAGGAGCCTGTGATTGTGGTCCGTGCCTATACGGATTGGGGGCAGTATACGAGGGTGGATGCTGATTTGGAGGATTTTGTTCGCGATAAGCTTGAAGAGTGGAATCAGGATGCTATAAGTGTGGAGTTCGAGGAAGAGCTCTATTTCGTCGAGTAAACAAGGTTACGAAAACTTTATATACCCCCAATTACATAGCCATAGCTAGTGAGGTGATGAAACATGACCGAAGCAATAGCTAATGAAAACTCTCCCATGGAGGAAGAAGGAATATGGAAGGAATGCTCAAACTGTGGCTGGATAGGCACAGTAGAGACAAACAGAAAGAAATGCTGCCCAGAGTGCAACGACAAAGGCACAATGAGCCCAACCGAAATACACGTCAAGACAGAGGGCCAGCCCACCACAATCGTGGGCACAGTTGACCGAGTCAGCAGGACCAAAGAATACCCCTCCGGCTATGACCGTGTAGGCAAATACTTCATTTTCGTGACTGATGAAGAGGGAAACGAGCACAAGGCCAGCGTTGACGTATACCTCAGCAAGTCCAACTTCGAGCATGCGAGAATCGAAAGAGACCTCGTCGGTGCCAGGTTCGAGAAGCCCTTGTCTGGAGACAAAATCAGTTATCAGACCTGGAACGAGAAGAAAGGCTGGGGCAGTGTCATATCCCTCGACATCCTGGACAAGTCTGCCAGGGAGCAGAGCAGGAACGAGTGGATAGCCGAGCAGAAAGCCCAGGAGAAAGCAATCTGCCAGGGCCAGTGTGGCAAGTGCATGTCCCGCATATCTCAGGCAGGCAACGAATACCTCTTCTGCAAGAACTACGGCGAGCCCGTGTTCAAGGCCAAGAAGTACTGCGACGTGTTCAAGAACTTCGCCACCAACTCAGGAAAGACCAAAGAGACCCCAGCAGCCGACTCAACGTGCTGGGCAGTCTGCCCTGGAGATGGCGGTGGCCCGGTGGCTCTTTTCAAAGACCAGAGCCAGGCAGAATCTGCAATAGAGCTTTTCAACAACGAGCGCGACACATACTACGCCAAGAAGGCCTTCGTCGTTGGAGGAGTAACTGGGTTCAGCGCATATTTCAAGTACTGGGTAATCCTCAACTTCGAGGCTGACTACGCATGGGAGAGCAACAAGCTCTACATCTCAGAGACAGAAGCCGAGCAGAACTGCAATGAAGACACAAGCGTCGTAAGGAGGATGAACTAGATGGGTAACATGAGTTACTGCAGGTTCGAGAACACGCTCCAGGACCTTCAGGACTGCTTCGAGCATATCCACGACCCCGTGGAGAAACCAACCGAGAAATGCCATGCCTGCAATGGCTATGGCATAGTTGTGCCCAAGGGCGTCAAGATTCCAAACGTATACACATGTCCATACTGTGGAGGCGAGCCTGGAGACATGGACTGCGAGTTCTGCGACAACACTGGCACGATAAGCCGGGGCAACTCTAACTGGGACGAGGAGACTGCCAGAGAGTCAGTCGAAGAGTGCTGCGTAGTCTGCGATGGTGACGGCGTGATAGACCCGAACCCCGATGACACAGTCAGCAAGTCAGAGGCTCAGGCCAGAGATGAACTCATCGAACTCTGCAGACAAATTATCGAGGAGGTGGACGAATGAAGAAAACAAGAACAACAATCAGAATCAGCACAGACCCATCAGACTTCGGTAGCGATTTATCCGACGAACAGGGAGAGATTTGCGCCCAGGCGCTTGTGGATGCGTTAGAGCCTATATTTCCACAATATGATTTTGAGGCGGTGTCTGGACCATTGCCATACTACCCCATGCCGGACGAGGTTAGCGATTGGATGGAAAAAAATTGGGTGAGCGTGTGCGAAAAAGCATTAACAAAGAAGGAGGTGGACTCATGAGCCTAGCCGAACTAGATGGCGACATAGAGGCCATGGAAAGATTCATGAGGCGGTCTCTTTTGGAACTGACCAGGAAGCCATATGATTATGTGGCAATCTGGAACAAAGGCCAAAAAAATGAGGCAGGGTATTATTTTGTCAACGAAGACGAATTCTACCCCATTGGTCTGGAGAGATTCGGGCCAGACACAATAGTAGCCAGCATAGAGGAATTTGACCTCCTCCAATTGGCCAACATACTATTTCACATCAAACCAGTCAACATGCATACAGAAAAAGAAAAGGCAAGGATTCTGGAACAAATTAGAAATGACGGACACGACACTTTCGAAGAAGAACCGCAAACCAAAACGCACGTTGAATATCAAGTCACCCTAGAATCATACCAAGACAGCGGGGAAATCATATGCAACGAGGTATTTCAGTCAAAACAAAAAGCCCTGGAAGCCATAAGGGAACTCATAAGTGAAGGAATAAACGACCCAAGAGACGAGATAAATCTACAGGAAATAAAAAACGGCGTGGCGAGGAGAATCAACTGGAATTTGGAGGTGTGTGGATGAGCGTAATACTCGGCGAAACCACAAGATATATCGAAGTCGTCTTTATAGATAGAATAGAAGACATTGAACGCAATAGTGTAGAATATAAAAAGACACCACGGCGCTTTGAAAACGACCATCGCGGGCGGGCAGAAGCAAACAAATATTGGCATGAACACATGGACAAACATTTCAAGATGACCTTCACGAGCGTAGACACATCGGTAGAAACTAACATAGGCCCAGAACTTGTAGGAATGATAGTCAGAGGGGTGGAAGAATGATAGAGGCAATGACTGCAAAGGGTGCCGTCGGGCATATAACAACATATGAAGATACCAGCGAAATAGAGGTGGTGTTCAAGGCCAGGATGGGAAATATATCGGCAGATGTAGTCCTCATGCTTCCCGTAGATGCAATACTACGATTGATTGCAGGAGATAACAAAATCATCATGGAGGCGAACAAATGACCTACCTGCTGTATGTCAACGGAGAGGAGTACGAATACTCCACGATTCGGGAAAGGAACGCAGCCATAGCCGAGTTCGTTAACTCAGGTTATCGCGACCTGAGCACAGGGGTGAGCGCATGATAACACCAGAATGCAAGAGATGCGGCGAGGATGACAAGAAGAAGGTTCGCCGCCCGACCGTTCGTCTCAAGGCAACATGGAACGGAATCACGAGCTTAGAGGAGCTCAAAGAAGCAGAAGCCGTCCTGGACCTTTTGGCTTTGGACCTGGAGTATGTTGACGCCTCCCATTCGAGCAAAACCGTGGAACACGTCACGATAGACCTCTGCGGCTCGTCAATATCAAAGAAGAGGATGGCCATAGAGACAACTAGGAACATACGAGTGAGGCAGGTCGGAAAGGTGGAGGAACCATACGTCAGACCAAAGCTGGTGATGGCCGAGACCTCTGGATACCTGCTGTTCCAGGGAGACTTCAGGGAACTTGGGCTATGGGACATCCTGATAGATACAAGGAGGAATGAGGAATGACTGAAGAACTCTGGGAATATATGAAGAGCATCCCAAGGGAGAACCACGATGAGGAAATCAAAAGGGCTCTGTTGAAGTTCGCCAAAATCGTGCTGGCCGTGAACAAGATTCCGGACCACAACGAGCTCAAAAAAAAGCACGAGAAGAAACTTGTGGAGAAGGATGCCAGAATAAAGAAGTACTGGCGCGTTCAGGCGATGTACGATAACATGGCGATGAAGGCAGATAAGAGAATCTTCGACATGATAAAATGCCACGGTTTCAGTTTTTATGGGGGGTCCTGGCTCGGAAGTAAAAAGCACCTGAGTTTGAACATGGACATAGGAGGAGAGAGATATACATTCGACTATCGTTCGAGCAACCAGGTCGGTGGGCCCTCGATAGAGATATGGGGTCGTGACCTAGAGACACTGAGAGGGAAGCCCAAGGGCAAGATGCTTACTGGAGAACTTTATAAGCAGCTCATGTATGAGGCGGCTCTGCCATTCAAGAAGATGGAAGATGCATTGGAGTGGGTGGTCTATTATGGGAGGCGGATAAAAGAATGGGATTGCCCCAAATTCGACACAAAGGAGCCAACAGAAGAGGACCTAAAGGAATGCAGGGTCGTTTGTGAGAACCACTGGGGCTGCCACACGTTCAGGCACATTCATGGTGCGAGGGATGAAGAATGAGCACTAAGGCCCAATTTCACAAAAAGTGCACCGGAAAATGTGCCGTATGTGGAAATGAATCAATAGGAATACAATCTAATGGATATGTGAGCCGAGAGGTCTGCCACGAGCACGCATGGCCAGCACTGAAAAAGGAAAAGCCAGGATATTCTGGTGCCGGAATAAACATATCTTGGACAAGGTTTCCAGATAGAGAGGAAAAATCTGGGAAAATGACAATAGAAAAAGCCCTGGCATTCCAGGAATCCCTTTTGCACGATGACCATGAGGTGAGTACTAATCTGATACCAGAATTATGGTGTGACTGTCGAGATTGGAAACCATATGACAAAACTCTCGAAGCTATTTTGGACAATGGGGAAGAGATGCCTATGGAAGAATTCCTGAGAAACTGCATGGTTGAAATGCCCATTATAGAGATGATGGTCAAATTTCCTGGCAGCTATGGGTTCTATAAGGGTATAGGAGGGTTTAAAGGGATATATTGGTACACTAATAGCATGATAGAATATTTCTATGTGGCTAGAGATTCGGTTTGGTGGTGTAAATAGTGGTCTGCGGAGAAAGTAATATATATGTCAAGGGTCATTCTATGGATAGGGATGGGCCGCAGGCGTTTGGTCAGAAATCTTGCATCACCTCACTAGTCAAGTGTTTTTGCCCGCCTGCGGTTCCCCTAACTTTTGCCTCAAGTAAATTAGGTTACGAAAACTTTATATACCCCCAATTACATAGCCATAGCTAGTGAGGTGATGCAGTATGAACAAAGCAATAGAAGTGACCGGAAGCGAGGACGACCTTTCAAGGCAGACAGTAAAAGTCCATGGTGAGGAGTTGGCAGTCGCTGACTCTGGCGAATTCTTTGGCTATATGGGTTTCTACTCAGTATCCAAAACAGAGGTGGAAGACACAATTTTGGAGACTGAATTCAAGAAAGCATTCTTTGGAACGGGAATAGGATTCCGCGACGTGTTTTTCCCAATCTCTCGCGTGGATGTCTATAAGAACGTGACAAAGAGCTTCGAGCACTCAGTATCCGATAACAACGGTACTAGAAAGTACAAGATAGAACCAAAGCCTGCGGGTGGCAAGGGAAAAGCCTCTGGTACCAAGAGGTGGCTGGTTGAGACCTACTTTGACACCAATGATTCTGCACCTACACATCGCAATCTGGGCTACTGGGATATGGACAATGGAAGCGTTTTGGCTTACAACACCAGTGGAGAGGCGGCATTTGACGAAATGACCTCTAAGCTCAAGAGTCAGATAAAGAAATATGAACACATATACACGGACAAGCACATACGTGACTCAATAAGGAGGATTGTTCGATTGGGTCAGGCAATACCATTGAGGCCCAGCGGTGGAGTCTATTTCTTTCCATGGGTCCACAGAAGCATAGTGGAGGGTCTGAGCAATCTTCTGGAAACTATCAGCGCCAAATATGAGATAGGCGGTTTCGGCAGCGAGCTTTATATAACTCCAGTTGTGCGGAATTCTCAGCAGTCTAGGAAGCTAGAGGAGAAGTTCAATCACTATAACAAGGAAAAGACAGAGGAACTCATCATGGAGATAGGCCAGAGAGTGAAAGAGTCGAAGGAATCTGGCAAGCCCATTAACAATAGGACCTGGGCAATGGTCAGAGAGCGTGCAACACACCTGGAAGAGATGAAAGAGACATACCACAACCAGCTAGATACTGAGCTTCAGGGAGCAGAGCTGTTGACAGATGCACTCAGGCAGGCCTTGACAGACATGGCTGGGCTCGTCGGGGGTGCATAGAATGAACGGTTTGAAGGATTTCCTGGTCGAGAAGAGGAATGACAAGGGAATCAACAGACACACGGTCTGGGAGTATGAGTACCAGGGACGCAGGCTCTGCATAGACCGGAATCATGATGTTGGTGGAAACCAGTATTATCTCTATGAGGATGGCAAAGGTGGCGAAGGCTGCGGCACTATCTGGTATGAGGACCTTAGGGCTGCTAGGAATGAATTGAAGAGGCTTTTCATGACTGGTGAGCCTGTGAAGCGTGGCCAGGATATGGTTGGCTGGAAGGGTGAGCAGTGTTGCCTGGGTTGCAGGTCTCATTACTCTGTAGATGACCCAGAGTATGAGAAGTGCTGGAGTGACTGTAACTGTCGTTACGAGAAGAAGAAGCATGCGAAACGTGCAGCATCTGGCCGCGAGGTCTTGAAACAATGGGCCAAGGTAAACAGGCTTCTCGACGAGAAGAGGGGTGACAAAGACTCCAGGAAGATAGGTAACAACACATATCTGAAGCGGAGAGGGTCTGGGATAGCGGTCCTATTGCACAATACGGACATCTTGCTCTATACAGAGGGAAAGAGCATCATCCTGGACAGTGGCGGCTGGAAGACCCCGACAACCAAAGACCGAATGAATGAATGGCTGCCAATGGGCTATGGAATCAGTCAGGCCAAAGGAGTATGGTTCTTGCACACTCCGACAAGAGGAACATTCATTTATCAGGATGGGATGAGAATCGGGCCATACGGCGCGATATACGGCGACGGCAAGCAAAAGGAGTACAAGCGGGTGCAGAAAGAGACCAAGGCCATACAGGCCTATGCGAAGGCCTTTGCTGCAAAGATGGTCAAAGGAGAGATTCCTCCTCCTGATGCAGGAGACTGTTGGTATTGCCTAATGAGAGACAAAGAGGGCAAGAGCCTGGGAGAACTATCCAGGGACAAAGGCCACATCCGGGAGCACATAAAGGAGAAGTATTATGTGCCCAGTCTGCTTAGAAACGCCATGGAAAAGGTCCCAACCTCAATATATACTGGACACCAGATATACGGCATCTGGAGAGGCGAAGACCGCTTCGCTGCTAGCAGAGACAAATATCTGGAACAGGAAATCACACGGATACTGGTCAAATACCTAAAAAGAGAACTGAACATAGCGGGGGTGCACGGATGAGCACCCTAACTGTAGAACTCGACCTGGACGATGACGTAACCTTCGTTCTGGGAGAGATAGCAAAGAAGATAGAAGAGGGATACAAAAGAGGAATAGGCTTCCCTGTAGACTGGACACTGGAGGTGGACGAATGAGCGAATATGCAATCCATGTAGATGACTGGAATGGCGAACACTGGTATAACCATGGCTATATCGTAATGAGAGAACTGATGTTGACCGAGGGAACACCACAGCATGAGAAGGCGCTAGAACGTGCGAAAGGCTGCGGGTTCGATTTGGAGGAGGTTGTTGACGAGTTCGCAGAGGACCATACTCCTATGATGCTCTATGCATATCCATTAGAATTCGAACCTAGTGAGGATGAAATAGCAGAAGTCTGTGAACGTACAGCCTGTACAGTCATGGAGAACGAAGAGACGGGGGAATTTTTCCTCGCGCTTTGTGGCGGTGGTATGAACCTATCTCAGGATGTAGCTCTGGCATATAACATAGTCCAGACGTGGCTCCCAATATCTTTATTGGAGAATGTCAGCAAGCAAAAAGGCCTATCCAAAGATGGTGAAGATTTCGAGCAGATAAGGAAGATAATCATCGAACAGGCCAAGATGGAAGGAGAAAAACTGTTGAGACTGGCCGAAGACTGGACACTGGAGGTGGACGGATGAGCCTTTCAGATTTGGATTTGGATATAGAGGCCATAGAAAGATTTATGGGGCGTGCCCTAAGGGAACTCGTTAATGAGCCATATGACTACGTGGCCATTTGGAATAAGGGCCAGAAAGACGAAGCAGGATATTACTTTGTTGATGAAGAGGAGTTTTTCCCTCTGGGGTCAGAAAGGTTCGGGCCAGATTCCGTGGTGGTTGACATATCGGAGTTCGATATGGTCCAGTTGGCCAACATCTTGTTTCATATCAAGCCCTTCAACATGTATCCAGAAGAAGAAAGGACAAGATTCTCGGACCAGATAAGAAATGAAGGGGGGGTGGAATAAGATGGGAAAAGAAAAAAAGTATTTTTCCATAGCAGTAATCTGTTTGGTGATAGGGGGAGCTTTGGGGGGGTCCAATATCATAGGAATGGTTTTGGGAAAAACTAAAGGAATAAATTTGATGGCAATGGTGGGGTCAACTTTTTTACTGGTCGCAATGTTTTCAATCAGACGGATGAAAGAGCTAAAAAAGAAAGAAAGCAGGGAGGCAGAGATATGAGCAAATACACTGTAGACCCAGAAACATATGAGAGAATCAAAAAATGGGACCAGATTCATGTTGCCCAGTGTCAGAATCTAGGGTGTATGGCCGAGGTTTTCATGGCTTCTCCAGGAGGCAATTGTCCCAGGTGCATGTGCATGATTCCCGCAACGGTCATCAAGCGAATCTCGCTGGATGACATTGAGGCCAAACCAATTGAATACACAGACATAACCGTGGATGACCTGGAAGTCTACATAGATGGATTCCATGCAGCAGTTTTGCTAGACATAACTGAATGGTGGAGGCCGATAAAGCTCTTTCACTTGGAGACTGGAGATGTATGGGAGGACATGTATCATTCTATGCGTTATGGTATGGCAGAAGCTGATGAATCTAGGGAAATTGCCAAGCAGATAGAGGAGGGAACATACATAGAGAATAATCTAGACTTCCTTTCTGGGGTCGTGAAACAGTTCGGCTTCAATCTTGTCATAGAGGAGGCAGAGATATGAGCAAAAATAACAATTCTGAGCCAGTGTCTTTGGCTTTCATAGTTGGTGGGATAGGTTCTTTGATTGGAGCAATAGTCTCTGCACATAGTACGGCAACAGACTTGATGTTCTTTGGTGGGGTGGCGCTTGTGGTTGCTGGAATATTGCTATATGGGAGGGGATGATATGAAGATGTGTAGAAAAGGCATTTTGGTCCGAATAACATTCCTCGCATGTATATTTGCCATAACTTTCTTTAGGGGGGGATGGCAGGCAGGGATGGGGGCAACAACAGTCGTAGCTGTCCTAGTTATAGGAATGGACCTAGTGACAAAAGACTTCAGGAACAGGGGGCTGGCAAATGACTAAATGCGACTATTGTGGAGAAGATGTCGAGGAGGTTTTTCCCACTGCAGACAAAGAGCATCCGAACCAGTGTTTGGAGTGTCTGAAATCGTTTGCGCCACATGAGCAGAGGATGTGTTGTGATGACCCAGAGAGGATGTGTGGTGAAGATTGTACTGCATTCATGGTCCGAGCAATACCAAGGCTGGCATTGAGAAAGGACCAGATGGGGATGTGGAATCATGCCCCGATAAGGGACCCAGTATATGTCAAGTTCTGCCAAAAACATAGATTCCCGATTTTGCTGGCACATGACCGAGAAACAATAGAGGAGGAATCCAAATGAATATATATTGTCCAATATGTGGGGAGGAATATCTGGAAGATGGTCTTTGTGTCAACGGCCACTCTCCACTGCCTGAAAAATCTAAGGTGGATAGGATAAAGGAGAATCTAGATGGATTTACCAGAAAATTCCTAGATAATATAGATGTAGACAGTCGGAAGAAAATTGAGGACGAGATGGAGATGATTGCAAAACCAGTAGAAGATGGCTTTGAGGTAACTATAGTTATGGACTCCCATGGGCTGATGATGATTGCACAGCTCAGAGCAATGATAAGGGACGAGCTGCAGAATAACCCATATGTGGCCATAACACCAATGGGCATAATAGAAGCCAAAGCCCAAAAAGATTCAATAGATAGAGCAATGAAAATATTGGCAACTCTGATTATGTCAGAGGGAGGGGGAAAGGCCATAGATAAAATAGAGGAGAAGATAGAAGAAGAAATCAAATCGGGAATAGCGAGAAAAATTATGAACGATATGGGAGTGAAGAACGATGAAAGAGACACAGACGACTGGACGCTCGGAGTGTAGCGTAGAAGGCTGCACAGACCCCGGTGGAGCAAAGGGGATGTGTAAAAAACACTATATGAGAATGAAGAAAGGCTGGGAGGACTTGAACATAGGTAAACATGGCCCTCTAAAGGGCAGAGTGTGCAGAATCTGCGGCGATAGATTTGACGCCGAGGATGGGAGGCAGACTGTTTGCAATAAGCATAAGGTGTGTAGTGTGAAAGGCTGCAATAAGAAGGCCAAGGCTCGTGGTCTTTGCCCGAAGCATTATTCTCAGAGATGGAGAGCGAGGAGAAAACTATGAAGGAACTAGAGAGACTCCTAGAGGAAGCGGAAGAGGCACGTAGGACAGTTTTTCAGAACAATATAGCCAAGGCCCTGGTGGAATCATTGAAAATAATCCTTGGACTGCAGTGTCCGATGTGTGGTCGGACTGGAGCATTGGACATAACTATGGGGGGTATAGTTCGTTGCTCGCTCTGTTCATATGCAATAGATATTACGAGCGCCAACGAAGTGAAGCATGAGCCCGCGATATCGAAGTTCTTCAAAGGGTCTTTGCATTCTGGTTCATATCCTGGGCTCGGGGCATATCAGATAACAAAGCACCACATGGGAGATAGTTTCGAGGAACCAATATGGCTAGAAGAGTTGGTTTATGAGAATCAGAATGGAGAGAGAGAGGTTCTGGCCATTAGAATAGCAAATCCTTTGGGTTATAGGCCCAAAGGCGATGACATTTATAGTGGATATGTTTGTGAGGGCAACTCTAAGCTACAACCTAGAAACATGGAGAAAGAAAGGCGCTAGAACCTACCATGTATATATATCAATGAAACATATACATCTGGCGATGAGATTCAAGAAGAATCTGGGTTGGCGCAAACACTCCAGAGAGCACGCTCTGGCAGCCAGGGGGATATCAACACGTAATTGGTTGCAGAAGCGCAGAATGAAAGCTGATGGCGTTTCAACTATGAAAAGCATAATCCAATTTCCTAGCCAGGAGATAGATTATGATAATTTTGAAGAGATGTTCACTGCTTTTTGGTATGCTAGTAGGACGGGAGACTTCTCGAATTTTGACTTTGACCAGGCATTCAAGAGCGCAAGAAAGGTATTTCATCATAGGTTAGCTCTCAATGGTGCTTTTGGTGGTGAAGAATTCCTGGCTGCTATGGAAGAAGAACTTGGGCATAAAGTAGAATCCGCAAAGGACCTGGCTTTTGCTAATGTGAGTGAAATAGCAATAGTGTGGCGGCTTGAAGAATGGACTGGAGAAGAATATGATGGTCGCTCGCTTTCTAGGGAAGAAACCAGATATTTGGCAGATTGGGTGACTGATAGGGTATGGAGAATTGCTGGTGAATTGCCGGAATGGCAGAGAATAATTGAAACATATGAGGAACTACAGGACCCGCCTGAAGACCGTAGGGGGAAGATATTTCTAATGGACCGGGCCATAGACACAATTCATGTTACTGGAAGTATATGGCCAGGAATTGAGGATGTTGGTATTCTCAGAAATAGATTTGACAGGCTGGCGGCGCGAGAGTTAATCTGATTGGTTTCACTGAACACAGGTAAACAAGGTTACGAAAACTTTATATACCCCCACTTACATAGCCATAGCTAGTGAGGTGATGAAACATGACCGAAGCAAACCCAACAATACAGGAAAAATTCGCTAGCCTAGAGAAAGAAATCAACGCTGCCACAATGGAGCGGAAGGACGAGGTCCATGGCCTAATGCTGGCTGTGCTATCCAAGAACCACGTCTTCCTGCTTGGGCCAGGAGGAACTGCAAAGAGCTATCTTATCGACCTGCTCAGGAAACAGGTAACTGGAGCAAAGCAGTTCCAGAGACTCATGACCAGATTCACACAACCCGATGAGATATTTGGGCCCGTGAAGCTGAGCGCACTGAAAGAGGACAAGTTCGAGAGGAACACAGACGGCAAGCTGCCAGACGCCCACTTCGCGTTCCTGGATGAGATATGGAAGGCAAACAGCAGCATCGCAAACTCTCTCCTGAAGATAATCAACGAGCGCGAGTTCGAGAACAACGGAACAATAATGAAGGTGCCTCTGCAGACCATGCTGACCGCGAGCAACGAGCTGCCTGGTGGAGAGGAGCTGGACGCATTGTACGACAGATTTCTAATCAAATTCGTCGTAGGAAGGGTTCACGAATTCGACAGTTTCAGCAACATTCTAAAGCGAAACCTTCCAGCTCCCACAACTACAGTTACGCTCCAGGAGCTAGAGCAGGCCCAGAAAGACGTGGAGGCAGTGAAGCTGACCGACGAGGTCCTCAAGCTCATGTGGCAGGTCCGCGAGAAGCTGGAGCACGAAGGCATAGAACCCTCGGACAGGCGCATGCAGTGGGCCGTGAGAGTCATACAGGCCCATGCATACCTCCGTGGCAACACAGAGACCAGCCCGGACGATATAGAGGTCCTATGCGACATCCTCTGGGACAATCCGGAACACTACGCCCTGATAAGGCGCATAGTAATGGAGCTCGCAAACCCATACCTAAGGCAGGCCGAGGAATTCAAAGACCAGGCATGGGCGGTATGGAAAGCGGTCCAGAGCACTGAGGACAAGAAAGAGCGTCTAATGGTGGCTGCAGAGGAGGCAAAGAGCCTGGGAGATGCTAAGAAAGAGCTCGAAAAGCTGAAGGACGCCATGGCTGGAAGCGGCAGAGACATGGAGAAGGTCGAGAAATACATCCGAGAAGTAGATGAGATAAGGAGCAAAATCACGAAGATGATGGTCCCAGTATAGGCCTAAATAATATCCGGTTCTAACCCTCTTCCCTTTTGATTTTTCAACACCCTATTATATATATCCCGCATGTGTTGTAGGTAGCATAGGGCGTATAATCATGGCTAAGAAAGGCGTACCGAAGAAAGATAGCAGTGGTAAAGGCAGGCGTGCTAATCGTGGCCGTGGCGGTTGCAAGACCACAAAGAAGGTAGGAAAGGGCAGAGCAAAGGCTAAGAGCCCAGGAAAGGGTTGGCATGGAGACCCAGTAAGACATAGACTAGCCCGCTATGGAATCTCAACAAAACTCCCCGATGGAAAGAGGAGGCTCGATGTTAGCAATTATGTGGCCCTAGGACTATCACCTGCAGAGCGGGCACATGATGAAATAGATAAGGCAATAGAAAGAGAGAGGGTTGTTGAGAGATTCTATGATATTGGCAGAGAAGAAGGTGTGCCGGAAGACAAACTACGCACCTTCTTCTTGTATTATGAAATGAGAGGATTTCCGATTTATCATGAAAGCTATGTCAGAGAGTGGGCAGAAAGATTCGCCTCAGATTCGGAATATACTAGAAGCGATAGTAGAGGAAAGGCATTGTTGAGAAGACTAAACCCAGCCAGATACGACCCCAAATATCAGGACCGAGGGGCTATGCCAGATGAGTCGGGGGGCGGTATGAGGGCCAGTGGAGAGCATAGGCCGACATACAAACCCTCTGATGTAGTTGCTTTCAATGTGGGCAATAGGACTGTTGTCAATACTGCAGGGGCAGCGACTTTGGACAAGGGTAGATTGGTCTATGTTATTCCGGCAAGAGATAAAGATGGAAAACTAGAGGTATATACAATCCCGGAATCAGAGCTGAGGCCAGCGACATTCAGAGAGGCCAACGAGAGTGTTATGCACGGTAGGCATTATCAGTGATTTTTTCTCTAGAACACAGGTAAACAAGGTTACGAAAACTTTATATACCCCCACTTACATAGCCATAGCTAGTGAGGTGATGCAGTATGACGACCGAAGCAGAAGAGAAGCAGATGCCTTTTGACATCACAAAGATGAATCCAGACAAGCTTTCAATCCAGGCTAACAAGCTAGACATGCTCACATTCGAGCACATGCTCCAGGAGAATGAAGCACTGGATGGAATCACAAAAAAATATTGTGAGAAGGCAGGAAATCAGGTGAAAGAGTTGGCTAACGACCTGGCTAACTCACTAATGAAGTACAATCCTCGTCTGAAAGGCAGCAATGATATTATGGCTAGCCACAGACACAACAGAGGAATTGTCCAGCGTGGCATGCAGACGAAGGAATATGAGAGGCTGCGTGAGCACACTGTAGGAGACAGGTTCACCACTCAATTTGCAACTGCCACAATCCTAGACAAAGTAATGGAATCCTTAGATGATAAGGATATCGAGAAGATGAAGCAGCAGAGCGAGCAGGCCGAGGACTTGCAAAATCAGGCTCAGCAGACTGGAGACCGGGCAACAGGATTACAGCAGGCACTTCAAGACATGAGGGACCAGATAACCCCGGAGCAGGCCCAGCAGATGCAGCAGCAGATGCAACAGGCACAGCAAGCCCAGCAAGCCGCGCAACAGCAGTTACAGCAACTCGAAGCAGAAATAGAAGATACAAGCAATGCCATAGGACAGCAGGTGCGTATGGCAATGAGGTCCGCGATGCAGGAAGCCTCCGAGGAAGCCGAGACTATGGAGACTCTGGGCGCAGGCTGGGGGCTGGGCCCCGGCCAGCTACAGCAGCTCCCGTATGAAGACAAAGCAAACCTTGCCGAGCAGTTGCGCCAGAACAAAACACTCAAAGAAGTAGCCAAACTCCTGGGCAGCCTGAAGCGCATAGCACTACAGAAGAGGACAGAGAAATTCTCCAAGGCCCCTGAGGAGGTCATAGACATAGAGACAGGAAATGACCTTAGCCGCCTGGTTACGAGCGAGGCAGCAATTCTAGCAGACCCGGAGACCGAGGACCTCTTCTACAAGAAATTCTTCGAAAGCAAGCTTCTCCTATACAAGATGCAGGGCAAAGACAAAGAAGGACAGGGCCCCATAATATCGTGTGTAGACACATCTGGAAGCATGTGTGGGGAGCGCGAGATATGGGCTAAGGCAATGACTCTCGCCCTGCTAGAGGTTGCAGGCAAGGAGAAGCGCGACTTTGCAGTGGTATACTTTGGCTCCCGGAATCAATTCATAAACTTCGAGATTCCAAAGGACCTTCAGGGTGCAGAACGCTTCGAACGAATAATGGAGATAGCAACATATGCATTCCATGGCGGAACGGACTTCGAGACGCCTATCAATGAGGCTCGCAAGCTCATAGAGACGCAGGAATACAAAAAGGCAGACATAGTCATGATAACTGATGGTGATTGCGACGTCAGCGAACCATGGTTGGAAAAAACACTGGCCTGGAGAAAGGAGTCTCAGACACTCATCCAGGGGATATATGTGGAAACACAGCCAACCTGGAGAAACATGGAGAAGTTCTGCCAGGAGACGCTCACGTTGAGCGACTTAACTGACAAGAATGAGCAGAAGAAGGCGTATGGCGTCTTCAGAATGCTCAACTAACGCTGAACAGCTTCGGTCCACGGGCCTGGTGGGGGCTCACTACCCTGCCGGGCCCAACAGACCAAAGACTAACTCTCTTCTATATTCTTCTTTCCTTTTTCAACTAGGGGCCCAAAGAGCGCGTCTACGACGTCTTCTCTCTCACGGTCTATGGTTGCCACTCTGGAGAATTCGTCGATGTCTACGTCCCCGTAATCGCATTCTATGCCGATAAGCTCTGCCATGAACGTGCGGTCTAGAGACTCGGGGTCATCCCGCACATTCCGCATATACTCCTCGTGCTGTGTCAGAATGCTACAGGCGGCCTTTCTGCTCTTCGCTTTGTTTCGCGCTCTCTCTCTAGCCCGTATCTTATTCCTGTTCTCATTTTGCCATTTACGGGCCCTTTTCAAGGTCCTCTTGTGGTAATCTTCGTCATTGTGGTATCTCCATCTTCTATAACAGGCCTTACAGAGACCATGTGCGATTATATGGCCGATTTCACCGCATTCGGCACATGCTCGTTTATTCTTCTCTAGGTTTTCCTTTCTTTTGCAGGAGTTACAAAGCCCGTTACCATATAGGGGGCGAACCCTGCCGCATTCGGCACATGCACCAGCCCTCTTCTCTGCCATAATGCGTTGATAGCATGAGTGACAGAGGCCGCGAGAAGAAAGCGGTTTAGTCCTTCCACAGGAACGGCATTCACCCATCCTCTCCTGGGATAGGACTGCCCTATAGCAGGGGCGACACATGCCACGGGCATGTATTTCACATTCTTTACCACATTTGCTACAAAAACTCATTTTATCACCAAAAAAGTAGAAAATAGAGGAATATGTGTATATAGGAGTAAATAAGGC
>Ga0272444_10002203_pt1 | contig 18150 bp, 11 predicted proteins | sample SSMForm13_FD_201033 | JGI IMG/M metagenome (GOLD analysis project Ga0272444, IMG submission 201033) | Marine sediment archaeal communities from Little Sippewissett salt marsh, Falmouth, MA, United States - SSM-Form-13 | ecosystem: Environmental > Aquatic > Marine > Wetlands > Sediment ... | reverse complement strand
GCCGCCGCTGAAACGGAAACGACGGACGAAGCCGTCGCGCAAGACGCGCCGTCGATCGCCTGAGTCTTTTTTCCTTTACGAAAACTTTATCGGTTCCGGAGTGATGTCGCCGTTTTCATCGAGAATGAACGCCATCGCATGACAGTTGTCTTCGTTGACCCAACCGCCGCAGTTGCGGAAGGTGACGCCGGGTAGCCAGTCGGCCGGTTTGCTCATGGCTTCGCGGGCGTGATGAGTGTGGCCGCAGATGATTTCGGGAAAAGGCGTTTCGCCGAGATCGACGTCGCGCCGGTGCTGATAGAGCCAGGCCGACGCTTCAATGAAGTTCTGCGTCAAGAAGCGGTTGACGTGCTCGTCGAACAAGTGCGGCACGCGGGGCTTGCTCCCGTGCTTGGTGAAATGCTTGACCGCCCGTTTCAACCCCCAGCGGGACAAGCTCTGCGAGACTCGATCGGAGAGGCTTCTGCGTTCGTCGTAACGCACATGACGGTAGTAATTCTCAAGCGCTTCTTCGAGCAAAGCAATCAATTGCTCGGCCTGCTGCTTTTCTGCGGATTCGAGATAGACCCGATTCATCACTTCGCGGATCTGCGGCACCTGCCCCATCGAAGCCCAGACCATCAGGGTCAGCGGCGAATTGACGCCTTCGATTTCGTCGACGACCAGGTATTCGGGCAGTGGTTTGGTGTTGTCCGCTTTACGTTCCTCGAGAATGGTCTGCCGCCACAACAGGCTGAACAGCGACCAGGGCACCTGAAAGAAATGGCCGTGCGTCACCAGGTAAACGCCCTTTTTACTTTCCAGGTACAAATTCGGGTAAGCAAGGCTGAAGGAGATCATGTTTTCCTCTTTGACCTCGCCGTGGGTCTCAAACAAACCGGCCAGCATGCTGTGCCCACCGCGGAAGGAAAGATGGTCGAACTCGCCCTGCTTGTGTTTGTACACTTCCGGCACACCATCGGCCAGATCAAGAACAACGAAAAAGGAATCGGGCATGTTTTCCGGCGGGGCCGCGCCGTATTCGGTCATCGGGCGGATGATCATTACCTGGTCGCGCAGCAGGTTCCAGACATTCTTGTCGTGGTTGCCGGGGATATAGATGATCTGCTTCGGCCGTTGCGGGTGCGCGGCGAGCCGACTGAAAAACCGGCGCGCGCTCAAAAACGTGCTGCGGTAGGAACACAACGAGAAGTCAAGCATGTCGCCGGCAAAGATAAGGACGTCGATGTGGTTGTTGACTATACGGTCGATCAACAAATCGATGGTCTTTTTCTCGTCTTGCACGAACCATGAGTTGCCTGCGCCGAAATGTAGATCGGAAATGACCATCGTTTTCATCGGGACCTCCGTAGCGGCGTATGTGACGCCGGAACCTCAACCGTCGATCAGTCAGTGCATTTTGTTGGTCGGTTTTTCTTCTTCTTCGGTGTCCAGGAACGGATCGCTGCCCCGCAAACCATAGGTGGTTTTAGCTTCCGGCGTCAGTTGACCGAAGTCACCCGTCCGCACTTGAGCGGCGCCGAAATGCCTTCGGATGTTGCATTCCACCAAGAGTTCGCCGGCGTCGGCGCGCAGTTTTTCGATGCGCCAGGCAACTTCGTTTTTCTCCGGCGACGCGGCATCTATCGCTCGACCCTTCTTGTTTTCCCACGCTTCCAAATAATCGGCGAAAGACAGCATGGTTATCGCCAGATCGTACTTGAGCTCGTGTTCGCGCAGCACTTCAACGGCCTTTTCAAAATACTTCTCGGCGGCGCGATCGTTGCCCAGGTGACTGTTCAGTTGCGCTTTCAGGCGCAGCGTCGGCCCGAGGTAATTACGGAAGAACTTGGCGTTGCGCTGACAAAAACGCAGCATCTGCTTCACCCGCGACAACGCCCTTTTCTTTTCGCGCGGATCGAGATCGTCGTCGGTCGTCACCTTTTTGAGGTACGCCTCGCCGAGCGTAACGTAATTGATCAGCACGTATTCGCCGGAAAACATTTTACCCTTAGCGACGCGCACGCTGTCTTCCAACGTGGCGATGGCCTGGTCGATTTTGCCTTCGACCAGTTCGATCCGCGCCTGCACGCCTTTACCGAGAACATAAAGCAACGGGTTGATGTTCTGATCGATGCACGCGAAACACAACGCGATGTTCTGCCGCGCGTCTTCCAGGTTGCCGTAGTAGTAAAAATACTCGGCCAGGTGCAGGTAAGCGTCGGCCTGTCCGCGCACGTCTTTGACCAACTCGGCCATTTCCTTGAAGTTCGTGGTCATGTCGCAGGCTTCGTCAATCTGACCGAGTTTGCAGAGACACTGCGCGATGGTCGTGTATTCGATGCTCTTTTCCAGATTGGCGTCGATCGCTTCGTGAACAGCCAACGCTTTGTTCAACGTTGCGATAGCCTGCTTGTTACGCCCGGCCCACATTTGAATCAAACCCCGGTAAAACAAGTTGGTGCCGAGGGCGAACTGGCTGCCCGTCTGGTGCGAAAGCCGCATACCGCGGTTCAGGCACCAGCGCGAAGTGCGGTTGAGTCCCTGCATCGCCAGTACGACGGCGATCTGTCCCCAGGAAACGGCCAGTTCCGGCGACCGGCCGAGAATGCGGGTCAGGTAATGATTTTTCATCACCAGTTCGATGGATCGTACACAATCGACCCAGAACAACATGAAGGATTCCTGGTGATTGAGGTGCACCAGTTCGCGAATGGTGACCAAACGCGACTTGGATCCCCAACGCAGCAGGCGCGAGGGAATGGGCAGAATCATCCCGTAGCGCCAGGCGTAAAAAATGGCGACGAAGATCGCGCCGACCCGCGTTTTAGCGACGTTGCCTTTCAAGTGGCGCATGCTGTTGGAAAAATGGTCGATGGCGGTGGGCATTGCTCCGCGGCGGAAGTAGACGTTGCCGATTTTCCGTTCCAGCGCGGCGCGGCTCCATTTATCTTCCGTGGCTTCCAACAATGTTTGATAGTTGTCGATAGCGCGGTCGTACTCGCCGATGATCGAACTGGCGTCGGCCAGCCGCATGCGTAGTCCGCGCTCGAGCTTTCTCGCCCGCTCCGGTTCGACGTGGTTGATCAGGCTGATCGCTTGATCGAAAAATTCCACGGCCTGGTGCAACGCCAGTGCGCTTTCCGCTTTTTCCCCCGCGATCACCGCGTAATCGAAGGCCTTGGCATGGTTGCCGCCGCGGGCGAAGTGGTAGGCCAGCGAATACACGACGGGTTGGAGGTCGGCCCGGTACTGGTTCTCCAGCACTTCGGCGATTTGCAAGTGCAGGCGTTCGCGCTGCTGTTGATCCTGATTCTGGTAAAAGATTTCATAAATTTTGTCGTGGGTGAAGGTGAACTCTTTGGCTTCGCCGCCGCTACGCACCGTGAGCAACCGGTTGCGCAATGCTTCATCGAGGGCGGCATCGAATTCGCCTTCCGGCGCGGGCACCAATTCCTGCAACAACGCACGCGGAAACGACCGTCCGATACACGAGGCAATGTGCAAAATATCGGAGGCCACCGGCGACAGATGCTTGATCCGCGCCATGATGATATCGACCAGCGACTTGGGCACCACCGGACGCCGCACGCGTTCGCGGTCAATCGTCCACGAATCGTTGTGGCGAACGAGTACGCCGTCCATAATCAATTCGCGGATCATCTCCAGGATAAACAGCGGATTGCCGCGGCTGAACTCGAACAACAGACGTACCAGATCGCGATGCCCTTCGGTTTGCCGGGGTAGAATAGCCGCCACCAACTCCCAGGCCTTTTGCGGCGTGAAAGGCGACACGCGCACGACTTTGGTGCCGGGCTGGTTTTCCATCTGTTTGAGGTACGCCTGCAACTCCGGACGATCATCGACTTCTTCCGGCCGGTACGAAGCGACGGCCAGCACACCGGGCTTTTTCGTCAGGGTGGCGGCGAAACTGGTCAACAACCGGAAGGTGCCCGGATCGGCCCAATGTACGTCTTCAAAGACCAACAACAGCGGGCGCAAATCGGAACCGACGGTAGCGAAAAATTGCCCGATCCGTTCAAGGAACTGCGGCAGGCGCGCCGCCTGATCGGTCGGACCGCCGGCCTGGCTCTTGTCCAGGTAGCGGGTCATCGTCGGGGCCATGTCGGAAATTTCCGTGTGGAACATCGAGAACAATTCGCGAATCAAGGCATGGTGCTTTTTTGCGTTTTCCTTCGACAAGGTGGTCAGGTATTCCATGTATTCCTGGAAGATCTGAACCAGCGGAAAATATGGATAGTTGGTGCTGTTGTCGTTGCATTTGGCCGGCAGGCAAACGCCGCCGAGCACCCGTGCATGCAGGCTGAACTCCTCCAGCAGGCGGGTTTTGCCGGAACCGGTCTGCCCTTCCAACAAAATGATGCCGCCATGTTCATGCAGCACATGTTCGAAACGGCGCAACATCGAATTCAGTTCTTTGCCGCGTCCGACGAAAGGCACGTGAAAAGCCAGGTCGCGCTTGTCGTCGGTTTTGCCGATGCGGAAAAACGGTGAGCCGGCGGAGGTGCGCGATAACTTCTGGTATTGCGCCAGATCCTCCAGCAAACTCTCGGCACTGAAGTAGCGCTCGGCCGGGTCGTGGCTGATCAGCTTCATCGCGATACGGTCGAGAATCGCCGGCACCAGCGGGTTGATCAGACTCGGGATTTTCACCTCGCCGAACGTGCCCGAGCGAATTTCCTTCGCCGTCGTGCCCTCGGCAAAAGGCCACGAACCGGAAAGTAATTCGTAGAACATCACGCCCAGGGCGTACAGGTCGCTACGCGCGTCGACTTCGCCCTGGTAAGCACCGAGCTGTTCCGGCGAAATGTAGGGGAAGGTGCCCATGATCTTGCGCGCCTGGTGCAGTTGCGTCATCCGCTTGAGTACGGCGCAACCGAAGTCGACGATTTTGCAGTGGTCGATTTTACCGTCGCGCAAAATGAGGTTCGACGGTTTCAGATCCTGGTGGACGATACGGCGGGCGTGCACGTAATGCAGTGCCGCGGCGACCTGGCTGATCAAATGGACGACTTCGGGAATGGTCGGCCACTGGTAACCGGTGAGGTACTTGTTCAACGAGATGCCATTGTCACTTTCCATCACCATGAAAAAGTTGCCGGCATCTTCGCCGAAATCGAGCAAGCGCACGATGTGGTCGTGCTGCAATTCCATCAGGGTGATGGCTTCGCGGTTGTAAAGCAGCACCAACTCGGGCTTCTGTCTTGCCGCTTCGGCTTTGCCCACCTTAACCACCACCGGACGGTTTTCGTTCAGGTCGACGGCGTCGAAGGCTTCGCCGAAGCCGCCTTTACCCAGCGAGCTTTCCAGCCGGTAACGATCTTTAATCGTGGTGCCAATCATTGTTGTTTACCTGGTTACCCTGTTCGGTACCGTATTGTTGATTTTTTCCGGCCTCGTGGTATGCGCCATCCGTTACCGCCGTGCCGCCTTACTCGGCCAGGAACGGAACGACGAGATTGGCAAACATTTTCACCAGGCCCTGCCGCATTATGTATCGCACAAAATCGTTCTTCGGGTAATAGCTGATCATATCCTCGATGTCGTTACCGACCGGGAACCGTCCTGCATAGGGGTCCGGCAGATTAACGTCCACCGCCACGTGCGCGTACTTGCCCCGCTTGCAGAACTCCCGCCAGACATCGTCGACCGGCCGTCTTTTGTTTTCGGCGTCGAGGATCGGCAGGTCTTCTTCGTAGCGGATCAATTCCGGATTGCCGTCGACCAATTCGACCGAAAACGCATTCTTGCCGACGATTAGTAAAATCCGGAAAGGATTGGCCAGCAGCTGCGTCATCATCGACACTTTTTTGGGCAAAGCGATGAGCTTCCGCCTCATGCGCCAGGCCACCAGCTTCGACACCCAGCGGGCGCCTTTGAGTTGCAGCCAACCCGCCTGCAGGCCCCGTCCGACGAAGCCGATCATAAACAACGTCACCTCACCCAGGGTGCGGCTGTACTTGAGGCCGTCGAGCATCGCCAGCAAGCCCGCCTCGGAAACCACCAGGGTGAAGGGGCTGTCGAGAGTGATCGGGATGCTGCCGCCCCGGCCTTCGATTTGAATGCTGGGCAGATTGGGTGCCAATATATCGAGCGTGCCCCAGAGATTGATTTTGTCAGCCGGGATCTGAACATGCGTATTGAGAACATCAAGCAGGTTTTTCAACATCGGCGGTTGCGGTTGGATGCCCGCGTCGCCGCTGTCGATGCCATCGAAAATCGCACGGAAGAAATCGAGGAAGTAGGTCGAGTTGAAGCCGTCGATCAACCACTTCTGGTGTCGGTCATACATCTTTTCCAGAAACGCCCAAGTGACGCCTTTGCGATAGATCGGCATGTCGATGTTGTTGGCCTGCAAGAACGCCGTCACTTTGTTCCAGGTCGTGTTCTCGAACATCCAGAAGTCGGTGATGATGCCGCCGAAAACCTGCTCGATCATCAGGTACGAGACCTCGCGGTTGGGCTGTTCGGTCACATCGAAAGGCTCTTCCTGAATGATCGTCGCCATGTGGGCCGGGTTGCCCAACGGGTTGACCAGTTTGTTGCCGAGCACGCCGAGGTGACCGTCGACGAACGACGTCAGCAGGTAGTGATAAGGTTCGGCCGGGACGAAACCGAATGGAATGAACGGCAGCAGCGCCTGCGGGTATTTCGGCGCGCGCCCTTCGATGATCCAACGCTGGTTTTCGCAGGTTTCCATCCACTTGTGGTAGTAGTAACGCAGCCAGCGCCAGACCTTCTCCCGCTTTTCGTCGCGCGGATGTTTCGGAGTCGTCGCCTGAGGCTGAGCGTTCGCCATTGTCGCTGTTTGGTTTTCGCTCATCACCAGTACCACCCTCTGGAAAAGGTTACGGCTTCGGTCGCGAAGTCGAGCATTTTGCTCCCGGTTTCATCGGCGAGGCGTTCGAAGGTGTCGGAGTAGCAATTGGGCGGCTTGCCGTGTCCCGCCATGCGGTAAATCTTCGGCGCAAAAACCAGGTAGTCGGTTTCGACCGCGCCGTCGCCGAACAACAACGCTCCTTCGCAAACCAGCGGTTTGCGCAACGGCCCATAGACGATGGCGAAACCTTCCAGCGAATCCAACTCGCGGCCGAAGTATTTTTCCAACAACGCCTTGAGCAACCCGAACACGCCCGAGAGCATCACCGATGCACCCAGGTGCGGATAGCGATATTCGTCGGCGATCATTTTCGCCGGGCCCCAATTGCCGGAAGGCTGCAGTGAACCGTCGTCACCGACAATCGGGAAGCGGTTATCCAGCGGCAGGTACTCGCGGTAAAAATCGGCTTCCGGATCGTCCGAACGTACAGCGTTGAAATCGGGCTGTTTGCCGAGACGCGCACCGATGTTGGCCACGAGTTGCTCGTCGTACCACTCGGGCCGCGTGAACGGCAGACGCGTTTCCATCAAGTGATGTTCCCAAGTGTCGCGCGGCGGGTCCGGCGGCCACAATGGCGACGATCGCAGCGGCATCTCAGGCGGTGGCGCGGGCGGAATTTCGCCACGTTGGTTGTTGAGCGTGCGGGCGAGATCGCGCATCGCCATGCCGCTCATACCCTGTTCGTAGGCCAGCCAGGTGGTTTTGACGAAACGTTCCCGCGGCGGCGCGTCGGCGCGCAGATCGGGGAAGACCGCTTCGCGGAACATCAACTGCGTGGTCGTCATATCGGCCAGCGCGACGTCGTTGGAAAGCACCAGCGTGCGCAAAGGCACGCGTTCGCCCGGCCAGGGGCCGATGCCTTCCAGCGCGTCGAAGCCGTCGACGATGGTCAGGTCCGGATTCCACACCTTGGTGATGTCGACGACCTTCTGCGAAATGTGTTGGTGGAACTTGCCGCGCTCGCTTTCGGCGATCAGCCCGTGCGAATTTTTGATGCCCAGCGTCACCTCGGATTGCAGGTGCGTTTTCATCTTGGGCATGTCGATGTAAAAGTGCGTCTTGTCTTCCTGCGTGAACGCCTCGCACATGTAAAATTCGTAAGGCGCGGTTTCCTTGCGATTCGGCGGTCCCGGATTTTCCAGAATCACGTAGGTGAAGGCTTCTTCGTCGAGCAGGTGTACTTGAATGCGCGGATCGAGGCTTTGCCAATAATCCTTTGCGCCGGTGCCGATCAGGCTCATGCGCGAAGTGATATTGCTGATGGCTATTTCGCCGATGTGCACTTCGGCCGCTTCATACTCCAGGCAGTAAAGCGCGACCGCGCCGACCAATTCGGGCGAGGTCGTGTAAGGACTGCCGGTGGGCACGACGACGTTGGGTTTGATGTAAACGATTTTGCCTTTGACCGCATCGCGGACGCGGTTGACCTTCTGACCCGAAGTCGCCCACCACTCGCCGACCAGACCATCCAGAGCGGCGCGGGCAACTTCTTGAACGGTCTTGCCGCAATGACCGACGTTCAGTCGCGGCGAACTGACGTTGATGCCGCTGCGGCTGGGCGGATAGCAATGCAACTTGCCGTCGGCCAACACGCGGCGGCGCCCGTCTTGATGCGGCTCGTTGTTATGGAATACGACGCGCAGCTCTTTTCCTTTGTGTTTGTTCCAATAGGTAGTACGAATGCCTTTCCACAAAGGTTCGGATGCCACATGCGCGCTGACGGTAAAGGCAAAAATATAACTCAGCGCCAAGCCGATAACGTAAGCAGCGAAAGAAACTTGCGGTATGTCGGGATGTTTCCAGATCGCCGGGTTGATCGCCAGCACGGCCAGGGCCGAAACCCCCACGGCGGCGATCGTCTGCGCCAGTACGCTGCGTAAACCGGCCAGCGGGAAATACCACCAGAGGGAAAACGCCAGCATCGCCGTGCCGAGCAACAGCGCCAATGTCGGATTACCCGTTCCTGCGTTTCCGGCTAGAAAGTCGGGCTGCCAGATGAGCAGAATCGCGATAATTGCCGACAGCACGTAGGCCGCGATGGCGATCGACGCTTTCGGCTCGCCGCGATCTTCTTTCATTTTTTCCGTTCGGTGCAAACGGGCCAGCGCCTGGGTGATCAGGTGACCTGCACCGTAAATCACCAGGTAGACCATGAAGCTGTAGGGCGCCCAGAACAACAAGCCCAAGTAATGCTCCGACGGTGACGCCGTTTGAAACGCAACCTGCAATCCGGCGGTGATGCCGTAGCCGAACACGAGGGCCGGCACGATGAAACCGATGACCCTCGGTGCGTACATTTTGCCGGAAACAATCAGCGCCAGGCCGACGCCGACGGCCAGCGGCGCCGCCGCCCACCACGGCACTAAGCTCATCGGCGATTCGAACGCCGACGCCGTCAGCACGAGCATCGCGACGAAACCGGCGACGACCTGCCCGCGCTCCAGCGAATCGCGCATCATTTTAAGCTGCACGCGGCGGGTATAATTCGAAAAACCGGCCAAGAACGATTCACGTTTTCTATCCCACGGACAAATCGAAATCTTGATGCTGTCTTTGGGATCGATGTACCCCGGCGATTCGGTCGGCGATTTGGGATAGTACAAATCCGCGCTGGGTTTTTCCGGCTTCTTTCCGTCTTCGATCGCCTGCCGGCTACGCACCTGGAAAAGCGTAGTTAAAATACCAGCGATCCCTGCCGACCAGCCGAACTCGGTGATGTACTCCAGTGGCCAGAGTCCGAAAATCAAATACTTCGGTGGGAACGGCGACTTGGGCAAATGCTGCCAAGGCAGCCAGGTCCAGATACCGGCATGCGTGCCCCCGGCGTATTGCCCGACGAGGCTAACGCCCGCGGCGGCAAAGATGATTGACAACAGCGTGCCCAGGCGCATCAGGTAGGCCAGTACCACGCCCGAAATAAACAGCAAAACATAATAGGCCATCACCCAGGGTTGAACCCGCAGTAGTTTGATGTACGCCTGATCCTGGTCGTGATACAGCAACGTGAAAAAGACCAGGAACAACATCAGCATGAAAAAGCAATTGAGCCACCCGGTGGTTTTGGCCCAGCAGAAGTTGTCCAGCACCCGATTGATCATGTAGACCAGCACGAAAATGGCGACCGCGGTCAATGCATACAAAAACAAACCTGCGATGATGCTGACGTCGCTCTGGTAATCCCACAATCCGGCATAACGCGCAGAATATTCAGTAGCCGCACCGATCAAGGCGCCCATGACGATCAAGCCGATCAACCGCTCGGTCGGCATGTACCAGGCCGCCCACAAAGCGAAGATCACATCCAACAATAAAATCAGGTAGAAGAAGTCGAGGTCGGCTTTGCTTTTGGGTAGAACGACCATCACAATCAGCACCGCCGCCAGCGCCGCAACAAGAATCAAGTTGGCGATGCGCTGCCCGTCACGCCGATGCCACGCGTGGTGACTGATTTCGCTCTTCACAATATTTCCCTCCCCCTAGAGGCAAAGATTGAAAAATCCGCCATCAAAACCAGACAAAATCACTACAATTTTTCTTGAAATGAAGTGAATATTTTACTCAGTATTCTCATCAAGGTCAATTTAAAAATAAATAGCTAATAATACACAAGTATACTGCTAATAATTACACGCTTGTTGAAGGCGTGCCGGATTGATTCTCATGTCCGTTTGAATTTTCACTCAAATTCGAACGACCCGTGATTAGCTCTCCCCCCGCTAAGGTACGCACTCCCAAATACGCCAACAGCCCGGCGGAAAAGCGTATCGAGTTCCGCCCGCCCGCACCCGCACGAAAATTCATATTATTTTAACATCTTTTCTTCGACTGTAAGTTAGGCTATTATTAGCAAACCGTTAGCATCTCGTTTGCGATTTTCTAAAATGCTGTTATAGTCCGCTCGAACTCCGGGGGCTGCACGTGTCAGGACTCTTCTTCGAAATCGCCTTCAACGTCTTCGGCGGGCTCGGCCTTTTCCTTTTCGGCATGCGCCAGATGTCCAGCGGTTTGCAGGCAATCGCCGGCGAATCGTTGCGGCGTATCATCAACCTCCTGACGGTCAATCGCTTTGTCGCAGTGCTGGTCGGTTTCGCCATCACGGCGGTGATTCAATCCAGTTCGGTAACCACGGTGATGGTCGTCGGTTTCGTCAACGCCGGATTAATGAACATCGTGCAGGCGATCGGGCTGATCATGGGCGCCAACATCGGCACCACGGTGACCGGCTGGATCATCGCGATCAAGATCACCAAATACGCGCTGCCGATGATCGCCATCGGCGTGTTCATGTACCTGTTTATCCGCCGCGAGTCGGTGCAGCTCTGGGGCCAGGCGCTGTACGGACTGGGTATGGTTTTTTTCGGCCTGGTGCTGATGAAAGACGGCTTCTCGCCGTTGAAGGAATCCGAGATGATGCTCGGGTTGCTGCAACGCTTCGGCGCAGCGACCTTCGGTCAGATGCTGCTGACGCTGCTGGTCGGCACGGCGGTGACGATGCTGATTCAATCGAGTTCGGCATTCATCGGCATCATCATGGCGATGGCCTGCACCGGGCTGATCACCTTCCCCTCATCGGTGGTGATGATTCTGGCCGCCAACATCGGCACGACGATCACCGCGCAGATCGCTTCGATCGGCACCAACGTCCACGCCCGGCGGGCGGCGCGGGCGCATTTTATCTTCAACATCCTCGGTGTGCTGATGGCCCTGGTGGTTTTCCGGCAGTTCGTGCAGTTGGTCGATTGGCTGGTGCCACACAGCCCGGACACGCTGTCGGGTGATACCAAGCCTTACATCATGCAACACATCGCGATGGCGACGACCATTTTCAACGTTGTCACCGTGGTGTTGCTGGTGCCTTTCATCCGGCCGCTGGCCACGCTGGTAACCTGGCTGGTGCCGCAACGCGGAAAAGACGAAAAGCACCTGACGTTCGTCGACGATCGCCTGTTGGGTACACCGTCGCTGGCGGTCGAGCAGGCACGGCAGGAAGTGTTGACGATGAGCAACATGGTGCGCGAGATGCTGGAAAAGGGCATCAATCTGTTTTTGTTGGAAAAAGGCCGCACCACCGCCGCGCGCGAGATTTTCGCGATGGAGAACCAGGTCGATAATTTTCAGCGCGATCTCACCGTCTTTTTATCCAAGCTGCTGCAAGCGTCGCTGACCAGCGAAGAGGGGCAGGAAACGCGGGCGCTGGTGCGCATCACCGACGAGATCGAAAGCATCGGCGATTACGCGGAAAACCTGGCCAAATGTTACATGCGGACGAAAAAGAACGAGGTGGATTTCACCGAAACAGCGAAAAACGACATCGCCCGCATGGGACGGCACATTCTCGACTATTTCGATTTCAACGTAGAAGCACTGAAAAAAGACGATCGCACCAAACTGGCCGAGGCCAAAAGCAAAGGCGACACGATCAACCACATCGCCGACGAAATCCGCGACGACCACATCAAGCGTTTCGATGATAACATCTGCGATCCACGCGCCAGTTTGATTTACTCCGACATCATCGTCGCCATGCGGCGGATCAAAAACCACACCTTCAACATCGCCGAAGCCGTCGCCAAGCCGACCTGATTTTTCCTTTCCTTGGCAAATGTGGTTATACTGACTGCAGGAGGCGAACATGAACCGATGGCGTATCTTCTTGCTGCTGTTGATTGTGCCGCTGGTTTTTGCCTGCGGCGACGACGACGATGATGACAACGACTCAGGTGACGACGATGTATCTCCGGTTGATGACGACGATGATGACGACAGCGCCGTAACGCCGGACGACGACACCGGTGACGACGACGATGTGCCCTGCGAAGAGATACGGCCGATCGTTTTCGCCCACGGCTTTCTCGAAGTGGGCGACGCCTTCGCCAACCAAGCGATGCGCTTTGCCGCCAACGGCGCCTGCCGTGACCGCATTTACGCTTTCGATTGGAACACGTTGACTGGCAGCGGCGACCAATTGCAACGGCTGGGAATGTTCATCGACGACGTGCTGGCCGAAACCGGCGCGCAGCAGGTCGATCTCGTCGGTCATTCGGCAGGTACCTTTTTATCGAGACTGTATTTGAACGAACCGGCCAACGCGGCGAAGGTCGCCCATTTCGGCAATCTCGCCGGCAGTGGCGCCGACGCCCTCCCCGGTGGCGTGCCGACGATCAACATCTGCTCGCCCGACGATTACATGGCCGGCACCGGCGACATCGAAGGCGCGGAAAACGTGGAAATCCCCGGCCTCGATCACCTGCAGGTGTCGACGGCGCCGGAAGTTTTTTATCACCTGTACCGTTTTTTCAACGAAGGAGAAGAGCCGGCGACCGAAGAGATGACACCGACCGAAGAGCTCGAACTGTCCGGCCGTCTGCTGACCTTCGCCGTCAACGACCCCGCCGTCGGTTATACGATGAACGTGTACCCGATCGATCCGGAAACCGGCGAGCGCCTAGTCGATGACCCCGTCGCGACATTCGTCACCGATGCCGACGGTTTCTGGGGGCCTTTCGCCGCAGAACCCAGTCAGCACTACGAATACGAGATCATCGATCCCAACCCTTATTGGCGACCGTTGCATTACTACCGCGAGCCGCTACCGCGTTCCTGCGACCTCGTCTACTTTCGCGTCTTTCCGCCCCCGCTGAGCTTACCCGGCATCGCTTTGGGCATTTTGCCTTACCGCGACGACCGCATGCTTCCTGCAACACTGATGGTCAACCGCGCCGTTGTCGCCGGACGCGATACGCTATATGTCGACGGGCTGGAAGTGTCCACCGACGCCCTGGCTGCGCCGGAAAAGACGACCATCGCCGTATTTTACTTCGACGCCAACTTCAACGGCGTCAGCGACGGACGCGCTCCCGGCGGGCTGTACAATTTTCTGTTTTTCCTAGCCGCCTTCGACCTGATCGTTCCTACCGATCCGCCTCGCGCTGTGCCTTTCGAATTCAACGGCCGAACCCTGGCCGCACGCAATTGGAAATCCGACAGCGAGGGCATTGTCATCGTCATGTTCGAGTAGGTCTCGTCTTGCGTGCCTGCACGGTGCATTGTAAGGTACGGCAACACCGCCGTGACGGTTGGGGTTACACGGTCAAGGCAAGGAAAACGCAGTGGAAATGCAGGATCTGATCGCACACGAAAGCGGGCTGTGGGCGGTGGCCGCCTTCCTGGAAGAAAAGCTCGGCGAGTACGTGGGACATCCGCTGACCGGCGGCGCCGGCGATACGCAACGGTCGCAACTGCCGATGCTGCTCGGCGAACTGGGCGACCTGCTTTACCGCAATCCGATTAACCAATGGACGGCGGCGTCGGTGCGACAATTGGTGATGCAGCTCGAACGCATTGCCGCCGAAAGCGGTCTGCCCGGTTGCGACATGCCCGCCTTCCTTGACTGGCTTTACGATCAGGGCGAAACCGAATATCAGGTCGCTTTTTCGCTGGCCGCGATTGAAGAGGTCCTGCGCGATTTCTCGTGGAATCCCAGTCCCGACATCAAAGAGTTGGAATCACTGCAACGCGCCCTCCCGGCCAACTGGGGCATCCTCAAAGGTCTGCGCGAACAAGCAACCTCGGGTATGATGGGCGTACACGAAGACATGGAAGCTTTTGAAAAATCAGTCACTTCCATGATCACAAAAATCCGCAGCCTACTGGCCAACTACGGCGAAGCCTGAAATATTATCAACATAACTTGTTTATTCCTTGACGTATTCGGGACGTCGGCGTAGGATCGGCCTGTCCGGCAACTACGAATGTACAGGATCGGGGGTGACGACATGGCGGACGATACATATACAATTGAAGCGGAGATACTGGAAGCGTTGCCCAATGCAATGTTTCGTGTGCATCTGCTGGAGCAAGATAAAGAAGTCATCGTGCATACATCCGGCAAATTGCGCCGGCCGCGTTTCCGCATTTTACTAGGCGACAAGGTGGAAGTTGCTTTTTCACCCTACGACGACGACCTGTCCAAGGGACGGATCGTCAAGCGGCTGTAAAGCCAGATAGCGGCATGCATTCACACCCGGAGCCGCAATAAATTTAAATCGGTCTTCTGCGAAAAGTAAATTTGAATCTCGGGGGCAGGGAGAGAGTTATGCTACCCCTACGCCTTCCTTTTTTCTGCCTTGTATTGATTGCCCTACTCACCTTCAATTTTATCGGCTGTTCTTCCGGCGATGACGACGACGATGACAACGATGACAACACGCCGGACGATAACGACGATGACGACAACGATACGGTTGATGACGATGATGATGACGATACCGGCGACGACGACAACGACACCGGCGACGACGACACCGCCGGCGAAGATTACTATTACGCGCCCGCCCCCGGCGATGACATCGGCGTCTTCGTTTCCGCCGCCACCGGCAACGACCAGAATCCGGGAACGATGGCGGCGCCGGTGCAATCCATCCAAGCCGGCATCGACCTCGCCCAGGCGACGGGAAAAGTCGTGTTCGTCGCGCGCGGCGAGTACAAAGAGTATCTCGACACCGGTGTTTCGCTCTTCGGCGGCTACCGCGAAACGGACTGGGCGCGAGACCTGGAGAATTTCATCACCTCGATCATTTCGCCGTTCAACACCAATCTGCGCATGGCCGGCGGCGGGAAGGCGGAGCGACAGATTCTGGAAGGCCTCCACATCAAGGGCGGCAACCGTTTTAACATCGGCTACGAAAACAACTGGCTTGCGCCCGGCGTGATGGTCAGCCGCAACGAAACGGTCATCGCCCGCTGCGAAGTCATCGGCGGAGTGTTGCTGGACTACGGCATGTGGAACTACGCCGAATCGGTCGGCATCTACCTCGACCCATCCGTCGTCAGCGCCAAAATCGCCGATTGCACCATCGCCGGCGGGCTGGTGCATGGGTTGTTGGCAACCGTTGCCTCCACCGGCGTCAACGTGAATTGTCCGACCGGGCAGGTACGCATGTTGCGCAACCACATTTCCACCGCTTTTGTAAACAGCGAACTCGATGAAACCGGCGTCAACGGCGTGAGGATCCAAGCCGGCGAGGCCACGTTATCGCAAAACCACATCGTTGCCGGGCCGCTGCCGACGGACAATCTGGCCTACGGCTTGCTGCATCCAGCCGCGGTGTATGTCGATTCGGCCGCTTCGCTCACAGCGATCAACAACCTGTTCGTGACGCATCCGCTGGAAATCGCCACCGGGGTTTGGGCGCGCGGGCCGGTCGTGTTGGTCGGCAACACCTTTGTCACCGACGGCACCTGGACCAGTCGCGGCGTGTATCTTGGCGGAGACTATGGATTGCTCGTCAACAACATTTTCCACATCGGTAATGCCGACGATTCAATCGGGATCTCCGTTTCCGGCGGCACTTCGGTTACGTTGATCGCCAACGATTTCTATATTAAAAACCTGATCAAAAAATTCGTTGAGGTCGACCCGATCCCGGTGCTCAACCTGAACATGCTGAACCAGTGCAATTGGCCCGGCTGCCAACAAGCGCAAGGCAACATCGGCGAAGATCCCGGTTTTGTCGGCCTGTCGGATTACCACCTCGCGCCCGGCAGCCCCTGCATCGATCGCGGCGCCGATGCCTCTGTCTGGTTTGATGAGCCGGAGATTTACATCGATTTCGACGGCGATGCGCGACCGCAAGGCGAAGGTTGGGATATCGGTTTCGATGAGGTACTCGCGCGGTAGCGTGCTTGATTACTCGCCGCTTTGCGCGACCAGGGTTCGCTCCAATTCAGCGCGGTTTTTCTTCAGGTACTTACGCACCTCGGCTTCCTTGACGCCGAGGTCGGCGAAGGTGCCCTGCATCAGGCCGCGGGCCGCCTGGTCGCTGAGTCCCTGTTTTTCCAGGCTGAGCATGAGAATGGCCGCGCCGCGCAGGGGGTCGCCTTTGCGATAGTTTTTGCCCGTGTCGCCCATGGGAATTACCCCTTGGCGGCCGCGAAAAGCGCTTCGACGAAGTCGTCGGCGACAAACGGCCGCAGATCTTCGATTTTCTCGCCGATGCCGATGAAGCGGATCGGCAGATTCAACTCGTCGCAGATACCGACGATGCAGCCGCCTTTGGCGGTGCCGTCGAGCTTGGTCAGAATCAGGCCGTTCAGTTCGAGCGCTTCGTGGAAGGTTTTGGCCTGGGCGATGGCGTTCTGGCCGGTATTGGCGTCGAGCACCAGCAATATTTCGTGCGGCGCGCCGGGATGCACCTTGCCCATGACGCGTTTAATCTTCTTCAACTCTTCCATCAGGTTGTGCTTGGTGTGCAGGCGCCCGGCGGTGTCGACGATCACCACGTCATCGCCGCGATTCTGCGCCGCCTGCACCGCGTCGTAGGCCACGGCGGACGGATCGGCGCCGCTTTTCTGGCGGATGATGTCGGCCCCGACGCGATCGGCCCAGATGGTCAACTGCTCGTCGGCGGCGGCGCGGAAAGTATCGGCTGCGCCCATGATCACCTTTTTGCCCTCGTTGGTCAGCTTGCTGGCGATCTTGCCGATGGTCGTGGTTTTGCCCACGCCGTTGACGCCGACCACCATGATGACAAAGGGTTTTTCGACGGCGTCGAGCGGCAGCGCGTGCGGCTGCATGATTTCGCGGATTTTATCTTTCAAAATGTCGCGGATTGCTTCGGCTTCTTCGATGTTTTCTTCCTTGATCCGCTCTTTCACGTGAGCCAGCAGGTGCTCGGCGGTCGCCGGACCGAGGTCGGCGGTGAACAGCACCTCCTCCAACTCGTCGAATAGATCCTGGTCGATCTTGCGTCCGCGCAGCACACTGTCGATGCGGCCGACCAGCCCGCCGGCGGTTTTCGACAACCCCTGCCGCAGCCGGGCGAACAGGCTGAGCTTGGGCGCGGGTTCAGGTTCGGGTTCCGGCTCAGGCTCCGGTTCGGGCTCCGGCTCGGGTTCGGCGATTGCTTCCGGTTCTGTCACCTCTTCGACGACCGGTTCCGGCTCCGCTTCGGTAATTGGTTCCGGCTCGACTTCGACGGCCGGTGCGACAGCTTCGGCTTTGACCGTTTCGACTTTTTCTTCCAGCACGCGGCGTCGGCGCACCAGGCGAATCAACATCCAAACAAACAACAAGGCCAGCACGGCGGTCAGCGGCACGGCGACCGTCGCGTGGGGCAAACCGCTGTTTTGCAGCACTTCGTTCAGCGCTTGGAAAAAGGGGCCGATCTGCGGCCATTGCGTCGGATCGTACAAGAGACAACTCCCGCGAAAACAACAATTTTTTGCCGGCGAACGGTAGCAACGAGCCCGGCCTGTGTCAAGCTAAGGCC
>Ga0272444_10002199_pt1 | contig 18164 bp, 9 predicted proteins | sample SSMForm13_FD_201033 | JGI IMG/M metagenome (GOLD analysis project Ga0272444, IMG submission 201033) | Marine sediment archaeal communities from Little Sippewissett salt marsh, Falmouth, MA, United States - SSM-Form-13 | ecosystem: Environmental > Aquatic > Marine > Wetlands > Sediment ... | reverse complement strand
ATTATCCCTTAATGCATTAATTCTTATTCTTTGTATAATAACATGCTGCATCGCACATGTCTTTATATTCACAGTAGTTGCACATCCATTTCATCTTCTCGCTCTCCTTTGCTTCTGGTTTGGGTATCTCATCCTTTGTAATATGATCATGAAGAAGGTCAAACCTGGACATGACATCCTGTAAAACATCATCATCATACTCTACAACAAACTCCCGCGATTCAAGTGTTGATTTTTCTACGTACAAGAGAAGACCCTTTTTGATTTCAGTTGCATGTAGATATAGTTGTAGTTGCATGATGTGTGACGTATGCGGCTCCTTAACCATGTCGAGCATCTTGGTTGATTTCACTTCAACTAGGACTTTCTCATCACTCTTTTTCACAAGAAGTATATTATCCACACGTCCAGATAGGATGTATTTCTTCTTATCTATTACAATAGGCATCTCTGTTTGCAGAAGCTCTACCTCTGGGTTTTTGGACGACTTCAAAACCTCAACAACAAAATCATGAACAAGGTTTCCCATGTGGAAGACCTTTCTCACATTAGCACCAAGCTCCTTAGGATGTTTGTATGAGTACCACACCTTGCGCATGCATGAACCTATCTCAGATGGGTAGTACCTACCTATCTTCTTTTGACTGGCATTTCTATGTAAGTACTTGTCTATTAGAAGATTGAAATCGATCATACATCTAATTTATTTATTAAAATTAAATAGATGTCTATGAAGAAAATCAAGAAGATAATCATAGGTATCATATCTCTAATAGTTGCGCCGATTATAATCATTATGCTGCTTTTGTATCAACCTGTGTATAAGACTGATACAGTTGTATTCATCACAGACAAAGGAGAGGTTCCTGTTACAGTTGAGATCGCAGATACACCTGCAAAGCATGCAAGAGGCCTGATGAATAGGTCTGAGATGGATTACAACTCGGGTATGCTTTTCATATTCGGAAACGAGGCTACAAGAAGTTTCTGGATGAAGAACACCCTAATACCTCTTGATATGATCTTCATCGACTCCAATTACAAAATTGTGAACATCACAAAACAGGCACAGCCATGTAAGACAATTGCATGCGAATTCTATCCATCAGGCGTCCCAGCTGCATATGTAGTAGAAGTAAATGGTGGTTTCGTGGACGAGAAGGGAATCAAGATTGGTGATGAGATCAAGGTTGAGATGTTTGAGAATTAGTTACATGTAACAACCATATCCGCATGGTCCACAGTCTTGTGGACAGTATCTACTTCTGTCTGTGTGATCACAGTTCTCATGTGGGGAGTTGCAGTAGCCATTACCACATCCAACTGGCCACACATCGCCTTGGTTGTTTCCACAATCCTCTGGACATCCCACGGCTTCTTCAAATCCAGGATGACAGTAACCATCGCCGCAGAAACAGTCAGGATTACAGTTGATAGGATTCTCAAATTCTGGTACACAGTACTCATTACCGCAGCCACATTCGCTGTTGCTTTCAAAACAATCATGTGGACAAGTCTCGCAACTCTCTCCTATTTCATAATCACATACATAATCTCCGCATGGATCTGCACAGTCTAGTTCACATGTTTCTTCATCTTCTGCACCCTCTGTACAATAACCATCTCCACATATAACCTCACTACAGTCTATTAGACAGTTCTCTGCAGTTTCAGGTCTTACACAGAAACCATCACCACACAAGGTGGTTATATCACAATCTATCAGGCAGCTTGTGGAATCTTCTGTGTTGTGACATATACCATCTCCACACACTGGATTTAGTAGATCACCTTCTGCAAGGAACCCACAGTCTTGTCTGCAGTTTACATCAGAAGTCATACTACCTGGGTTATTAGGATCGCCACATATACCATCTCCACAACACTCATTACGATTTGGGTTCCACATTCCGTAGTAACAGAATTCCATGGGTTCATTATAATTGTCAGTTGATCTGCACAGACCACAATCATCTCCACAGTTCAGACAGGTTTCTGGATACAAACAGTATCCATCCCCACAAGTAGCACCGTCTATTCCACATTCAAGTGGGCATGTATGACCATCCTCAGGGTAGACACATACCTCAAAGTTGTTAGGACAGCCATCCTCTTCTTCCATACATGATTTTTCAGGATCAGCTGGGAATACATCACAATCTTCTACACAGTTTATACATGTTTCCATGTATTCACATTCATCATTCCCGCACGTAACAGGAGGACAATCCCAAGGACATTCCTGATGCGATTCAGGTGTGCAAGCTGCATACTGGTCACATACTTCAGGTGTCACACATAAATCATCACCACATATTCTAGGTGGTGCACAATCTTCTGGACAATTGAAATAACTCTCACCTAGATCACAATGATCGTTAGGACAGTCCATGAACTGTGTACAATCATCCATACAGTCTGAAGGGCAGAAATATGGTGGATCTATAGGAGTTGTTCCATCACAATCCTCCAAGCCAGGTGTGCAGACATGATCACCACAATAAGGCTCTGGTGGAGGAGGCACACAAGCACCGTTTTTACATGTCCATCCATCGCCAAACTCATCACAGTCCTTTTCAACTGTTATATATGCTGTTGTCAGACTAAGATCAGGTTCGATATCTGAAAGGAAAACCTGACCAGGCCCACCATGTGTTATATGACAGTGTGTTTCCTGTAAGGTTATTTCATTTCCCATACATTTGTCCGGGTGATATGTATAGTAGTGTTTTCCGCTTGTATCAATACTGTGCATTATCAGTACACCATAAATCCAGAAATCCTTACCTCCATCAGTCTCTGAACAACCTTCTGGTATCTCAAAAGAGACCTTGTCGTGTAAAATCAGGTTTCCCTGGTAGTTTGAAACCAAGCCTCCTGAAATAAGTAGAACTGCTGCAATTACAATCACAATACCTATTATCTTTGTTTCCATATTCTACCTCTTAATTTAAGTTGTTATCTTCTTTTCTAGTATTACCTGATCGCCGTGATACAGGTAAAATGTGTGCGTATCGTCTCGTTCCCTTTTCAGTATCCTGTGATTTGCATAATCATAAAAGTATTCTGTTGTCCCGCTGCTTGTGTCAACTCTACTCATCCTGTTAAGAGGATCGTAGTGGTAGAAGGTGTCTGCTGATGGGTTTGATCCATATGTTTCTCTTATCCTTTCTATATTACCAATAAAGTCATAATTATATGAAGTAGTGCCTACTATCTGTGGATCATTGCTTATAGTTGTCAAGGATGTCAGATGTCTGTTGGCACTGTATATATATGTTGTTTCTGTATTGTCTTGATTGGTTGTAAGTACACTCCTGTCACCAAGTTTGTTGTCATAACCATATGTGAAAGTTATGTCTCCTGCATATTCTGCAGTATATAATCTGTACAAATTGTCGTACTGGAATATCTCATTTCCCATCCAACCCAGCCAGGTTCCAGGATTGGAATCATCTACATCATACTGTATCTTACGCACATTATCCATCTTGTCGTAAAGAATGGTTCTTTCGAATGAGAAGCCTGGATTTCCAGGCATGGAATAATCAAGAGCAGTTAGACGGTTCCTGTTATCGTAGTAGAAGTCAGAAATTACTTCTTGTGAGCCTAGAAGCCTTTGTTCTATTCCACCAAAAGCTGTGTATGAAGCTTCTCCTATATATTCTCCGTCATATATTATGCCAGTCAACTGACCTAGATCATCATATATATAGTCTATCACCAAGCCGCTTGGAAGTGTTTGTGTATCAAGCAAATCTGCTGGTGTGTATGCGAATTGACGTGTGAACACTTGTGTACCTACATCACCTATAGTTATCTCCTTTATTTCTGATACAGTTCTACTCTTCATGTCATATGCCCATTTTGTGGATCCTGTACTGTCCTGTACTTCACATAAAAGGTTGAAGCTTGAAGAGCCGTCATCAGAACATACGGTTGTAGTGTCACAATAGTAGTCATGGCAATTCCTTACAAAGAAGTCTGGTATTTCATCTCCTTCTATATAATAATCAATCCTTGTCACCCTATCAAGGTCGTCGTATGTGTAAAATTCAAAGTTGCCATCACTGTCGCGTGTTTCAAGTATGTTGCCAAAGGAATCGAATTTTGATTTAAGAATTCCAGACTCTCTTGATACTGTTTTATATGGAAGACCCGTTCCAAGTATGTCATACCATATCTTACGTATCCAATTTCCTTCATTATCGTACAAATCTATCTGGTTACCTGCCAGGTCATAAGTCGCTCCAAAATATGGTGATGAGTTACCACCTGTTGTATATCCGAGCAAGAAGTTACTGACTCCTAGATGTCCATCTATACCATCCGCAGGTAGGCATATATTGCTACAGTAACCGAAAAATATTCCATGATTTGTATAGTATATGTCCTCGCACTGGGAGTTAGATGTACATGATTCTCCAATGTTCAATCCCATTACAGTTGGGACTAAAAGGATTGCCAAAATAACTTCGAATAGTATAATCAACTTCATGGTAGTATCTCCGTTCCTGATGGTATATCAATTGACACAAGGTCCCCACGTGCGTTTGTATACTGTTTTGTAATCTGATCTAGTGCGTCTTCAGACTCTACAACAGTCAAGTGACCATCTGTCTTGTAGTATGTCTTGATCTCTGAATCATCAAACGTATTTTTCACAACCCTTGTTCTCCCTAGGGCGTCATACTTTGTGAGTACAAAGCTGCAAGGTGGTGTTTCACATCCCTGTTGGTAGTACTGCAGATTGAATACACCTGAATCGCCTGTATCTTTCATAGGCCTATAAGCCCTTTCAAGCTTTCCATCAATATCAAACACACTCCCAGAGATTATCACTTCAGGTCCATTCTGAACCTGATATTCTATCATCTTTCCAAGTCCGTTGTAGAAGTAATGTGTGTTTTTGTAATCATTATTATTTGTGATCTTGTTCTGTTGAAGTATACGCACACCCTCACGTCCCCCAAACATGGGATATGTGTCATATGCATATTTGACTGTTGGGTATGTTTCAGAGTCGTAAGGTCCCCATATCTTATGCAACTTGCCTGCAGAATCATAATCATAGTTTGTTACTATTCCACGTTCATTTGTGATTGTTCTTGTTGCAAGGCCAGGCCAGTAGGTGGCGCTTGTTGTAAGTTTCAAGCTAGGATTCGCAGGGTTGTATACTTCTATTAGGCTAGGCTTAAGCATATTGGTAGCAGCATCATATGTTGTTTCAACAACCTTTTGTTTTGTTATGATCTGGGTTCCATCTCCATTTCCGTACTTGGAAGAGACAGTTAGTTTGCGACTGTTACCACATGTATCAAATACATTTTCAGCTGTCTTCCCATCTGCATCAAGTGTGTATGCATAAATAATTTCAGTTGTTGGAACATTTCTTAGAGTCTGTCCGTTCACAACCTTCCAGTTATTTTCATGATCAATTGTGCTGCATGGGAGATAAGCTGATGGATCAGTTTCGTATTCAAATATGTTCTTGCTCAAAAGTTGTGCCTTTGCATTCAATGATTGTGTATAATTTGGGGTATCTGTCCATCCATAAAAGGCTCTGTGTTCTGTTGGGTTTGCAGGGTCGAATGTATCGTACATGTAATCTGTATATGATGTGATTGTATCCATCTTGGTTGCATCTGTGTTTGGTTCAGCACAGCTGTACAAATCATCTAGACCTTGTAGGTTTGTAAACTCTGCATCTATATCAGCAATGTGTCCAAGCACCTTGTTCACATAATAGTCGTATGGATATACAGGGTGTCTGACATCATATGTGATATAGCCTTCTGATGTGGCAGGTGGATTTGTACTCCTTTCACAAATAGGAGTCTGGCCCACATAACCATAGTTGTTATTTATTGTAGGGTTTCCATATCTGTCCTGTATAGATCTCTGGCTAGATACTTGAACAGGTCCTTCTTCAGAGTATGTAATGGTTTCTGATGAGAGTTGTTTTGACATGATTGCCAGTTTATAGTCAACTGTACCCTCATCCAAAGAATCATGATTCGCTGTTGGGAAATTCCTCTGTATGTTTGCAACAAAACCTACCAATTCACCGTTATCACCAACTTTTGCAAGCCCATCTGTAGAACCCAACACCTCCCGTGGATTCATAAATGGGAACTTGGAGCTCCAGTCTGTAAGGGATTCCTGTACTAATATATAAGCACCATTTTTGTGTTCGTACACCTCTGTTTTGAATATCAAACCATTTCTGAAAGAGAGGTCTTCTGGATATATGAAGCTGAGATCATCAGTCCACTCATCAACTGATCCTCTTAGATCACTACCATCTATAATACTAATCGCATTTGGATGAGAGTAGTATACAGTCTTTCTATGCCATGGATCAACTATTATCGTTCTAAAGTATTTTCCACTTGGATCTTCTAAATACTGTGTCTTACCCATGAAATCATAGTGATATGTCCACACACATGTCTTTGTTTGTGCATTGAATGGACCTTCGCCACCTTCGCCGCAAAGCGCTCCAGCGTTTTTAACAGTCTTGGTTGTTACAACCCTCTTTGGTTGGTAGTAGAACTGTTCATAATCATCTATATGCTGCTGGCCTGCATCTAATGCACCTTGTAGATAATCTATAGCAGGCATTGTGTACATCCAATCATATGTGTATTCTACAATAGCTCCTGTAGGCAGCTTGACACGTATGAGTTCCTGTGTCTCTTCGTCATACTCATACTCATAAGTTGTACCAGATATGATATTACGTGCATGGTTCTTCATGTAGGATTTCTTGAGCAGAGGCTTGTCTGGATAATACTCATAAACAACATACATATTCTCTCCCTCTCCATTTGGTACAAGAACCTCGTAAAGTCTCGTGTCTACATCATCAAAACTACAGTAGTAGTCAAACCGTGCCTGAAGGCCTCCTGGAGCTGTTATGGTTTCTATGAATGGGTTTCCTTCTCCAAGGTAATCTATCTCTATGTAGTTGCCGAATTGGTCTGTTATTTTTGTTAAATATAGACCTGGGTATGGATTCTCTGCCCAATTCGTGTATCTCCTACGATGTATACTAGGTATATCATGACATCTATAATCATCAAACTCGCTACAGTATTCTACGTAATGTGTATAGTCGTATTGTCTTCCATTCTTACTTTGTAGTGTGGCAGTATCAAGGGAGACACCCCAAGGAGCATCTTGTATATTAAGTGGACAACCATCTGGTACTAAGTAGCATCTATTCCCAAAACACTCCTCTGCCCAATCACAACCAAGACCTTGATTACTCATAAGATCATCAACAGAATATTCTATTGTGACAGGATCCAGGGAACTTGTGAATGCTACTAAGCCTATGTCAGACACACCTGATTGTATCTGTGATCTTATAATAGGATCATTTGGCTGGAACAACTCATCAGCTGGATATGAACCTGTGTAATCCATACTTCCGTCATACGCTGTTGAGAATCCCCATCTTACGAGAATAGATGAATCAAATGGTGAAGTATGTGTAGAAGGTAGAATCAGAGGTTGTTCTCCATTCTCTGTCACAACACTCAGACCACTTATACCTCTTGCAGATACGTGTTTATACCCATATGGACCTGAAAGATATTCTTGAATTCCATTCTTTGTTCCAGCTGGGAAATAACCATAAAGAAGAGGTGTTGGATCCTTCAGCCTGGCTTCCTGGTAGTTTATTGTCCAGCTTCTTCCTAGGTATTCTGGTCTTTTCCAACTTGATGAATCAGAGTTCTGGAAGTAGCATCTATCCATATTCCTTCCGTCAACAATCCAATCAGTTCCTCCGTAACAATTATCACATGTATATGTATTCTGTCCATTACCATCAGATCCCATGCATAAGAAATAACTACCTTGTTCTACACCCTCATAAACATAATCACCAGATGCTTCCTGTTGTGGGGTGATATCCACAAACTTCTTGTTCAAGCTGAGGAATACATTACTGTCATATTTTCTGACAATCTCAACATTCATACCATTCCTTCCAGGTATGACAGCATCTGTTATACTTATAGAAAGTGCACCTGTGATTGGATCTATTGTATCACTGTACCCACTTCCTACAGCAGTCCCAGCATCAAAAGCAGGTGTATTGATAGCCTCCTGTGCCTCCTTTATGCGTGTGGCCTCCATAGATGCCTGTGAGGTAGATATAAACGTAACTAAAAACATACATAATATCACTGCTGTGATTATTTTAGGATTCATCTTGTTGCCTCCACAGTTTCAACAATCTGATATTCAATATCCATGTCATCAAGGTGTTTCTTTACAGCATCCCACTGTTCTTCAGTTGGTTGGTAATGACCAGATTTTCTAGAAACCATGAGTGTACCGCCCTCAGTCCACATTTCACCTGCTGCATGCACGTCCCCGCTTCCAGCAAGTGATGGATGACCTACATTTCCAGATCCCACAGCCAATTCTGAACCACCGCCTTTAGTTGGCCTTACAACAAAGGCAGCATGCTCACTTCGCGTGCCTCCCATTCCAGATGTCAGATCATTTACTGTTCCCATAAGTTCATCAGAGGATTTAGGAACACTGCCTGTCATTTCTCCTACTGCATCAGCTGCATCTCCCACCATTGTTTTTTTCTTGAATAGTTTTGATATTCCTTCTACTGCACCTTCTACTACTTCATCTCCCCGTCTAGCAACATTCTCTGCCATGTCCAAAGCAGTTGCTCCTGGACTTGGACCATCATATCCTACAGCTGTTTCAACAGCTGCAACACCAACACTTGTTGCAGTGATAGGGTTTGTGAGAGCACATGTAGCCGCAGCCCCAACTCCATAAGCCACGAAAGGTGCTGCTAACATGCCTATTGCGATTAGTGCAGGTCCTTTAGGAACACCACTTTTAGTATGTTGAGCTCCTGTCATTTCGTAATGTTTCGTCATTATTGTAGGAGCAAAGTCCGATCCTGCATTTCCAGTTACATCTATGTATCTAATTGGATTGTTTTTGACGTATGCATATCTGTTCAAACTTAACGGATCATCCAACCCGCCTATGACCATATCAGGCTGCATGAACCTTCCAACTTCTGGTTTGTAGTATCTGGCACCGTAGTAGTACAGTCCAGATTCCTGGTCAAGCTCTTTGCCTGTATACTTGTAGTCGTTTTCAGATTCACCTGTTGTTTGCGTCTCGCCGAATGGGTAGTATTTGTTGTCTTGCTGTTCAAGCTGTCCATCTACTATCTTCATGTTGGAGCCTAGGTGATCCTGGATATAGTATACTGTATTTTCTGAGTTCGTCTTGGAGGCTACCATACTTCCCATGTGGAAGTAGATGATTTCCTCAGTACCTGTGCTTGCTGGTACAGGTGGTTGTGTAGGTTCAATTGGTTCTATAGGATGTTTATCTGGTATCAAGTCTGAAGGTGCTTTGCTTATATCTTGTTCTATACCTATAATTCTCTTGAAGTCGCCTGAAGGGTCTGAGATAAAGAATACCGCCACGGATATGGAGATTACGATAATAATAACGATTGAAATGCTTTGAATAGAATTTAATGACATTTTATTATATTTAGTAAAAAAGATATTAATTAGTATCGATAGTTTATTTTAAAATGGTATGCAACATGCTTTATCCAAACTTACACAGTAATATTTATCGTTCTGTAACAGTTCATAATTACCTGAGAGCGAAGCACATGGATCTTTTCCTTCATCAGGTACACACATACCATCAAAGTCCTCGCAAGTCTCTGTACCTATGACTCGTTTGAAGTCACCAGAAGGATTTGTGACAAATAATACAGCTATTGTTAATGATATAATGAGAATAACTACTACAGCAATTGTTTGAAGGGTATCTGTAAACATCTAATTATAATTAGTTAAAAAGGTATTTAATTGGTTTACAATCTGCCTATGACTTCCATTATATCAGCAAAATTGATCACATCATTTCTGTCTACATCTAGATGGTCATAGTGGATCCAATCAACTCCCATATTACCTGAAGACTTACCTTGGTGTATGATTACAAGTGCAAGATCTATGATGTTTATATATGTATCTTGGTTGACATCTGGCTCAGTCGTGTTGTCAGGGTTCTCGCCGTCCCAACCAGCAAGTCGTGCCATCAACCACCATAGAGCTCTACCTTTGATGTTGCAGTTAATGTTCGTTGAGTGGGCGCAGCCACAATCAATACATCCGCTAGGAGCAGTACAGTAGTCACCGGTTGGATTTGATGTACAGTATTCGTATGCCCAATTCGCATCCCAGGTTGTTGTTTCCCAATAACAATCAGTGCTGTTATCTGTAGCGTAGAAATTTGTGTCCCTTCCACATCTTCCTAAGAAATCATTTCCATCAGGATCATAGCTTTCAACATCAGCAAAATCATACAAAATTTTATTATTATCAATTGCATACTGACGAATAATGTTATTGTTTTGATTAAGTCTACCATTAATTCCTGTGCCATCTAGATGTCCTGTCATGTAAATGAATGTGATTTCAGGGTAATCTGCTTCTAACTGCTCCATTTGCTGAAGATAAAATGAAACATTCGTTGCTGGATCAGAAAGTTCACCACACCAAGACCATAGGACAATATCTCTATTTCTTCTATCTCCGCTATCTAAAAAAGATCGTGTTGCAGTGTCCCAAGAAAATTGTGTTGGAGCAGCAGGAGTACTGGCACCTAGACTACTAAAAAAGTAATAACATACCATTGAATTTGGATCACAATTGATAGGTCCATATTCAGCGCTACTGGAAGTATGATCATAGAGAATAGGGTCAACATTATCCTCTAGAAATTCTAGACCTCTAAATAATTGTGTTCCATGTGATGCATGTCCATATGCAATTCTTATGTCTGATCTTACTGTGTCAAACCATTCTGAAGGTATATCATCAAAGTCTTGGACTGCATTGTGATCTGCTACTAGAATTGTTCCAACTGAATCGTTCACAATTACGTTTGTCCTTGTACTCTCGAATTCAGGTATGGTGTATTCAGGTTGGTACACAACAAAGAATTCGTATGTTCCGTTTGAAACATTTGTCACAACATTCCAATTGGTTGTGTTGGAGTCACCTGCTTTCATGTCATAGATTATGACAGGATTAGAGTTTGTTGTGTAGAAAGGACTCCCCGAATCTTCGGGAACATCGCCTTTTGAAGATGATGAATATTCAAGTGTGATGAATGGCCTATCTGATCCTGTTCCGTATTGGCTTGCTCTGAAGTAGGCTCTATCAGCTGGATTGTCACCCAGAAGCCATATTCCATAGTTATCATAAGCACCTGAAACCCATCCCTGGCATAATGGGGTTATATCAAATACATAGTATGAACCCACCATACTCAATTGATTTTGAGTATCAATTACTGCAGTATCAAAGCTGTCACTATGATCTCCAATTCCGTTATACCATGGATTTGTTCCATCAATTGTATTCCAGTTGAGAGTTGTGTAGTAGGGTACCCAATCATCATTAATACCTCTATGTACCTCGACGTCTCCTCCATCACTTGTAGCAGATGAGTATCTGAGAGAAATTGTGCAATCTGTAACAGCCGAGTATGATGGTATGTTGGCTTGATCTAGATCAAACCATAGAAGTCCCTCGTAAACATACGATCCACCATTTTCATTTCCCCATGCGTAAAGATCTCCACCTTCCATGTAATTAATAGTTGGATCATATTTGTTTATCCAGCCGTCGATTATATCTAGATCTCCTGAGAAATTACCGTTGTAACCCCATGTAAGAGTTGGATCAAGTGTTGCTACCACATTTCCACACTCACCGTCTGTGCATGTAAGAGTTGTACTAAACTGGAAATTCTCACCATCTGAAACTTCATGGTTGTTTGAAGGAGAATTGTGTATGGGTGTTAGATTACCCCATGGGATGGTCCATTCTTCTATGCCTGTATCAGTTTGTGAATCATCGTCTGTACATACAACTTTTAGAGACATCTGACCACTATCTTCTATAAACAGATCAGGTGAAACATCATATGTCCATACGTTACCTGATTGTACACCATAATCATTAAACAGTTCGTTTGTATCTGGTACGTTCTCCAGAACAAAACTTACGTTTTCTGCAGTACCGTTTATGTCAGTACATGTAGCTCGTACTTGATTTAGGGACTCTCCGTAAGTTGCTTGAGAACAACTTCCCCATGATCCATTCACATTACATTCTATGTTTGTTAGCTCAGGTGCGACGCCTCCTGATGGGTTCCAACCTGCAAGTCTTGCCATCATCCACCAGAACGCCTTGCCTTTGTTGTAGCAGTTGAAACAGTGGGAGTGTGCACAGCTACTGCAGGTTGGACATGTATGTGAAGCGCACCATGTTGTACACCAATTACATGCGTCGGTTTCATCTGGGTAGTAATTACCATCTGGATCGTAACTCTCTATATCTGCGAAGTCGAATAATATACTATCCTCGCTGTTTTCTACATAGTTCCTTATTTGATTATTTCCTCTGTACAGATTACCTGTTGGTCCGCCTCCATCTAAGTGGCCTGTCATATAGACGAATGTTATGCCAGGAAAATCATTTTCAAGTGCGGTCATATTGCCGAGGTATGCGTTTATTCCAGCTTCATTATTGTCTGAAACTCCTGCACACCATGACCACATTACGAAGTTCCTGTTATAATCTGGATGGTTGTTAAGCATATCCCTTGTTGCTATTGCCCATGCATCATCTCCATTATGACCCAAATCAACTCCTGCTTCAGGACAGTAATCACAAAAAAATGGGGTTTCTGAACCACATGCGTATTCATTGCCGGTGAATGTATAATCGTAAGGAGATCCGAGTTCATCTCGAACCATTTGTATACCAGTTACGATTTGACTGCCATGAGATGTGTGTCTATATGAGATGTTAAACATATCTTTTGCAGCAAGTATATACTGAGAAGGTATTGAATCAAACTCTGCAACAGAATTGTGGTCAACTATCAACGGAGCTGCTTGTACAGAAGTTGCATTGAGTAGAAATATAACCGCGAATATGAGCATCTTATATGAAATCATGTTTACCTAGTATTTAGTTTGTAAAACAAGTTTTTATTACTGAATTAGTTAAATTGTGGTGCTTCTTCAGCATGTTCCAGATCGTCTGGTTCATATTCACATATCATTGTGCCACCAACCTTTACACACTCTCCGCCTGATCGACAGCCACATATCCAGCACCTTTCTTGTAGTTGACCTTCGTAATTACACCATCTCCATCCAGAACACTGCCCTGCCTCTACACCGTTAGAACAATAGATCTTTTTGTTTGTCATGTATATATCCCAGTTTTCATTCCTGAAATCCTGCCATACAATCTTGTCACTATGTATTGATGGATTGATCTGATCTCTATCATCTACAGTCACATGATCTGTAACGTGTGATGATATATAGTATGCATATATGTCATAATCGCCGCTTCTATCATCCTGCCAGACTATTGTGCCTTCATGTATGTGAGGCAGTTCTTGATCAGCAGGATCGGTTGTGATCTGTGTAACAGCTTCAGTACTGATTGAGTACATGTATATATCCCAATTACCATTTCTATCATCTTGCCAAACCACATAATCTCCATAAACTCTTGGTCTTTCTTGATTGCCTGTAGCAACTTCTATTGGGAATACGCCTCCCATATCATTACTATAACCATATATATCCCAATTACCATTTCTATCATCCTGCCAGACTATTATATTATCTCCCATGTCAGGATACCACTGCTCTTCTGAATCAGTGAATAAAGCAACCTTTGTATCTGTTTCCAGACATCCTCCTGTTTGTCCATTTAATTCAAGATTGCAGACATAGAGATCTCCGTTGCCTGTGGTGAAATCAGACCAAATTATCATATTTTCGTATATTGATGGAGTTACCTGATAACCATCCTCATTTGTGATCTGATTTTCTATAAACAATTGTGTATCATAACCGAGTATGTTTATGCTTGATTGGAGCATTTGCCATACTGCCGTCCCATCTGATATGTCATGGTATTGAGTTTTATACACCTCTCCTGGAGTCAAAGATGTGGTAACATCTGTCGATAAATCGTATAGGTGCAATTCAAATCCAGACGAATGTCCTTTGTCCCAAATTATTTGGTTGTCATGTATTACTGGGTATACATCACCAAATCCACCGTGTGTGATTCGTGTGAATGTATAGTTGCTTGTTTGGTTTGAGTAGTTTATAGGGTCAATTACCTTGGGTATTTTTGAATAGAAACTTGTATGCTGTTCATCGTGATTTTTCATCGCCCAGTCAATTTCATCTTCTGCGTACTCTGATTCCATCTCCCATATGTATACAGTTCCATCAGTTGATGCTACAAGAAGTTCAAACAAACCATCTCTATCGATATCAGATGATACAGGAGATGGCTGCCAGTCAGAATACCAATTTATTATAGGAATTGATTTAGGCCATGGATGCACATCTGTTCCAAACGTGTCACGTACAATAACTTTTCCTATGTCCGTATACATGTGGTACGATCCTGTTGTGAATATGACTTCTGATCTTTTGCTGCCACCGACATTCACTATATTAGGCGATCCCTTGATTGTACTTGGATATCCAGGAGAGTTGGGCCATCCTATGAGAGGAATTCCTATATGAGTATAACCAAATATCTCATTTCCCCAGCATCCAAAAAATATCTCAGCGTAACCATCACCGTTTGTGTCTCCAATTCCTATTGGAGCTGTGGAATGCTGAGGTATAACTGCAGGCCAGTATCCTTCCTGTACGCTCCCATTATTATTGTATGCATACAAGGTATCGCAAACAGATGTGATAATCTCTGTTTTATTATCATTATCTATATCACCTGTAACTATAGGATAACCTCCAAGAAAGCGTAGTGTACTACATCGTTCTTCTATTGGAACATGATTAACAGGCCATCCATCAACAGGCAGACCATTCATATTTAGAACTTCTATATATTTTCCATCGATTTCATTTGATCTACTGAAAACAAATTCAAATTCATCATCTTCATCAAAATTACCTATGGATATTCCACTGTCCACGTTATCATATGCAAATCCAGGAAGTATCTGGTTTCCGTTGTGGTCTGTTACAAATATACCTCCGTGATTGAGTGCAAATAATATTTCCAGATCTCCGTCATTATCCATATCAAATACAATAGGCCCTGATGTTCTGGTCCCACCGTTTCCTGTAAGAGACTTTGACAAAAATTCAGTTCCGTCATGATTCATGATGTATAATCCCATCCCATTTGTTTGTCCATCTGTTATATAATATATAATTTCCAGATCTCCGTTTCCATCAATATCTTCTAGAGATGGATCACTTAGACCAGCATTTCCCAGGCCGGGTACCTCTATGTTTCCTGCATCAACAGGCCATCCAGGAGCTTCTATACCATCTACTGTGAACATGTGTATCCATCCATCTAGAGTTGAGAAGATAATCTCCTCTGAGCCATCATTATCTACGTCTCCAACAACAGGAGAAGTTGTTATAGGAACTCCTATTTCAATAGGCCATCCATCTTTTAGGTCAGGATCTAAATAAATAGTTAGTGTTTCTTGTTCTGATCCCCACGAATATATTGATGTGAATCTGATAGTGTAAGTATCAGGTTCATGTATATTCGCCTGGTTTACATCCCATGTTGCGACCAAACCATTATGTATAGGAGCATTACCTCCATTAGTTAAGGTTATACCGGTTGTAGACCATGATACTGGTGATTCACCTTCTCCATATTCTACATAATAATGAATGAAATCACGTCCTGTTATACTACCTACAATATCTATAGTTGAATCTGATGGAAAGAATTCGTTTTCGTAAGGAGAATCTATTACGATATTATCAATTAAGATTATAGTTCTGTCTTCACTTGTATATCCACGATCGTCTGTAACCCTAAGACGTAATGTATATTCACCTTCTGGGACATCTTCGTTCCAGTTTGAATATAAAACGCCTTCTGCGACTTGATCTGAGGAAGTAAGAGTAGTCCATGCCGAAGGATCTCTTCCATATCCATAATCCAATACATAATTTGATAGCCAACTACTTTTAGCAGTACCTAAGATGTCTTCTCCTTCACCTGGTATGTGCCCGCTTGTTTCTATCTTTGATATAGGAGGTTTTTGGCTGATAGAAGTTGCCTCGTAAACATCAATCCGTCCATAACCTTGTGTTACGAGATCATAACCCAAATCCTGTCCAGTGCTCCTCAAAGCCATCTTAATCTCATCAGGACTCCAGTCAGGGTGCATTGTTTTTATCAGAGCAACAGCTCCAGCAACATGAGGTGTTGCCATGCTTGTTCCTGAGATTGCTATATATCCATTAAGTTGAGGTGTACATTCATATTGTCCTTCAAGCCAGCTGTTGTATTGTGGTCCACATATATTGACAGCAGGTGCAATTACGTCTGGTTTTATTCTCAAATCCTTTGTTGGACCGATAGAAGTTGAATCGTATATATAATCAGATTTTGTGCTACCTCCAACTGTAATTATATTCCTAGCACATCCAGGTGCTATTATACTCATTTCATCAGGACCGTTATTGCCTGCAGCTGCAAGTACAACAACGCCAGCATCAACTGCATTGTCTACTGCTGTAGAAGAAGCTATTTCATAACAGTCATCAAACCATATAGCATCTACACCCAAGCTCATACTTATTATATCATGGTGATCTGATGTATCTCCATTACCGTCAGGATCCATAGCCATTTCAATTGCAGCTATGACATTATTATCATTTCCACTACCCATGGAGTCCAAAACCTTGTATGCATATATGTCTGCGTCTGGGGCTACTCCAAATAACACTCCTTTACCTGCTGCAATTCCTGCGCAATGTGTACCATGGCCGTTGTCGTCCATTGGATTTGAATCGATGTGTACGAAGTCCCATCCACCTTTGACTTTACATGTTGGTCCCATACAGCCACCTAAAGCAGGATGGGTGTAATCAACACCTGTATCTATTATAGCTATACTTAAATCTTCTCCTGTGAATCCTGTAACCAGTTCATGACCCCAGTTGTTCCAATCACTAAGACCTGATTCAAAATTTGGGTTGACAACAATATTTGAGCCACCTCCTGTTGGCCGCATATCTAAGTTGTCAACATAGTTGTATTCAGATAATTTTTCAGATTCATTTGCTGCATCAGAATCAACCATTACATGAAGCTTTGGTTCATTGTTTGTTTCAAATGGAGTTGTAAAAGTACACTCTTGGTATGACCATTCTTCTGTTACAGCTCCTCCGCATCCAGCAGAGTTCATGTAGTATTGACCTACATATCCTTCATCTTCAGCCGATCCCACAACTACTCTTGTACCTGCAGGATAGTTGCCTGCTTTTGTCCAATATGATAGATGGTATTCTGTAAGAGGTTCGAGTGTAAGGTCTTGGTTGAGCCACCAATTTCCATGCATTGCTTTTACACAGTTTTGGCCTGACTGGCAGAAGCTCCATAGGTCATCTCCACGTATTATTGGAACAGACTCATTTAATGTTGCTTTAACTCTGTAGTTTTTGTAAACCTTCTTGACATCTGAAAGCTTTTCTATATAATCAGCTTCTTCAGCTGTTATGCCATCTATATGGAGCCCGTTAAATATGAGTTTGTAAGAATCTTTTATATCAGATTCTGATGATATTCCCTTTATCTGAGTCTTTACTATGGCTTGTTTCTCTGCCAAGGCTGTTGCATAACCAGTGGATTTTTCTCCTTTTGCTTCTTTGATTAATATAGGTTCATCTACAAGCTCAACTATGTAACCGTCGAATTGTTTAAGGTCTTCAAGAGCTGCTAAATCTTGTTGTATTGCTGCCATCTCTTCTTCACTTTGTGTTATCTGACATTCACCATCAATACAAACTTGGCCTGAAGAGCAAATATCACCTTCATCTACTTGTTTATCACAATCATTATCCTTTCCATCACAAATCTCTGTGATACACCCTGTACCATCTATAGGAGAACCAATGGTTCGTGTGAATTCACCAGCAGGCTGCGGCGCTGCTATTATGTAGATCATCATTAGTAAAAAGAGTATAAGAATTATTACTTCGAATAATTTGTGACGATCTTTTAGAAAAGACATTAGAACCTATATTATTA
>Ga0272444_10002196_pt1 | contig 18182 bp, 12 predicted proteins | sample SSMForm13_FD_201033 | JGI IMG/M metagenome (GOLD analysis project Ga0272444, IMG submission 201033) | Marine sediment archaeal communities from Little Sippewissett salt marsh, Falmouth, MA, United States - SSM-Form-13 | ecosystem: Environmental > Aquatic > Marine > Wetlands > Sediment ... | reverse complement strand
ATCCATACCCATACCAGTTTGATAATGATGAAGAACAATTTGAGATGTCTATGATGTTCAGAAAGAAAGTAGAGGAGATTGAAAGAAAAAGCCCTGGCGAAAACTTCATTTTCTACAAGAGGGCTTCAAAGGGCCTGCAGATCGCGGCGTGCCGGGATGGAAAGCGTGTGACTCACACCCTGACGCCAGGAGAGGAGGAGGTGTATCTGTCGGCCATTGAGAAGGTGCAACGAATCAGGACACTATCCGGAAAGTTGGGGGTCTCCTCAGCCGGCCTCTGTTCCATGCTGGATGCATTCGAACAAAAGGGCTTGATACTCTACTCCTCCGATAGAAAATCCTTCCTCTCTTTAGGGCTCGCGCAAGAATAACTTGGCAGATTTCGCGCTTAGATTCGGGTTAGATTTGGTCGATCCGATTGAGCAAACCCACAGGAATAGTAAGCTATTTCGAGGGCTTTGCGAATGAATATCGGCCAAAGATGGCCTGAAGCTGAGATGCCAAAATGTTAAGTTATTCTTGCGCGAGTCCTTAACCACAAGAGAGCGTCACTGAAGTATGAAATTCCCGCTCTATGGCAGTACTAAGCCACCTTTCTCCAACATTTGTCTGGCGGCATGATAGTCATCTTGGTCTATTTGAACAAATTTTCCCGTATCACAATACTTAATCAAGGCAGCTCGTTGGTCTCCAACGACCACACAATAGTACTTTGTCTTGTCCCATTTCGGAAGCTGATGCAGTTCCACCTTCAACTCAAACTCCGTCTCGATGCTTTCTTCTTGACCTTCAGATGTAATGCTCATGAGACAAAGGATATCCTCTACGATTCTTGCTGGCCCGGTTATCCACGAGAGTTTTTCGTCTTTCGAATCCCAGGCCCTGTATTGATAATCTCCATCCTCATTTTGCCAAATAGCGTATTCTTGTAAGTGATACGCTCGGTCTTTATCAGCCAGCAGTTTTGTCATATTGCCCCCTTAGTGCTATCCGTTAGCCCCGTTATTGCCGCATCCAGTTTTTTCAAATTACTTCTCTTCTTTTTTCGGCAGGAATCTGAAAACGCCCCGCAATACATCTCTCCGGCTCATGCTCTTCTTGGACGCCTGGTCGAGCTTACGCCAGGGATTGAATTCAGCCCTTTGTTTGCCCTTTTTGCGGACCGTTTTTGGGGGGAGTCCTTTTTTTCGCCTGGGCCGCTTTTTCCATCTCCATAAGGTTCGAATCTGTGGTGTCTGCGCCTTCCATAAACTCAACGTCTCTTAGATGAACCACTTGACTGAAACGCGTACCCTTGAAGGTGGCCTTCTTTTTGAAGGTGGATCCACTGAAATCGACTTGGCCTGCGAATCTGGCATGGTCGAAGACGATGTCGCCCTTAAAAACACAGGAGACAAAGGCCGCTCCGTTTTCAAACGTAGCTCTGGCAAAGCTCACCCCGCTATGAAACGTACAATCCTCAAAGCGAATCTCTTTCTTGAAAATAGACTGGCTAAAATCCGCCTTTTTCTGAAAAGCTGCATCCCAAAAGATCAGTTTTCCACCCAATATGCCCTTTTTGAAATAGACCTCTTCCGTAAAGATTGATTCATCAACGCACATGTCAACATTGATTGAATCAATCTCCACTTCATTCAATACACAGTCTTCAATGGTGATGGGTCTAATATGCTCGTTTGCAACGGCTGTGATCTCCGCAAGGTTAGAAATGGACCTTCCCTCGATGAGAATGTTAGAGTCAGCTCCCGTTTCCTCTCCATGATAGAGATCTGCCAGGTCTTCGGCAGTGAATGCAGGGATATCTTCACTGGGTTCAAAGTCGTCCATGTGATCATTGTCTACGTCATCTTCATACATGTTGCTGTCCCCCGGGCGGATTTCCCGCCTTCTTTGGCAATGTAAGATAATGTAAGATATATAATGGCTTTTAGCAAGAAAAAGGCATGGTGAATTATCCAGCCCCATACATGATAGGGGCCTCATTTTTGCAATAGAGGACGGCTAACGTACCAAAAGAGTGCAAGGTCGTTAACGGGTGCAAGAACGGAAAGCAACACAAGATCTTTGATGCCTTAGATTGGTTGGCGCCCATGTGTTGTGGTATCAGCCCGAAAGAGATTCTATGCTAACGCCACTTAGCGTCAACGGGCCACGGTGTATTATAAGTAGTTTTCCCGTTCAAAATACGGTATTTTCACCGCCAAAATACGTAATTCTCGCAGTTGCGTCATTGTACGATTTCGCATAGGGTGAGACAACTTCGAGAAAGCCTGAGGTTCGGACCTTATAAAGGATGGGCCTGTTAACTGACCGGGATTTGGAATCTCAACTGTAAGACCGTTTTCCTATTGATGGAATGTTGGAATGCTACTATTTTAATAGAGGAGCGAAGCACAGCTAATTTTTCCACAAACTTAGGTGATTGATGATGAAAAAAGTATTGGTTATGGGCCTGGATGGAGCGACCTTTGATCTTATCAAGCCATGGGTTCGTGCGGGTAAGTTGCCGACGTTTGAGAGGATTATGAAACAGGGGGCCTACGGGGAACTGGAATCAACGGTTCACCCCATGAGTTCCATTGCCTGGCCTTCTTTCATGACGGGAATGAACCCTGGAAAGCATGGGCTTTTTGATGTCACCGAACAGTTGCCGGGCAGTTATGACATCAAGTTTACGAGCGGCGCCTCACGATGTGGGAAAACAGTGTGGAGACTGCTCAGCGATGCCGGTAAGTCGACGGGAGTCATCAATGTGCCCATGACATATCCCCCGGAAGAGGTAAATGGGTATCTTATCGCTGGGATGGATGCACCGGGAATGGATAGCAACTTCATCTACCCTAAGGCGCTGTGGGATGAGGTTAAGGAGCACGCAGGAGGATATTGTATCGAACATGGAAACCCGATGAGCAACAAAAGCCTGGAGGAATTTGAACACGACGTAAAACAGGCGGCGGAACAAAGATACGCGGCCTTCAAGTACCTCAGGCAGCAGCACCCAACAGACTTGACGGTGTGCGTTTTTGTGGCTACGGACAGGGTTCACCATTTTTTTTGGAAGCATATGGAAGAACAGGCCCAGTCGGGGGTCGGCACAGCTCCTTCAAGGTTTGGCAATGTCATACTTGATATTTATCAAAGGTGTGACGAAATCCTTAAAGAAATCATTGACAGCTTGGATGACGATACCGTTCTTTTGATTATGTCCGATCATGGGGCAGGGCCCCTTCGCAAACTCGTGAATTTGAATGCGTGGCTCAACACCCAGGGCTTATTGCGGCTCAAGGATCAAGCGGACGGTCATGGCCACCTGCTGGGGGGTCTGAGGCAGAGTCCCTTTGAAGTGGCCAGGTTTGGCTGGAGGCTATTGAAACGGTACCTGCCGGACCGATATAAGTCACGGTTGAAGGCACTGTTGCCAACAACGAAAGATCGTCTGGCAACTTATCTCTTCTTATCACGCATTGATTGGCCTGCCACCAAGGCGTATTCCATAGGTTATTTTGGCGACATCCGAATAAATGTGAAAGGCAGAGAGCCCAAGGGTATTGTCGATCCTGGCAGTGAATACGAGGATCTTCGGGAAGAACTCATCACAAAGCTGGAGGCCCTAAGAGACCCTGATACGGGAGGACGAATGGTGGATAAGGTCTACAAGAGGGAAGAACTCTACCATGGTGACCACGTGTACAAGGCCTCTGATCTTATCGTCAAATGGCAAGATTACGAGTACAAATCGAGAATAAACCTGGAGGTGGAGGACAAGGCTAGCACGTCACAAATCATGATCGATCCTGGCACAGACAGCAAGGTTTCCTCAATCCATAGAATGAACGGCATTTTTATGGCCTTTGGAAAGGACGTGAAACAGGGCGTGGAGATCAAAGGTGCGCGTATCATAGATCTGGCGCCCACCATGCTGTACTTTTTGGATGAACCGGTCCCGGACTCCATGGACGGCGAGGTGCTGGCCAGAGCGTTTGAAGAAGGCATTTTTGATCATACCCCCATAAGGTACCGCAAGGGCGATGAAGACGACCTTTCGCTACAGGGAGGCACTTACACGGACGAGGAGGCCGAACAGATCAGGGACAGGTTGCAGGGCTTGGGGTACATTGATTAGACGGTTGAAATGACATCTCAATAAAGAAGCTGGTACCATGACAAAAGGCAAAGTTTTCGTAATCGGGCTGGATGGGGCTACCTTAGATCTTATAAGGCCTTGGGCGAGCGACGGCAAACTGCCGCACTTGGCAGAAATCATGGCGACAGGGGCCTTTGGTAAGCTTCGTTCGACCATCCATCCTTTGACAGCACCTGCTTGGACATCGTTTATGACCGGCAAAAATCCCGGCAAGCACGGGATTTATGATTTCATCTCCCCTTCTCCCAATAGTTACAGTATCAGATACAACAACGCGCTTTCCCGCAAGTCGGTATCGTTGTGGCAGATCCTGAGTCAGGCGGGCAAGAAAGTGGGATGTGTGAATGTGCCCTTTACCTTCCCCCCAGAAGAGGTAAATGGCATCTTGATTAGCGGACTGGATACGCCGAGCACAAAGAGTCCTTTCACCTATCCCCAAGACCTGGCTGAGGAAATAAAGAGGCATGTTGGTGAATATGTGATCATGGCTCAATACAGGAATAGTCGCCGTGCCTATGTTTCTGAGATATGGCGTATGATAGACAGGCGGTTGGCCACGGTTGAATACCTGATGGACAAAGAGCCGTGGGATTTCTTTATGGTTGTCTTTAGTGCAACGGATATTGTCCAACACACATTTTGGAAGTACATGGATACAAGTCATCCTCAGTATGTTGCCAAAGAGGCGGCTGAATATGGCGATGTCATATATCGAGTCTATCAGAAAATGGACCAGGTCATTGGCCGATTGTTTGCCCGTTTAGATGACCAAACAACGCTCATCATTATGTCTGATCACGGTTTTGGCCCTCTAAGGAAAGCTGTTTACCTGAACAAGTGGTTGGAGCAGGAGCAGCTGTTGCAGCCTGTAGCTCGGAGCAACAATGGCCGGGGTCCCGGTCATGCTTTGAAGGGCCTCCTGGGAAGATGCAAGAAATGCTTGCCCCGAGAACTCAAAGATGTGGCCATCAGATGCTTACCGGAATTAAAAGCCAAGGTCGATTCATACCTTGTGAGCTCCCACATTGATTGGTCTCGCACGCAGGCCTTCTCCTTCGGCGTTCATGGAAGTATTTTCATCAATCTCGCCGGCCGACAACCAAAGGGAATTGTCCAACCAGGCGAAGAATACGAGGCGGTGCGCAGCGGGATTATTGCCAGGTTGAATGGGCTGACTGATCCTGAAACAGGAGAGACAGTCGTTGAACGCGTCTACCGTCGAGAAGAGCTTTATCATGGAGACTTCGTGGATCTGGCCCCGGATCTGTTGATTGAATGGAAAGACTATGCCTATACGGCCCAGCAGGATTATGGCGCGGGAGTGACCTCGGTTTTTCAGACGCGCAGCAAGTTTGAGTTTTCTGAAAAGGAGCACAATGGGAGCCACCGCCTAGACGGTGTCCTGATGATGTGTGGTGGGCCGACCAAGAGTGGCGCTGAGCTGCAAGGGTGCCACATCGTTGATTTGGCTCCCACGATCCTGCATCTGATGGGCACAGGCATCCCTGAAGACATGGATGGGAAAGTGTTGACATCCGCACTCACTGAGGACTACGTAGCGGGCTGCCCGGTAGTCTATGGAAAGGCCACTGACAGCACAGTTGGAGAGGTAGAGAGAACTTACTCTGACGAAGACGCCGAGAAAGTCGAAGAAAGACTGAAGGATTTGGGCTATCTTTAGTCATTTGTGGACAAGTCCCATCGGCGGAAACAAGGAGGAATGGAAATGGATGATGGCCTGCAAGGGCTTTGGTTAAAGACGGAGAAGATGATCAAGAAGATCGTCCCGCCGGGGACCAAGGAGAAACTCCACGGGCTAAACTTGATGCGCCTTAGCAGGAAGTATAGAACTCAGCGCGGGTATGATGCGGAAAAATATTGGAATGACCTGCATGTGAAATACGGTGCGGATATCAGGGCCGTAGGAAGACATCGTGACGAAGACAAAGATATGGAGCTCTATGCAAACTCCGAAGAGATATTTGTCAAACTGTGCTCACGGACAGGCATTGATTTCAAGAAATGTCGCGTCTTGGAAATAGGATGCGGAAGCGGTTATTGGACCTCAGTGGTGGCAGGATTGGGATGCCCTGACTACCTGGGAGGAGATATTTCAGATTTTGCCATCAAGAAGGCCAGGAAAGAGTTTCCAAAGTACAACTTTGAATGCCTTGATGTGACAGAGCAGGAGATCCAGGGGCAATATGATGTGATCATGATGATAGATGTGACGCAACATATCACAGACAGGGACAAATTTGTCTATGCCATGGAGAATGTGAGACATGCCTTGAAAAAGGACGGACACTTCATTGTGACTTCATACTTAAAAGACCGGCCAGAGCAGTACAATTTCTACTGTGTACCATGGCACCTGGAAGACTACCAAATTGTTTTCTCCGAGGATGCGTATGCATTTGCGATAGAAGATGGGTTCAACGAAAAGCAGATAATGGTGATAGAACGTTGCTAGTTCCTCTGTGGCGGATTATGAGTGGACATCAAGCATTGTTTGGAAAGGAACAACATGAAAAACAGAGTCTTTGTGATCGGCCTGGACGGGGCGACATTTGATCTGATAAAGCCATGGGCTCGTGAGGGGAAGCTTCCTAATCTTTCCCGTCTGATTTCCACCGGCGTCCATGGCGACCTCATGTCTACGATTCACCCCCTGTCGCCTCAGGCATGGAGCTCATTTATGACAGGGAAGAATCCTGGTAAGCACGGGATCTATGGCTTTGTAAAACGAATGAGCGGTAGCTATGACCTCCAATACACCAATGCCACAAACTGTGATGGCGCCACGATATGGCATTTGGTAAGCGAGGCAGGCGGAAAGGTTGGTGTAATCGATGTTCCCTTTACATATCCCCCGGAAACGGTGGATGGTTTTTTGATCACGGGGATGGATGCGATGTGGGATGAATCCACTTTCATCTATCCACGGGATTTAAAGTCTGAGATTGAAAAGAGAGTGGGAGATTACTGCTGGTATCCGCAGAAACCAACCATGAAGGAGATGGATAGGTATGTGGACGGCATGTTCAACGTGATTGATCACCGGGCGCGCATCACAGAGTATCTCATGGAGAATAGGCCGTGGGATTTTTTTATCACCGTCTTCCTGGCCCCTGACAGGGTTCAGCACACGTTGTGGCGTCACATGGATAAGGACCACGTCTTGCACAATTCCCAGGAGGCCGAGAAATATGGTGACGTCATTTTCCGGGTCTATCGCAGGATAGATGAGATCATAGGTGAGTTGGTCGCAAAGCTAGACGACAGCGTGACAGTGGTCATCATGTCCGATCACGGCTCGGGGCCTTACAGGCGGGTTTTGAACCTGAGCAAATGGTTGAACATGAACGGATGGCTGACATTTAAGGGCGGCGGAAATGGCGCCAACTTGGGCGGTGTATGGACGAGAGTGCTCAAGAATTCCTACTTTGTTCTCAAGAAATGGCTACCGAACAAGTTGAAAAAGAGACTGGCCACCCTTTCTCCTGATCTCAAGCATAAGTGGGCCTCACGCATTGTGTTTTCCGGAATCGACTGGCAGAATACACGGGCATACGCCGTGGGTAACTACGGCAATATCTCTATTAATGTGAGAGGCAGAGAACCCCTGGGAATTGTTGCTCCCGGTGAAGAATACGAAAGCCTCCGCGAGGAGATCATCGAAAGGTTGGCGGAGCTCAAGGACCCTGATTCAGGGGAGCCGATTCTGGATAAAGTCTACAGGCGGGAGGAGCTTTACAGTGGCCCGTACATGGAAGAGGCCCCAGACCTCATTGTTCTTTGGAAGGACTTTGCCTATTATACCCGTCAATCTGTTGCTGACGAAGAGGTGTCCCTGTTCGAGCTACCAGGCAAATTCGGAAACAGGACCATCGAACACAGCGCCTGTCACAGGCTTAATGGTATCCTGATCATGAACGGAAAACCAATCCTTCAGGGTAAAACCATAGAGGCGAATATCACGGATGTAGCGCCAACCATTTTGAACACCATGGGCCTTCCCATACCAGAGGATATGGATGGAACGGTTCTGACCGCAGCTTTTTCGTCCACCCACCTCGAATCCTATCCTGTGCAACACGTGGCGTCTGAAAAGGTGTCTTCACGCAAGGAAGCACCGAAAACCGTTCATTCTCGAGACGAGGAGGAGGCAACACGACAGAGGCTTCGAGATCTGGGTTATATTGATTAATTCTCACGGGACCGGATATTTCCCATGAACGTTGTGACTCGGGTTGCAAAGAATTCCTTCGTCACGATTGCCGCCAAGATCATTTGCCTGGTGACTTCTCTTTTGACTTTGGCCTTGGTGGCCAGGTATCTTGATACGACCCTTTTCGGTGAATACGTGTTTGTCATGGCTTTTGTCATGGTTTTCGAAGTCTTCACGGATTTGGGTTATAATGCCACGTTGGTCAGAGAGATGGTCCGCGCCAAGGACCAATTGGACAAGATCCTGGGTACTGCTGTGGTCTCCAAGTGCTTGCTCGGACTGTTTACCTTTCTCCTCATGGTTGTTTCCGTGAATCTACTCGGGCTGTGGGTGGAGATCGCTGCAGAGGTCAAGACGGCTGTGTATGTGCTGGGCTTTGCGGCCTGCTCGGACTTCTTCGTCGATATCACCGTGTCGACGGCTCGAGCCCATGAAAAAATGGAATACGAAGCCTTGCTCTTGGCCTTTAACGGTGTCACCTCTCTGTTGTTCATTGCTGTCGTGACCTGGCTTGACCTTGGTTTTGTCAATCTCTTCTCCGCCAGGTTCTGTTCCATCGGTATGACACTGGTCTTGTCTTTGATTATTTTCAAAAGGCAATTCGGAACGCCTCGAGCCAGTGTCCACAAGGGCATCAAGCACCTTGCCAGAAAGGCGTTGCCATTTGGCATGGGACAAGTGATTGAAAGGTTCTACACGAGGACCAATTTCTTTCTGGTCAGGATCATCCACTCTGCCACGGAGGTAGGACTGTACGGGGGCGCTTATAGAGTCATGGAACAGTCTGCCCTTGTTTCTACCTCTATCGTAGGTGCTGTGTTCCCGATCTTTTCCGTCCTGTCAGAGTCGTCGCGATCATCACTTGCCCTGGCGTACGAAAAAACGCTGAAGCTACTGGTCATTATCAGCTTACCTGCAGTGGTCGTGATTGGTGGGCTCTCCAAACCGATTACGCTACTTGTCTTCGGCTCCAATCTGATTGATATTCATGCACCGCTGAGGGTTTTGAGTTTTGGGATTTTTTTGGGTTTCTCCAATGTCCTTTTTAAATTTACCTTCAATGCCATGAACAGACAGGTAGAATACAGGCGAAACATGCTCATTGCTTTTTCCATCAACCTGCTGCTGGCGTTGTTTTTGATACCCCCGTGGGGACACATGGGAGCATGTGTGGCCTACCTTGCTTCCTCAACACTGTTTTTTTTGCTTGGCCACTTGGGCATCACGAAGCGTCTGCCAGGAGTGTCTTTTAGCTCTGTCATGGTCAAGCCGCTGGCAGCCAGCTTGCTGATGATGTTGGTCGTCATGCTGATGAAAAATACCCCACTTCTTCTGGTCGTGCCGTGCGCCATGCTGACCTATGTCGCAGGGTTAATCGTGTTGGGGACGTTTGGGGCGGAGGAGTTGAATATGTTGAGAAAAGCTGTGATGCCTACCCATGGAGAGGCGCAGGAGGAGGGGGTGAGACATGCGTGAAAAGTATTCCAGTGGACGCCCCAGAGTGCTGGTGATTGGTCTGGACGGGGCGACCTTCAATGTCTTGAATCCGTTGATGTCGGACGGATACCTGCCCCATCTGTCGGCCATGATTGAAGGAGGAGGGCACGGCGTATTGGAGTCAACCATGCCTCCTTTTAGTGCATCGGCCTGGGCTTCATTTATGACCGGCAAGAACCCCGGCAAGCACGGCCTCTTTGATTTCAGGGCTCCGGTGATGACAAACCCACTGCGGCCGTTGACCAATGCCACATTCATTAGATCGAAGACATTGTGGAGGATTCTCAGCGATGCGGGAAAGAAAGTGGTTGCCATCAATGTCCCCATGACCTATCCGCCGGAAAGTGTCAATGGTGCCATGATTAGTGGCATCATGACCTCTGTCATCAAGGACAAGTGCTTCTACCCCGCAGAACTACATCAGAGGGTCGTTGAGGCAGTAGGGGAATATAGACCAGAGCCTGATTGGGACGCGTACAGAGAGGACGGCATGAAAAATGTAGGCCATGATGTGATCCCGAGGCTGGTGGAAGAGGTTACCTCTTTGAGTCAGAGGAGAGGCGAGGCGGCCCTCTTTTTGCTAGAGGATGTTGACTGGGATCTCTTTATGATCGTCTTCACCAGTGTGGACAGACTCCAGCATTTTGCGTGGAAGTATCTGGATCCCGCCTACCACGACTATGACTCCGAGACGGCTGAGATGCTTAGGGGGGCGTTGGGCGGCTACTATTCCTGCCTTGACGACATGATAGGAAAGCTGACCCAGAGGGCCGGGAAAGATGTTCATACCATCCTTATGTCTGATCACGGCTTCGGGCCGCAATACAAAAAATTCTACATCAACAATTGGCTCGCGGAGCAAGGTTTTCTTAGACTCTTGGAAACGAGGAGAGCATGGCGTGGCCTGTTTAGAAAGTTCGACATCTCTCGCATCAGAAGGCTTATGCCGCCCTCACTACAACGGAGAATAAGGAAGAACTTCACTATTTTTAACTGTATTGATTGGTCCAGAACCAAGGCCTATGGGGGCACGTCCAGTGAACAAGGAATATTTATTAATGTCAAGGGGAGAGAACCCAACGGGATCGTCGAGCCTGGAAGAGAATACAGGAATGTCGTGGACGAGGTCTGTGAGACACTGGATCAGTTGGTTGATCCGGCCACAGGGGAACGGGTCGTAACCAAGGTGTTTCGAAGGGATGAATTGTACTGGGGACCGTATGTGGAATTTGGGCCGGACATCGTGTTTGAGCTCAAGGATATGAGTTATTTGACCAAAGAGAACATAGGCCAACACGACCTGTTTGAGTCTTCCGGATTTGAGTCCGGTTCCCATCGCAGAGATGGCGTTCTAGTGATGAACGGACCGGTGTTTAAGGAGGGGTTCAAGTCTCCAGGGGCGTCGATCCTGGATGTGGCGCCGAGCATTCTCTATTCGCTGGGTATTCCCGTGGATAGCGACATGGACGGAAAGGTGCTGACAGCTTGGTTTCAAAAGGAATTTGTGGATCAAAATCCTGTTCGGGCGGAGCAATTCGATACAGATTCTGAAGAGGCGGTCAGGCAGACTGTCTATTCGGATTCGGAAAGCGACGAGGTCCAGTCCATGCTGAAGGGATTGGGATATATGTAGAAACATGAACAAGACTGATCGGATCAACATCCTATATACGATTGCCTCGTATTTCACTGTAGACAGGGAGATTGGTGGTGGAGAAATACACCTTCTCTCGTTGATAAGCAAGTTGACTCCAAAGAAATATAACATGTTTGTTGCTTATCCAGGCCCAGGCCCCTTCGAGAAATCGCTCAGAGCATTACCGGTGACGCGCGTACCCTTAAGAAGCTTACGGGGGAAATATGAACCCCTTTCCATCTTAGCCCTGAGATCCCTTATTGGAAGACATCAAATTCACATTGTACACGCCTACGAGCCGAAAAGCGCCTTCGTGTCCATGATGGCTGGAACTTTGTGCAAAACCCCTGGGAAAATATACACGGAACACTTGCCCTTTTTTACTCCCTATTGGCAAGAGAGGGGATTCAGGGTGGCGCTCCACAAAATGAGGTTTGTCAGAGACCGGCTTACTTGTCTGATGGCAGATAGAATCATAGCCGTCTCTGATGAGATAAGGAGAGAAAAAGTTGATATACAGCGGGTGACGCCGAACAAGGTGGCAACGATACTAAATGCAGCAGATGAAGACAAGTTTTCCCCGACGGGACAGAATCGTTCCTGCTTGCACAGGAAGTTCCATGTTCCCCGTGAATTCGTCCTGATAGGGGTGATCGCTCGCCTGGAACCGCACAAAGGGCACAAATTCTTGATTCAGGCCATGTCCAGGGTGATCGGCGAGGTACCCAATGCGCGACTGGTTGTTGTTGGAGAAGGCTCTTACGAAAAGGAATTGAAAAAAACCGCACGGGACTGCAAGATGGAGAATCATATCATGTTCACGGGTTTTCAAAAGGACGTTGCCTCTGTCCTTGCCGGGCTTTTCTCCGTGGTCTTACCTTCTCTTTATGAAAGTACCAACCTTTCTCTGATTGAGGCGATGCTCATGGAGAAGCCAGTGGTTGCATCGGCCATCCCGAGTCACGGGGCCATGATTGAAGATGGCGTCAATGGTTTTTTGGTGCCCCCTGGAAATGCTGAAGCCCTAGCGGAGGCTATGATAAAGGTGCTCACTGACAGACCACTGGCCGCGAGAATGGGCAGAAGAGGCCGAAAGATCGCCCTTGAGCAGTTTAGCTTGCATCGGATGGCCAAACAGACAGAGCGGGTATACGAGGACGTACTGGGCAGCAGGACACAATGATCGGCGCAACCATTCAAAAAGGGATAACCGAGCGCTTCGAGGTCAAGGATCCTCGTTTCATCATTGCGGCCCTGGTCGTTTTGGTGGAGGCAATGGCCGGATTCCTGGCCCTCGTTGCTGGATGGCATGTGTTGTTTGTTATGGTCGGAGCCTTCCTGACATTGGTCATTGTCCTAAACCCGAAGATCGGCGCGCTGATGATGCTTTTCTTCTTGCCCGGCTATCAGTACTTGAGCTTCGATGTTGGCACCGTCACCATGACGGCTCTTCGGTTCCTCCTGATTCCCACGTTGATTGGTCTCGTCGTACAAATGGTGGTTTATAAGCGGTCGATCAGAATCGGCGGCGTGGGAATTCCTGTACTTGTTCTTTTGGCCATTGCGGTGTTTTCCATTATGGGATCCTCAAACGTCAGAGTCGGGCTCGTGAAGCTGGTTTTTCTTGTCTCCTTGTTTGCGATCACATTCGTTCTGGCCCATCTTCTGGACGATGAGAAATGGATCAAAATAGCCATCGGTACGATGTTGGCGTCATCGTTGATCTTGATTATCCTGATCTTGGGTGAGGCGTACTTCGTCTACAAGGGGGTCATCGCCACAGTTACTGGAGGCCACCGGTTGGCAGCCGGTGCCAGCGGCATGCTATACAGAACCCCCCATCCTTTAACCATGGATTTGAATACGTTCCTGCCCTTTGTGCTGATTTTGGCTGCAGGGCCGACCCATTGGAAATCGATATTTCTGATGCTGTTGGCATCTGGTTTTCTCCTGGGCATTGTCCTTGCTGCGGCCATGGCAGGTTGGCTTGCCACAATCGGCTGTTTGACGGTTCTGGCGGTCGTCGGCTTGGCTCGAAAGCGAGGCGAAGCTGTCAAAGGGATTTTTAAGAAGCTCATTCCAGTCATCGTGCTTGGCGCCTTACTCGTACCAGTTGCTGTTCCAATGGGCCTCCTGGGGGAAAGGGTCAAACGATTTGCATCTATTGTGACGTTGACGGACATCCGCACGCAAAGAACATCAGAGGTTAGAATTCCCGTCTGGGTTGCTGCCCAAAAGATGTTCCATGATCACCCCATTCTCGGTGTGGGGTTGGGAGCCATGCCCGTTGAGTATCACAAGTATATGGTGGCAAAGGTGGGGCAACCCGGAAAGGAGTTCACCCATCACGGTTTCAATGTTTTTGTGGACATAGGAACAGAGATGGGAATCTTGGGACTTGGCGCATTCATCTGGTTCATGACCGCCTTTGGGTGGCAGGTGTTCAAGTATTTAAGGGTCATCAAGGATCCCTTTCTGGCCAACATGCTGTTGGCCTGCTCTGCGGCCTGCGTAGCGGTTTTCATACAGATGCAAACTGAGACAGGACCTTTTTGGGCCAATAACTTTTGGTGCCTTGTTGGCCTTTCTCTGGCCATCATCAATGTGGCGAAGTCGAGAGCGTTGAGGCACCAACAGACAAGGCTGGGGCGACACTGCAGTCCTTAGATCTTGATGAATGACTCCACAGTGACGGTCTGTCGTGGGAAGGCGCTATGCGAATTGGAATCGAGAATCATTATGCCCACGGGATTTTCAGAGGGACGCGCACCTATCTGGAAAGTCTCATAGACATCATGCCGACATTGGCGCCTGAAGATGATTTTTATCTGTACAGCCCAGAGTATACGCAAGAAAAACAAGTGGGCCGTAATGTTCAGGAGATTCCAAGTCCGCACCGACATAACCACCTTAACTATCTGATCGGGTTCGCCCGCATTGCCAAGCGTGACGATCTGTGCTTATTCCACAGCCAGTATGTGGGGGCAATGGGCATGAAGATTCCGCAAGTGGTGACGGTTCATGACATCTTTCAAGCATCACATCCCCAGTACTTCCCCTTCCTCCACCGGAAGCAGTTGGACATCATGATGAGGGTTGTCGCTTCGAGGGCAGCGGCTGTTGTGACGGTTAGCAATTATTCAAGAGCCGCTATTTGCCGGCACTACGATATTTCTGCAGATCGGGTGATAGTGGTACACGAGGCAGCAAGCCGCTTTTTCATGCCGACCAAAATCGATAAGACGCTACGGATACAAATGGAAGCATTGGGTATCGGCAAGCAGCCATTTTTTCTCTTTGTAGGAAGACTTGTGCCGATCAAGAATCTTAAGGGGCTTATATGCTCCTATGGTCTCTTCAGAGAACGAGTGAGCGTGCCTGTTCAACTTGTCATCGTCGGTGATCAGGATGATTTGTTCGGAGACGATGGAAGTCGCGATGCGTATTTGGCGTGTCGCCACAAGGATTCCATTGTCTTCACAGGGTCTGTCAGCAGGACGTTGCTTCGGGCGCTGTACAGTCATGCAGAGGTCTCAGTCCTGCCTTCCTTTTGTGAAGGGTTTGGCTTGCCTGCACTTGAGGCGATGGCTTGCGGCACGCCTTGTATTGTTTCCGACCGAGGTGCGCTGCCGGAGGTCGTTGGTGATGCAGGAAAAGTAGTTGACATCGATGAACCAGACGACTTGGCCAATGCAATGCAGGACCATATGGAAAGAGAAGATCTTAAGCCGGCCAAACGCGAGGCAGCGCTGCAGCGCGCGGGAATGTTCTCATGGGAACGTTGTGCGCGGGAAACGCTGCAGGTCTATAGGAATGTCATCGCATAGGTCCCTGAAGGACTTCAAGTATGATGAGAAACGAAGATTTCCTGGGTGGTCGCGTCAAGCTGTGGAACGTTGCAGACAGGCCGTCTCTTGCCGAGGCTGTTGAGTGTATTGTTTCAGAAACCACGCTTCCCGATGATCGTCACGCCCGCCTGTTGTTGAAACCCAACTTGAACAACGATCTTATTGGACTCACCGGAAACTCGACGGACCTGCGCGTGCTGCGCACTGTGATTGGATCCCTAAAAAAAAGAGGATACAGGAATCTCACAGTGGCCGATGGCCCGAACCTTGGGATCGCCCGTACTGGGGCCGACGTGCTGAAACGTCTTGGAATCAGGGGGCTATGCCAGAGCATGGGAGTCCCCTGCTACGATGTAAACAGCGGAGATTCCAGGGAAGTCACTCTGGATAACAAGATAACCGTAAGGATTGCCAAGAAGTTCTTAGATGCAGATTGCGTCATCAATTTGCCCACAGTAAAGACCCATGCGGAAGTCATGTTTTCGTGTTGCATGAAAAATTTCATCGGTATTGTTGTTGGCGCTTGTAAGCGCCAAGTCCACAGGGATCTCGTCGGTGGTATCGTCGCGCTGAATCAGCTCACCCCCATTTTTCTAAACATCGTCGACGGCTTGGTAGCTATGGAAGGTGACGGCCCTGGTGATGGAGTCCCGCGGCAGCTGAATTGGATCTTGTCAGGGCGAGACCCCTTCCTGACCGATGCTGTCATTGCGAGGCTTATAGGACTGGACCCGTTTGAAGAGGTGCCATATTTGCGGGAAGCCTTTGGAAAAGGGTTCGTTGAAAAAGATGATGCCGCACAAATATCATCTATGACGCCCAGATCGACCATACTCAGACCGAAACCCCGCAAGTGGACGTCACGTATCCTCGGACATTGGTCCGTTGGCCGGGTTCGTGATACCATGCGCCCTCTTTTTGACAACAGCATTGTTCGGCCTTTCTTGCATCGCCATGGAGTGGTGCAAGATATCTATGAGGCAGAAGAGGCAGATGTGAAGTTCGAATTCGTTGAAGGCATTTCATGTGGAGACTGTTTGCTTTGTTCCTATTATTGTCCCATGGGTCTTAAGCGGGACGACATTCTTGATGAGAGTAAAGGATGCATTCAGTGCGGGTATTGCTATTGGGTTTGCAGTACAGGTAAGATTCGGATGGTGGGCCACAAAGGGTATCTGTCACGACATATGGAAAGGTACAAGACACTGATAGAAAATGCGGTCAGTTCCGGACAGCTTAAAGAAGCGTCCCCAAAACTTCCTTTTCAGCATGAATCTGGTTATGCGGACGTTCATTGAAGGGCGAACTTACGGCTAGCAAGCTGTCGCTCTATGAGCTCTCCATGTCTAACCCGTACCAAAAGTCCTAGAAAAATGGCTGTCCCCGACTATCCCTTGATCCATATCGGGCTGGACCAAGCCCCCTGAGCGTTATCGGTTTTGACCCATACATAGAACATCCACCACACGTCCGCAGGGATGTCCACGGTGCGCACAAAGCGGTTGGTGTACTTCCAACCGGCGTTGTCCTTTTTGAATATGCATGTAAACTCATAGTCATCGTCTGCGTTGTTCTTGTACATTTTGTACAATCTTACCTTCTTTATGTTGCTGGACACGGCTGCTTTCACCTTTATCTGAAGGTCTGATTGACCAGAGACAAAGAGCTTTTCACCCATGGGGGACCCGTTTATGGAAAAGCGCAGGTATATCTTCTCACCTGTGGTCGCGTATGTCCGTCTATTCGTCAACCCGCGCCAGAGCTTGTCACGAAGCGTGCCCGGTCTGGCCAGTACAGCTGCCAGTCCTCCGGAATGGCCTATGTGCCTCGTCCAATCGTTAGCTCCGCCCTGACCTAGATGATTGTCAGTTGAGCCGATGACCCCGATTTTGTATCCTTTGGCCCATGCATATCGATATGTATGCTCATCCAAGGATGCCTCTTGCGTTTGCCTGCCTTCGAAGAGCCTCATGTCATTGTTGTTCTTATGAGAATAGATTTCACCGATTTTCTGATAGTTCTTTTCGAGAGGACTTGGGGCAGAAGACCAGGGCCTGAATGCAGGAGACATCACATGTGGTATCACAAGCACATCCTTCGGCTGGTCGTCCAAGTCATGCAATAGTTCCTTCAGCGTGTTCCATCCCCAGTCCCCTTTGCTGCCAAAGAGCTGGCCTTCTTTGTCTTTGTAGATGACCACTCTGTGGCCAGGGTTGTTGTCTTTATGGGTCCATTCGTACGCGTAGAACGTGACGAAGCCGGGGAACTCCTGCACAATCTGCTCCGAGATATCTTTAGATGTTGCCATCCAGGCATCGTCTGCTGAATCATAGGCAGTATAGTCTGGCGCCCGGCGAAAAATATGATCATGGTCCGAAATTGCTGCGAAGTCCAGCCTCATCATTTCGGCCGCGTAGCGATACGTTCCTTCCGGCGTAACGTACTCGCCCCGGTGATCACCGCCGGCGTATGGATCGTCAAGGCCGGAGGCTGAATGAAAATGCAAATCGCCAAAATAGATGCGATGCGTCGGTTCATTGCCGTGCACGTAGCACGGGTTTGAATAGTACGACTTGTTATTGACACTAACCTTAATTCTCAAAAAGCCCTGGTGATAACACCGTACTCCGCGGAAGACATGTATACCGTGGTCGTTGTTCTCGTCATAGTACTCGCTTCCCGTAAACTCGTAGCTTTCCGGCAAGCCTTCCACATTCCGACTAGCGGGCTCCCATGAGAATTCGACGGTTTCGCCAAAGGTGGTGCACCGATTTCCGTACTTATCTATGGCCACGAGCGCCACTTCAAACTCCTTGGTCTGCCCCT
>Ga0272444_10002194_pt1 | contig 18188 bp, 11 predicted proteins | sample SSMForm13_FD_201033 | JGI IMG/M metagenome (GOLD analysis project Ga0272444, IMG submission 201033) | Marine sediment archaeal communities from Little Sippewissett salt marsh, Falmouth, MA, United States - SSM-Form-13 | ecosystem: Environmental > Aquatic > Marine > Wetlands > Sediment ... | reverse complement strand
CTACTATGGTGGCGCCTGGCACATTCAGCACGTAGAAACGATCAGTGGTACCGGCCACCCGTACACGTCAATCCAGGTGGACTCGGTCGGCATGCCGCACATCGCGTTCGGGGATCCAAGCAATGGTGCGATCCGCTACACCCGGCGTGTCGGCCCGACGTGGCAGACCGAGACGATCGCCGTGGTCGGTGGATTGGGGGATGAGGTTTCGTTGGTGCTGGACGCCCAGGACCATCCTCACATCGCCTACCACGACGACGCGTTGGACGCCCTGCGCTATGCTTACCACGACGGGACGAGCTGGCACATCGAGACGGTGGACGATGCTACATTCGCCGGGGAGCACAACGCCCTGGTCCTGGACACCCAGGGACACCCGCACATTGCCTACTATGCCTGGGGCCTGCGCTATGCCTGGCATGATGGGGCCTCCTGGCACACGACAACCCTGGCGGACGACCACCTGGCCGGGGACTATGTCTCGCTGGGCCTGGACCACTTCGGCCGGCCACACATCAGCTCCGTTACCTGGGATTACCCCGACGAGCGTTGGCTGCGCCACAGCTACTTTGACGGGCTCGACTGGCAGCAGGAGACACTGGACGTCCAGACGGGCTCGGCCTGGTACCGGGGGACCTCGTTGGCCCTGGACGCAGCCGACCGCATCCACATCGCCTATTGGGACACGGGGCCGGAGGGAGACTATCTCCAACATGCTGTCTATCGAGAGCCTTGCACCCCGGTATCCGGGGCGAGTATCACCGGGCCGGACCGCGTCCCCCTTGGCGTCCCGGACGATTATGCGGCTACTTATACGCCGCCCGAGGCCAGCACCCCTGTTCTCTACGCCTGGAACAATGGGGCGACCGGCGCCACCGCGGCCTATAGCTGGACCGTTGCCGGCAGCTACAGCGTCACCGTCACCGCCACTAACGCCTGCGGGCAGGCCCAGGACGCGATGGTGGTCGAGGTCTTTTGCCAGCCGCTGACCGGGGCCCACGTAGTCGGGCCGTCGTCGCTCCTGGCCGGCCAGTCTGGCACCTTTCAGGCCGTGGCGGAGCCGATCACGGCCAGTCTGCCATTGACCGTCACCTGGGACAACGGCAGCAGTGGCCCGACGGCGTCCTACAGCTGGCCGACAACGGGGACCTATACCCTGACCATGACCGCGACCAACCCCTGCGGCATCGAGCAAGGTGGTTCCTTCCAGGTGAGCGTGCTGGCGGAATGGCCCTATGCGGCCTATCTGCCGCTGCTCTCGCGCTAGGCGCAAGCCGGCGGTGTAGGGTAACTGCAAAGTCAAGGAATTCCACGCAAAGGCGCAAAGAAGACTCAAGTCGCAAAGGAAAATATCAACACTTGGCGGCCTTGGTGGTTCCTTTGCGCCTTTGCGTGAGTGATTCTACCTCTTGCCAAATTCAAAGTCGCCCTGCTGGCGGTGTAGACGTCGTTGACGGACAGCGCGCTTGTTGGTATACTGAACCTGTTCGTTTATCACAAGGTTATCCCTGACCAGGGATGCGGGCAAGCGCTTCAGCCACAGGAGGAGCTTATGCCAACCCAAACTGAAAAAGCCCTGCGCCGCCAATTGGAGCGGAAGCAGCGCGAGTTGGACCTGTTGCGGGCGGTGGATACGGTTTGCGACGGTGTCACCGATCCAGCGGCTATGCTCGCCGCGGTGGTGGACAAGGTCGCCGATCAGTTCAACGCCGACCTGGGCTTGCTCTGCCTGCTCGACCGCGACACTGGCGAGCTCGAACTCAAGGTGGTCCACGAGCACCGTCACTACCCGCACCACCTGGACTCGGTGACCCTGCACGCCCTGGCCGAACGTGCCCTGCAGGCTGGCGAGGTGCGGGTCTGGGAAGAACCCGAGGTCATGGTCGCCCTCGGCGTGCCGACCGATGAGGAGCCCCTGCAATTGGTGAGCATGCCGATCTATATGGGGGAGGAACCGCTCGGCCTATTTATGGTTGCCCGGTTTCAGATCCCCTTCGAGGCCGACGACCTCGCCCTGCTCCAAGTGGCCGAATGCCAGCTCGACTCGGCCATCGTCCAGGCCTATGCCCGCTACGAGTTGCAGGGGCGCAACAAGGAGCTGGAGACCATCTACCGCATCGACCAGATCCGGGACCGGCACCTCTCCTTTGACGAGCTGCTCAATGCGGTGCTGCACGAGTTGAACGTGGTCGTGCCGGCGGAGATGGGGTTCATCATGCTCTTTAACCCGGTCGGCCGCCGGTTGGAGATGCGTGCCGTCACCCACGATGATCTCTTTCGTGTTTCGCCTTACTACAAGGTCGTCGAACGAGTTGCTTACGAATCGCTGGAACAGCGGACGACGGTTGGGCACAACGATTTGGAAGGGCCGGTCGAGTCGATACTGTGTCTCCCGCTCGTGCTGAACAACGAGATTCTCGGCGTGCTTGGCATGGTCAACGGCTACGGGCCCGAGGGGTTCACCCATGAGGAGCATCGTCTGCTCACGGCGATTGGCAGTCAGATGGATACGGCGATCTTTGAAGGGCTGGAGCGGCGGCGCCTACGCCGCGTGTTGGGCCGTTCGGTCGATCCCCATGTGTTGGAGCACCTGCTGCGTAACCCAGACGTGGCCTTTCTCAAGGGGGAGCGGGCCAAGGTCAGTGTACTCTATGCTGACTTGCGCGGCTCGACGCCGCTGGCATCCGAGTTGGCTCCAGAGATGCTGGTCGAGCTCATCAACGCCTTTTTGGGGCAGATGACGAATGTTGTCCTGGAGCACGGGGCGACATTGGACAAGTACATTGGGGACGAGGTCATGGCCCTCTTTGGCGCGCCGGTTGCTTACCACGACCACGCGCTGCGGGCGGTGCGCGTGGCTTTGGAGATGCAAGCGGCCCACCAGGCGATGATGGCTGAGCGGCAGCAGGGCGGACTCCCGGCAGTGCCTATCGGCATCGGCCTGGCCACGGGCGAACTGACGGCGGGGGAGATGGGCTGTGCCGAAAGAACCGAGTATACCGTCATCGGGCCGGCCGCCAACCTCGGGGCGCGCCTCTGCAGCGTGGCCGAGGCGAACCAGGTGCTCATCTGCGAGGCGACTTATCAGCAGACGCGGGACCACGTCGAGGTTGTCCCCATCACCGGACTGCGGCTCAAGGGCTTTGGGGACAATGTCACGGCGTACAGCGTGGTCGGGTTAAAGTCTAGGTAGTACGCCGCGTCTAGCGTGACGATTGAAAGGCCGGTTCCCCCACCAAGCGCGCCACTTTACGCCCCAGCCGTACGCTATAGTTGGTGCCGCGGTCCTCGGGATAGATCTGGGTGGTGTTGGCCAGGAAGAGGTTGGGGACCGAAGTGCGGTGGGGCGGGATGTCCTGGCCATAATGCGGCTGGATGATGGGCTGCGCTGCCGGGTCAGCGAAAAGCCACGATTCCTCTACCCAGTCGAGATCAAAAGTAGGGTTGATCCGCTTGATGCCCGGCAGGTACGTCCGCAGCAATTCCTCCTTCGGCAGCTCAAAATAGGCGTGATCCGCATCGAGGTAGTTGGTCAGGTAGACCAGGTGCCGGCCATCGTAGACCTCGGGGGGGATATAGTTGGTATGCTCAATCGCCCCGACAAAGGGGCTCTCCGGGTCGGTGATGTTGAGCCAATAGATGTGGGAGAGGGGGTGTTTCATCTGCAAGACCAGGCACAGGGCGCCCTGATAGCGGGCCCTCCGCAGCAGGTTGCCGTACTCGCGGGAGAGGAAGGGAGCGATGCGCCGCATAACGAGCGAGGACACGGTGGCGATGATGGTGTCATAAGGGCCAGGTTTCCAATCCTCGCGGATGTAGAGGTTGCTTACCCGCCACCCGTCGAGTTGGATCATGCGCACGGGCGCGCCGGTGTGGATGCGGCCGCCCTGTTTCTCGATCGCTTGGGTCAGGGCGTCGATCAGCACCTGGAACGAGCCCTCGGGATAGCCCAACCGCTCTGCTCCTATGCCCTGGCGCGAGCCACCGCGCAGGTGGATTTTGCCCCAGAACCAGGTCATCGAGACGTCGCTGGCCGCAGAGCCAAATTTGCCGGTCAGCAGCGGCCGCCACATCACCTCGTAGGCCTGCCGGCCGGCCCAGCGACGGATCCATTCCTCAGCGGTGAAGCGTTCCAATGCCTGCCAGTTTTTGTAGCGCATCAAAAACAGGGTGACCAAGCCCAGCCGCAGGCGGTTCCACGGGTAGAGCGGGCGAAAGCGCAACAGGTCCTGCGGTGTGCTAAAGGGATAGATCGTGCCGTTGTGGAGGAACCCGGATTGCGAGGGAATCCAGGCGATGCGGTCTTTGACCCCCAATTCCTCTGCCAAGCCCAAGATATGCCGATCGCTGAGGAAGAGGTGGTGGTAAAAGACTTCCAGGCGTGTGCCGGCCACTGGAAAGGTGCGGGCCTGTCCGCCTAACCCCTCCTCCGCTTCAAAGAGTTCGACCTTGTGGCCGTCCTTGCCCAGCTCGTACGCGGCTGTCAGCCCCGTCAACCCCCCACCGATGATGGCAATCTTCATCTGCTTTCCTCCTCGCACGCTTCGTCGCCAGCCGCTTCGCTGGACGTATGGGTGGCCTCCGCGACCACCTCCCGGGCCTTGCCCCAGGCCAGGTCTTTGCGCATGCGGAAAAAGTAAAAGCCCCCCAGCACCGTGATCGGGAACCACAGCGCCACGTGCAGGGCAAAGGTATAAGCCGTCGCCGTAGCCCTGATCGAGTCCACCGCTGCGGGCAGTTGGCCCTGTCCCAGGTACGTGGTCAGCACCTCAATCCCCGGCCAGTCAAAGGTGCCCACGTAGCCCGGCGCGGCGGGAAGGGTGGTAAAGAGGTTGACCACGCCGTTCATCAGCATGAGGATGTAAAAGGGCACGACAAAGGGAAAGGCGTGCATCACAAACCAGTACTTGACCGTCTCCGCCAGCCAGACGACCACCGAAGTGACAAAGATCATGGCCATGTCGCGCGGGCTGCGCAGGCAGCGCAGTCCCTCGACAAAGCGGTCGGCAAAGCCCTGGAGCGGGGCGCGAAAACGCCGGGGCACGATCCGTTCGATCAACCAGGTATAGATCTTGCGGGTACGCTGGGGCGACACGGCGATGAGAAAAAAGACGACCAGCGCGCCGAAAAAGGCCAGGGTGAAGACAATGACCCAGCGCCGCCAATCATCCGAGATGCCAGGAAAGAACGGCAGGCCGAGGAAGACAAAGAGGAGCATCACGATGCCATCAAAGACGCGCTCGGCCAGGATGGTGGCCAGGGAGGCGCTGATGCTGACCCCTTCCTTCTGGCGCAGGGCGTAAGCGCGCAGGACCTCGCCGGCCCGGTAGGGGTAGATGTTGTTGCCCATGTAGCCGATGCAGACGATGGGAAAGAGGCGTGGCAGGGGCACGCGCTGGATCGGCCGGAGCATATAATGCCACCGCCAGGTCCGGGCCCAGACGCCGAAAAAGTAGACGGCCACGCCGGGGATCACCCACCAGTAGTTGGCCTGGCGCAGTTGCTGCCCGACTTCGCCCAACTGGCCCCACATTTTGGATATGATCTGGTAGAGGAAAAAGGCGCTGATGGCCAGGCCGGCGTAGAGCAGACCCCGGCGCTTGAGGTGGTCCAGCAGCCAACCGATGGGGCCGGCCGGCCGTTTTCGTTTGGGAGGCGCTGTTGTCCTTGGCTCCATAGACACCTCTCTCTCTGTAACCGTGAAGCGAATCGCTATGCAGTTTCCATCCGCTGCACATCATAGCCGCAAGTGGGAGGTTTGTCAATGGGGATGTCTTTGACAGTCCCCCCCCGTCGTGCTAAAATGGGGTTTGTTGGTCCGCTGGTCTGCAAGGAGGACGCCATGTTTGAGGACGAAACCCCACTGACCGTTGTCGAGCGCTGCCCGCGGTGTGGGGCCGACCTGCCTTCTGGTGGCGTCAGCGAATGCCCCTATTGCCGGGCCAAGCTGGCCCGACCGTGGACGCTGGAGGCCGCCGCGGCGGGCTATCCGGTAGGTATGCGGCGAGTTTATGGCTACGAGTACAAGAGCCCGCAGACCCTTTTCGGCCTGCCGCTGGTGCACATCGCCCAAGGGCTCGACCCGCAGACTGGCCGGCTGCGTGTGGCCCGCGGCATCATCGCCGTTGGCAACGTGGCCTTTGGCCTTGTCGCCCTCGGCGGTGTAGCCTTTGGCGGAGTGGCTGTCGGTGGACTTGCGGTGGGGGTGCTGGCGCTGGGTGGGATGGCAGCCGGCTTTGCTGCTCTCGGCGGCATGGCCTTTGCCCTGTGGTTGGCCCTGGGTGGCATGGCCATCTCGCTCCAGTATGCTATCGGTGGCCTGGCCCTCGCCCCCCACGCCCTCGGTGGCAATGTCCAGGATCCGGAACTGCTGCGCTGGTTTGAGCGCCTGTTGGGGATGGGGGAGTGAGCGAGAGCGCAAAGTGGTGAAAAAAAATGTGCCTGGTAGACACGAGTTTTTGCTGATTCGTCATGTCGCCTTTTTGACATCCCTCCATCCGCATGCTACAATGCTTTTGGATTTAGCCGCTAACAATCTTTGGAGGGCAAATGATCGCTGATTGGTGGTTGCTGGCCAATCGCCAATCGGTAATCGTCAATCGTCAATCGTCAATCGTCAATCGTAAATTGGAAGTTGCCAATGCAAGACCTTGTAGATCGCGCCCTGGGCAAGTACGTCATCATCGAAGAGATCGGTCGGGGGGGGATGGGGGCCGTGTACAAGGCCCGCGACATCGAGTTGGACCGTATTGTGGCCATCAAGGTTCTATCCCCCTACCTGGTGGGCGAACCCCGCCTCGTCCAACGCTTCATGCGGGAAGCACGCCTGGCTGCGAACCTGGACCATCCCAATATTGTGACCATCTATGATATTGGGGGTGAGGGCTCGTACTATTACTTTGCCATGAAGTACCTGGAGGGGGTCACCCTCAAGGAGTATGTCGTCGAGAATGGGCCGCTTTCTCCGGATGAGGCCCTGCCCATCGTCCAACAACTGGCTGCGGCGTTGGATTATGCGCATGCCCAGAACCTGATTCACCGTGACGTCAAACCTGGCAATGCCATCATCAGCGACGATGGGCTGCTTCGCCTGACCGACTTTGGTCTGGCCAAGGTGGCCGAGAACCTCAAGCTGACAGCCTCGGGGGATACCATCGGTACCCTCGAGTATATGGCCCCGGAGCAGGCCCGCGGGAACGCCGAAAAGGGCAGTGATATCTATTCCCTGGGCGTTATCGTCTATGAGATGCTGACGGGCCGGCTGCCCTTTGAGGGCAATAACCAGGCCACGCTCCTTTACCAGCACCTCCACGACCCCCCGCCGCCGCTGCACCAGTGGAACCCCAGTATTCCCCCGGGCGTAGAAAAGGTTGTGCTCAAAGCGATGGCCAAAGACCCGGCCGAGCGTTACCCGACGGCGGGCGAATTCTACCAGTCGTTGGAGGAGGCGATCCGCAAATCGCTGCCCGTTGCTTCGGCACGGCGCTCTTCGGTGCCGCCCAAGGATCGGCCGGCCGGTTCTGCTGCCGATAAGCCTGGCTCAGCGCGCGCCGGTACGGCTGGCCTGACCTGGTTTGCGGCGCTGGGGGATAAGGCTCCCGGGCTCAAAACGGCCTGGGACAAGGTGTCTGAAGGGGTTCGCAAAGCCTGGAACAAAGGGACTACGCTTGTCCCCTGGGACCGGCTGCCGCCTTTTGTCCAAGAACGGCGCTGGATTGTGCCCACGGCCCTGGGGGCGGTGCTGGTGGGCTTGCTGATCGTGATTCTCGCTGTGGCCCTGCCCCCAGCGGAACCGCCCGTTGTCGTTCCCCCCACGACGGCAAAGCCGGGCGTGTCGCCGTCATCGACGATGCCCACTTCGCTGCCCCTGTCGACGTCAACGCCTGTGCCGCCAACGGCGATGCCGACGCCGACTGTGCCGCCTGAACCGGTCACTGCGGAGATTGCCCTTATATGTGCGGTCAACGAGACTGGTGGAGGGGAACGTCCCCGTCTTGCCCGTTGGGAATGGGGTCAGGATGCTCCCAAGTTGTGGCCTGGTCTGCCGAACCACCCCGTCGTCAGTCTCCTATCCTGGTCTCCGGACGGCGATCGGGTGGCCCTCATCGTTGCTGAATTTGGCATCCCCAACCTCTTTGTGGTTTCGCGGGATGGGGTCGAACTCCTCAAGCTGACCGACTCTGGGAATAATAAATCGGACCCGGCCTGGGCGCCGGACGGTGACCAGATTGCTTACGCCCATGGAGGGGAGGGCGGACGCGACATTTACCTCATCCCCGCCCGCGGTGGGGCGATTAACGACGTCACCAACTCGGCCGGCTTTGACGAATGGGCTCCCGCCTGGTCCACCGATGGATCCTATCTTTTGGTGGCCAGCAAGGACGATACGATCACCAACACCGAGATATTCCGCCTCGACCCGCTCAGCGGACAGCTTACCCGCCTGACGGCTGCGGCGGGGGAGGACATCTTCCCTGTGGCCTCGCCAGATGGGACCCAGATCGCCTTTCTTTCCAACCGAGCCGACCTGGGCAGCGAGTTCCAGATCTATGTGATGGACGCTGATGGCCAGAACGTGCGCCTGCTCTACGACCAGCCGGTGTGGCTGGAGCGGCCCTCCTGGTCGCCCGACGGTACGTGGTTGGTCTTTACGCGCCTTGTCCCCGAAGAGCTGCCTCAGGTGGTCTTTCTCAACACGACCACGGGCGAGCTCTACCCAGGGCCCAGCGGTTGTCGCCGGCCGGCCTGGCGACCCTAGCGCACAAGACGGATTCTGTTACGGATCCATGGATTTCGACGCGCGCAGTACGAAAGCGCGACACGAGGACACGAAATAAGCAATACGCAACACGCAGCACGGATACACAGGACGCCGCTCCAATGTTGGAGGGGGTCGTTGTGTTGGAGGCAAGCAATGCGCATCAAACGTGGGGACCTCTTTCAGGACATTGATGTCGTGCAGCGCGAGATGGAGCGGCTTTTTACCGATATGTGGGGCCGCCACACCTCGGGCCTGTTTTGTTCCCAGGAGACCTGGCGGCCGCCCACTGATGTCTACGAGACCGCTTCTGGCCTGGTGGTCAAGATGGAGCTGGCCGGCCTCAAAGAAGGGGACATCGAAGTTGTCTTGGACGAAAAGACCCTTCTGGTGTCCGGCAATCGCCCCGAGAACCGGCCCCGCGAGAGCATCTCCTACTATCAGATGGGCGTGAACTATGGCCAGTTTTGCCTGCAGATCTTTTTACCCTGGCCCGTGGACGAGGACGCCGTCACTGCAAACTATGAGGATGGTTTTCTCATGATTAACCTGCCGCGGCGCTCCCGTGACAAAGAGCAGGGCCGGCGTGTTGAAATACCTGTAAAGGACGAATGATGATTGGATTGTGGATGGCTACAGCAGCCGACGATGAAGATATTGAACTTTTGCAGCAGTTTGGTGAGGACGTGACCGAAGGTGATGCTGATCAAGCGGCGGAGCAGGCTACGGGGCTGGGAGAGGATGGTTCCCTGCCGCCGGATGTGCCCATCCTGCCGCTGCAGAACCTGGTGGTTTTTCCCGTCGCTGTGTTTCCTCTGGCCGTTTCCGAGGACCGGGCAGTCAAATTGGTCGACGATGCCGTGCTGGGCTCGCGCCTGATCGGCCTGACCACGGTGCGGCCTGATGCCGAGGGCGTTGAGACGGGAGCTGATGCCTTTCCTGAGCAGCTCTACCCGATTGGCACGCTGGCTATTGTGCACAAATTGCTCAAACTGCCCGACGGCAGCCTCCGCATCGCGGTACAGGGGTTGGAGCGCATTCGCGTTGTTGAGTATATAGCGACCGACCCCTACCTGCGGGCGCGCGTTGAGCGTGCACCCGAGGTCGTCGAAGAGGATATCGAGGTTGAGGCGCTGAAGCGCAACCTCATGACCCTGTTCGAGAGGATTGCCTCGCTCGTGCCCCAGATGTCTGAAGAGCTCCAGACCCTGGTTTTGAACATTGACGATCCCCGTCAACTGGCGTACGTGCTGGCGGCTAGTATTCGCATGGAGATCGAGGAACGCCAGGCCATTCTAGAGGTGGATAGTGTCAAGGAGAAGCTCCGCCGGCTTACGGGCATTCTGGGCAAGGAGAGCGAGGTCTTGGAACTGGGCAAGCAGATTCAGTCCCAGGTGCAGACCGAGATGAACAGGGCGCAGCGCGAGTACTTTTTGCGCGAGCAGATCAAGGCGATTCGTCAGGAACTGGGGGAGACCGACGAGGCTATGATGGAGGTGGATCGGTTGCGCAAGGCCGTCGAGGAAGCCAACCTGCCGGCCGAGGCCCTGGAACAGGCTGAGCGCGAGCTGGACCGTCTGGCCTCGATGCCTCCCGCCGCTGCCGAGTATGGCGTGATCCGGACCTACCTGGAATGGTTGGCCGCGCTTCCCTGGGACAAGGGCACCGAGGATCAGCTCGATATCAACCAGGCTCAGGTGATCCTCGATGAAGATCACTACGACCTGGAAAAGGTCAAGGAGCGTATCTTGGAATTCCTCGCTGTGCGGCAATTGCGCTTGCAGCGTTCTCCGGAGGAGGCGGAAGGACAAGCGGACGAGGAGACCGAGGGAGAAGGGCAGGAGATGGATGAGCGGGATATGGTCCGGCCGATCATTGCCGGCAAAGGGGCGATCCTTTGCTTCGTCGGTCCGCCGGGGGTGGGCAAGACCTCGCTGGGCCGCTCAATTGCCCGCGCGATGGGGCGCAAATTTATCCGTATCTCGCTCGGTGGCGTGCACGACGAAGCCGAGATCCGCGGCCACCGCCGCACCTATATCGGTGCTATGCCGGGGACGATCCTGCAGACGATCCGGCGCGTCGGTTCGAACAACCCCGTTTTTATGATGGACGAGGTGGACAAGGTCGGTGCTGATTTTCGCGGCGACCCGGCCTCGGCGCTGCTCGAGGTACTGGACCCCGAGCAGAACCGCGAGTTTCGCGACCACTACATGGATGTAGCCTTTGATCTCTCCAAGGTCTTTTTCATCACTACCGCCAACGTGGTGGGGACGATCTCGCCGCCGCTGCGCGACCGGATGGAGATCATCCGCCTGAGCGGCTACAGCGACGAGGAAAAGTTTCAAATTGCCCGCAAGTACCTGGTCCCCCGCCAGATGGCTGAGACGACACTGACTGAGGATGACATTGTGATTGCCGACGATGCCATCCACTTGCTGGTCAGCGAGTATACCCGCGAGGCCGGCGTGCGCAACCTGGAGCGCGAGATCGGCAGCCTGTGCCGCAAAGTAGCCCGAGAGATTGCGTCCGGTACGGAAGGACCCATCACGGTGGACGAACAACGGGTGCGCCAGTACCTGGGGCCGCGTCGTTTCTACGCCGACGTAGCCGAGCGCACCGAGGTGCCCGGGGTCGCCACGGGCCTGGCGGTGACGTCGATGGGTGGAGAGATCATCTTTGTCGAGGCGACCAAGATGCCCGGCAACAAGCAGCTTGTCCTCACTGGCCAGTTGGGTGACGTGATGCGCGAGTCGGCCCAGGCGGCGCTCTCCTACGTCCGTTCCCAGGCCGGTGCCCTGGGCCTGCCGGCCGACTTTTACGACAAGGTTGATCTGCACGTCCATATCCCTGAGGGTGCGCAGCCTAAGGATGGCCCCTCGGCGGGCGCTGCCCTGGTCACGGCACTGGCTTCGCTCTTTACGGGCCGGCCTGTGCGCAAAGACGTGGCGATGACTGGCGAGATTACCCTGCGTGGGCGGATTTTGCCCGTGGGTGGGATCAAGGAAAAGGTCCTTGCTGCCCGCCGGGCCGGTATAAAAAAGGTGATTCTCCCTTGCCATAACGAAGCCAACTTGGAAGAGGATGTGCCCGAGGAGCTGCGCCAGGACCTGGAATTTGCCTTTGCCGACACGGTGGATGAGGTATGGATGGAAGCGCTGACCAAGCCAAAGGCATCCAGGGGTAAGAAAAACCGTAAAAGCGCGGTGCAGTCATAAGCCTCTGGTTATGAGCCAGCCGGCAGCCTAAAGATTCTATGGTTCCTAGTTCGTTAGTTGCGCCTTTCCGCTTGCTCACGCAAAGGCGCAAAGAGGTCAAGGCGCCCTCTTGCCATTCCCCTTGCTCTGTGTTAGAATAGTCCCAGTACGATTGTCGGTCCATTTGTCGAAACCGCTGAGGACCTGCCCATGCGTCTCTGGTTGCGCGATCGCGGTATCTTTCTTTGGTCGGTCTTTTTCCTCCTGGTCTTTCTCGGCCTGACCCTTCTGGCCGCTCTGGGCAGCTGGGGACTACGCGGGCTGATCCCCCTCGTCATCGCGGCGCTGGCCAGTGCGGGCGCTTTTACCCTGATGCTGCTGCGCCTGGCCCGCGTGCCACCGCGCAACTGGGGCCGTGAGCTTCGCAAACGCGAGCGCGAGTTCTCGCAGGCCCGCGAGGAGGTCCTCCGTCTCACGCAAGCCCTGCGTCACACAACCGATGAGCTAACCGCGCGCCACAGTCAATCCGAGTTCCTTCGCCAGAGTCTAGCCGAGCTGACTACTTCGCTGGATCCCCGCCGCGTGCTGGACAATATTCTGCAGGGGGCGATCGAGATTTCGGGCGCCCGCTGGGGCAGCATCTTTTTGCTGGACGAAACGGGACGGCCGCACGACACCTACCTCTGTCGCATGGACAGTGGGGGTTCGCGCCTCGACCGTATTCTCAAGAAGGGCTTTGCTGGATGGGTGGTCAACAGCCAGGAAGGGGCCATTATCTACGACACGGCCCTGGACCCCCGCTGGCTCACGTTCCCCGAGGACGAGGAACCGGCCCGCTCCGCTATCGCGATGCCCTTTGTGCGGCGGGAGCGTGTACTGGGCCTTGTGGTCTTGACCCATCCGGTTCCTTTTCAATTCAGCGAGGAGCATCTCGCACTGCTGCGCGAGTTGGCGCCGCAGGCTGCTGTCTGCCTGGAGAACGCCGACCTTTACACTGCGGCGGAAGCCGAGCGCAGCAAGCTCTCGGCCATTCTGTCGGGGACGACCGATGCCATCGTTGCGGTTGATACCTCGGCGCGTGTCTTGCTGCTCAATCGCGCGGCGGAACGAGCTTTTCGCATCTCTGCCGATCAGGTGCTGAACCGTCCGTTGGGTGAAGGTATCGCCCATCCCATTCTCAATGAACTCTTTGCCCAGGCACTGTCCTCGGGAGAGGTGGTGACTGGGGAAATGACGACCGATGACGAACGGGCACGCTATGGTAGTATCTCACCGATTCCCGGTGTTGGTTGGGTGGCCATTTTGCAGGACGTTACTTATCTAAAAGAATTGGATCGGATCAAGAGCGAGTTTGTCTCTACCGTCTCGCATGACCTGCGCTCGCCGCTGACGACGGTGCGGGGCTATGCCGATCTGGTTGGGGCGCTAGGTCCGGTGACGGAACAGCAGCAGCAGGCCCTGGACAAGATCCGCCGGGCAACCGTGCAGATGAACGAACTGATCGGTGACCTGCTGGATCTGGGCAAGATCGAGGCCGGGATCGATATGCAGATTGAGCCGTGCCAGATGGGGGAGATCGTGGCCGAGGTGGCCGACAATCTGGTACCCAACGCCACCCTGCATGGGCTCGACTTGAAGGTGGGGATTGCGCCGGAACTGCCACCCGTGCAGGGCAACGCCGGCCGGCTGCGACAGGTTGTAGCCAACCTGGTGGGCAATGCGATCAAATACACGCCTCAGGGCGGCACGATTCACGTGTCGCTCGGTCAAAAGGGAAAAGAGATTGTGTTAAGTGTGCGTGACACGGGAATCGGCATCTCCCCAGAGGATCAGGAGCAATTGTTTCAGCGTTTCTTCCGGGTCCGTACACCCGAGACCGAACACATTCCTGGCACCGGGTTGGGGCTGGCTATTGTTCGCTCTGTGGTGGAAGTACACGGCGGGCGCATCTCCGTGGAGAGCGACGAGGGCCAGGGGAGTACCTTTACGGTGGCGCTTCCGGTTGACGGTCGGGGGACAACAAGTGCGCGGCCAAGCACCGTTCGATGAGGACTCGCGATCGCCTCCTGGTCTTTTCGGCCGGCGATGGTGAAGAGACCATCTCCGCTGTTATGTGACCAGGGAGGGCAGAACGTATGCATGCTCAACAATACCCTTTAGAAGACATCTTGGACGTCATCTGCAAGATCGGCCAGGCCGCGGCCTTGCAGTCGGACTTGCCGGCGCTGTTGGACTTTGTCTATCGCGCGGCTGGCCGGGTCGTTGACGCCGACTGCTTTGCCGTGGGGCTCTACGACCAGGCGGAGCAGGGTCTACGGTTCGAATTGTTCTGCGAACGAGAAACGTGCCGACCGCCCGTTCTCCTGCGCGAATCCGAGGGCTGGGGATTGGCCGGTCGCGTTCTGGAACAGCAGTGCCCTTTCTTCTGCCCCGATCTGGTCGCGGAAGGGCTGGTGGACGAAGCGCTTCCTATGAGCCGTCCGCCACGTGCTTTCTTGGGGGTACCCTTATATGCCCAACAGGCTGCGCTCGGTGTGCTCGTCGTGCAGAGCACGACGGTGGCGGCCTTTGACCCCCAAGACCAGAGCATTCTCGAGGCGATCGCCAGCCAGATGGCGGCGGCTATTGTCGACCAGGAATACCATCGAGGCCACGAACGGCGGATCGCCGAGCTCTCGGTGTTGGGCGAAATCGCCCGTGCCCTTTCCGCAGCACTCGAGCTGGAGGATCTCTTGCAAAGGGTGTATCGGGAGGCCGGCCGAGTTGTGGATACGACCAACTTTTACGTGGCCCTCTACGATGCGGACCGTGATCAGGTCTCCTTTCCTCTGGCGGTCGAGCTAGGACAGCATGTGCGCTGGCAGCCGCGCCAGGCTGGGCAAGGGCTGACCGAGTACGTCCTGCGCAGCCGTGCGCCGCTCCTCATCCGGCGTGACGTGTCCGGAACGCTGGAACAGTTGGGCGTGGAGATGATCGGCTCGACGGCCGTCTCCTGGCTGGGTGTCCCCCTCCTTATCGCCGACCGGATACTGGGGGTCATGGCGGTGCAGAGCTACACGCCGGGAGAGATGTACGACGAACAGGACAAATCGTTGCTGATGACGATCGCCGGCCATACGGCGGTGGCGATCGAAAACGCTCGTCTCTACAAACAGGCTCGCTTACAGGCCCAGGAGATGGCTACGCTGCTCACTGTGAGTCGGACCCTGGCGGCGAGTGCGGAGCCCGAGGCCACGTGGAGGAGCATCCTGGAAGCCGTCCGCTGGGCCGTACCGTATGAAGGGATTGAAGTCTGTCTGTACGACGAGCGGGACGGGCGCATGCATGCCGTGATGGGTGGTGTCTTGGAGGATCTGTCGCCTGTCGGAGCGGAGAGCTATGCAGCGGGGGAGGGCTATACCGGGTGGATCGCTGAGCACCGCGTCCCGCTGCGCATTGCCGACGTTCGCGTCGAGATCGAACTGCGGCCCAAATTGGAAGAGTTCGCTGGGATCGAGATCCGCTCCTACCTGGGGGTGCCCATGATACTGGGCGAGCGGCTTGTTGGGACGTTAGAGATCACCAGCAGCCAGGCCGGCCTGTACAGCGAGCATCACCAGGATCTGCTGTTGGCCGTGGCTGCCCAGGCTGCGGCCGCAGTCGAGCGGGCCAACTTGCTGGACGCCGCCCGCACCCACGCTCGCGAGATGGCCACGCTGAACGAGCTGGGCCAAGCCCTGGCGGTCCACCGCACCGTGGACCAGGTGGTGGAAGAGGCCTACCGGCAGGCCGCACGCCTGCTGGATACGACCAACTTTAGCGTAGCGCTTTACGATTACGTGGGGGATCGGGTCACCTTTGTCCTCGACGCTGTTGAGGGAGAATTGCGCAAGCCCTACGACACCCGACAGGCCGGGCAGGGCCTGATCGAGTACGTCATTCGTGCCGGCCGGCCGCTGCTCATTCCGGAAAAGGTGGCCGAGCGATTGATCGAGCTGGGCATCGAAGAGCGGGGGCCAGAGGCCTCCTCCTGGCTGGGTGTGCCTTTGCAGGTGGCCGACCGGGTGTTGGGGGTAATCGCCGTGCAGAGCTATATCACGCCCCGGTTGTACGGCGAACACGAAAGGGAGCTCTTGAGTGCTATTGCCAGTCAGGTGGTCATTGCCCTGGAGAACGCGACCCTCTTTGAGGAGACGCAGCGCGCGTTGGCCGAGGTGCGCGAGGCGAGCGAACGCCAGCGGCAGTTGTTGGACGTTGTGCAGGAGCTGTCTACACCCGTGGTGCCGATTGCGGAAGGTATCCTGGTCCTGCCGCTCGTGGGGACAGTGGATTCACAGCGGGCTCAGCAGATCATGGACGTGCTGCTAAGCGGGATCACCGATCGTCGGGCTCGGGTGGTCATCATTGACATCACCGGCGTTGCGGTCGTGGACACCAGCGTGGCCAACTACCTGGTACAGGCAACGCAGGCGGTACGGCTGCTGGGGGCAACGTGTATCTTGGTGGGCATCACGCCGGAGGTGGCGCAGACCATCGTCGGATTGGGCGTGGATCTGAGCAAGCTACTCACCCGCAGCGACCTGCAAAGCGGCGTGGAGAAGGCCCTACGGCTGTTGGGGCGCAAGCGCCTCGCTTAGTGAGTTTCGCATAGTCGGAGGAAAGTGCCTCTTCCAACTCCTCTTTTGTCAAATGCCAATCGGCCGCGCGGGCATTGGCTTTTACTTACTCCTATTTAATCAACACGGGCTTTGGCTCCAGTGTGATGCTGTCCCCTGGCTGCGCGGGCTGCCAGGTATAGCTTCCATAAAGATATAGCCGGGCTGATAGTAGGGTGTCGTGGTGTCGAGTTCGCCCGGCTTGTCAGGCATAAAGAAGCGGATAAAATTGAGGCCGATCTGGGGCTTTGCCACGCGGGCCAGTGGGGCGACGGTCGTTGGGGTGGTGGCAGGGGCCGCCGTCGGCGCGGCCGGCCGGGTGGGGAGCACGGTTGCCTGGGGAGGTAAAGGAGGCTTGGTCGCCGCGGATGGCCGGCTTGGTAGGGGTGTTCGACCAGCTGGCCAGCAGGAGAGCAGGATAAAGACGAGGGCCAAGACAATAAGCGGGCCAATTTTGCGTGACAGGGGCACGGGGTCTCCTCGTTTTATTGGGAATAGCATATTGATAGACGCAAAAAAGCCAATGCCTAGAGCTCCACGTCCTCGATCCTATGCGCTATCGCATAGGCCTGTGCCTCGGCTGCGCTTTCAAAAACCCGCACGACGTCAAACTCGCGCCAGAACCTTTCTCCCTCGAACTCGAGCTCGATCACGCGCCGGGCCACCATGCCATAGTTCGGTGGATCGATATCTAGCAAACAGGGGGCCTCGCGGTCCATCTCGCGGCACTTTTCACACCACTCGGGCCCCCGCGCGCAGTGGGCCAGGCGGATTTTACGGATAACAAATTGTGGCATGATGCGCTCCGGTTTTGTCGGAAACTAGTCACCAATCTACCTCTTTCGTCCCCACACCCCCAGCAGCACCAACACCCCCGCGCCGATTAGCGCCAGGGGCAGGAGTAGGTTCCAGTTTATTCCCAGCAGAGCAATGGCCCCAATGCCGGTGATGATCAGTGTGGTCAGCAGGCTCCCCCCCACGAGCCAGTCGAACCCGCGCTCACCGATGAGACGTAAGGTGGTGATCAGCGCGCCCAGGGCGGGGAGAAAGATGGTCAGTGCCCACCAGCGTGGGTGAAGCACGGCGGGATCCCATATGCCCAGGTTCAGCAGGAGAAAGCCTAGCCCCAGGAATGCCGCGCCGGCCCCCAACCAAACTTGCCACGGCTGGTAGAGATGGCGGGAAAGGGGCTCGGGCGGTTCGTTGCCCAGCCGCAGGCCGGAGAAAAAGGCCGAGAGCCCGGGGAGCAGGACAAAGAGCGGCCAATAGGTGCCCCAGGAGAGGTTCAGGAGAAAGATGAGGGCCACGGTGAGGATAATCAGCCCGCCAAAGATGCTGCTGCGCACCGCCGTGGTGAGCCGCCCCGTGCGGCGATAGCCGTTCCAGGCAGAGGCAAAGGATCCAAAGGCGGGGATGAGGATGAACAGGGCCCACCAGTTGGTAAAATCAATGCCGCCGAAGCGCTGGATGAGAAAGATGACGCCGACGGTGATAAAGACGAGACCGATGATAAAGGGGCTCGCACCCGCGCGGCGACGCCGGCGGGGTCGTCGTTCCTCGATGTACTGGGGTTCGGACGGGGGCAGGGGGTCGGACATGAGG
>Ga0272444_10002193_pt1 | contig 18197 bp, 8 predicted proteins | sample SSMForm13_FD_201033 | JGI IMG/M metagenome (GOLD analysis project Ga0272444, IMG submission 201033) | Marine sediment archaeal communities from Little Sippewissett salt marsh, Falmouth, MA, United States - SSM-Form-13 | ecosystem: Environmental > Aquatic > Marine > Wetlands > Sediment ... | reverse complement strand
ACAATGAGGCATGGGCGGACCATATCAGGATTCTCGCGCTTCATGGACTTGACAAAAGCGCCTATGACCGATACTCGGAAGGCGGACGAGTATCGTACGATCTGAAGGAGCCGGGATATAAATTCAACATGCCGGACACGGCTGCAGCGCTTGGCATAGAGGGTATGAAGCTGCTGAATCAGCGGTTCGAAAGGCGCGTGGAGATCTGGAACCGCTATATGACCGATCTCGCTAACCTGCCGGGGCTTGAGCTGCCCGAAGAGCCGTCTCCGAATACAATACACGCAAGGCATCTCTTCGTGTGCAGGCTGGATCCCGACAAGGCGGGGATTGACCGCGATACGATGATCGAATCACTTGCGAAGGAGAACATCGGCTCGGGAATTCACTTCACTCCCGTGCATACCTTTACATACTACCGGGAAAAGTACGGGATATCGGATGACGATCTTCCGGTAGCGAGTGAAATGGGGCGACGGGTGTTCTCGCTGCCGCTGACGCCGTACCTGACGGATGATGATGTGGAGGATGTGATCAGGGCCGTACGCAGGATCATCCTTCATTTTGGTTCTAATTAACATTTTGCAGTTTGCGGAATGTATCTGCAGGATGCTTTGAAATAAATCAGTCCGAGGAGCGGACAATGATCGGCCCATTCTCAGGTTTCCCGAATCCCTTTAGCAGTGGAACGGGAAGCGGATCCGGAACCGGACGACGTTCCGGTGCAATAGAAATTCTTCGGGAGCTTCCGGCAAGGCTCGCAAGGCGTGTTGCCCGTGCGGCGAAAGCCAGATCCCGTGCTTCTTCGAGCAAAAGCACCAAGAAGAAGCCCACCAGGAAATCAACCGCAAAGAGCAAGTCACGCACAACTGCGGCAAAGAAAAAGACCGCCAAGCGTGCTACTCCGAAGCGAGCTGCGCCAAAGACAGCCAGGAAGAAAGCCGCGAAGAAAACAACTAAGAAGGTAACTAAGAAGACGGCTGCTAAATCCACAAAGAAGAAAACTGCCGCGAAGTCGTCGGCAAAGAAGACAACTAGGAAAGCAGCCACTAAAACGACAAAGAAAAATGCTGTAAAAAAGACCGCAAAGAAAGCCGCAAAGAAGAAGACTACCGGCAAAACCACAAAGAAAACGACCAGGAAAACAACCCGGAAGCCGGCTTCGAGGACAGCGACAAGAAAGAAGACTGCCGCAACGAAAAAACGCACTGTAACAAAACGCACAAAGAAAATCGCCGACAAGTTGCCACCGAAGACCCGCCGGACGCGTATCTATTCCACCAGATCGAAGCTTGAAAACTTTGTCATCGGCGACGAGGTCAACTTCCGGCACGTACGCGACTGGAACGACGCCAGCCGCCTTGTGGAAATGCGCGGACGGGTGATTGGTCTTGGGACTGATCCCGAAACTGGTGTAAACTATATAGAGGTGCAGTTCGACGTCGAAGAACTCACCGGCAAGCTCAACAAGCGCATCAGGCGCTTTACCGTGAAATAGAAATCCTGCACGGTGCAGTAAAGGAGGGCGAAAAATATGAATGCGATAACAAGATGGGTTTTATCCCGCCCCATCGCCGTGATGGCGGCCTCAATCATGGCGATTTTACTCATCGCCATGCCCCTCTGGGCAGCGACTATCGACGAGATTATCTCGATGCAGGAGGCCGGCATATCCCCTGAAATCATCGTGGAAGTGATCGATGCGACAGGCCTCGAGGAGCCGATGGACGAGGACGCGTGGAGCGCGCTCCTGGAGGCTGAAATCGATCCGCTTATCCTCGAATATCTCATTGCCGAGTATCTCGCGAATACGGATGATGACGAATGGGCCTGGGAAAACGACGAATCCAGCAGCAACCGTATGGGTGGCGAAGGATTCCATCACGAGCCCACAGGTTACAGCCCGATCTATACCAGGGAATATGAGAACTACTACGGCGGCTCTTACGACAACGATTACTATTACGGCGGTCGCTATGACCACAACCGCGGTATAGTCGTATACGAACCTCCTGTCTACGTCTGGCACAACTACCCCACGTATAATTACGGATGGAGTGGTCCGGGATTCTACCGCCACGACCGCCATTACAGGGGATACGGCGGGCACAGCTACTACGGCAGCGGACGGGGTTTTCCGTACTATTATCACGACCACCACTATTATGATGACGGCTGGGGCGGATACGGAAGATTCCATTACGACTCCTGGCGGGACCGATGGGATGACGATTTCGGGCTCTGGTACCGCGACGACGATTTCCGTTTCCGAATCAGTTTCTAGTCGCTTAATCACATAGACACAAAGATGCCGTCCTGCGTTCCGCGGACGGCTTTTTTCATGCCCGTATTTCAGCGGCTATATTCCGGAGGTTGGTCCAGATCCGAAGTATACGTTGATGGTCAGGAAATAACTCGACGCCGCGTACGCGTAGAGCTGGCGAACAAAGAATCCGCCAATGAAATAGAAGGCCAGGAATGCGAACGGCGGGATCATCGCGTAGCGGTAGGTAGTATCGGGGTAGAAACGATGCTCCTGTCCCGGTTCAGGCTTCTCGAGGAACATCACCTTGATGACACGCAGGTAGATGTAGGCCGAAATGACCATGTTCACAATCGCGATGATAGCCAGCGTGTACAAGCCGATATCATCTTCCAGTACCGGCATGAGGACGAAGAATTTCGCGGCGAATCCCGCGAGTGGGGGTATCCCCGCGAGGCTCAGAAGCACCACCAGCATTGTATAGGCTGAAGGCGGCGCGCGATGGACCAGCCCCTTGAATGCTTTAAAATCGGTACTTCCTACGTGATGCTCGACAATGCTGATGATAAGGAACGCGCCAGTGTTCATGATCGCGTAGACGACCATGTAGTGCAGCATGCCCATGTAGCCGAGTGACTGGATCGCGGCGTTGGCGTTCGATTCAGCTGTCACCCCCGCCGCACACAAGCCCAGCAGCATGTAGCCCATATGTGATATCGATGAGTAGGCAAGGAATCGTTTCATCTCCGTTTGTCTGATGGCGAACAGGTTCCCTATCGTGATCGATAACACAGAGCATATCTGCATCATGGGCAGCCATAAGTCGGATACAGTTGACAGCCCGAGCAGGAATACGCGTATAAACACCGCTGTGGTGGCGATTTTAGGCGTCACGGATATAAAGGTCGCGACCGCCGTCGGAGCGCCTGAGAACACGTCGGGAAGATACATATGGAATGGCGCTATTGCCAGCTTCATTCCTATCCCGACCATGAAGAACAGCACGCTCAGCATCATCACCGGGACCATCGATGGATCCTCAAGACGTACCTGGTGCAGCGCAACCTTCATCTCGTACAGGTTCGTGGTTCCGGAAAGGCCGTACATAATAGCGAATCCGAACACCATAAACGCGGAACTCATCGATCCGAGAAGGAAGTACTTCAGCGCCGCTTCGGTACTTGTCGGCTTATCCCTGAGCCACCCGACAAGAATGTAGGATGTAATCGCCACGAACTCTGTCAGGAGATAGATGGCGAGAATATCGGACGATGAGACCACGCACTCCACCGCGACCGTCGCGAACATGATGAATGCGTAGAACTCGCCTGAGAACTTCTCCGGAAGCTCCTTCGATCGCATCGCGATGACGACCACATAGTTGACCGTCACCAGCGCGACGCTTTTCAGAAAGAGGCTGAACGGGTCGATCGTCTCAAGACCGCCCCAGTACTGGCCAAGCGCGGCATTGAAATACCGCGTGGTCAGGTACATCGTGAAGATGACCGGGAAGTAGCTGAGGATGAGGGTTGTCTGCGCGATGATCGGCGCCCGGGTGCGATTCCGGTTCGGCCGGATCATATCGAGCAGCAGGATAAGAATCCCGCCTGTAAGGTCAAGCATCTCGGGCAGCAGAAGGAAGTAGGCGCGATATGTAGCCGCGAAAACTTCGAGCGGTGATTCGATGAACGGTCGGTAGAAGCCACTGATAATCGGATCGCGAAAATAGAGGAAAATAACCGTGCCCAGGATCAGCAGGGCTGCGACAAGAGGCGGATACCAGTTTCCCGCCTTATGAAGTGGGAGTTCCTCGTCTTCCCCGGGAATTACTGGTGTTGAGTTATCGTCCATCTATCAGATCAGCGCTCAGAAAATTGCAGCAATAACACCTGCCCGTCGTCGTAAACAACGGGAAACAAGAGGGATTGTACCGGGAGGACCGTTGCGTGTCAACACCGCGGAGAGCTATTAATAATGATAAAAAAAGACCCGTACGGATCGCACGGATCTCCCGTTTCTATAAGGTTTGTGTGAGTGTTTACCTGTTTACATGGAAAGTACGGTTCACCGAATTGGTCGCGGCGTATCTGCACCTGTAGTCGTAATGGCCGCGAAGCGTCAGCGTTACACTGTCCTCGGCCACATGTGTAGCCCTTACTGAGAACGGTGGGAACCCTGGAGCCCAGAGGCACGTACTCTGCCCCTCATCGAGAGATATTGTGTATCCAAGACCCGAGATAGTGAAAAGCACGATACGTGTCGGTCCTGCTTCCATAACGCCGACAACGATGATCGGGATAAGCCTCAGGTTGGCTTCGTACTGCGCCGCATATAGCTGGCGAAGAACCTCGGGATCGACTGCACCATCAAGACCCGTACCGGAAAGCTCGGGACGGAGCTCATCGGGTATCATTGACGGAATAATGAAAGGATCTGCGCGAGGCTGGAAGTAGTTGAATGTATGCTCGGGATCCTCGGGAGCGAAGTCCTGCTCGGTATCGGCGGCATACTCCTCTTCAACGACTTCATATCGCTGGCTGAGTGTTCCAAGAAGGTCAAATTCGCTGAGTGCCTGGGTTCTCTGTGCAACCGGGCTCTCGTCGCCCGCATACTCAACATCGAGCGCTCTCAACTCCGGAGGAGTCAGCTCTGCATGCGTCCTGCTCGTATCGTATGTAACCTCGTAGTCGGCAATACCGGCAAGAGCATTGTTAAGATTCTCTTCATCGGGAGCCTGCTCGGCAGGCTGCCCCAGAACATCGCTCATTCCACCGGTTGTATCTTCTTCGGCCGACTCTTCCTCGTCGCCCTCAGCGTCTTCTCCATCACCTTCGCTGTCTTCTCCACCGGCTTCATCGTCTCCGCCGGTCTCCTCGTCTCCGTTACCTTCTTCTTCGTCCCCATTACCTTCTTCTCCGTCGTCCTGCATCACCGCGCCACCTGAGTCCCATGACCCCGGTCCACTGTTGGATATGCCTGATGCAGATGCTTTTAGGGAAGTGACCCCATCCGAGCCATCGATCTGCACGCTTGATACAAGGCCAAGAAGGATCATAGCTGCCATGACAAGTATCACGGTTCTGATATTCATAATTTTTCTCCCTGGTATCATTCCAAAGGGATAACGTTAAATATTATCCAGTTTTAATCAAAGTCCAATTCCAGCGCCGCCGCCACCAACAGAGCCACCGCCGCCACCACCAGCGCTTCCACCGCCTGAGCCATAGGTGCATGATGCAGTACCGGGGATATCCGGTGGTGTGTTAGCGGTCTGGGCATCGGGATTCAGTTCATGTACCGACAGCATCATGTCGATTTCAAGCGTGATGTCGGTAAGAACAACATCGCTGAGTCCGACCACGTTTGCCCTGTATGCGGGTTCATCCGCCGTTTCGAAGCAGTGGACCGAAAAAATCTTGGCGACCTCACCTTCCAGCTTCTGAAGGATCTCGATGAAACGGCGGGTTTCGGTCATATCACCGTAGAATTTGATCGAGAAGTTGTGGGATGTGAAAAGTGGATCCGGATTTTCACCCCTGTCTCCGATTACAGGCTCCCATGCGATTGCGCCGACCAGGTCCGTGGGAACATTGTACGGCTCGTCGTTCATGTAGAACTCAACCGACTCGCTCACGTACATTTCCACCAGGTACACACCAGCGAACTGGGCAGCACCCCATACCGACTCGAGTGCCTCGAAGATCGCGAACTGCTTTCTTTCATCCTCGAATGGCGGCTTGTACGTGTCGGTACCTTCGTCGTATACCAGTCCGTTTACAAAAAAATGCTGGTTCTGGTTCCACTGTTGAACGACAGCCGCAAACTGGTCCTCATAGTTGAGCAGTTCCTTTGCTTCGTTCTTGTAAGTTATGAGCGTGCTTTCCTTTGTACTGATGGAAGCCTGCACTGCGTCGATTTCTTCCATCTTCGGTTTGTATAGCACGTACCAGTAAACGAGAATCAGTGCTACCACAGCGAGTGCGAATACTATCCATACCACTGTGATATCCTGTGTTCCTCTGGCAGTTGGTGGTGCTTTATCCATTTAAGCTCTCCTGGCGGTTTGTCTCTATCAATAATGTTAATATGTTATCTTACGCGTCAGATATCCCCTTCACCACCGTCATCTCCACCCGCGGCTCCTCCTGACGAGCCATCCTGGCCACCGAATCCAATAGATCCGCCGCCGCCACCGGCCTGCGTCATACCGCCACCGGTACCGGCTCCACCGGCTCCGATCAGGTCGGCCAGCTCGCCGAACAGTTCTCCGCCGCTGAGCATAACGGCAGGATTGATAGTGCCGTTGAAAGTGAACTCGTAGAATACAGGATAGAAATACTGATAGCCGCGGAAGTACCATTCAATATCACGCAGACCGCCTCCGCCGCCCTCAGGCAGCTTGTACATCGGCTCAGGACGCGGACGTGACGAACCCTGGTTTTCCATTCCGGGTATGCCGTCATACTGACCGGCGTCCCATGTACTGCCCTGCTCATCACCATAGTCCGGAGGCGATGACGGGGGCTCGGTTCCGAATCCGAAACCGCTGCCATAACCGCGTCCTCCGAACCGCTGACCAAGCACTCCTTCATCGAAATCCAGATTCTGCGGCTCAATATCTCCCGGAGTGGGCATTACTAATATCTGGGAATGGTACATGTTGACCAATAGCTTCTGAAGCTCCTCGGTGGAGAACGCCCAGCCGTGAATCTCCCATGTAGCGCCCTGGGCATCCCAGTGCATCGAGTCTATCCAGGCGCTTTCGCGCATTACTCGACCAAGCTCGTCCATAATGACAGGCCATGGCGGCTGCGCACCGGCAAGAGTCACCACACCCGTGAGCTTCCCTTCTATCTGGGAGATATAGGTCTGGAACTCCTGCGACCGGTCGTATAGATCCTGTATGGATGCAATCTGACGGACAAGCTCCTGCTCCTGGTCCTTGAATTCATTGTATTCCTGATCTCTCTGAATATATATGTTCGCCAGGATAGCGGCCAGAATGACAACAATAACAATTGCGAACTTCAGGGCATTGAAGCTCTTCCGACGGTACATCGTCTCGCGAGGCACAAGGTTGAGATCGATTTTCTTTTTCTTCGCTCCCTCAACCGCCAGTCCGATCGGCACGACCAGCATTGCTTCTCTGCCCCGGATCTCCTGCTCGTCAGCAGGATCGAGAACACTTTCAACACCGGGGAATTCTGTTACAACCGTAACTTCAAGCCCGGTCTGCTCGGCCAGGTACTCACTCAGCCCATCCATACCGCCGATGTAGCCGAACATCACGATTCGACCGACTCTCGCCCGTCTCTTGGACTGGCTTTCGAAATACCTGATCGAGCGCATCAGCTCGTTTACAAACTGGCCCATCGATCTGAGTACCGCGTCGCGTACTGCTTTTTCTGCAGTCTCGTCTCCCCTCACCAGTCCGAGTTGCTTGTCCAGCTCAGCAGGATCTCGTATACCTTCCGGAACATCGGATGGGGGCGGGGCTATGGTTCCCTCCTCGGCAGTGTCCATATCCGACGGACGGTAGCTCTCCATCAAGTCGACCTTGTTGCGATACAGGTGGTCGACCGCTTCCATGTATGAAAGCCCCATCTTCGTCCTGATCCGCTCGGTGAGCGTTATCAGCCCGAACTCGATGGAACGCGAAAGACGGAAATAATTGTCTGCAACGAAGGAAATGTCAGTCACGGAGTCGCGGACATCCACGAATGCAACAGCCTGCTCGCTGTCCATGTAAATATCTTCAAACAGCGTAAAGGATGCCAGTGTGGTGATTTTGATTCCGATCAGGTGCAGACCCGCACCCTTCATAACCCTCAACAGGGGCTGGATGCTGCTGCGACGCGTCGCGACGAGAAGAACCTCCTGGGAGGGCTGTTCTTCCTCTTTGAGTTCCCTGAGGACCTTGAAGTCGTATAGACTGTCGGCGGGCGGGAACGGGACATACTGGTTCAGCTGAAGGTTGATCGCGTCACGTGTCTGCGCGGCAGTCATCTTGGGAAGGACGACCATGCGGGTAACGCCATATCGTCCACTGATGCCGAGTACGGCGCGTTTTGCGTTGAATCTGTAGCCTCTCAGGAGTTCCTTGATGGTCTCTGAAAGCCTGCCCGGCTCAACCAGCCTGCCTCCGGAGAATACTCCATCCGGAATCGGGCCCACCGCGTATCGCTCCAGCTTTGGCAGTCCCCTGCCGTATGCTATCTGGGCGATCCGCACCTCCCTGTTAGTAAAGTCAATGCCAACAATCTTTTTATCTGCCATGGCTAACCTTTACCTGGATCCGTTACCGAGTGAAAGAACCCAGGATTTGCCGTACTCCGTTCCCGGGACCACCCCGAACGGCGTTATTATAACATAATGTTTCCCGGACTAAACTAAATAGTCCGGCCCTGCACTTCAACGGTTCATAAGACACCGGTTGTTTCAATATGGTTTGGTCGAACGTTCGATTAATCTGAATTAATGCGCCGACCTGTATTCAGTTACAACGGACAGCCAGCAAACATTTCCGCTGGCTGTCCGTATATTGTCTCAATATCGGTCCATCCTCACTGATTTCCTTATACCTATAGACATCCAGGCTCAGGAACCTACCAGGTGAACTGTCATGAGAATGATCAACTGGCTTTCAGTGATGTTTATCTCGGTCCGTCCGAAGAGAGCGCCGATGAGCGGAATATCACCGAGCAACGGCAGCCTCATGGTCTCGTAATCGCGGTTCTTGATCTTCAGACCGCCGATAATGATTGTCTCGCCGTCCCTCATCCTCAGTACCGTTGTCACACTTGCATTTGCGGTACCGAACACCAGGTTACCATTGATAAGCTGAGGCTCACCGAGAAGCTGGGTGTTAGACGGACTGATGTCCATCGTTACATTGCCGAAATCGTCAATGTATGGAGTAATTGTCAGGGTGGTGCCGGTCGGCACGAAAGTAACAATGTCGGGAGCCGGGATGGGATTACCAAACTGGTCGATTACCACGCCACCGTCGACAATGAACGGCCTGTTCTCGGTGACATCTATCGTCGCGGTAAATCCATCGATGACCGCAACACGCGGGCTCGAGATGATCCGGGCGTTGCGCTCGGAGAAGATGTAATGGAACCGGGCGCGGAAGTCGTCGAACGGCATCCTCTGGTTCTTGGGAAGAATCTCGAATACAAGACCCTCGCTGCCGCTGACATCGAAGGCTCCGTAGAACCTGTCGCCGCCGGCTTCGAGAGCCCAGTCTCCGATGTTCTGGAGGCCGTATACTGTCGGCCTTCCGTCCGGGTTGGTCTCGTCGTAAGTGATGAAAGTCGCCTCGACGAAGATCTGCTTCGGAGGCTTATCGATCTGCATCAGCGCTTCTCGGATTGCGTCATGGGTTTCCTCGGTCGCGATAATGCCGATAGCTCCGGCCTTCGCAGTGGATGCGTAACCGCCTCCACCTCCGCCGCCGGCGCCGCCACCGCCACCGCCACCGAATCCACCGCCACCACCGCTGCCGCCACCGGTACCGCCGGATCCGCCGCCGCCGAACGCCTGCATAGGCGTAGGCTGGCCGATGGACGCATAGCCATAGGACTGCAGACTTGCGCCATTGACTGGGTTACCGATAGATGCATCCCACAAGCCCGAGGGAGCATCAGCGCTGTAACCTCCTCCACCACCGAATCCGCCACCACCGCCACCACCATATCCACCACTGCCACCGCTGTTTCCACCGCCATAGGTCCACATACCGTATCCGGATGTGGTTGGCAGCAGGTCCATCGTGGAAAGGAAGTTAAGCGCTGCGCCGGGATCGATGTAATGCAGATGATAAATCTGTATCGTTCCAAGACCCAACTCCTGCTCGATTCGTTCTCTCGAGGAGATGAACAGGATGGGATCCATATCTTCAGTGTATCGGAATACTGTGTATCGCAGGTTGTTTGCCTGCATAAGCATGCCGAAAGCTACATCGAACGGAACCTCGGTCAGGTTCATTGTGACCGAGCCGAACACGTTGCTGCGGTCACGCGGGCCGAAGCCCGATCCTCCGCCAAATCCTCCGCTACCGCTCCCACCGTACGGTCCTCCCGGAGGACGGAAACTCTCGCGGATGAATCCGGTCGGTGGTATGTTCCAGTATGCATCAAGTACGAAGTTAACTCCGGCCTGCTCGGCAAGGATCATCATAACGTCAATAAAATTGGCCGCCGTGACGTTCAGGCTGACAATCGCGTCGGATACATGATCGGGATCGAATGAAGGTTCAGCTTCCGGAAAGTTGTATCCGCCGGCGTCTGTCATCTCGCCCGAGATTGGAACATCGGGATACTCGAAGAAATCCGAATCCGACTCGCTATCTTCCATAACATCCGGAATATCTTCCTCGACCGCCTGCATTACTGCAGGCTCTTCCTGCATCTCTGCAGGCTCCTCGGGAACAGACTCTTCCTGGATCTCAGGTGTCGGGGTGATCGTCTCAGGTTCGACTATCTCTTCTTCCGGAGTGATTTCGCTTGAGGCAGGCTCTATAGGAGTATCAGGCTCCATGACCGGCGGTTCGGGCACAGTCGGAGTCGCTCCAGCCTCAAGGATCCTTATCGTATAAGTAGACCCGTTGACCGAAGTCTCGTAGTCCTCCATCTCCGGAGCTGTTATGATCAGCTGGAACACTCCCGCGAGATGTTGCGGCGAGAACAGGATATCGACCCGGGTTATCAGACCGTCTCTGCTGGTGTACAGATATTCATCCACGTCCTCAGCGAGGTAACCGCCTTCGAGCTCGAAAGCGACTCGGTTCGGGTAGCTGAATTTCCGGATGTCAGGCTCGGAGGGACCATCCAGGGTGATAACGATCTGCTCGCCGCCATCGAACGGCTCCACGTTAATGGAATCTATCCGATAGATAGCGTCGGGATCTCCCTCGCGCGGCCCGTACCACATGACCTCGACTTCCTCAACCACCTCGCCGGGTTCATCCACGACCGGTGTCTCAGTCTCGGGAGGCTCCGGGGTGACCTCGGGAGCCAGGCTTATGGTGAGAGCTCCAGGCTCTGAAGTGTCGACCTGATACCCGTGGAACGTCCCCGGGTGCATCATGATTGTAAGTTCGACACTCTGGGTCCCGGCCATGAGGGTCAGACGGTAGTCAATGCGGCTGATGGATATTTCGGGGTCCAGCGCTGGTAGCTGGAATCCGTCCATCAGCTCGCAGTCCGCGAGTACAATGGCTATTCCGCCTTCTTCTTCAAGCGGAACAACCTGGTACTCGGGGGTACCCTCCACGTCCAGAATCACGGTCTCTCCCGCCTCGCCGGTCGCGATATTGATTCCGGCGAGTCGGCATCCGGCGTCAGCATAACCGGGTACCGCTACCCCAACTACTAACAGAATCGAGAATGCCATGGCCACGCTGAGAAGCCCAGCCAGATAGCTTCTTCCAGTGCTCACAGAGATTTCCTCCTGGGAAAACACGGATGATAGATCAATGAAATGCACGTTGTATTCGTTTATTCCCGTAAGAATAAGGCCGATAACAAAGGCCCCATGATAGTAGCCTGACACGGGAAAGTCAAGACAACTGACAAGGTATAAAATATATTAAAAATGATTGTGGCCCCGCCCTCAATCACACCCTTAGGCGCACCCTGTAAGTGAGGATTGTATTATGACCCGGTCCTCACAGGCAAGGTTCAGATTTTTCTTTCCACAGGCTCGTTAAGCAGGTACTTACACCCACCGTTAAACATCGACATCCTACCTTATTCCCTTAAGTGCACCAAAATGAATAAAAAAAAAGGAGCGCACGAAGCGCTCCGGATTAATTTTCATTCACAAATCTATTATTCAGGCACGAACGAGTCCCTGGCAACCGCAAGGCCTGACTGCGGGCTCTCCTCGAAAAAGAGCACGTAGTAATCATTCGTCCCGCGATTCTGCGCGATGAAGCTCCAGTCGAACGGCACTGTTACATCCCATGTCGGATCGAGACGCGCTCCGAAACTCGCCTCGGAGTTTGTCGTGATAATCCAGACCTTGTCGCGAGTGATATCGGTACGCTGTACGCCCGATGATATCCTTACTACTCCACGGCTCTCTATACGGTAATTGTATGTCCGCGTGGTGATGTACGGCGCTATACGACGGAAGTCGTCCGCCGAGAAAAGCCTGAACATCTGGTGCTGGTAGAACTCGTTGTAGTTCGGATCGCCGATGTCATTATCGACGGTCGCCTCGAACCCGTACATCCGTCCACCCGCTCCCAGAACACCCGATGGATGCGATACCGTTCGCTCATCCGATGCGTTGTAGATCGGACCCCAGATATCGAGCGCGTTTACAAAGCCCGTCGTGTTTCCGGCCGAATCCAGAGGTCTCGGGAGATCGTTCTCATCCGGACCTCCGCTGCCGCCGATACCGTCATACGTCCAGTCCTCGGAGTATTCCTGGTCGTCATAAAGCATGACGCTGAACAGATCGGCAATCGATCTGAACGGCGGATCGGGAGACATTCTCTGAAGCTCCGGATTTCCCCCGCCGTCCTGCGCAGCGTCTATTAATGGATAGAACGGATTACCTCGGTAGTTCCCGTAATGACTAACCGGCGGATCGACACTATCGTACGCCATCTCGTAAAGCGGCAGGTTGCTCGGGACTGTCTCGTCCGTTACTCCCGCCTGCCCGAGGTTGTTATAAATCCAACGACGGTACTCGCAAACCTGGTGGGCATACTTCTCTGCAACCATGATTGCCCGGAAGTGATTTATGTCATCATTTTCGAAGGCCGGGTCCATGATATTGAAATAATGATCAGGTGGACCATTGTCAAATCTCGGCTGTGGAACGTTAGGATCGCCGTCGTTGTCCGGATCGTTTTCAGGCCCCTGGAACATGAGCAGGAACAACGATCTCAGTACAGGCCTTGATGCAGTGTTGATGTTCACGCGACCCTGGTATGCCTGCAAAGGCGGAGTAGGTGAAGGTGTCGGCGGAATCGTAGGCGGTCCCGCCTGGTATCGTGGATCGTACGATACGTACGGGTCCCTGAAGCAGACAACATCGGCAACCTGCCTCATGGCATCCACCACATGCTCGGGAACCAACGGAAGGTCTTTCAACAGCCAGTTCTGGTCTACCGGATCCCATCTTGTTTCTCTGAAAGCCAGCGATGCCTCGCCGATATCCCATGCGATATTCTGACGGTCGTCTTCGGTGAACCAGGCATCTTCCGGCGTTACATCCGTCGTGGCCAGACGAGCATGCGACATGTCGATCGCCGTGCCCGCAACTGTGCCGTTCTGAGTGTCGCCCTGCCTTGTAAGTCTTACGCTTCCAAGACCCCAGTCCGGGAAAATCTGATAGGTGTCCGTGTCCGCGAGAACATAGCTGACTTCGCTCCAGTTCTGGAACGGGGTATCAGCACTGATGACACAAATGTTTGGTCTCTGGGCAATAAATGGTGCCTGGAGTTGAAAGGTTGATGTGCTTAGCCTGAATGTAACAGGGATATCCATGAAAACAATTTTTTGGCCGTCAGGCGACCAGCTCGGGAACATCGGTTGATGCATTGTGATTTCGAGATAATTAATATTCGTCAAATCCCAGTCAATATAATGACCGGTATCCGATGGATCATCTGGATCGCTGACGTCCCAGAAGGCAATCAGCGGCGTCGGCATGCCGCCTGTTCGACTCGCAGTCATAAGGTAAGTAAAAGGAATAATATCGTATAAGAATCCGACCCCCCAGGGATCGTAGCTGGTACGCGTAAATACAATCTCCTGTCCGTTAGAGGAAAAGTCAGGAGCGTAATCGTATGTCCCCTCCGAGTTGTCCGTCAGGAGCGTGATCAGGTCATTATTCATATTCAGCAGTGCGATATTGTAAGCAGCATCGGGATCGAGGAACTCGGTATCTGTGGTAGCAACCTGCGAAAACGCAATCTCGTTGAAACTGCCTTCGGGATTGATATCGGGGCTGCCCATCTCGAAAATGGCGTTGCCGATAAGATTCTGCGGTCCGAAGTTATCCCAGAAATTCAGGATGGATGTATCGTCGATGTCCGGCGGCATCCCTGCATTGTTAAGCACCGAAGCATCGTTCCCGGTCCCGAAGTTATAAAGGCGGATATCGTCGCCGTTATAGAATGCCATGGTACCGTCGCCGGGTCCCCATGACGGGTGCAGGCGGTTGTTCTCTATGGTGTTGTCGTCGTCCAGAAGCAGGTTATTTCTGATTACATCGGTTCCATCGTCATAGGCGATGTCAGAACCGCCGTTAGAGAAATCGGGGTAAAGACCGCGATCGTTGAGATCTCTCGGGATCCCGTCAGGATCGCCACCGTTTTCGGTCTTAATCACAAGCTCGGGATCCTGGTTCGTGCTGTCTGCCTCCGAATACGCAACCAGTCCCTCGCTTGCGGACATCGGAACTGTCAGCAAGTCACCAATTGAATTCAGGTTAAGGTAATCGGGGTCGATGTACTGCTGCTCCAAACTCGGGTCCTGGAAGTTTGGATGGTTCCGCTCGCGATATGTGAGAGTGCTGACCGGATTGTCGTCAGCATCATCATAAGTGTTGTTATCGGGATCGAATACCTGCCTCGACACAGGCTGCTCAATGTACTCATCAAGAAGGTCGCCGTCGCCGTTAAGATCGACAAGACCGTCCCTCCAGTTAATTATACTTTCCAGCCTTGCTGTTCCGATTAACAGCCTTAGATGGTTATACAGCGCAGACTCATTCACGTTGGATGTATTGATATTATCCTCGGATGCCATCCTCTGAATATTGAATCGTACATCCTGCGGCTGCCACAGCAACACCTGCTGGTGCTCCGGATCAGCTGTATGTTCAGTGTCCATCGAATAAACCGTGATTCTTTCGTTCAGTACCGAAAAGTCGTTCTGATTAATGCGACGTCCGAACGCAGGCGGATTCTCCCCGATGAAATCAGTCAGGATTTCCTTGGGATCGGTATAAACACGCCAGGTGCCGTCCCAGAGATCCTGCGCGTCACCCATCCTTCCCGAGCCATCGAGGACATCGATTCCATATGGATCGGGAATGGACTGCGAGTCGTTATTCTGCAGCATTTCGGGGAACTGGAATATCTCACCGCTCGACTCGTCGTCTTCATAATCGCCGTTACGGTTGAAATCGCTGGAGACGTCCATCTGCCGCCTGCGGGTCAGCATCTGCCTCAGAATCCAGGTCGCCTTGTCTTTGTAGGAGTTGTAGAGATTTCCATCCCAGCTATCCGCCAGCCTCGCCATATCGGCGTCCGTCATCAGCAGGCTGATGAGAATATCCCTCGCCATGAGATAGCCACCATAGCTGGGGCTGCCATTAGTACCGTTTATGAAGTCGTTCAGGTCATCAAGGTCCTCATCGAACTGATCTCGACGTACCCACGGCTCCTCGGGATCATCATAATCAATGTTATGGGACGAATAGATGATGTTCAGAAGCATGTTGATCGGGAAGCGGGAGGATTCATCGGAGACGATAGCCTCGTGCCATCCGGGCACTGCTTCGCCTTCCTGCGCTCCTAACTGGTAGCGCGTAATTGCCCCGGGAGCGGGCTTATATTCTTTGTTAGTGGAGATAAAATTCGCCACGAACCCGGAAGTGCCCCCTGTCGATCCGAAATACTCGTTCGCCCACATCGAATCGACAACCGCCTGCTGAAGGGGCAGGAACAACGGGTACTGGCTTACATTGTAATCACCGAGAGTGTCCTGAAAATCATAAAGACCGTCATAAACGAGCCTGTCCACAGCGGCGGATGTCTCCCGCATGAATCCCGCCTGGATCGAGCCTTCGTTGGCCGGAATCCATGCGTCGTTAATCGAGACATCCGGTTCCCCGTCGGTATTGCGGAAATAGCTCGATGGCCTTGCGATAAACTGCCTGACAGGATCGAGACGGTCTATATCCTCGTAATAATTCGGATCGGCCGGTGACAGCTCCCAGTAATAATCGAGAAGATTATCACCTGTATACGGCGATGCTCCGGGACCGCCATGCTGTAAATTCAGCATGCTCATCTCGCTCGGATCGATGTAATAAGCTGGAGCTTTGGCATCTATCGTGTTGTCTTCTCCTATATACTCGAACGGAAGAAGGAGCCTGGGAAAATCATTCGATCCCTGCAGGTAGTATTCGCCGAAATCGTCCATCCCGAAGGGCACGTTCATAAGCTGCCAGCGGGTCGGAACACTGTGAAGGTCTTCGTCAGGATCCGCGTCCGGATTGTCCGGGTGATCTATATTTTCAAGGGATCGCTCGACGAGGAAAATCGTGTCGTTATCCGGATGACGCGCCCACTGTTCGGCAAGGTAATCGAACTCGTGCTCGCCTGAATGTGTGTCGGGATCGGTATAAATGAAATAGTCCTGGGATGAATCGTAAGGATTATCGGTGGTAATCTCCTGGCTTACATCGGCGATGAAGGGGTCCTGATCCGCCATTATTGCGGCAAGAGCATCCTGGAAGCCCTTGTCGGCCTCATCTCCGGCCGTCCTTGTGTAGGCTTCATTGACGGGAAGGAGGCTCTCAATCCTGACCGAGTCCAGTATGAGGAGCGTTACAGGCAGGATGAGTGCAATGAAGACCAGTACGGCAATCAGTACGACTCCGCGCTCCTTTTGATTTGTTCTGTTATCCCTGGAAAATCTCATTCTCATATTACTCACCCGGTGCGGAAAAAAGTTGTTGCTTTCCGGCGTTGGCGATTCCTAGTAGATGTTACCCTTGTAGCCCAATCCGTATCTCAAACCATTAATTGCCAAATCAGATGATTCTTCCAGAGCTGGTGATACAACCAGTGTCTGGAGAGTGGTGAACGCGTTCGCGTTGTAGTTCGGATTCATGTTCGGCTCGACAAAATCGAACCCGAATCCCGGTACCGTTCCGGCGCGGACATTGTCCGCCGCCTGGAAGAACGGATCGTACTCGTTCAGAGTGCCGAGCATATCCTCCTGCGCCTGACCGAGGCCGAAATCGATGAAGCCCATTCCGTAGTCGGGATGGTCGGGATCGGTAATGGCATAGTTGATGCTCGACTTGTATATGTTCAGTGTCTGATTGTTTGCAGTCTTGACCGTCACGCTGACCGCGTTGACGTATCGCCAGCCCTCGAAGAGAAGCAGGCCGCGCTGATATTCGTCGTCCCCGTCGTCTCCACCGTAGATATAGAAAGAATTAGCAGGGACGTTATCCCAGTCATTGTCATCGGGATCGGTCGGAATTAACGGAACCATCTCACTCGACCGATGGTTGTACCAGACGTATATCTCGTTCCCATAAATGTCGTAGTAGCGATAGTAGCCGTCGTCGGTGTTGATTCCCGATCCTCCAATATTGGCCTCTTCAGGATCGTAACGAATCTCCAGCATCGTACTGCCGGAGATGTGCCAGTAACGGAACCGGAGGTTGATTACATGATCGGCTACCTGCTGGCGGAAGTACGGCTGGTCGATGTAGAGCTGGTCGCTGACCGGACCAAGGTCTCCCTGCCCTGCTTCTTCGGTCCCGCCGACATCGGGACGTTCAATTGTGGGATTTAGAGCCTCGAAACTTCGGACAATAACAAAGTCTGAGAACTGCTGGATCGCGCCGGCAGCCGGATCGGAGCGGTTAATTACAAGATTAAACTCCTTCTCAAGTCCGCTGAAAGAGCCTTCATAAATCTCCTGGTGGGGGGCAACAAGCTGGTGCTCGTAGGTGACCCGGGTTTCGGACGCTGTCGCATTGGGGATGAGATTGTTGTCGATATCGTAGGGTGAAGCGAATCCCGCCCAGTACTCGGTATTGGGGTAGTACGTTGAACCGTAGGTAAGCAGTTCAAGGCGGTTGGGCGCTATGGCCCGTACATCGTACGGGAATCCGTCGTCCCTGAAATCTTCGTACTCATCCCCGTCACCGTCACCACCGTCGATAT
>Ga0272444_10002192_pt1 | contig 18198 bp, 14 predicted proteins | sample SSMForm13_FD_201033 | JGI IMG/M metagenome (GOLD analysis project Ga0272444, IMG submission 201033) | Marine sediment archaeal communities from Little Sippewissett salt marsh, Falmouth, MA, United States - SSM-Form-13 | ecosystem: Environmental > Aquatic > Marine > Wetlands > Sediment ... | reverse complement strand
AATCAAATCCATTGCCAGGCAAATCAGTAAAGTGGTGCTGGGAAAAAACGAGCAGATCCGCATGGCGTTGACCTGCCTGCTGGCAGGCGGGCATCTGCTGATCGAAGATATCCCGGGGATCGGAAAAACCACGTTGGCCAAAGTGCTCTCCGGATCCTTGGGACTCGATTTCAGGCGGGTCCAATTTACCAGCGATATGTTGCCCGGCGATATTTTGGGCAGTTCCATATTTGACCGGACGACCAGCAGCTTTGTCTTCCATGAAGGGCCCATCTTCACCCAGGTGCTGCTGGCCGACGAGATCAATCGGGCCACGCCGAAAACACAAAGCGCGCTTTTGGAGGCCATGGAAGAAGGGCAGGTTTCCATCGATGGCAAAACCCATCGGTTGGCCGCTCCCTTTTTTGTGATTGCCACCCAAAACCCCCTTGAACTATCGGGTACTTTTCCGCTTCCCGAATCCCAATTGGACCGCTTTCTCATGCGTATTGAACTGGGCTATCCGGATCGCGATGCAGAACGGCAACTCCTTGGCGGGACCCCCAATCCTCATCAGGGGGCAATGCATCTGGAGCAGTGTCTGACACCGGCGGATGTTCTGGCCTTGCAGGATCAGGTGCAACAGGTTCATGTTGCCGATGCGTTTTTGACCTATCTTCAGGATCTGCTCGATTTTACCCGCAACGCCGGGCATTTTCTGATGGGGCTGAGTCCGCGGGCAGGCCTGGCATGGATGCGCGCGGCACAATCCTGGGCATTTATCAGCAACCGGGACCATGTCCTGCCTGAAGATTTACAATCGGTGATGATCAGTGTGGTGGGGCATCGCTTGCGATCCCGGGATGATCTGACAGAGATTCCAGCCAAGCGTCTGATCCAGCTGTTTCAAAAGGTTCCTGTGCCGTGATCGGCTTCTTTGCACGCCTGTTTTACCGAATGGTCGGCGGCAACACGACCATTCCCGTGACCCTGGGGCTGCGCAATATCTATATTCTACCCACCGGATATGGGCTGTTGTATTTGACCGGCCTGACCGGCATGCTGATCGGATCCATCAATTACAATAACAATCTGGGGTTTTTACTCACTTTTTTGCTGGGCAGTTTAGGCATAACGGCGATGCTGCATACCTATGGAATGCTTTACGGTATACGGCTCCTTAGCGCTGTGGCGACACCGGTTTTTGCCGGCGAATTCATGGATGTGGAGATCCGGGTCGCCGGCGTAAAGCGTTCACGAACCGCACTGCGTTGGTTTTTTCGTCCCTATCATCCGGTGGTCGTGAATGTTTCGCCTGAAACGCCGATGCGGGTGCGGGTTTCGGCCAAGGCTTTAAAGCGGGGCTGGTTTTCACCACCCCGGCTGCGAATTGACTGTGTCTATCCGCTGGGCCTGTTCCGGGCCTGGGTTCGGATCAATACGGATGTACGTGACGTGGTCTATCCAAAACCCTTGGCCGCACCGGTGCCGAAAACCGAGGGCACGGCGGATAATGAAAGGGGGGGGACTATATCGGTTACGGGCACCGATGATTTTATAGGTCTGGCCGCTTATCGGCCCGGTGACCCGCTGCGACGTATTCATTGGCAGGCCTATTCCAGAGGACGCGGTCTTTTCATCAAACAGTTTGCCGGCCAGGCCAGCCGTGCAATCATGCTGGATATGCAGCAAATGAAAGGGCGTGATGTGGAAAAACGGCTGTCGGTTCTCTGCTTTCATGTGTTAACGGCCCACCGCCGGCGGCAATACTTTGGCCTCAAGCTGATGGGGCAGGTGATTCCCCCGGACAGCGGCAGGGCACACCGGGACCGATGCCTGCGGGCGCTGGCCCTTTTTCAAAGGCAGTGATCCATGCAAGTCCAACCCATTGGCCCATTACTGCTTGCCCTTGCGGTTGCCACGGCGCCGCTTTGCTTTGCATTGCCATGGTGGGCCATCGGCTGGTGTATGGCGTTCTGGGGATATCTGTGGGTCCGGGGCCCCGCCCACTCGGCCGTGCCCTCCCGGTCCATCCGTTTGATTTTTTTTTCGATTGGATTGATCCTGGTTTTAATTTCTGCCGGCCTGCGGTTTGACGGCAGTGACTTTATTACCTTGTTGGCGGTCATGGCCGGCGTCAAACCATTGGAAGTGCGCGGCCATCGGGACAGCATGGTAACGGTGTTTCTGGCCTATTTCTTGACTATCACCAGTCTGTTTGTTTTTGAGAATTTGGCCATGACTGTTTATCTGTTTATATCGGTCTGGGTCACCACCGCGGTACTGATCCATGCCAATCACCCTGCCGGTTCCTTTGGGCCGCAGCTGAAACTCTCGGCCCGGTTGGTGCTTTGGGCGGTTCCGCTGATGATGGTTTTTTTTCTCGCTTTTCCCAGGCTTTCCGGCAGTTTGATGAATGCGCCATGGTCCCGCCAGAATCGTTCCGGATTTTCAACCCTAATGCGCATGGGCGATGTATCCCAACTGGTGACCATGGATACACCCGCGTTTTCCGTTTTTTTTGACTCCCCCTTGCCCGAAGCCGACCAGCGCTATTGGCGGGGTATTGTTTTTCAATCCTTTGACGGCGATACCTGGACGCCCATCCACCGTCAACGTGTCCGGCGAAGCAGCATTCAGGGTAAAGTCCTGACCCGCTACCGAGTCGTTCTGGAGCCCCACGGCCACCGCAACCTGTTTGCTTTGGACCTGCCCGTTACGGCCACGCCGGTGGCCACGATCATGGCGGATCATACCCTGCAAACCCGGAGGCCCGTTAGGCAACGATTGACCTATGCAGTCACCACGGCCTTGGACCATCGTCAGGACCGGATCGACCATCCAGGTGATCGATACCTGCAACTGCCGGCAAACAGGAATCCGCAAACCCTGGCATTGGGCCGGCAATTGGCCCTTGCCCATACTGACCCCACAGCCCGGGTCAGAGCCGGGCTTGATCTATTCCGCAGCGAGGGATTCACCTATACCCTGAAGCCGGATCGCCTGGGCCGGGATGCGGTGGATGACTTCCTTTTTGTCAGCCGCAATGGTTTTTGTGAACATTTTGCCAGCGCCTTTACCGTGCTGATGCGCTCGGCCGGTGTACCCGTGCGAATGGTCGGGGGGTACCTGGGCGGGCGATGGAATGCCGTGGGTAATTTTCTGACGGTGCGTCAGGCCGATGCCCATGTTTGGTGCGAAGTGTGGAAAAAAGGGGCCGGTTGGGTTCGGGTAGATCCGACCCTCGCCGTGGCCCCTGATCGTGTCGATGATGGTATTGATGGATTATTGAATACCGGGTCTTGGTTGTCGGTCATTTCCCAGGATCATTGGCTGAGGCGCTGGATCGAAACCATCCGGCTGGGGTGGCAGACCGTTAATTTCCGCTGGGACATCTGGTTCATGGGCTTTTCCGCAACGGATCAGGCCGCGCTTGTGAAAAAGGTATGGCATTGGCGGTACGGGGTGTTGTTGGTCGGTGCACTGCTTGGACTGACGATTGCCGCTTTTTTTGTGTATCGGCGGCAACGCCAGCGGCAACCGGCAGCCATTGAGGATCAAGCCCTTATTCTTTACAATCGCTTTTTAAATAAAATGTCCCGGATTGGCTTGGCCAAACCGCCATATCAGGGGGCATATGATTATTCCCGGCGAGTGGCCGGCGATCATCCGGCATTCGAAAAAGCGGTCGCTGAAATTGTGGATTGTTACCTGTCACTGCGATACGGTCGTCAGCCTGGTGATGATGACTTGAAGCGGTTGCATCGGCTGGTACGACGGTTTCATCCGAGAAAAATAAGAATGGATAATGGAAAATTGAGAATGGATAATGGCGGATAACTTCGTTTTAGCCCCCTGAACCCACCAACTAACTAACTAACCAACCAACCAACCAACTAACTAACTAACTAACTAACTAACCAACCAACTAACTCATTTATCTGTTGGCGTCAGTGATCCCCGATGAACAGCCGTCCGGCCAAACCGCTCGGCAATGCGGTCAATCGCATGATCCACTTTTTCCCAGCCGTCTGCCTTGCGATCAGGACTTGTAAACAAACAGCCCTGCTGGGGGGTGGTGTCGGCGATCAGGGACGAGGCACCCACGCCGATCAGCCTTAGGGCCTTGTCCAAGCGGTGATGGCCCAGCAGCGCAGTTGCCGTCTGGTAAATCATTTCCGATGATTGAGTGGGGCGGGCAAGGGTAATGCTGCGGGTCATCAGTTTGAAATCGTGGTCCTTCATTTTTAAGGTAATGGTGCGGGCCAGGAAACCGTCGCGGCGTAACTGACTCCCGACCTCCTGGCTTTGCGCCAACAGGTGTTTTTGAAGGTCTTCCCGATTGAGCGTATCGGCGGGCAGTGTTCGTTCCGTGGAAATGGATTTGGTGGGCGTATGGGGGGAGACCCGGGTGTCGTCTTTGCCACGCGCCAAGTCCACGAGGCGTCCGCCGAACTTTCCCAAGCGCGCCTTGAGCAATTCTGGATTGATGGGTTGAATATCTCCCAGGGTGCGAAGCCCCATTGCTTTCAACTGACCATAAGCGGTTTTACCCACGCCGGGAACTTTTTCCAACGGCAGTGTTTTGATCGTATCGGCAACTTCTGCAGGATGGATGATGGTCAGGCCATCGGGCTTTTGCATATCCGAGGCGATTTTGGCTAAAAATTTTAAGGGGGCCACACCAATGGAGCAGGTTAGTCTGGTCTGCCGAGTGATTTCAGACTTGATGGTGCTGGCCATGGTCTGTGCCGGGCCAAACAGCCGTTCGCACCCGGCGGCATCCAAATAGGCCTCGTCAATGGAAACTTGTTCCACGACTGGTGAATAGTTTCTCAAAATTGCCATGATCGACCGGGATACCGCTGCATAATGGTCTTTTCGGGCCGGGACGATTGTCAGATGACTGCAGCGCTGTTTGGCCATGAACATGGGCATGGCACTGTGGATTCCATACCGGCGGGCTTCGTAGCTGGCCGCTGCCACGACACCGCGTCCGGAAGCACCGCCCACGACCAGGGGGATGCCCTTAAGGTCCGGGGTATCCCGCTGTTCAACAGAGGCAAAAAAAGCATCCATGTCAATATGCAAAATCATGAATGTATTTTAGCCTGCCAGACCGTTCGTTTCAAGATAAAGGCCTTGTCAAACTCGACTGAATCCACCGTTGGGGCAAAAAATAAATCCATAGAATAGGCTTCTTGGGTTGCAAAAGATTACAAAAATGTTGTAAGCAGCACCCAATTAACTATTTTGTGACCTCAAAAGTGTCATGTCGATAAAGGAAAGTTCATGAAAGCGATCGAACAAGTCACCTTGCTTTACGAAATATCCAATGCCCTCAACGAGCATTTGGATTTGAAAAAATCCATGTTCAAAGCGTTGGATATTTTATCAAATACGCTGCAAATGGAGCGCGGCACAATATCTATTCTGAACCCCCTTAGAAATGAAATCAGTATCGAGGTGGCCCACAGTTTATCAAAAAGCGCCATGGATCGAGTCAAATACAAATTGGGAGAGGGTATCATCGGGCGGGTGATTCAGACCGGTGAAGCCGTGGCGATCCCCAAGATCAGTGAAGAACCCTTGTTCCTCAATCGGACGGCATCTCGCAAGATGAAAGACATGGGAGAGATTTCGTTCATGTGCGTGCCGGTGCAAAAAGGGACGCAGGTGGTGGGGGCCTTGAGCGTGGATCGCGCGTATGATCCTGAATATTCACTTGAAGATGGTACGAAACTGCTTTCCGTTGTGGCAACCATGCTGGCCCGCCATGCCATCAATCTGGAAACCATCCAGCTGGAAAAGGAAGCCTTGCGGGATGAAAACAAACGCCTGAAAGACGAACTGGAAAATAAGTACCGCATCAACAACATCATCGGCAACAGCAACAAAATGCGCGAAGTGTTTCAGATGATCAGCCAGGTGTCGCGCAGCAACGCCACCGTGCTGATTCGCGGGGAAAGTGGGACCGGCAAGGAATTGGTGGCCAATTCCATTCACTACAATTCCAAACGGGCAAAAATGCCGTTCGTCAAGGTGAACTGTGCGGCGATTCCCAATAATTTGATCGAAAGTGAATTGTTTGGCCACGAAAAAGGGGCGTTTACCGGTGCCATCAAACAGAAAGCCGGGCGCTTTGAGTTGGCCCACAAAGGCACCATTTTCCTGGATGAAATTGGAAGCATCGAGCCCGATGTCCAGGTGCGCCTGTTGCGCGTGTTGCAGGAACGGGAGTTCGAACGGGTGGGGGGGCATAAAACCCTCAAGGTGGATGTGCGCATCATTGCCGCCACCAATAAAAATTTGGAGCAGGCTGTCGAAGAGGACACCTTCCGCGGGGACTTGTATTACCGTCTGAATGTGTTTCCCATCTATATGCCACCGTTAAGGGAACGCAAGACCGACATTTTGCTCTTGGCCGATTTCTTTCTGGAACGTTACGCTGAGGAAAATGCTCGAGAGGTCAAGCGGCTTTCCACGCCGGCCATTGATATGCTTATGGCCTACCATTGGCCGGGGAATGTGCGCGAACTGGAAAACTGTGTTGAACGCGCCGTTTTGCTCTGTGAGGAGGGGGCTATCCACAGCTATCATCTGCCGCCTACCCTGCAGACCGGCAGGGAGAGCGGTACACTGCCCGATCTTAGTCTGGAAGATGCCGTGGCCGCCCTGGAGAAAGAGATGATCATCGACGCGCTGAAAAATACGCGTGGCAATATTACCACGGCAGCGGAAGTCCTGAAAACCACAGTGCGCAAATTCGCCTACAAGGCCAAGAAGTTTGGGGTGGACTACCGCACCTATCGGTAATGACTTCTAAAACAGGCTTTATGAGGCGGCTTCCGGATTACTGCGGATGCGTCCGATCAATACCGATTCATTGCGAATGGCGTCGGCCAGCTGTTGGGTGAGCGTGCCTTTCTGAGCGTTGATTTCGCTGATTCCCCTGGCGCGGTCCACCATCCAGATAACGTACATTTTCTCGAGCGCGGCGGTTACTTCAGACATTGCCTTGGACAGCTTGTCCCGAGCCGTGTTGAGTTCTTTGGTTTGGGTGGTGATAATGCTGCTCTGGTTGGGAAATTTAGAACCAAGGCGTTTCAACCGCTTTAATTCCTTGTTCATCATGCTCACGATATCGTCTATGGTGATCAGGTTGTGGTAAAGCGCTCGAGACACATAATCATTGGTAAACCGGACGACTTCCTCTTTGACTTTGTGGGACGAAAGTTTGGTTTGCAGGGGCTTTTTTTTAAAATAGTTGGTGTAGGCCCAAAAGCCTCCTCCCCCGGCCAAGGCCAGCACCAAAACGAGTGCGATGAGAATGCCGGCAGCACTGCCGCTGCTATTGTTCACCTGATGGCAAGGGGGATGGGATGCATGGTGTGTCATGGGATTTTTGTCATTTTGCTATGCGCCGATTCGGTGACGTTTCAATTGGTCGACGGCACAGTTGTTTCAGTCGATGTTTGTGATATTTACCCTCATTATCGGCAGCCATCTTAAAACCTGTATTTTTTTACAACCGTTTCCTAATGGCTTGCATAGGAAGGAACGCGAACAAAGGGAGGCCAGCATGCATACGGCACTGACCATTGCCGGTTCCGATTCATCGGGCGGGGCCGGTATTCAGGCGGATCTGAAAACTTTTCAGGCATTGGGCGTATTTGGTATGAGCGCCGTGACGGCGGTAACCGTGCAAAACACGCAGAAGGTGTATGATATTCAGGAAATGCGCCCCCAGATTGTGCACGACCAGATCGCCTGCCTGTTTGACGATATTTCCATTGAGGCCGTTAAAATCGGCATGGTGGCCAGCATTCCGTTGATTGAATCCATCGCCAGTGCACTCGGTTCGATTGCCAGCCTTCCACCGGTAATCCTGGACCCGGTAATGATATCCAAAAGCGGGTACGCACTGCTCAAGCCTAACGCCCAGGCCGCCCTGGTCCAACACCTTTTTCCCCTGGCGCGTGTGGTGACGCCCAATCTACCCGAAGCCGAAGCCTTGCTGGGAAAGGAAATCACAGACATAGAGGGGATGAAGCAAGCCGCCAGGGAGATTGCCGATTTAGGTGCTCGCATGGTGGTGGTGAAAGGTGGACATTTGGGGCAGGACAATGCCACGGATGTCCTTTTTGACGGGAATAAATGTCGGCTGCTGGAGCACCGACGCATTCAAACGGCCAATACCCATGGTACCGGATGCACTTTCTCCGCAGCCATCGCGGCATATATGGCCAAGGGCCAGACCTTTTTTGATGCCGTATCCCAGGCCAAGATCTACATTACGGGGGCCATTGAAAATGCCTTTGATCTTGGCAAAGGGTGCGGCCCGACGCACCATTTTTTTGATTTATACCAAAAGGCGGGGATGGTCATTGGCTGAAGGGGAGGGCTTGTCGCCCCCGCCCTTCAGCACTACGCTCATAGCGCACCCATTGTTTAGAGCCTGATTCAGACTTCTCAAACAGGCTCTTAGATATCTCGAAGATCGATTCTGCTTCCTGGTACAGGTAACTCGGTAATCGAAAGCAGAACAAACTCTAAGCAAACCATATACCAGGTTCTGTTTGGAGTGGATGGGTGTGAAATTGTCTGATTTTGTTTGGAAAAAGAAGAGGTGAGAAGTTTGATGCCGGGAATTTGGCCGTTTAATAAAAACGGGTGGGAAAAAATGGTATTTGGGACGCACTGAAATTGTATTTGATCGGTTGATCACCGCCGGTTAGCGGATGGTACATCGTAAAACAAAAGGCTCGGCGAATTCTTTCAGCTGCTGCATGGTTTCCGGGAGGATGGTCGGATCCTGATCTTGGCCAAATTCAGGGTCCAAACACGTGGCCCGGGGGTTGAATGGCTGGAGTACATAATGGGTGGCGCCTTCGATGGTTCTGGCAATGGATTTGATCGCCTCGGCACTGATAAAAGGGCGTACACAGGTAGTCCGAAATTCATAGGCCGGCGCATGATCCATGATCCACCGAATACTCTCAGTCAGTCGCGCCTTTGTGTGTGGATGACGGCTAAAGGGCTGGTAGGCGTCTAAGGGCGCCTTGATATCCATGGCCACAAAATCCAACAAATTCTGATCAAGAAGCCGGCCCAACGTGTCGGGGCGGCTCCCATTGGTGTCCAGTTTGACCGGATAGCCCAACGCTTTGATGGATTGGCAAAGCTCAGCCAGCCCCCTTTCCAAGGTGGGTTCGCCACCCGTGATGGTAACCCCCTCCAGCAGGCCCTGTCTTTTGGATAAAAAATCAATCACCTCACTGAAAGGGATCTGCTGCGGATACTCGCCCCGGGCCAGTTCAGGATTGTGGCAGTACGGACAGATGAAATTACAACCGGTGAGAAAAAGCACACAACTGATCTTGCCCGGGAAATCGATAAACGAGTTTTTTTGCAGCCCTGCGATGAACAATGGCTATACACTCCCCAGCTGTTTCAGCGAATCCTCGACCAATACCGTATCCCCTGATTTCAGCGGTTTATCCTGGAGCGGTTGGCTGGAACGGTTTTCTTCCATGACCACCGCTGCGGTAACCCCATCCGCCTCATGGGGAACTTTAAATGTCCGCCGTCTGCAGTATTCAGCCTGTTTGCCGTCGTTCCACTGTTTTATCGGTCTCAGGTAGCCAACCACGCGGGAATAGACTTCGGTCTCCTGATCGCAATACGAACAGCGGGGTTGCTCACCGGCAAGGTACCCGTGGGATGGGCAGACGGAGAATGTGGGGGTCAGGGTAAAATAGGGCAGACGGTAGTTGCCCGACACCTTGCGAATCAGGGACTTGACTGTTTCGATGTCACCGACCTGTTCTCCCAGGAACAGGTGCAGCACGGTGCCGCCGGTATACTTGGTCTGCAGGGTGTCCTGGAGCATCAAGGTCTCGAAGATATCATCGCTGTGGTTGACCGGCAGCTGGGTGGAGTTTGTGTAAAAGGGCGCTGCACCGTGTTGAATATCTTCCTCGTTGGCACAGACAATGTCCGGGAAGCGCCGTCTGTCGATCATGGCCAGGCGATAGGAGGTGCCTTCGGCCGGTGTGGCTTCCAGGTTGAAGATGTCTCCGGTGTGGTCTTGGATTTCGGCGATCATGGATCTCAACGCATCCATGACCCTGACGGCAAATGTCTGGCCATCGGCAGTGGTGATGTCCGTTCCCAGAAAATTCAGGCAGGCTTCGTTCATGCCTATAATGCCGATGGTTGAAAAGTGATTTTTCCAGTACACACCGGAACGATTCTTGATATCGCGCAAGTAGAATTTGGAATAGGGATAGAGATTTTTGTCGGTAAACTGCTCCAGCACCTTACGCTTGATAGCCAGGCTCTCGATGGCCAGATTCACTTTGGCCCGTAAGCTGGCGAAAAACTCATCCTCACTCATGGCTACATAGCCGATGCGCGGTAGGTTGATGGTTACCACCCCGATGGAACCGGTCAGCGGATTGGCACCGAACAGGCCGCCGCCGCGCTTGAGCAGTTCGCGATTGTCCAGCCGCAGGCGGCAACACATGCTGCGGGCGTCCTCCGGCGACATATCCGAATTGACGAAGTTGGAGAAATAGGGAATGCCATATTTGCCGGTCATTTGCCAGACCGGTTCCAGATTGGGATTATCCCAATCAAAATCCGCAGTGATGTTGTAGGTGGGAATGGGAAAGGTAAACACCCGGCCCTTGGCATCGCCTTCGATCATGACTTCGGCAAAGGCCCGGTTGAAAATATCCATTTCCGCCTGGAACTCACCGTAGGTGGTGGTTTGGGTTTCGCCGCCGATGATTACCGGATGGTCTTTCAGGGTGCCCGGCACGTAAAGATCCATGGTGATGTTGGTAAACGGCGTCTGGAAACCGACCCGTGTGGGAATGTTGATGTTGAAGACAAATTCCTGCAGGGCCTGTTTGACCTTGTCGTAGCTTAGCTGGTCATGGCGGATAAAGGGCGCCAGCAGGGTGTCGAAATTGGACAGGGCCTGGGCGCCGGCCGCCTCTCCCTGAAGGGTATAGAAGAAATTGACAATCTGTCCCAGGGCTGAACGCAGATGTTTGGGGGGCGCGCTTTCCACTTTGCCTTCAACGCCTTTGAAACCATTACGCAACAAATCGGTGAGATCCCATCCCACGCAGTACACCGACAACAGGCTGAGGTCGTGGATGTGCAGGTCCCCGTCGGCATGGGCACGTCTGATTTCCGGTGGATAAATTTTATTCAGCCAGTATTCAGAGGTGACGTCCGAAGAAATATAGTTGTTTAGGCCCTGCAGGGAGTAACACATATTGCTGTTTTCTTTGATTTTCCAATCCAGCTTGCGGATATAGTGCTCGACCAGATCCACATGGGCCTTGGTGGCGATGCGGCGGATCTGGGCGTGCTGCTCCCGATAGATGATATACGCTTTGGCCGTCTTGTAATACGGAGAATCGAGCAACACCCGCTCGACGATGTCCTGAATCTCCTCCACTTCAGGTGTCGGCCCCAGGCGAAGCTCATGGACCAGGGTCAATACCCGCAGGGTCATCTTCTTGGCTTCCCGCTGGCTGAATTCCCCGGTTGCCTTTCCGGCTTTGGCGATGGCTGCGGTAATCTTGGATGAATCAAATTCGACAACTCGACCATTACGCTTCTTGATTTCTTCAATCACGGGTATCTCCTCGGACCTTAAGTTTAATTTTGATGATTTGAAACGACGAAAAAACACCGCAGCCGGTATTTTTTCAGGGTGTGCATGAATTCGAGTAAGTTCTGGTAGAAGGTCTTTCCGTCACTGCTTACATGAGGCACAGTGATTTTCTTTTACAACAACATATTGTTGTGTGTCAAGGCGATTTTCCCATATATAGTGGATTTCTGGTGCCCGCTGACCTGCCTCCAACTGCTTGTGTTTGCAAAGGATATGATGAAATCGGAAAAAGTCTTTGTTCGGACGGATTCCTAAAAATCGTCTTATCCCGGTTTCCGAGGAAATATTCAAGTCCAGGAAATCACCCTATTTTGGGGGTGACTTTTTTAGAAGATATGGACAATCGCCAGGGGCGCTTTATTATTCTGTAAAAATTGATGCTGAGGCTGGGTCAGGAATAATATGGAAGATATTGTGCGGAAAGTTGCTTGACACACAATATATTGTGTGAGACATTGGATCTACACGCTGGCGGGCAGGGTTGCGGCATTGACGGTTTCCATAGTGTGTGGCCCGTAATCGCAAGTTCTCCCTCTCTCCCGGTGCCATGCCAGCAGCGCCCAAGCCGGGCCGATCATCCCAAGCGTCCTGACATTGCTGAATCGAGCGTCAAACCTGAAGCGGGGCCGTTTACCATAAGGTGATGTCAGGGTGTTGCCTGGTGCATCAAGCAATTCAGACCAGCGAAAAAACGATCCAAATAACGCGTATCGGAAAATGGAGAGTTAAATGCTTATGGCACAAAAAGAGAAAATTCTCATCGTGGAAGATGGAAATGTGGACCTGACCACCCATGTCTGGGATGATCAGGCCTTTTGTAAGACCCTTGTTGGTGCCAATGCGGTCAACAAAGCGCAAGCCAAGGACATTGCCCGCTTTATCCGTTCCACGATTGACCGTATGGACCTTCGTCACATCACCTCTCCCATGGTGGATGAAATGGTCAAGGCCAAAATGGCCGAATATGGACTGGACAACCACCAGCCGCTACGCCTGACCTGCAACATGTTTGTCAGAAATGGCATTGATCTTTCCCCCAACGCCAAAACGGTCCTGGAGCGGCGCTATCTGAAAAAGGCCATGGATGGTACGCTGCAGGAGACACCGGCCCAGATGTTCCACCGCGTGGCGCGCCACATTGCCCAGGCGGAGAAAAATTATGACGCCCAGGCCGATGTGAAAAAACTCGCTGAGAAATTTTACGCACTGATGACGCGCTTTCGGTTTTTGCCCAATTCACCGACACTGATGAATGCCGGCAGAAGCCTTGGGCAACTGGCGGCCTGTTTTGTGCTGCCCATCGAAGATACCATGGAGGGAATTTTCGATGCACTGAAAAACGCGGCCATCATTCATAAATCCGGTGGTGGCACGGGATTTTCCTTTTCCCGCCTGCGTCCCAAAAGCTCGACGGTGGGCACGACCGGCGGGATTGCCTCCGGTCCGATTTCCTTTATGAAAATTTTCAACACGGCCACCGAACAGGTCAAGCAGGGGGGCACCCGCAGAGGGGCCAATATGGCCATTTTGCGTGTGGATCATCCGGATATCATCGAGTTTATCCACTGCAAGGCCACCAACACCGAGCTCAACAACTTCAACATTTCCGTAGGTATCACCGAGGCTTTCATGGAGGCCGTCAAAAACGATGGCGACTATGTGCTTTTGGATCCGCGGGACGGGAAACCCGTTCAAGACCTAAACGCCCGTGATGTATACGACCAACTGGTAAAGCAAGCCTGGAAAAACGGTGACCCGGGAATCGTTTTTCTTGATCGGATGAACCGTGACAATCCAACGCCTGCGTTGGGTGAGATTGAAAGCACCAACCCTTGTGGCGAGCAGCCACTGCTTCCCATGGAAGCGTGCAACCTGGGCTCCATCAATCTGGGGAAGTTCGTTGCCTCCAAAAACAATACACCGCAAATCGATTACGCGGCCCTGAAAGAAACCGTCTGGACCGCCGTCCACTTTCTGGACAATACCATTGATATGTCCCGCTATCCCCTGGCGGCCATCGATCAAATGGTCAAGGCCAACCGCAAGATCGGACTGGGGATTATGGGGTTTGCCGATCTGCTGTTTCAGTTGGGCACGCCTTACAACAGTGAAGACGCATTGGCCGTCGCCGAGGAGGTCATGGGATTCGTGCAGACTGAATCCCACCAGGCCTCCCTGGCCCTGGCCGAAAAGCGCGGGGTGTTTCCCAACTACGAAAAAAGTCGCTTTGGCGGTGACGCCGCCAAGGCCTATCGCAATGCCACCACCACTACCATCGCCCCCACGGGAACGCTGAGTATTATTTGCAACTGCTCATCGGGTATTGAACCTCTGTTTGCGCTCAGTTTTGTACGGACGGTCATGGACAACGACAAGCTGGTGGAGGTCAATCCCCATTTCGAAAACGTCGCTAGAAAGCAGGGGTTTTACTCCCCATCACTGATGGAGGCGATTGCTCGATCCGGATCCGTGGCCCATCTGAAGGACATCCCCGATGATGTTAAACGGGTGTTCGTCACTGCTCACGATATTTCCCCGGAATGGCATTTGCGCATGCAGGCGGCTTTCCAGAAATACACCGACAATGCCGTATCCAAGACGGTGAACCTGGCCCATGACGCCACGGTGGCCGATGTGCGCAGGATTTATGATTTGGCCTGGAAGCTTGGCTGCAAAGGCGTCACCATTTATCGTGACGGCAGTAAAGAGAATCAGGTGCTCTCTTTTTCCTCCAATAAAAAGAAAGAGGATGCCTTCATGACCGCCGTGCGCAAACGGCCCGACACCCTGGAAGGGTTTACCACCCGTGTCAAAACCGGATTGGGCCAGCTTTACGTGACGGTGACCGAATACGATGGCAAACCATTCGAGGTTTTTGCCACAATTGGCAAATCCGGCCGCTCCACAACTGCTAAAACAGAGGCCATCGGCCGTTTGGTATCCCTGGCCTTCCGATCAGGGGTGACCGTCGATAAAGTGGTGGAACAGCTAAAAGGCATTGGCGGTGAACATCCGGTTTTTCAAAACGGTGGGTTGGTCCTGTCCATTCCCGATGCCATTGCGCGGGTGCTTGAAAAACGGTATCTCAAGGATCGTCAAAAAACCAAGTCGGTCGGCAGTCTGAGAGGGGAGGTGTGCCCTGAATGCAATCAGACGGTGAGCTTTGAAGAGGGGTGTATGACGTGTCACTTCTGCGGGTTCACCAAATGCGGATAGTCATCACCGCATGCGCATCATCCGGCGCATGGGCGACTGTGGGGTGACCCACAGGTAGTCGGCCCAGGACAGCTCGGCTTCACCGTCCACGGGTGTCAGGTAAATGGTTTTAAAGGGCGCCGGGTTGCGCGCATAAGCCCGGTTGGGGATACCGAATTTTTTTATGATATGACCGTTGCCAACCAGCACCACCATTTTCCCTGACCCCAGATGGGTGGCCACTTTATCGGCCATGGCATCTTCCCAGGTGCATTGCGCCTCATAGAAATAGGCGAATGTATCCCGCCCTTTGATGGTGTGCATTTTAAAAATATCTTCAATATAGGCCCGGTGATCGGTATTGCTGGTGTCGATTGTCTCCGGCAGATGTCGGCGGTCATCGGCAGACAGGCTGGCGATGCCTCCCACCCCGATTCGTGCGGGGATATAGGAGGGAACGTTCAGGGCGATCAGCCGAATTCCTTTTTCTTTTGCATAATCCAGGATACCGCGATACAAGCCATAGTCAAAGCGCCAGTTGGCGTACCAATGGGTTCGCTGTAAAAATTGGGTTTCGTCGAGTTTTCCGGCAACCCAATCATCAAGCACCGGTTGGTAGGTGTAATCGAACATTTCCATGCCGATGGTCAGATCCGGTGTGATCCGGGCAAGGGCCTGGATGACTTCCAGTTGAATGGTATGGTGGGACGGGTTGGTATGCTGCTCTCCCACATAGACCACACGAACCTTGGCCAAATCTGAATAGAGCGTTTCACGCGAGACAGTTGACGCGGTATCGGTTTCTAATATCGCGTGTTCCACCAATCGGGCCTCGCTGTCCTTGATGATCAGCGTTTTTGGCTGCACTGCACATCCTCCTGCGGTTAGCATCAGCATCACGGCCATGATCCACAGCAGTGGGAAACGCCCACCGGTAAAACATAAACCGCTGCGATGCGCGTGGCGAGGCGTAAAATACGATGGAATCGAGCTCCAGCTATGGTAAAGGGTCATATCAGTCCTTGAATATCGGAGATTGATTTGAAGATAAAATTCAAAAGTGATCTGCTTTTCCGCAAAGCTTTCATCCCTTGGTATGACACGGAACTTTCCTTGATCCTGACCTTGATTTTTGCCGTGGTGGTATTGCTGTTCAGTATGGTGGGGATTGCTGCAGCCTTGGATACACTGCGCTTTACCGGCTATATCTGGCTCCCCTGCCTATTGATGGTGCTTTCACTGACACTTACCATTTCAAGCCTGATCCGCCTGATCAGAAGATGGAATATTTAAGGATCGGAAATATTGTTAATTGATCAAAATTGCTTGTTCTTGCGCGCTTGACCAGCTTGGATGATCGGTGGGGCGCTTACGCCTTGTGTTTCTAATTGTTTTTTTCCACAAAGGTTTTAAAACTCATCGTCTGGTAGCTGTCCGAGTTAATATATTTTAAAATGGAAAGCATCTCTTTGGGGGGGATATACCCAGGTCGATTGCCGATCATGGCCCCGTTTTCCGCGATAAACCAAGTGCTGGGCAGGCCGGTGACCTTGTATTTGGTGGCGATGGCCTGCTGCCTGTCAGAGTTGACGCTGATGGGCACGAAATTGCGATTGACGTAAGCGATCACGCTGGGGTTTTGGAACGTTTCCTTTTCCATTTTAAGACAGTATCGACACCAGTCGGCATTGAAAACCAGGAACACCTTCTTTTTTTCGGTCTCGCCCCGTTTACGGCCTTCTTCATATGCCATCCATTGAATCCCATCACCGTTTTGAGCGGCTTGCGGTGCGGGATTGTAAAGAAACGGAATAACCATCAAGACCAAAACCACAATTGTCAGGTACCATTTTTTTTGCATCACGTAATGTTATCCTATGCGCTGATCAGATTCAATTGGTTGGTAACCAGGAGCAGGCCGAGGATCAGCAGCAGCACGCCTGCGGTCACATTAATATACTTTATCGACCATGAGACCTTTTTTATTAAGATAATCAGCGAATCGATGAAAATGGAAAGCACCAGAAACGGAATTGCCAGTCCGGCGGCATAAACCGATAGCAACCCAATTCCTTGACCCACCGTATCCTGGTTACTGGCCACGATCAAAATCGAGCCCAACAGCGGACCGATGCACGGACTCCACCCCGCGCCAAAGGCCATGCCCACGATAAATGTGCCGATAAAAGGGAGAGGCTTTTTTTGAAGGTGCAGACGCCGTTCGAATTCCAGGGCCCTGAACCGAAAAAGGCCGGTCATATGAATACCGAACAAAATAATGGCCACCCCGCCAATGATCCGTATCCAGTCGCGATACTGGAAAATGGCGCCGCCGACAAAAGAGGCCGATGCGCCCATGAGGATGAAAATAGTTGAAAAACCAAGAATATAACTCAAGGTCGACAGGATGATCCGTATCCGTACCCCGGTGCGTTGAACGCCTGTCAATTCATCCAGGGAAAAGCCGGTAATAAACGTAAAATACGCTGGGATCAGCGGAAGGATGCAGGGTGAAAAAAAAGAAAGCAGCCCTGCAACCAGAGCGGCGGAATACGAGATTGATTCAGTGAACATAGGCTGGCAATCACTTTCTTGGACAATCTTAATAGTTGCTGGTCTTAGCTATTGAGACCCTAATGTAAAGAGGGTTACAAAAAACGGGCTCGCTGTTACAGCCTGCTTGCCCATCGTTTGACAAATTCACCAAGATCAAGGCGCCTGCCAGATGATGATCAGAACTTTTTTTGAATGTTGATCCAATCTGTAACGATCGACGGCTGTTGGGTCAAGCGGTGTGGGAAAGATTGTTTGGTTTTGTCAATACCCAGATACCGGCCGCCAGAATTGCCAGGTCGCGCAAGGTGTTCATGGCAATATTGGAAGGCTCTCGGGCAGACAGCGAAAAACAGCCGCACGCGATGTCCAGTCCCCGGTATACGTTAAAAAAACCGATCCCGATAAAAGCGACCATCATCAAACTGACCAATAGTGCCGCCCCTTTTTCGTAACGGCCGAAAACCAGCGCAACACCGCATAGCGCTTCGATCCAGGGAAGGATGATGGCCGTCAATGTGGCCAGGGGTGGATTGACCAGCTGGTAGTTGGCCACAATGGCGGCAAAGGCGGACGGATCGGTGATTTTTGCAATACTGGAAACCAAGAACACGGCACCCAGCCCAATCCTGACGCAAACCGTTAGTTTTTTGCCGAAAAGAGGGGACACTGCTTTACGATTCCTTTCGGACCCATTTTTGTTGGATTTGATCAGTCCTATTATATTGCCAACGTAATATTACCACGCGAGCCAGACTTTTCAAATAGGCTCTTAG
>Ga0272444_10002190_pt1 | contig 18204 bp, 14 predicted proteins | sample SSMForm13_FD_201033 | JGI IMG/M metagenome (GOLD analysis project Ga0272444, IMG submission 201033) | Marine sediment archaeal communities from Little Sippewissett salt marsh, Falmouth, MA, United States - SSM-Form-13 | ecosystem: Environmental > Aquatic > Marine > Wetlands > Sediment ... | reverse complement strand
AGGAAGACTAAGCCGAACAGGGCGTCAAGGCTGTCTGGGTCCAACTGGCGTACCTTGTTGAAATGATAGCGTGCGGCTGCGTAAACCTGTGCCGGGTCACCTGCTTTGCCGAGTTGGTCCATCAGCAACTGGGCTGTGCGGAAGTTCGCTCGAGGAGAATTTGGGTGATGCTCGACTTCGCTGAAAGCCCATCGGCTGTTATCGCTCCAATCCAGCACTCTGAGATGGGTGATAGCGGCGAGTCCAATCAAGATCAGAACTCCCGCTAGGCCCAGCCAGCGACGTATAGGTGGATGCACTTTTCCTGCTAGCAACCAGCCCACGGCGAACAGCGGGCCGAACACCGGCAGATAGTTTCGGTGCTCAAAGACCAGTTCCAGTGGAAAGATGGTCGACTCCATGGCGTGCCCTGCCACGAAGAACAATAGGCCAAAGCTGGCAACTGGCCAGCGTCTCGCACCGAGGATTGCCACCGGTATCAGCAGTGACCAGCCAACTACCGCAGGCAGAGTGGTCCAGGGGGTGGTGAGATTCAGGCTGGTCGTGACATCGTCGTGGTAGAGGCCAAGCACAGCGGGATCAGGCACTGCCAGCATTTGGAGGTAGAGCCACAATACCCTGGCCTCGGTTAGCAGACGTTGTTCCAGGGTAAAGTCGCGTCCCTGATAACCGGTCAGGCCGAGGTGCGTGAGCAGATAGGTCGTGCCCATGGCGATAGGCAGCAGGGCAACGAGGGTCACGAGCAGAGTGCGGCGCGGCGCCTGCAGGTTTCTCAGTAGCGTCCATTCCAGCACCAAGACCAGCAGGGGGTAGAGCGCTGCAGACTCCTTCGCCAAGCCGCCGATTACAGCCAACGGCAGTCCGGCCAGTGCCAGCCAGAAGCCACGTCCGTCGCCGTTTGCCATGCGCAGGCGTCCGCTCACGTGAGACCAGAGGCCGGCGACGACGAACAGCGTCGACAGGCCGGTCATGCGCTGTACCACGTAGAGCACCGGCGTCAAGTTAATGGGATGCAAAAGCCACAGGGCGGTAATCAGCAGCGCCGGCCAGGCGGTGTTGGCATCGTGGTCACTGTGGCGAGCTGCGCCGAGGATTGTCGTTAGCTGGCGGGCGAGGGCGAATATCAGCAGCCCTGTCAGCAGATGTACCGCCAGGTTGGTGGCCTTGAAGTACCAGGTGTCCAGCCCTGTCAGAGCATGGTTGATGCCAAAACTCAGTTGTGCCAGCGGGCGCTTGCCAATGCCTACTGCATAGGAAGAATCCCAGGCCTTGGCGAGCGATGTCGGACTCAGATCGGTGATGTGGACTTGAGTGTTCTTGGCGACGTGCGCAAAGTCATCAAACACGAATGGGCCGGGCAAGCCGGGTAGGTAGATCAGTGTGGTGACGACCAGGAGCAAGGGCAATAGCCAGAGATGGATGCGCAAGGGTGGGATATCCTGGACATGTAATTTAAGAGCGAACTATCACTGCAAGGGTATCACCGCCAGGGAGCAGCAGGCCTACTCCACTGTCCGCACAGTGCTGACGATGCAGACGAAACGTGACACTGTTCACAGCTATTACGTACTAATAAATAGAACATAATTGGCATGCTCGATAGCCTGATTACCTCAAAGATGCGGGTGCAGATCTTGATGCGGCTGTTTCTCAATCCGGACAGCCGGTCCTATCTGCGTGAACTGGCCGATGATTTCCATGCATCTCCGGGCCACGTGCGTTCTGAGTTACAACAACTACATGATGCGGGCTTGCTCACCAGCGAGAAGGACGGCCGCCAGATTCAGTACCAGGCTAATCGCAGCCACCCACTGTTTCCCGAACTGCACTCGATGGTGCGTAAGGCATTGGGGATGGACCGTATTCTGGACAGTGTCATCGAACGACTCGGCAGTCTGGAAGCGGCCTATCTGACTGGTGACTACGCCGCAGGTAAAGACACTGGAATCATTGACTTGGTGCTTGTCGGTGACATCGATCAGCACAACCTGGCCGACGTGACCGCTAAGACACAGCGACAGCTTGAGCGCCGTATCCGTTCGTTGGTCGTCGATGCCGGGGAGTTCGAAAAACTGCGGGACAATCTACAACGCCAAGGCCTTTTGCTGTTGTGGTGTCAGGCAAGCGTTGAACAAGGAACAACTGAATGAAGCAAGTCCTCATCAGGCAGGGGGAAGTAGTGGTCGAAGAGGTGCCGGCGCCACAAGTGGAAACGGGCTGCGTGCTGGTCGCGGTCAGTCATTCCTGTATTTCAGTGGGCACCGAGATGAGTGGTGTGACCAACAGTGGCACGCCGCTATGGAAGCGGGCGCTGAAAGATCCGTGGAAGGTGCGCAAGGCCATAGAAATGGCGGCTACTCGCGGCATTTCGCATACCGCCGGCGTGGTGAAAGGTGAGCTCAATGCAGGTGCTGCCACCGGCTACTCTGCGGCCGGTACAGTGATTGCAGTCGGGGAGGGTGTGGATGCCTTTGTGCTCGGTGATAGGGTGGCCTGCGCGGGCGCCCAATGTGCCCATCATGCCGAGTATATTTGTGTGCCAGAGAACCTGGCCGCGAAGGTGCCTGACAACTTGGCATTTGACTCGGCCAGTACCGTGACCTTGGGTGCTATCGCGATGCAGGGGGTGCGCCGTGCAGTACCGACTCTGGGCGAGACTTTCGTGGTTGTCGGGCTGGGGATATTGGGACAACTCACCGCACAATTGCTGAAGGCCAACGGTTGCCGGGTGATCGGCATGGACGTTCAGGCCAATCGTGTCGAACAGGCGGTCGTCATGGGGCTGGATGTCGGCCTGCTGACTGACGATGGCTCGACCGAACAGAAGGTATTGCAGTTGACCGATGGTGTCGGTGCCGACGGGGTCATCGTCACGGCAGCCTCTGCAAATGAAAAACTGCTTTCGGATGCTTTCCGGCTGACCCGACGTAAAGGACGAGTGGTGCTGGTCGGTGACGTGCCGATCAACATCAACCGCGGCGATATCTATCGCAAGGAGATCGATTTTTTCATCTCCACATCCTACGGCCCGGGGCGTTATGACCAGCGTTACGAGGAACAGGGACTGGATTATCCGGTTGCCTATGTGCGCTGGACCGAGAATCGCAACATGGCCGAGTACCTTCGTCTGCTTGCCGAGGGAAGGATTCGGGTCGAACCGCTGGTGGAGGCGGTTTATTCACTGGATACGGCCGGTGAAGCTTATAGCGCCCTGAAGCACGCCGAACACAAGCCGCTGATGATCTTGTTGGAGTATCCGGCAGTGAATGCTGCGACTGTGCCTGTCACCCGGGTCAGTAACCCGCATGTTGCCGCCTCCAGAGGAGGTGACAAGGGTATCCGCATCGCCCTGATCGGCGCCGGCGGTTTTGCCAAGGGCATGCACCTGCCGAATCTTCAGAGCCTTTCTGGAGACTTCCAGTTGCAGGCCGTGGTCAGCCGCAGCGGGCATAACGCACAAGCGGTGGCACGACAGTACGAGGCCGCCTATGCCGCAACGGATGTCGAAGCCGTGTTGGCGGATGATGCGGTGGATGCGGTGCTCATCACCACTCGTCACCACCTGCACGCCGATCTCACCCTGAAGGCGCTGCAGGCAGGTAAGCACGTGCTGGTGGAAAAGCCACTGGCGATGAATGCAGAAGAACTCGGGCGCATCGAGGCCTTCTATGAAGGTAGGGATACCGCGCCGGTGCTGCTTACCGGATTCAACCGACGTTTTTCGCCGCATATGCAACGTATCCTCGATATAGTCGGCAGACGCAGCAATCCGTTCATTGCCAACTACCGCATGAATGCCGGCCACATCCCGTCGGACCACTGGGTACATGGCCCGGAAGGTGGTGGCCGGAACATCGGTGAGGCCTGCCACATCTACGATCTGTTTGCCGCCTTGGCCGGTTGCGCCGTTCGATCGGTGGATGCCCGCGCCATAGTCCCTGCTACGGCACATTTCCGTCGCGACGACAATTTTGTTGCCACCCTCGGCTTCGAAGATGGTTCTGCAGCGACGCTCAGCTATACGGCTCTTGGGCATAAGGATCATCCCAAGGAGCGCATGGAACTGTATGTTGATGGCACGGTGGCTGAGTTAGACGATTATCGCCAGACTCGCTTTGCCGGGCTGTCAGGTCGAGGTACCCAGAGCAGCACCCAGGACAAGGGCCAGAAAGAGGAACTGATGGCTTTCGCGGCGGCGATTCGCGGTGATAGCGACTGGCCGATTCCGTTGTGGCAGCAGTTGCAGGCCATGCGTGTGGCCTTTGATGTTCAGCGCATGATTGATGGACAATCGGTGGAAGGCTGATGGCCCAGTCGGTGGCTGAAAAAAAGCCAGCCATATCCTGCGCCGCAGCAGGGTGGCTGGCAGCGGCTGCCTTCCTGATAGTGCTTGCCTTGTTCATCGGCCATTGGCGACAACTACAAACCGAGGGTCTGTTAGCCCGTTTCGCGCTGGTTTCCGATTACGTTGTTACCGTGCCACAAGTCGTTCCAGGTACGGAAGATCTTTCGATGTTGCGTCGTGTTCTGGAAAATGCAGGCATTGGCATCACTACTGAAGAGTCCGAGATCTCATTGGCACTTCAGATTCAGCACTGGCTAGGCAATCAGGTCTCTCGAGTAGAAGTGCCGTCCCCGGGAAACACCACTGGCGAATTGTTGCCGCAGATTCAGGCGGGCAGCGGTTTGTCTTGCTGGGGTATGGCGACGGTATACCAGGACCTGATAACGGTGCTGGGACTGCCTGTCCGACGGGTGCAGTTGTACCGGTCAAATTTCGAGCCCATGGATTCACATGTACTCGTCGAGGTACAGATTGCTCAGGGCCGCTGGGCGGCGTTTGACCCAACCTTCAATCTAAGCTTTCAGGATCAACACGGCGCGCCTTTGGGGGTGGCAGCCATACGAGCCCGACTCGCCGGACGTGATAGTGGTCAGGTAATACCGGTCTATCACGGCGACAGACGGTATCCGGCGAGGATTGATGAGTATTACCTAGATTGGCGGGTTCTTTTTGCAAATGCCTATGTGGCCGACAAGTGCACAGATTGTTCGCTGTTGGAGAGGTTGCCTCCCTTCAGATACTGGTATGGACCCGTGCGATATGCCTTTGGTCAGGATCTTGGGTCATTGGCACGACAACACAATCGCTTTTATTTCACCGCGGTGGTGATCTATCCGCTGCTCCTTTGTGCGCTAATGCTGGTCTTTTTGTCGTTGGGCTACAGGTATTGTAGGAACTGAGATGTGCGGGATTGCGGGCATCTTGAACACTGGCGCACTGACTTCTCATGTGTGTGGTGAACTCCTGCAGCGTATGGGGTCCGTTATGGCGCACCGAGGGCCGGATGACGCCGGAATCTGGTTGTCCGACGATCAGCATGTCGGTCTTGCCCACCGACGGCTGGCCATCATCGATCTCAGTGACAGTGCTGCGCAGCCCATGCGCGATGGCGATCTGGTGCTGTCCTTCAACGGCGAGATCTACAACCATGCCGAATTACGTCGGGAGCTGAATAAACTCGCTGTGGGTGCCTGGCAGACCGATCACTCGGATACCGAGGTCATCCTGAAGGCCTATCGTGCCTGGGGCATCGATTGCGTACATCGTTTTCGTGGCATGTTTGCCTTTGCGCTATGGGACGGTGCACGCCGCGAGATGTGGCTGGTGCGCGACCGGGTTGGCATCAAGCCGTTGTATTTCACCGAGAATCAGGGACGCCTGCTGTTTGCCTCTGAGATCAAGGCGCTGCTGCAGGACGCCAGTCTGCCACGGGCGGTGGATGAAGAGGCCTTGTTTCATTACCTGTCCTTTCTCACCACGCCAGCCCCCAAGACCTTATTTGCCGGCATCCAGAAATTGCCGGCCGGGTGTCGCATGCATATCGGTGCGGACGGCAGGACGCGGATCGAACGATACTGGGATGCCCTGCAGTCACGCCGTGATCTGAGCAATGTGCCGGCCTCTCAGCGCCCCGGGCTGGTACTGGAGAAGCTGCGTGAGGCGGTACGCCTGCGTAAGGTCAGTGATGTAAATGTTGGTGTCTTTTTGTCCGGTGGTGTGGATTCAAGTACCAACGCAGCCTTGTTCTCAGAAGGTGAGCAGGGGCCGGTGCACAGTTTCAGCATCGGCTACGACGCGGACTATGACAGCTATCCCAGTGAACTACCCTTTGCTAGGCAGATGGCGGAGCAGGTTGGGGCACAGCATCATGAACGCATCCTCGGTCCGCAGGACCTGCTCGATTTCATGCCCCGGATGGTCGCGCTGCAGGATGAGCCCATCGCAGATCCAGTTTGCGTGCCCGTGTACTACGTTTCAGAACTGGCGCGTCAGCATGGGGTGACCGTATGCCAGGTCGGCGAGGGCGCAGATGAACTCTTCTTCGGTTATCCGCAGTGGCTGGAGCGTCTCCGGATGCAGAAACTACTGTTTTCTCCGCAAATGGCCAGTGCCGGCCGCTGGGCAATGGCGCGAATGGGACGTGACCGTGGCCGTCCCTACGAATGGCTGCGCCGCGCTGCCACAGGCCAGCCACTTTTCTGGGGGGGGGCGGAGGCCTTCATGGATACCGGCAAACGGGCAGTACTTTCTCCGCGTCTGCGTCGTAAGTTCGCCGATCTCACATCCTGGGATGCCCTGGCCCCGATACGCCAGCGTTTCCTTGAAAACGAGAGTCCATCAGCGCATCTCGACTGGATGACCTACCTGGACCTGAACCTGAGATTGCCTGAACTGCTATTGATGCGCGTCGACAAGATGTCCATGGCCGCCAGCCTGGAAGCGCGGGTGCCCTTTCTGGATCACGAGTTTGTCTCGCTGGCGATGAGTCTGCCGGCAGCTGACCGGATGCGTGGCGGTGTGCCAAAAGGTTTATTGAAGGAGGCGGTACGCGGTCTAGTGCCGGACGCGCTGATCGATCGGCGCAAACAGGGCTTCGGCGTGCCGGTTCACGAATGGTTCTTCGGTGCACTGGGTGAGCAGGTGATGCAGGAACTCGAAGGCTTCTGTAGCGCAACCGACTTGCTGGATATCCATGAAATCCGGCGGCTTCACGCCCAGGGCGCCGGTGTCAGCCTGTGGCCGCTGTACAACCTGGCGGTGTGGTGGCGGACGTACATTGCAGGGGAAGCAGTGTGAGCGACTTGGTCTGATGTTGCAGCGCCTGTTTGACCGTGATTCCAACGCTGGCGATCTTCTACGCCGCGTTGGACAAACCTTTGCTGCACGGTTGTTGTTACTTACGATGTCATTGGTCAGCGGCGTGATCATCGCACGTACGCTGGGCCCTTCCGGCCGTGGTGAATATGCGGTGGCCTCCGCAGTTGCTGCCATTGGTGCCCAGTTCGCCATGCTTGGGATGCACGCATCCAACACCTACTATCTGGCACGCGACAAGAGCAAGTTGTCCGCCTTGCTGGGTAACAGTCTGGCGGTCAGTTGGCTGGCTGGCGGAGCCATCGGTGGCGGGGTGATGCTGTTTTTCTCGTTGACCGAAGGACTGCTGCCGCTGCATGGTGGCCTGTTGCTGCTCGCTGCACTTGCAGTGCCGGTCTATGCCTCCTTCACGCTGTTACAGAATCTGTTGCTGGGACTTTACGAGACCGGGCGTTTCAACAGAGTGGAGATAACCATGAACGGCTTGAGCCTTACCGTGCTCGGGGCGCTGGTGCTGCTCGGGTGGCAGAGTCCTTTGACCGTTTACGGTTCATCTTTGCTGGTGGCGGCATTCGTGGTTGTCGGCATGTTTCACTGGCTGCTGAAGGCCGGGCGGGGTATCAGGCTGTCAGCATCGCTGTTGCGCGACAATTTTGGTTTTAGCTTGCGTGCTTACCTTTCCGCGCTGATCTTTCTGCTGGTGACGCGGATCGATTTGTTGTTGATCAGCCATCTTCAGGGAGCAGAAGCGACGGGGCATTACGCCATTGCGGCCAGTATTGCCGAGTTGCTTGGGATGCTCGCCGTTGTCACAGGAAACATCCTTTTTCCTCGTCTGTCAGGTGAGGAAGATCCCCGCAAGCGCTGGAAACTGGCAAGCCAAACCGCAATGGTGATCGGGACTGTTGTGGTTCTGGCAGGTGGTCTGTCCATCCCATTGGCCGAGCCTCTGCTGGATCTGATGTATGGCAAGCAGTATCTACCTGCTGCCGCAGCCTACAGTTGGCTGGTACCCGGTGTGATTTGTCTGGCTGTGAACACGATCTGGATGAACTACTTTGCAGCTGAGGGCATGCCGCCCATCGTGATCGTGGCGCCGGCCGTGGTACTCCTGCTAAAGCTGATGCTGGGGCTGTTGTTGATACCGATGCACGGTATCGAAGGTGCGGCGGTTGCAGCGAGCATCAGTTATGGACTGATGCTCGCGATGAGCGGCGTGTATCTTGTGTGGTTGCGTCGCCCTGTGGCTGCAGTGGCATCATGAAAAACAGGAGGAATATGAGCGAGGGAACGGCAATACGGCATGTGGATTACGCAGGCTTTGAAAAGGTCTATCTACAGGCGGTTGCAGATTTGATGATCACCTGGGATGCCGGCATGCAGCGGGAGATCGCACGCCACAACGTGGATTGGTTACCGGGATCGACTGATTTCAGCGAGTATCTGCGTTGCTCCTGCCTTCGATACTTCAAGGCTTACCACGGGCTGATCACGACGGGTTCCCAGTCAGTATGTGATGTGGGCGGTTTCCTGGGCGTGTTTCCGTTGGCACTCTCAAGGCTGGGCTTCAAGGCATCGATGACCGAGGCGCGCGCTTACTACTCCAACGCTTTTGATCCCCTGTTCAAAACTCTCGTTGCGGAAGGCGTGGAAATCATAGATATGGAACTGTTCGCCGAGCCAGTCGGAGAGCCTGGCAGGCAGTTCGATGCGGTAACACTGATGGCTGTTCTGGAGCACTATCCACATTCGCACTGCCAAGCTATGGAGAACGTCCGCGCCTTGTTGCGCGGGTCAGGTCATCTGTATGTCGAGGTACCGAATATTGCTTATTGGCCAAAACGCTGGGGACTGCTGACTGGGAAAAGCCCTTTGGTTTCCATCGATAGCAAGTACCGGTCTGCTGTCCCCTTTATCGGTCATCATCACGAGTTCACTGAGACGGATCTGGACAAGCTGCTCGTTCTGTCAGGATTCAAATCGCTACAGTGCTGGAAGTTCAATTATTCCAGACCACGGATCGACAGTTTCCGCAAGCTGCGTTGGCGGCTCAGCCCTGAAGGGTGGGGCGAGAATATCGCATCCATCATCTATCGCTTGTTCCCTGATACGAGAGAGTGCATCGCTGTGCTGTGCGCCAAACAAGATGAATGATTGTGATCATTGCATATGTTTTGGTGTGTTCATCAATGACCGACAGAAGCAGCGCTGGAAGGCGAAGCATGTCTGGACGCTCTATGGCGGTCAGTGATGATGCGTGAATTCCCTGCCACTGCGTCGAGCAGCGACAATATCTATGCGTATCGGAAGCGACTTGTCTGGATGCGCCGCCACCTGAAACCTGCAGACCGGATCGTCGAACGGGGGTGTGGGACTGGCTACATGGTGACGCTGCCACTGTTGGCAGATGGCTACGACATTACCGACTTGGATCGTGACGAGGACAGCGTGGCCTATGGCTGTCGCCTGGCTGAGCAGGCAGGTCTTGCGGGCGGTCATATTGTCGGGGGTGACTTGGATGTCCTGCAGGGCCAGTTTGTCGTGGTGCTTGCCTCGGAGGTGCTGGAGCATCTGGATGAGACACAACTGGATGCGGTGCTGGCCAGTGTGCGCAATACCTTGCGGCCGGGTGGCCTGTTCCTGGTAACGGTGCCTAACGGCTTCGGCTGGTTCGAATTCGAGTCCTGGATATGGAATAGGTTGCGATTGGGCATGTTGCTGAGCAGGACCCGACTCGACCGGACCCTGATGCGTATCAAGGTCTGGCTCAGTGGCAAGCCGGAGGATGAGTTGGTGGAACAGCACCCTTCCTCACTGGATACGTCTCCGCATGTCCAGCGTTTTACCTTGTCTTCATTGCGTCGTTGTCTCTCTGCGGCAGGCTTCGAGGTTATTGAGAGTACCGGCTCTGCCCTATTTGCCGGGCAGATCAGCAACCTGCTGTTCACGGGCTACGAAGGACTGGTGCGATTGAATGCCGGCCTGGCAGGCCGTTTGCCGGCACTTTCTTCCGGTTTCTACGTTGCCTGCGCGCGAAGTGGTTCGCCGGTTCAGACCGCTGAGCATGAATAGCAATGATGAGCGCACCAGATCTAATGTTAACCGATGCTGGTATTGCGCCAGCCAGGAATGAGGCGGTGACCTGTTTGCCATTGGACCAGGTAGTAAATGTGGGCCTGGGTGAAATCTTCTCGCGCTATGCTTTCCGCTACCGGGATGTCTGCATCTGCACTCCGGAACTGTGTCTGATGCGCAAGCCGATGAACAAGGCCATTCTGCTGTGGCTGCTTGCCCGACGTCATTGCTGGTTAGAAGACGAAAGCGGTGCAGTGCAACGCATCTCCCTGTGGCAGTTGTTTAAGCTCGCGCTGCGTCGCCTGCGTGATGTTGTGCAAGGCAGGCTGGAGTTGCGCCGCTTCCGCCGCCATGTGGCGGCACTGGAGTCCACGGCCGCGGGTGTGGAGCCGACGACGTTCGGCGCAGGTCCCGTTTTATACCTGCGTGCAGACTTGGTGTTCGGCATCAAGTCGGGCGGGTCGGTGGGCCATATCGCCGGGGTACTGAATAATATTCGAGCCCTGCTCGGTGACGTACGCTTCTTTACCACTGACTGGATTCCTACGGTCAACGAAGCCATCGTGCCCAAAGTGATCCGCCCCGGACAGCGTTATGCTGACATTCCAGAAACACGCTCCTTGCTGTTCAGCGTGCATATGGCCGACACCATTGGTCGAGACTGGCGCGAGGGGACGCCCCGCTTCATCTATCAGCGATACGCGGTGAACAACATCACCGGCCTTCTGCTGGCACGGCAGTTCCGGGCACCCCTGGTTATCGAGTACAACGGCTCGGAAGTGTGGATCAACCGACACTGGGGTAAGGCGCTGGCTGATGAGGAGCTGGCCTTGCGCCTGGAATGGCTCAACCTGTCCGCTGCAGATCTGGTGGTCGTCGTGAGTCAGGCACTGGCGGATGAACTGGTAGAGCGGGGGCTCTCATCACAGCGCATCCTCGTCAATCCAAACGGCGTGGATCCTGACAGATACCGGCCGGATATTGACGGCAGCCACGTGCGTGAGGCCCTGGGTCTGGTTGGTCGTCGGGTGATCGGATTCATTGGCACCTTCGGCCCTTGGCACGGCGCCGAGGTGCTGGCAGAGGCTGCGGGGAGAATGTTGGCAGACACCCCGGCCCTGCGTGAACAGGTGGCTTTCCTGTTCATTGGTGACGGTCAGGCTATGCCGGCCGTTCGACGCATCGTGGCAGAGTGGGGCATTGCGGACTGCTGTCATTTCACCGGGCTGGTGCCGCAGTCAGAAGGCCCCGCCTACATGGGTGCCTGCGACATGCTGGTGTCGCCGCATGTACCAAATGCGGACGGCAGCCGCTTTTTCGGTTCGCCTACCAAGTTGTTCGAATATATGGCCATGGGCAAGCCTATCGTGGCTTCCGCGTTGGAGCAGATCAGCGAGCTGCTGGAAGACGGACACGATGCTGTACTAGTTTCTCCGGGCGATATCGGCGCCCTGTCCGAGGCCATGTCACGTTTGCTGGCCGCCCCGGAGGAATGTGCCCGGCTGGGGGCTGCCGCTCGGGAGACGGCAGTGAGTCGCTATTCCTGGCGACGGCATACTGAACGGATTCTAGATGCTCTGGATGCCGTTCTGGCAGGCTCGCAGCCCGCTGGGCGAGATGTTTCCGATGTTTAGACGTGTTGTTCGTCTCATGCGCGGCCTCTTCACACTGGGTAGTGCATGGCTGCGAGACCTAGCCCTATGCAGCTACTCGCGACAAGAGGGGCGCATTACGCCACTACTGGCGGATGCCACTTATCCTGGGTATGCCGACCTGCTTCCGCCCGAAGTGGTGAGCCTGTACAACAGCAACCATTTCGACCTACTGGGCTCGGGTTGGCGTGATTGGTCTGCGAACGTATCAGGTAACCCAGTGAATCTGGCCAACCGTTTGTACGCACGCCGTTTACGCCGCCTGATTTCACCGGACTACCAATCGCTGGACTGGCATCGTGATATCCGTGCAGGCCATCGATGGCCTGCACGTCGCTGGTCCCGGTGGATTCTTCCAGGGCGTCCGATTGGCGTAGATATCAAGCTGCCTTGGGAGCTGTCGCGCATGCAGCATCATGTGCAATTGGCGCTGCATGTTCTGGACAAGCCCGATAGGCGTGCCGAGCAGGCACGCTTGTTTCGTGACCAGGTTCTGGACTTCATGGCTAGCAATCCGCCACGTTTTGGAGTGAATTGGCGAACGCCCATGGATGTGGCGATACGGGCAGCCAATTGGGTGATCGCCTACAGCCTGTACCGTGCGGCGGGAGAGGTGTTCGACTCCGATTTCGAGACTACCCTGTTTGCCGGCCTGCACGATCATGGGCAACATATCGTCGACTACATGGAGTGGGATCCGCTGTGGCGCGGCAATCACTATCTTGCCAACCAGTGTGGCCTGGCCATCATCGCTGCTGCGCTGCCGCCGTGTGAAGAGACGGATGCCTGGATGGCGTTTGCGACGCAGGAGCTACATGCTGAGGTTCTGCGGCAGATTCAGCCTGATGGCAGTGTTTTCGAGGCATCCACGGGTTATCACCGCCTGTCCGTTGAGATGGTCGCGTATGCGACGGCCGCTGTGCTGGGCAAGGTGCGACAAGATGGTTCACGGTGCTTCAAGCGGTACGATGCCGGGCATGTCCAATTCAAAAAGGTATTACATCAGGCTCCGTTGGCGAGTTACTTGATCCCCGGCAGCCCGGTGGTCCACACGCCGTTCTCGCCGGAATATTTCCAACGCCTTGCGGCGGCTGCCTGCTTTGTGCGTGATATCACGATGCCCGATGGGCATGTGCCGCTGATTGGCGATAACGACAGCGGTCGTTTCGTACGTAGCCGTTTCACCGGCACGTTGATGTCCTGGCAACAGAGCCGGGAGCGTTATGCAAATCTCGCTGCTGTACCGGTGGTCTCCGGCGTCCCGAACTGTCCAGTCGAGGACCAGCGTGATCATCGCTGTCTGCTTGGCAGCATTGCTGGCCTGGTCGATGCCCCTGGGCTCGCCGAACTGGCGTCACCTTGGCAGGTGGAAATTTGGTTGATAAGGACATTGAGTGGTGGTCTATCCGCCAAGCTAACCTTGCCCGAGCCGCTTACTGTTCTGAAGGCTGACGGGCCAGGTGCGATGTCAGACGACGCCCGCGTGCTGCGGATTCCCTTGCCAGGCGGTGCCGGCGAGGGTCGGCAGTCAATCGCCTATCCCGATTTCGGCTTGTATCTCTTCAGCAGTCCCCGCTTGTTCCTGGCTGTGCGTTGCGGACATATCGGCCAGGAGGGATTCGGTGGCCATGCCCACAATGATCAACTAAGTGTGCATCTGCAGATCGATGGTCGTGATCTGATCGCCGACCCTGGTGTATACCGCTACACGGTCGATGCCGATGAGCGCCGCCGCTACCGATCCGTACAGGCTCATTTTGCCCCCATGGTCGGTGAACGTGAGCCTGGTGATATGTCACTAGGGCCTTGGCGTTTAGGTGATGAGGCCCGGGCTGAGGTCGAATACTTTTCCCCGGACTGTTTTCAGGGTCGCCATCAAGGCTTTGGTCCGATGGTGCACCGCCGGGTATGGCTGGATGAGCAGACAATCGGCATTGCGGACTGGGGCGACGAAGGGCTGTCGGTGGATGACCCCGTACGATTGTTCAGTCAACTGAATACCGATGGCAGTCTGCTGCCTTTCTGTCCGGCTTACGGCGTCCAGCATGCGTAGCGTGCTGTTTATTGCCTATGATTTCCCGCCTGCTGCTGGTATCGGATCGGGCCTTCGCTCCGCGTACTTTAGCCGGTATCTGCCGGAGTTCGGCTGGCAACCGTCTGTCGTGGCCCTCGATAGCGGACAGTCGCAAGCCCCCGGAGTGGTGCGACTGGCCAGTCCGACCCCGTGGCGCCGTCCTTACGAGGTCACGCCATATGGTTGGGCCTTTGCTTTGCACCATTACCTGCGGCAATGCGATGGTGCATTCGACCTGATCTACGTCAGTTGTCCGCCGTATCCACAGGCTCTGGCTGCTGCGACCTTTGCCCGCCACCGCAAACTGCCGCTGGTTGTGGATTTTCGCGATGCCTGGAGCCTGGATCCCTACCAGGAAGGCAGCCGCCTGAAGCGGTTGCTGTACCGGCATCTTTTTCCGTCGATGGAACGCCGGCTTGTTTCGCAGGCCGACTTGTTAATTCTCAATACGCCGTCGACCCTGCGCGCCTATCAGGCGCTGTATCCGGAGCGAGCCGGTGCCATGGCCTGTTTGCCAAATGGTTATGACGAGACTGCTTTCCCAGTAGAGCAACCGCAAATCTCAGGTGACGTCCTGGTGCTGCTGCACGCTGGTCGATTCGGTATCGGTGCCCGTTCGCCGGCAAATCTGCTGTCTGGGCTGGCGCTTGCGCGCCAGCGCGGCTGCCAGGTTCGACTTGAGATACTTGGTGAGCAGCCTGATGTCGTGGGTGAACAGATCCAGACTGCGGGGTTGGGACTGGTCGTCAAGTTGCATGGTCAGGTTAGCTATGAGCAGTCGGTGGCTGCGATGTGTGCCGCAGGCGCGCTGGTTCTTGTGCAGGCGCCCTCCACTTCAGTCGTCCAGGCCATTGCAGGCAAGACCTTCGACTACCTGCGTGCCGGCCGGCCCATCCTGGCCATTGCGCCGTTGGGAGACAATCTCAACCTGATTCGACGCCACTCCGGCCGCTACGAACAGCCTATTGACGAGCCGGAAGCCATCGCCGAGGCCATCATCCGCTTGTACGAAGACTGGCGTCGAGGCGCACTCGCGGCCCAGCAGGTCGACCAGGCCGTGACCGAGCTATATGAGCGGCGGGCGTTGGCTGCTCGTCTGGCAGATCATTTTGAGCATGTGCTTGATCGGGAGGGGCGATGAATATTCTATCGCCCATGCCAACCGGCAACGGCGCCTATGTGCTGCATGAGCAACTGGCCAGTCGGATCAAAGGCTACCGGATGCGGCCCTATTCGCCATGGTGGACCCTTTTTCCGGCGGCCTTGCCAGCCTTTTCAAGTAGCCGCGCAGATCTGATCCACAGCAGTTCGGATTACGGCCTTTTCTTCAAGCGCAGAAGGGTGCCGCTGGTTGCAACCGTGCACAATTACGTCTGTGACAGTTTCATGCGGCCATACAGCAGTCGGTTTCAGTACCTCCATTACCAGACTGATCTGAGGATGTTCACTCGTCGGACGCTGGAGACGGCGGACCGGGTAGTGGCCATCAGCAGATTCATGATCGACCGCGTGCGTGACGATCTTGGTATCAGCGTGCCAATGCGGCTGATCTATAACGGGGTGGATGAACAGCAATTCACACCGGCTGCGACTTCCCTGCGGCGTGTTGGGGCTCCTATCAGAATCCTATTCTGCGGCAACCTTAACCGGCGCAAGCGCCCGGATCTGCTGGTACCGTTGGCCAACGCCCTAGGTGATGGATTCGAGATTCATTACACCGAAGGGCTGGCGGCGGTGGGAGCTCTGCACGAAAAGCCCCTTCCTAGTGCTGCATCGCTGCACAACCTGGGAAAAGTCGCCCATGCAAATATGTCCGAGGTGTACCGCAGCATGGACGTGTTGTTCATGCCTTCGGTACGCGAGGGCTTTGGCCTGTGCGTGGCTGAGGCAATGGCTTGCGGGCTGCCGGTTGTAGCTGCAGATGCTAGCGCATTGCCAGAATTGGTTCATCAGGGGCAGGGAGGATATCGATGTCCTATTGACGATGTGGCCGCCTACGCCAGGGCGTTGAAACGTATCGCCGAATCACCTGAGCAAACAAAGCGCATGGGGGAGTACAACCGTGCCCTTGTGGAGGACCGATTCACGCTTTCTCGGATGGTGTCAGAGTACAAGATGCTATTTGAGGAGGTGATGGATGAGACAGGAGGCGTTCGCTGACCAGGCCTTGAATAGGGCTAGCTTGAGATTAGCAATTACTCGGCGCGGATCACTACATGGTACTGTCGGCCAATTTGTCCATGGTGTGTCGATTCAGTGCTGGAGCGGCCAAAGCGGGCTCATCCTGCCAAAAGGGCCGCATACCGATCAGCGATGATCCGCCAGTCGAAATTCGCCAGTGCGAACGACCGCCCGTTCTGCGCCAAGCGTTCAGCCAGTTCCGCATCGTCAATCAGGTGCTTGATGGTTTTTGCCAAGGCAGACGGATCTCTTGATGCCACCAGTAGACCGGTTTCGTGATTGCGGATGACATCATGCACCGCCGGTAGATCACCTGCCACCACCGGCAGTCCACACCCCATAGCCTCCACTATGACCAAGCCCAACCCTTCCTGGTCACCTCCCGACGCACGCATGAACGGATACACTGCGATGTCTGCGCGCCGGAACAAGTCAGGCAAGTCCTGGTTCCGGTAGCTGCCGAGAAACTCGACCCTGTCACTGATGCCCAACTCGAGAGCCCTAGCCTCGAGTGACTCTCGCAGTGGGCCGAAGCCTGCGATCAACAACTGGGCGTTGGGTTTGTCCCGTACCAGTTTGGCCATGGCCTCAAGCAGAGTGGAGACACCCTTTTTTTCCACCAGTCGTCCAGCGAAGACTAGGGTCTGGCTTCGTGATCTTGGCGTGCTGGGCACGAAGTGGCTGCTAAGGTCGACGCCCATTGGTATGACCTGGATCTTGTTCGGGTCCGTGGTCAGGGTTCGAGCGTCATGCGCCAGTGCCTGACTGACTACGGTGACCGCATCTACGCCGCATACGACACGGCTTTTCAGCCACATTGCGAAACCTGAGTTCAGGCCATGGATGTCTGCACCGTGGGCGGTTACCACCGTTCGTGCCCTGACACCGCTCAGCTTAAGTGCAAGGAGAGCGAGCAAACCCTGAGGCAGCAGCCAATGTGCATGGACGACCTGTGGATGTAGGCGGCGCAGCAGTCGCAGAGCCATGATCGTTTGTGCCAGCAGGAACATTGGAACCAGTGCCGCTAACCAAGGTTTACTGCGCAGTTTCGTGGGTATGCCGCCGTCGTAGGCCAGGCATTCCAGAAAGTCGGGTGCATAACGAAAACGCTCCACGGTGATGCCATCCATCTCTTCCTGACGTTTCGCACCGGGGGCATGCGGTGCGAGGACGGTGACCTCGAAACGGGTGGCTAGGCGACGGGATAACTCGAATACAAAGGGTGGCTCATGGTCGTCTTGCCAGCGTGGAAATGTGGACGTGAGTACTAGCAACCGTGGTTTGCTGTCGGCGGTGTTCATTTCGGATAGAGCAAGGTAATCAGGGTCGGTTGTAGGCCAGCGGTTGCAGCAAGCAGGCGATCCGGCAGGAAGCGGGCAATGTATGTGGCCCAAGTCGGGAGCTTGAGCGCATAGCGCCGCGGGTCCTTGAGAACCCGAGGATGCCAGTGTGCCAGGTGAAAACTTGCACTCGTCATCCATGCGAGACTGCGCAGGGACTGCAGTTGTACAGGCTCGTGTAGCTTACCCAGTACCTGACCGATTCGGGAGAACAGCGGCCAGGGGAGGTAGTGCAACAGCGGCAGCCGGGTATGCACCTCCCAGGGCCACCAGCGGTTCGGCGTGGCGAGATAGGCAACACCATTTGGTCGCAGCACCCTGCGGATTTCGTGCAGATGTTGCGCCGGATCGCCGGTGTGTTCTATGACATGATTGGAGATGACTAAATCGAAACTGGCATCCGGAAAAGGCAGATCCCGAGCGGCGGTGATAAAGGGCAGTCCGCGACCATGGGTGCGCTGGTCAACCACATCCACAGCGACCAGTTCGCAATGTAGGCTCAGTGCAGCGGCTATTTGCCCGTTACCCGTGCCGATATCTAGCACGCGTTGTTTTGCGGATAGCGGTCGCCCGGCTGCACTCAGAATAGCCAAAATTTTTTCCGCCTTGGCTTCCCGGCCCTCAATAGCGGAAAATCCCACCCTTTGCTGTGTACCTTCAGTCATGTAGCTTGAGGGTCAATGTTCGAGAGCCCGGATAAATGTCAGGCAATACTATCGGAAA
>Ga0272444_10002189_pt1 | contig 18226 bp, 13 predicted proteins | sample SSMForm13_FD_201033 | JGI IMG/M metagenome (GOLD analysis project Ga0272444, IMG submission 201033) | Marine sediment archaeal communities from Little Sippewissett salt marsh, Falmouth, MA, United States - SSM-Form-13 | ecosystem: Environmental > Aquatic > Marine > Wetlands > Sediment ... | reverse complement strand
GTGTTTACCGACTTTAATTTGCAAGGCAAGCCAATCCGTATCTGGCATCGGGGCGAACTGTTGCCGACTGGCATGCCCGTTTTAGGGGGCTGTGTGGGCCACAATGTCAAGATTGGTTCGGGCTTTGTCATCTACCCGGCGCGGAGCATCGAGTCGGGCTGTGTCTTGCCGGTGCCCGAAGACACGAACGTGATTACCCACAACTTGTCTTATGAGGAAAGTCAAAAGCGTGACTGGCGCCGCCGCCATCGTTCCCTGGCACCAGGAGAAGCGATAGCAGAGGAGTGGTAATTCAGCTCCAGGTCCGTCAGAGCACACGGCGGCGAACTGTAAACGGCAAACTGTAAACTGCATATCGTGAGATTGTTGGCCCGCACCTCAATTGGAGGAACGCCATGCCCAAACAAAAGATCTTGATTGTCGAGGATGCCCCAGACATCGCCGGCCTGCTGCAGATATTCTTCAGCTCCAAGAACTATGAGGCCTTTGTGGCCGGACGGGGGGCGCTGGCGTTGGACATGTGCCGGCAAAAGATGCCGGACCTCGTCCTCTTGGACGTCATGCTGCCCGATATGGACGGGTATTCGATCTGCAAGGCGTTGCGCACCAATATGCGTACCAGCCATATCCCGATTATCTTTCTCACTGCCAAGGGCGAGAAAGAGGACAAGATCCAGGGGTTTCAGCTCGGTGCCGACGACTATATGGTCAAGCCGTTCGATATCGAGGAATTGCACATGCGTGTGGAGCGGGCCCTGCAGCGATCCTCTTTTCTCAACCTGACCAACCCGACAACGGGATTGCCCGGAAGCAAGCTGATCGAGGAGCAGATGAAGCGCATCCTCCCCCGCCACGATTGGGCGTTGGCTTCGGTGGGACTCTTGTTCTTCCATCCTTTTACCGAGGCCTATGGGTTTGTGGCCGGCGACAACGCCTTGCGCTTTGTCGCCCTTTTCCTGAACGAAGCGGTCAACGAAAAAGGCACCTCAGAGGACTTTATCGGTCACATTGGTGGGAGCGACTTTATCTTGACCTCTCGTCCAGACACAATCGGCCCCGTCTGTGCACACCTGATGACCAAGTTCGACGAGCGGATCGGCACCCTGTACGATTACAAAGATCGCAAGGCCGGCTTCATCGTCGTTCAGAACGACATGGGCGAGGAGGTCCAGGTGCCGCTGATGGCCCTGGTCATCGGGGTGATTGACGGCAGCAAACGCACCTTTAGCGATATTCGCGAGCTTAGTGAAGCGGCGTCTGAGGTCCGCCAGCAGGCCCGCAAGCTGTCTGGCACAGGCAGCAAGATAGTCATCGAATAAGAAAAAAGGCGGGGGGCAAGAAGCAAGAGGCAGGGCACGATGCGTTGGTTGCGTGAGTGGTTCAGGCCATCGGAGGAAACAGCCGCCAGTGAGCGCCTGTCTACGCTGGTGCGTTGGGCGCTACTCGTTTTTATCCTGCTGATGACCAATATCTTTGCCCGTTACGCAACCGACACGGTCATCCGGATCAACATTGTCGCTGCCATCCTCGGTTTTGCCAACCTGACCTTTACCCTGTTATTCTGGATTTGGCCCCGTGTGAAGCGGACCCGGCTTTTTAGCCTGGGACTTTATTCCCTGAACGTGGTGCTGCTCGCCGTCGGCTTCTGGTTTTGGCAGATGCAGACGGAAGTGGTGTGGCAGTCGCCCGAGAACCTGATCGTTCTTGGTCTCGGCATCGGCAGCTTGGTCTTTGCTTTTCCCTTCTGCCTGTGGCCCAAGTTGGGCTCCTCACGGATCTTTAGCCTGGCCTTTCTCATCCTCGATGTTGCCCTCATTACCGTTGTGATTTGGCTGTCGCAGGCGGCCTTCCCCCCTTATGACATCCTCTACTTTTTGGTCATCCTGGCGGCCGCGTTGCGATTCGGTTTTGGGATAAGCATCCTGTCCGCCCTGGTGATCGGCGCCGTTTACACGGTAATCGTCCTCTATGGACCGGCTTCTACCCGTGTGTATGGCGGTTTGCTGAACCCGCAGCTTGCCTCCCGTCTACTTGGGCTGTTCAGCGTGGGTGTGGTCGGCGGTTTTATGGCCCAGATGGAACGCGCCCAGCGCCGTGGCCGAGCGGAGGAACGCCGCCGCGCCCGTGAACTAGGCGTGGTCCAGCGGATTGCCTCGGCCATTAGTACAACGCTGGAGATGGACCGCTTGGCAGAACGGGTTTTCTCCTCCTTGCAAGAGATCGTTTCCTTTTCTGAGGGAGAGATTACCATTTGGTCGGGGGAAGAAGGCTGCCTGGTCAGCCGCAGCCTCTACACGCCGACGGGGTTGCTGCGGCGTGAAGCACGGTACATGCCCGGAGAGGGTTACAGTGGTTGGATGGCGGTGCATCGCCGGCCGTTGTGGATCCCTGACGTTGCGATTGAAAAGATAGTCCTGCCCAAAGGGGAATTCACGGGCGCCTCACATTTGGGTGTGCCGCTTCTCCTGGGTGACCGCTTGGTGGGCACACTGGAGTTGTCGGGGGAGAAAAAGGGCGCTTTCAGTCAGGACGATCGTGATCTGCTCATGGCGGTGGCTCCGCAGATCGCCGCCATGCTCGACCACGCCCGCCTGTACGACCGCGTAAGCCAGAACCTGGAGCGCCGGGTGCGGCAGTTGAACGCGATCGAGCAGATCGACCAGGAGTTGAGCGGTACGCTGGATCTGCGCAAGCTGATCAATGCCGTCCTCGACCGAGCGATCGAGTTCACCGGGGCCGATTCCGGGTCGCTGATGGGCATGACCGACCAAAAGGACGGGCTGTTGATCCTGGCCAGCCGCGGCTATCGCCAGGAGATGATGGATCGCTACAGCCGCGAGCCCTGGTCTCTGGATGCGGGTATTGTTGGCCGCGTTGCGCGCACCCGTGAACCGGTGCTGGTGGAAGATATCTCCCACGAGCCGGAATATGCGGACGCGACCGGGGCGACCGGTTCGGAGCTGGCGGTACCGATTTCCCACGAGGACGAGGTCTTGGGGGTGCTCAACCTGGAGAGCGATCGCTTGGCTGCTTTTGACGAGGAAGCGCTTGAATTCGTCCAGCATTTGGCCGAACATGCGGCCATTGCTATGCAGAATGCGCGCATCTTTAGCCGGGAGCAGCGGCGCGCTCGGGAGCTGGCCGCCCTGCACGATGTGTCGGTCGAACTCTCCCGCAAGATTGACCTGGACGATATCCTGCAATCGGTTGTCGAGCGGGCGGTACATCTGCTTGATGCGTCCAGTGGGGCTCTGTATATTTACAATCGGGAGCAGCATAACCTGGAACTAGTCATGGTTTACAACCTTGCTGCCGAGTATGTGGGTAACCGGCTTCAGGTAGGAGAAGGGCTGGCGGGTCAGATTGCCCAGGAGCACAAACCCCTGGCGGTGGACGATTACCAAAGCTTTGAGGGGCATTCTGAGCAGTATGCCCAGGCCGAGTTCCGAGCGGTGGCCGGTGTGCCGCTCCTTTTTGGCGACGAGATGCTCGGGGTTCTCGAAGTCTTGCATGACGAGGAGGGCCGCACCTTTGGGAATCGCGACTTGCGGCTGCTCCTCTCGATGGCCAATCAGGCTGCGGCGGCGATTTCCAACGCCCGACTCCTCGAAGAGACGCGCCGTTGGGCCGATCAGTTGAGTGTGGTGCAGGAAGTGACCAGTTCCCTGGGCACGATCCTCGGCTTGCGGGAGACGATCACGGCGCTGATCGAGGGTGTGCAACAGCTGCTTCCGTACAGTGAAGGAGAGGTTACCCTCTATGATGTGGAGGAGGAGGTTTTTGTTGCTAAAGCCACCCTGGGCGAGACGGCGGGTGTCGCCTCGGCCGGCACCTACAGCCTGGAGGAGGGCTACACGGGTTGGCTGGGCCGGCATCGCCAGGCGCTGCTGATCGAGGACTGCGCCAGCTTCCAGGAGGTTCGTCCGCGCCACGAGGAATCGATCGAGAGTGGTCGACTGCGCTCCTACATGGGTGTCCCGCTGTTGATTGGTGAACGGCTCATTGGGACGATAGAGTTGATCAGCGCGCAGCCCGACGCCTTTTCCCAAGAGCATGTCCGCTTGCTGAACCTGATCGCCAGCCATGCGGCTGTCGCCATCGACAATGCCCGCCTCTACGAGCTCACTGAACGGCGTCTGCAACAGCGCATTGAGCAGCTGGTGGCCCTGCAAAAGGTCGGGCAGGAGTTGAATACCACCCTGCTCCTAGAGGATAACTTTCAGGTTATCCTTGAGGAAGGCATTCGGGCGACCTCGGCGACCCACGGCAGTATTGCGATGTATGACCAATCGGTCAGCGCCTTTCGCGTGACCACGACCCATATTGGCTACACCGAGGATGAAGTGCGTCTGCTGCGGCAGTTGCGTTTGGGTCGTGGCCGCAGCATGGTCGATGATGTCCTGCGGACCGGTCATCCCGAGATTGTCGCCGATTCCGAATTGGACCCGCGACCAATCTGCGTCAAGCGGGAAGCGCGGGCGGCCCTTTCGGTGCCGATCCTCTACGAGGGGCGGGTTATCGGGGTGATCAATCTGCGCAACACGCAGCCCGGCACCTTTGATCAGGAGCACCTGCAGTTTGCCCAAACGCTGGCGACACAGGCCTCGCTGGCGGTGGGGAACGCCCGTCGTTATGAGGAGCTGGTGCAGCAGCGAGAGGTGGTCAGTCAGCGGGCCACGCAGTTGCGCGAGATTCTCGAGATCGGCAACAGCCTGCGCGCCGACCGCGACTTGGACGATATTCTCGGCCAGGTGGCCTACGGTGTCGTGGGCAGTGTGGGCTTTGGCGTCGTCCTTTTTAACCTGGTTTCGGAAGAGGATCCAGCCTTGCTGGAGCGGGTCACCTGTGCGGGGATTCCGCTGGAGGACTTTCAGCGGCTGCAAGAGACCCGGCCGGCCGTGGCGATCTATCAAGACCTTTTCCGTGACGAGTTCCAGATCAGCCGCTCCTACTTTATCCCCCAGGAGGCCGGCTTGGCGACAGCCCTCGAGCAGACCTACATGTTCCCCGGCATGGAAGAGTCGGAGCAGATCGGCGAAGAAGAGTGGCATCTGCGTGACATTCTCCTGGTGCCGATGTATTCGAGTGCTGGTGTGTTGCTCGGGGTGATGACCGTGGACAACCCCTTTGATCGCCGCCGGCCCACGCGGCGGGTGATCGAGTCGCTCGAGATCTTTGCCAACCAGGCGGCCATCGCCGTCGAGAACGCCGGCCTCTTCCGCGAACGCGAGCGCCGTATCTCGGAGCTGAATGTGCTGAACCGGATCAGCCAGGCGACGACCTCAACGCTTGATCTGGATACCATTCTGATGGCTATCTACGAGCGCATCGCGGCGGCACGCGTCATTGACGTCGAGGGCTTTTATATCGCCATCTGTGCGTCCGAGCGGGACGAGCTGCGCTTCTATCCGGTGGTGGACCGGGGCGTGCTCTATGATGCGGAGACAACCCCTATGCAGGGGGGCATGTCCGGGTGGATCGTTGATCAACGCCAGCCCCTGGTCGTCAACGACATCCCGCGGGCTTATGAGGAGGGGCGCTTCGAGGATTTGGCCCTGGCCGGTTGGGAAGGTGAGCGTCCCCAGTCTTACCTCGGCGTGCCGATGATGGTCGGTGAGGAATTGATCGGCATCATTGCTGCGCAGAGCTATGAGCGGGCCACCTACGGGGAACGTGAGCGGCAGTTCTTGCTCACGGTGGCCAACCAGGTCGCTGTGGCCATTCAGAACGCCAGTCTCTTCCGCGAGCGTGAACAACGCCTGGCGGAACTGGCGATTCTCAACGAGGTCAGCCGAGCGCTGTCCTCGGCTCTGGCCTTGGATGATCTCTTGGATACGGTGCACCAACAGGTCGGCCGCGTTTTTGACACAACTAACTTTTACATCGCTACCTACGACGAGCAGGCTGAGGAATGGATCTCGGCCTTGCAGATTGAGCGTGGCGAGCGCCAGGGAGTGACGACGCACAAACTGGGCGTGGGCGTGACCAGCCATATTATCCGCACCCGCGAGCCCCTGATGCTGCGCAACCGCCAGGAGAATGTCGACTTTTTGGAGCAGGAAGGGATCACCATTGTCGGCGAATCGGCCACTTCCTGGCTGGGTGTGCCACTGGTCGCGGCCGACAAGGTTGTCGGCGTGATGGGGATCCAAAGCTATACCGAGGAGAATGTCTACACAGAGCAGGATCTCGCGCTGCTCTACACGATTGGGGCCCAGGCGGCCATTGCCATCGACAACGCCCGGCTCTTTGAGGAGCGCGAGCGCCGCATTACCGAGCTGGCCATCCTTAACGAGGTTGGCCGGGCCCTTTCCTCCGCATTGGACCTGGACGAATTGTTGGATGCGGTGCATCAACAGGTCAGCCGGGTCTTTGACACGACCAACTTTTACATCGCCACCTATGAAGAGCAGGTTGAAGAGTGGACCTTGCTCTTGCAGTTGGAGCGCGGCGAGCGCCAGGAACCGACGACACACAAGTTGGGTGTGGGTTTGACCAGTCATATTATCCGCACCCGGCAGCCACTCCTGTTCCGCAATGTTGCCGAGAACGAGGCTTTTCACGAAGAACAGAGCGTTCCATCTGTAGGGGAGCGGGCCACTTCCTGGCTGGGGGTGCCGTTGATCGCCGCTGACAAGGTCGTTGGCGTGATGGGGATCCAGAGTTACGAGAGCGAGAACCTGTACAGCGAACAAGACCAGTCGCTCCTCTCCACAATCGCGGCCCAGGCGGCCATTGCCATTGACAACGCCCGCCTCTTTGAGGAGCGAGAGCGCCGGATTACTGAATTAGCCATTCTGAATGAGGTGGGCCGGGCGCTCTCGGCGGCCCTGGAACGCGACCAGGTGACGCGCGCTATCTACGAGCAGGTCAGTCGTGTCCTGGATACGACCAACTTTTACGTCGCGCTTCACGACGAGGAACGCCGCGAGTGGCACACAGTGCTCCATTTCCAGGGGGGAGTGCCTCAGGAGCCTATTTACCATGGAGTGGAGGGCGGGCTGACCGGACATATCATTCGCCGTCGCGAACCGCTGTTGTTCCGTACCTCGGCTGAGCTGGTCGCGTTTCATGAGCAGCAGGGTGTATCGCAGGTGGGCCAACAATCCAAATCGTGGGTTGGGGTTCCGATGATTGCTGCCGACCACGTGGTAGGGGTCATCGGCGTCGAGAGCTACGAACGCGAGTACGCCTATAGTGAGGACGACCTAGCGGTGTTGTCCACCGTCGCCGCGCAGGCGGCTGTGGCGCTGGAGAACGCCTACCTCTTTGAGGAGACGCGCCAACGCCTGCAGCAGGTGAATACGCTGCTGGAGGTCAGCCGCGATGTGGCGACACGACTGGATGTGTCGACGCTGCTGCAGTCGATCCTCGAGGCGGCGGTGGAGAGCGTGCGCAGCGCGGAGCGCGGCTCGATCTTGCTGTTGGACGAACCGGCCCAGGAGCTGGTTGTGGCGGCGCAGATTGGTTATGCGGAAGAGATGCGCCGTGATGTGCGCTTAGGGTTGGATGAGGGGTTCGCCGGATGGGTCTGTCGCGAGGGCCGGGCGGACATTGTGATCGATGCGCACGAGGACCCGCGTTTTGTGGTCACCGATTCGAGCAAAGCGATCCGCTCGATTATGTCGGCCCCGCTGGAAGGGCGAAGTGGGCTGGTTGGGGTGATCAATCTGGATAACCTGACCCAGACGGGGGCCTTTGGCCACGCTGACCTCGAGTTTCTCTCCGGCTTGGCCCATCAGGCGGCGGTGGCGATCGAGAACGCCCGCCTCTTCCAGGAGCGCGAACAGCGGATCAGCGAATTGACCGGCGTCAACGAGGTCAGCCGGGCGATCTCCTCGACGATGCGTTTGGACGAGGTGCTCGATACGATCCGCAGTGAGGCCGGTCGCCTCGTGGATGCGAGCAACTTTCTCATCGCCCTGTACGACGAACGTGCCGATACGGTTTCCTTCCCCGTCTATCACGAGTTCGGCGAGCGATTGGAGATGCAAGAACGCCAGGCCGGCCAGGGTCTGACCGAATACGTCATTCGGGAGAAGGCACCTGTGCTGATTAACCGTGATCTGGTCGAGTTTTGTGCCGAGAACGATATCCAGTTTAGTGGTACGGCTTCTCGTTCCTGGCTCGGTGTGCCGATGATGTATATGGGCCGGGTCACGGGCATCATCGCCCTGCAGGATTATGAACACTATGATGCCTATACGGAAGACCATGTTCGCTTGCTCTCGACGATTGCCAACCAGGCGGCCATTGCGGTACAGAACGCCCGCCTCTTTAGCGACCTCGAGCTCTCGCGTACTGAGCTGGAGACCCGCCTGATCCAACTCGGTGCTTTGCAGGAGGTGAGCCAGGCAATCTCGGGCACGCTCGAGGTGGACGTGGTGCTCAACACGGTCCTTGATGCCGTGACGGCGACGATGGGCTTTTCCTATTCCGTTATCTCCCTGGTCGATGAGGAGGCCGAGGAGATTCGGGCCGCGCAGGGTATTGGCGTGCCCCCGGAGCAAATTGCCGAATCGCGACAGTCGCTGGACTCTTCCGACATTATGGCCGACATTGTCCGCAGTGGCAAGACCGAGGTCATCGATGGTTGGGATGAACGCTTTGACCAAGAGATCTTTGAAAAGTACAGCCATGCTAACCTGGTGCGGGTCTATGCGCCGCTCATGGCCCGGGGCAAAGTGATTGGCTTGATCGAGGCCGGTTATGCCCGCGAGATTCGCTCGACCATCACCCAGGACGATATCGAGGTCCTGCAGACCTTTCTCGCCCAGGCCTCGATCGCCATCGATAATGCCCGGCTCTTTGCCGAGACCCGCCGCTTTACCGAGGAATTGGAGCAAATGGTCGAGGCCCGCACGCAGCAGCTGCAGGATGAAAAGAACCGCCTGGAGGCGTTGCACACCATCACGACCGAGCTCTCCAGCTCTCTCGACCTCGATGAGATTCTGCTCAAGACGATCGACCTGGCCTCGATGGCCACCGGTCGGTCGCTGGGCATGGTCCTGCTGCGCGATATGGGCAGTAACAACCTGGTCTGCCGGGCGATGCTGGATGAGGGCAACCAACTACGGCCCGGTCGGCAGATGATCCCGCTGGACGATGCCAAAGCTTTGAGGGCGGTCCTCGAGGAACGGGAGGCACTGCGTATTGAGGATGCGGACACGGATCCACGTACTGAGGGGCTGCCCGAACTGCCGTCCGGCACGCGTTCTGTGGCCGCTGTCCCGCTCGTCTCGGCCGAGGAAGTGGTGGGTGTGATCATGCTCACCCATTCCCAGACGGCCTTCTTTGACGAGGACACGATGCGCCTCCTTTCCACTCTGGGTGTTGAGGTGGCTACGGCCATTCACAACGCCGAGCTGTATTCGTACATCAATGAGCAGGCTTTGCGTCTTTCAGAGATGCTGACCTACCAGCAGGAGGAGGCGAGCAAAGTGCGCTCAATCCTGCAGTCCATCGCCGACGGCGTTATTGTCGTCGACCGCGCCGGTTTGATTCTGCTCGCCAACCCAGCGGCGCAGGAGATCCTCAGTATGCACCGCGAGGATCTGGAAGGCCGGCCTACTTCGGAACTGCCGGGCCTCTTTATGGGCGGCGGTATTCTGGCCCAGGATACGCAACGCTTCGAGTTGGTGGACCGCTTCATCAACGTGCACTCGGAACCGGTGGTGATGGATACAGGGGAGGTTCTGGGCCGGGTCTATGTCCTGCGTGATATCACCCGCGAGGTCGAAGCTGACCGTTCCAAGAGCGAGTTCATCTCCACCGTTTCCCACGAGTTGCGTACCCCCTTGACCTCGATCAAGGGCTACGTGGACTTGATCCTGCTCGGCTCGGTCGGGGAAGTGACCCCGATGCAAAAGAGTTTTCTCGATGTCGTGCGCGCCAATTCGAATCGCCTGGTTGAACTGATCAATGATATTTTGGACATCTCGCGCGTCGAGACGGGCCGGATCTCGCTCAACCTGGAGCCGATTGCGATCGGCGAGTTGGTGGAGGAGGTCACGGCATCGGCCCAGGCCGAAATCGCGCGCAAGTGCTTGGCGCTCGACGTGCAGGTGTCCGCGGACTTGCCTCTCGTGCAGGCTGATCGGAAGCGCATTGTGCAGGTTTTGAACAATATGGTCAGCAATGCCTACAAGTATACCCGCGAGGGCGGGCAGATCGCCGTCTCGGCGCTCTGTTCCGATGGCTACCTCCAGGTGAGTGTGACCGACAGTGGGGTGGGGATAGCGGAGCAAGATCTGAAAAAACTCTTTACCCGCTTCTTCCGGGCCGATAACCCCCTGCGTGATGAGGTTGGGGGAACTGGCCTGGGACTGGCGATTAGCAAGTCGTTCATCGAGTTGCATGGTGGGGATATGTGGGTGGAAAGTGAGGTCGATGTCGGCAGCACTTTTTACTTTACTCTGCCTCTGGAGCCCAATGAGGAATTGCTCGAAGAGAAGGAGTCTGGAGATGACACTACGGGAGAGATTTTCCAGCCCAGTGGGGGACGCGCTCCGTTGATCCTGGTCGTGGACGATGAGCCCAATATCCTCGATCTGCTGCGCTATCAGCTTGAACGGGCTGGGTACACGGTGCGTGCGGCCCGGCGGGGTGAGGAGGCCTTGAAAATCGCCCGCCGCGAACACCCCGATCTGATCACGTTGGATATGTTGATGGCGGGGATGGACGGCGCCGAGGTTCTGGAGCGACTCAAGGCGGATGAGGAGACGGTCGATATTCCGGTGGTTATTATCTCGATCGTCGCGGATCGGGAAAACCTGATGGCTATGGGCGCGGTGGACTTTTTGCCCAAGCCGCTGGAGGAGGGGGAGCTTCTAGACACTGTGGAACGCGTCTTTTCCCAGGTGTTCAAGGGCCGCAAGGTGGAAACCGTGCTCGTGGCAGACGATGACCCCGATATCGTCAGCTGGCTCCGGCGTGTGTTGGAAGAAAAAGGGTTCCAAGTCCGCGAGGCGAGTGATGGCGAAGCGGTCCTGGAAGAGGTGGTTGAATTTCCTCCTGACCTGATCTTGCTGGACTTGCGGATGCCCAAACTGGATGGGCGGGAGGTCATCACCCGGCTGAAGCTGCGCAGCGATACCCGCGATATCCCGGTGATTGTCATCACTGCCAGCTCGATTGATAGGGAACGGGACCGGGTGGAAATCCTCGGGATGGGGGCGGAGGGTTTCTTGACCAAACCGTTCCCTGCCGAAGACCTGGTACGTGAAATTGGATTGGTCTTGAGTAAAAAGATGGAGGCGACCAAGGAATGAGCAAAAAGATCATTGTCGCCGATGACGAACCCGATGTGCTCTTTATGACCGCATTTAGCCTGCGTACAGTGGGTGGGTTCGAGGTCATCGAAGCCCGGAATGGTTTGGAAGCAATGGAAAAGGCCCAACAGGTTCATCCCGATCTGATCGTTCTGGACATCAAGATGCCCCGAATGAACGGGTACGAGGCCTGCCGCAAGTTGAAAGAGATTCCCGAGCTTTGTGATGTGCCGGTGATCTTTTTGTCGGCCAAGGGCCAGCGTCAAGAGATTGAGGAAGGTTTGAGCGCTGGGGCGGCGGACTATATCCTCAAGCCCTTTGCGCCAGAAGACCTGATCGCCAAGGTGCAGAGGCTGCTGGGCATGAAAAAGTAATCGCCCTACAGACGGACAGGGCCATGAGCGCTATTTTGTTGGATGCAGGGATCGTCCATTACGAAGTATTTGGCCGGGGGAAGCCCATCCTCCTCCTTCACGGCTGGCTGGGCTCCTGGCGGTACTGGATGCCTACGATGGAGTCCTTGTCCGACATGTTTCGCACCTATGCCCTGGATTTCTGGGGATTTGGCGATACGGACCAGCCAGGTGATCGCTACAGTATTGATGACTATGTTCGCCAGCTTGGCGACTTTCTTGACGGACTTGGCATTTCCAGTATCTCCCTGGTTGGGCATGCTTTGGGTGGCGTTGTCGCTCTGCGTGCGGCCTTGGATTTTCCCCAGCGAGTGGACAAGTTGGTGTTGGTGGATACGCCCATTCACGGGGACAGCCTGGCCGCGTCGGTGAAGCTGGCCCGGAATCCATTTTCGCGGCTGGTGGTCGGCTCCCGGACGATGGTCGGTTTGTGGATGCGCTCTCTAAAAAAGTCCTCGGCAGACTGGGCCCAGATGTATGACGAGATTGTCGAGGATACCACGCGACTGGACGAGAATGCTGTCCAAGAGAGTGTGGAAAACATGCTCACGCTGGACATGCGGCCTGACCTGCAAAAGTTGTACACGCATACGTTGGTAATCCATGGGGAAAAGGACGAATTTGTCAACCCTGACCAGACGCAACTGTTCAATGGGGAGACGGTCGCGACGGCCCAGGTGGTCATCCTGCAAGGCTGCCGGCATTTTCCTTTTTTGGACGAACCGAGCAAGTTCAACCGCTTGCTCAAAGATTTCCTGGGCAGCGAGATCGGTACCGAGGTTGCGGTGAAGGAAGAGTGGAAGCGACGGTACAAGGAGACGGAATTTCTGTGATCGCAAGGGGGCGGGGGGACAACAGGGGGACAAGGAGGCAGAGGACATGCGCGCGACTGACAACGGATAACTGGGAACTGTAAACTGAAAAGATGCTTCCCCTACGCGATAATATTCCAACCCGGCGTTTCCCTGTCGTCACTGTGGCCATTATCATCCTCAACGTCTTGGTCTTTTTGCTCGAATTACTCCTCCAAGCCGGCGGTTCGCTGGGGGAGTTTTTTATGAACTGGGGCGTGGTCCCCTACGAGTTGACGCAGCAATTTGGCCTCCATGCGCTGGTCACGCTATTTACCTCACTCTTCGTCCACGGTGGTTTTATGCACATCCTCGGAAACATGCTCTATCTGTGGATCTTTGGCAACAATGTCGAGGATCTGATGGGGCGGTGGAAGTTTACAATCTTTTACCTGCTGTGCGGTGTATTGGCCGGCCTGGCCCAGGTCGCGGCCGGCCCCCGTTCCGAAATTCCCGCGATCGGAGCCAGTGGGGCGATCGCCGGGGTGCTTGGGGCCTACCTGGTCCTGTTTCCTCGCGCTCGCGTGGCGACACTTGTTTTTTTGGGCATCTTTGTCCGCATCGCTAATCTGCCGGCCGTTTTGGTATTGGGATTTTGGTTCGTCTTGCAATTGCTCAACGGGGTGCTCTCTGTGGCCACTTTTGAAAGTGGCGGGGTGGCCTGGTTTGCTCATATTGGTGGCTTTGTGGCCGGGATGCTCCTGGTGTGGCTTTTTGCCCGGCGGCCCCGGCCCCCCATGCGTTTCTATCCCCCTCGACGATAGACGCTTGGATGGGGGGCAGAGGCAGCCATGATCCGCTATCGCGTACTGGACTCCCTTGATCGCAGTGGATTCCTCTCCCTGGTCGCTAGACACTGTGACCCCTCTTACATCTCTTTTCCCAATTTGTGCTATAATGTATCCCCTAGGGGGGGATAGGGATGTACGGTTGGAAACTTTTGAGCTTGTTTTTTTGGAGTGAAGCGATGGTAGCAACTTTGTGCAAGAGCGAGACTTGTTTGGCGGCCGAGCGGATGGCCGATCTGCAGGCCCGTTTGAACCGCCTTGAAGGCCATGTCCGGGCGATCAATCGTATGTTGGAGGCGGGGCGCGATTGCCAGAGCCTGCTCTTGCAGGTTTCAGCTGTGAAATCCGCCCTCAACCAAGTGACGGTCAAGCTGCTGGAGGGCTATATGGAGAGCTGCGTCGATAGAGCCCAATCCTCCGAGGAGGTGCCGCTGGACCAATTAAAGAGTGCCCTCGCCTTGGCGCTCAAGTTTTCTTAGGAGGTATCGATGCGGGCATCGTTTTCTTTGGGGAAGCTATTTGGCATTCCTATCCGCATTAACTATACCTGGTTCTTGATCCTCATTCTCTTGACCCTTTCTCTCGCCACGGGCTTTCGGGAGGTCCAGGCCGATCTGGCCCCTGTCGTCTACTGGGTCGCGGCCTTTTTCGGTAGCTTGCTCTTTTTTGGTTCGGTCCTGGCGCATGAGCTGGCGCATAGTCTGGTCGCCCGCGCCCAGGGCTCTCCTGTACGGGACATCACCCTTTTTCTTTTTGGTGGTGTCTCCAGCATTGAAAAGGAGGCCGATCAGCCGCTGCAGGAGGCGCTGATGGCTGGCGTGGGGCCGGCCACCAGTATGGTCCTGGCCCTGTTTTTTGGTGCTTTGAGCTGGCTCCTAAACCCCCTCAGCGCTCTGGTTGGTGCCTTTTTTTCCCAACTGGCGCTAGTTAACGGCTTGCTGGCCATCTTTAACTTGCTGCCCGGGCTGCCGCTCGACGGTGGGAGGATCTTGCGGGCGGTTGTGTGGAAGGTGAACCGGAACTATCGTCGGGCAACCGGGATCGCCGCGATGGCCGGCCGGGTGATCTCTTTCCTGATGATTATCGGTGGGCTGGTATTGACCTATATCTCTTTGCAGGCCGGCCAACTGAACTGGAATGGACTCTGGTTTATCTTTATCGGCTGGTTTATGGACAACGCGGCCACGCAATCTTATAAGCAGATGCTCCTTCAGGAAGCGCTGCGCGGCGTTACAGTGGCTGACCTGATGACGGCCGATTGTACACGTGTCCCGCGTGCGCTCAGTGTTGCGCAACTCGTCGATCATTACGTTTTCCATCGGGGTGGGCGCTGTTTCCTCGTCACGGACGACGAGCGGCTCTCGGGTCTGCTCACCGTGCACAATGTGCGCACGCTGCCGCGCGAACAGTGGCCCTATACCCCGGTCGGCGAGGTGATGACCCCTTATCAGGAGTTGGTTTTGGCGCACCCGGGCGAGGATGCCTGGACTGTGCTGCTGCGTATGGACCAGCGCAATGTCAATCAGGTCCCCGTGGAGGAAGAAGGCCGCTTGCTGGGTATGCTCAGCAGAGAGAATCTGTTGCGCTACGTGCGCACGCGGGCCGAACTCGGGATGTAAAAGGAAGCAGGAGGCAAGAGGTAGGATGCAGGATGCAAGAGGCAAGATAAAAGAGGAGTGGAAAGATGCGTAACGTATATTTGGACCATGCGGCAACTACTCCCCTGCACCCAAAAGTGCTGGAGGCGATGGAGCCCTATTGGCGAGAGGAGTTTGGCAATCCGTTGAGCCTGCATCGCTATGGTGAGGGGCCGAAAAAGGCACTGCAAACCGCTCGGGAGCAGGTGGCGGCCCTGATTGGGGCGCGTGATAACGAGATCTATTTCACGGCCAGCGGTAGTGAGGCCAACAATATGGCCGTCAAGGGTGTGGCGCTGATGGCCCGGACGAAAAACAAGGGCAACCATATCGTCATCTCGGCGATCGAGCACCAATCGGTGCTTTATGCGGCGGAGACGATGGCCAAGATTGGTTTTGAAGTGACCCAGGTGCCGGTGGATCGCTACGGCTTGGTGGATCCAAAGGCTGTGGCCGATGCGCTACGCGACGACACCGTTTTGGTAGCGGTGATGTTGGCCAATGGCGAGATCGGCACAATTGAACCGATCGCCGAGATTGCCGAGGTGGTCAAGCCGAGGGGCATTCCCTTCCTGGCCGACGCGGTGGACGCGGTGGGGCGCATTCCGGTGGACGTCAAGGCCCTCGGGGTGGACATGCTGAGCCTCTCCGGCAGCCAGTTCTATGGGCCAAAGGGCGGCGCCGCCCTGTATATGCGCCGCGGTCTGCGGATCATTCCCTTGATCGATGGTGGCATCCAGGAGAACGGCCGGCGGGCCGGCCTGGAAGATATCCCCGCTATCGTCGGTTTGGGCGCAGCGGCTGAGCTGGCGGCGAAAGAAATGGAGGAGCGCAAGCAACACCTGCTGCCCCTCCGCGACCGGCTCAGCGAACGGCTGACGACCGAGATCCCACATGTCTACCTGACCGGCCATCCTACGCAGCGACTGCCGCACCATGTCAGTGTGACGGTGGAGTATATCGAGGGCGAGTCCATGTTGCTCTTTTTAAGTATGCAGGGCGTCGCTGTTTCCAGTGGTTCGACCTGTACTTCCAAGGCGCTCAAGGCTTCCCACGTGCTCACTGCCCTCGGCGTCGATGCGGCGCTGGCCCAGGGGTCGCTTCTGCTCACTTTGGGGGCGGGAAACACGATGGAGGATGTGGACTATGTGCTCGAGGTCCTGCCGCCGATCGTGGAGCGCCTGCGGCAGATGTCGCCGATTTATCCGGGAGAATAATTTGGGATTAGTGTTCACGTTGAACGCGTCACTCCTTACGAAGCATTGTGGTGGAGGCAGCTGACAAGTGAAGAGTGAAGAGTGAAGAGTGAAGAGTGAAAACCGTATTCGCAATCGTGACAAGGAGGACCCATGTACACCGATATTGTCCTAGACCACTTTACCAACCCGCGCAACGTGGGTGAGATTCCGGATGCTGATGGGGTAGGCTCCGTTGGCAACCCCGTCTGCGGCGATATGATGACCTTTTATATCGAAGTCAAGGATGGCCGTATTGCCGACGTCAAGTTCAAGACCTTTGGCTGTGGAGCCGCGATTGCGGTCTCGAGCATTGTGACCGAGATGGCGATCGGCAAGACGCTGGAGGAGGCGCGGAATATTACCAAGAAGCAGGTTGCTGAACAGTTGGGGGGCTTGCCACCGCAGAAGCTTCACTGCTCGAATCTGGGTACCGAGGCGCTGACCGAGGCCATCGACAACTACAAGGCGCGCGTGGAATCTGGAGAGCTTGAGCCCGAATCGACGAGCGAGTAGCACTAATGCGCGGCTATCGGCCATTGGATAGCGATGATTGGATGCCAGGAGAGGTTTAGCAATGACCGGCCAGACGCAGAAAACGACAATTGTCCTCTTCAGCGGTGAGATGGACCGCGCCCTGGCTGCCTTTACCGTGGCCAACACGGCGGCGGCGATGGGCATGGAGGTGACGATCTTTTTCACCTTCTGGGGGCTGAACGTGATCAAAAAGCCTGGCGGGGCTCGTGGAGGCAAGGGCTGGATGCGCAAGATGCTCAATTGGATGAACAGCGGTAACGCCCGGCGCATGCCCCTGTCCAAATTCAACTTTCTCGGGCTGGGGCCCTGGATGATGAAACGGCTGATGAAGGAACAGCGGATGCTGCCGCTGGAAGAGATGCTGGGGCAGGCGAAAGAGTTGGGGGTCAAGTTTGTTGCCTGTACGACGAGTATCGGCCTGATGGGGCTGACGGAGGAAGATTTTGTGCCCGAAGTGGACGCTTTTGCTGGGGCGGCGACCTACTTGGGCGAGGCCCGTCAGGCCGAGGTGAACCTGTTTATCTAGTTATTGGGTAAAGGAGGTTGTCGATGACGATCAAATCAGACGCCACCTTGGATTGTGTTGGCCTCTACTGCCCGATGCCCATTGTGCAGACGGCCAACAAGATCAAGGAACTCGAGTCCGGCCAGGTCCTAAAAGTTCTGGCTGACGACAAGGGTATCCAGATGGATATGCCGGCCTGGTGCGCCAGCACCGGCCATGAATGCCTGGCCATTGAAGAAGAGGAGGGCGAGTACCACGTGTACGTGAAGAAGAGGAGCTAGTGCCTCGCCGGACCGATATGGGTAGTTGTCATTCTGATCTATACCAGCCGAACCTCGATCCCGGTATCTTCCCGTATTTCGTCCGCCAGTGCCTCCAGGGCGGCCAGTTTAAAGGCACTGTCGTCTCCGCTTGGCCGACCCAGGATGAGGATGTCGACGTGTTCTTGGCGGACAACCTCTTTCAGTTCGGGGCAAAAGTTGCCCTGGCAGACGCGGATGTCCGCGTAGATGCCCGCCTTCTGCGCCCGTTCCTGGGCCATGGTGAGGAGAAACTCGCCCATGTGGGCTATTTCTTGAGCCACTACGTCTGGCCGCACGGCCCGTGCGGTCCGGTCGAGGAACTGGGTGTCGACGATGTACGTAAAGATCAGTCGCTTCCCTTGTTCCTTGGCCAGAGCGATGGCCGCATCTTGGGCGTGGAGGCTTTCTTTACCCCCCCGCGTTGCACAGAGAATCGTACCCATGCAGTCCCCCTATAGATAGAATCGGATCAGGATCCACAACGTCCCCATGACCAGTGTGATGAGCGCCGCTGGCAGCCCCACCTTTAAAAAGGTGCGGTAGGTGATGGGGTATCCTGCTCGTTCGGCGATTCCCGCCGTGACCAGGTTGTTTGTCGCTCCGACGAGCGATGTGTTGGCCCCTAGTGCAGAGCCGACCGAGAGGCTGTAAAAGAGCACCTTGTTGCTCGCCCCCGGCAGCGTTTTGG
>Ga0272444_10002188_pt1 | contig 18228 bp, 15 predicted proteins | sample SSMForm13_FD_201033 | JGI IMG/M metagenome (GOLD analysis project Ga0272444, IMG submission 201033) | Marine sediment archaeal communities from Little Sippewissett salt marsh, Falmouth, MA, United States - SSM-Form-13 | ecosystem: Environmental > Aquatic > Marine > Wetlands > Sediment ... | reverse complement strand
TCCGGCAATTCCCGGCATTCATTTCTAGTGACTATAAGCCCTTATTTTAAAAAGATGTGAAACTACGCCCGGCGGGATTCGAACCCACGACTTCTTGCTCCGGAGGCAAGCACTCTATCCAGCTGAGCTACGGGCGCAACTTGTGGCGGCGTTGGCTGCCAAAAAGATAATTGTCGCCGGTTGGGTGGGGAAAGTCAATGGCGGTTTTGGCGGTGTGCTTGTGATGGTGGGAGGGCCGCCGTCGGCAGGCAATTCGTAATCGTTTGGCTGGGGGATGTTGCGGGGTTGGCGGTGGGGGGTATAATCACCGTCCCAGCTACCCGGGCTGGCCTAACAGGAGTATGAAGATGCCGATTATTCATCCGACGGCCATTATCGACAGCGGCGCGAAGGTCGCCGACGACGTGAAGATTGGCCCGTTCTGCATCGTCGAGGCCGACACGGAGATCGGGCCTGGTTGCGAGTTGGGCCCTAACGTGATCATTCGCCGTTACACATCCATGGGCGAGGGCAACTCGGTGGATGCGTTCAGCGTTTTGGGCGGTTTGCCTCAGGATTTGAAGTTCGACCCGGCCACGCCGACGTACCTTCGTATCGGCAGGGACAACCGGTTTCGCGAGGGCGTTACGATCTCGCGGGCGACCACGCCGGGCGGCTCGACGGTGATTGGGGACTCGTGCTACTGGATGGCGGGCAGCCATGCCGGGCACGACGCGACGATCGGTGACAACGTCATCATGGCCAACGGCACTGCGGCGGCGGGGCATTCCACGATCGGCGACCGGGTGATCATTTCCGGCGGGACGATGGTTCACCAGTTCTGCTGGATCGGCGAGATGGTGATGACCCAGGGCAACGCGGGGTTCAGCTGCCACATTCCGCCGTTCACTCTCGTTGCGAATATCAATGGCATGATCGGGCTGAACTCGATCGGCCTGCGTCGCAACCCGCAGATTACCGATGAGGACCGCCGGCAGGTCAAGTGTGCGTTTCACCTGACATATGACCTGGGCCAGTCGGCCCGCAAGGCCCTGGCGGAGATGGACACCTGGTCGGACATCAGTCCGGCCGCGCTGCGTTACCGTGAGTTTCTGCGAAAGGTCCTGACGGCGGAGGCACCTTTTAAACGTGCGTTGTGCCCGCTTCGTCGCAGCCGGAAAAGCTGAGGCTGGGTAGTAGCCGCGGCCTGGCGCTTACGGTGTGTGGTTTCAGGGGTGTTAATCAATGGCCCGAAGTTGAGCGTTCCGCTTTTGTTTTTGAGCCTGCTGGGCTTTTCGGAGGCAGGGGTCAAGCCCTTAACTTCGGGCCATTGGGGGCGTTAATGGGCTTTGGTGGCATTTTGGCGTTCCGGTTTTCCGCAGAGGGGTTTTTTTTTGCGATACTTCCATCTGGCCGATGCAATAAGCATTCTGATTCAGCGTTTTTCGGTAAGAATCCTCGCGCTGCGAGCAGACAAGCGGCACGTGGCCTCGTCCGACCCGGTCAGGGCATGGGTTGGGTCACATGGTCGAGGCGAGGGGGTTCCTGGCTTGAACGAGACAAAGGGCATTGGGCGAGAAGATCAGATTGCGATTGTCGCGCTGGCTCACCGGATGCCGATTGTCCTATGCGATGATGCAAGGAGATTCACTATGAAGACTGCGAAGCTGTTGGCGTTTGTAGCGGTTCTTGGCCTGGCCGGGCTGGCCATGGCGCAGGAAGATGCTCCCAAGAAGAAGCGGAAAGCTCGTCCCAAGGGCCTTATGGGCAAGATCGTCAAGGTCGAGGGCGCCAACGTGACCATCGCCAAGCGGACCCGCGGCGAGAAGAAAGCCACGGAAGTCACCATCGAGACGGATGGCCAGACGAAAGTCAGCGTTGATCGCAAAGAGGCCACCCTGGCCGACCTGAAGCCCGGTATGTACGCCTTCATCACGCCGGAGACCGGTACTGCGACGAAGATCATGGCCAGAACCCCCCGCGCCAAGGGCGAAAAAGGCGACAAGGGCAAAGGCAAAAGGAAGGGCAAGAATAAGGGCGGCGCTGTTGAGTAAGGTGCCTGCGCCAGCGAAGTTTGTTTTTTGAATGCTGACGCTTCGCCATCTCTGGCGAGGTGGTGAGACAATGCCCGCAGCTTCGTTGCAGGGCCCGCCGGATCGGAAGCCTTGTTTCCATTCGACGCACCTGCGGCGAAGCTGCGGGTTCTTTTACGCGTTCTGCCGCTGATTGATCCAGGCCGACGAGCCTGGGGCGACAAATCTTGCCTCGAATAGCGTAAGCTTGCAACATCTCCGGCCCGACGGCGTTGAACTGTGAGCAGGAACAGACTACGCTTAATTCGTGAACATGTCGGTTTTGCGAGGCGAAATGCCATGACAAACGTAGCACTTACTTCGGCGGTTATTCTCATGTCGGCTGTGGGAGCTTTGGGTCAGATAGCGGCAGAGATGCCGTTTGACGGCGCCACGTCCGGGCCTACCTGGGACGGGCCGATAGACAAGCTGATTCTGGCTCGCCACAAGCGTCTTGGCATAAAGCCGGCGAACATATGCTCGGACGCCGTGTTCGTTCGGCGGGCATATCTGGACGTTATCGGTACGCTGCCGATGGCCTGGGAGGCGCGTGCTTTCATCCAGGACAAATCTCCGAAAAAGCGGGCAGTCCTGATAGATCGGCTGCTAAAACGCCCGGAATTCGCGGACTACTGGGCGATGAAGTGGGGCGATCTGCTGCGGGTGAAGGCGGAGTTTCCGATCAACCTCTGGCCTTACTCGGCGGCCCTCTACCATCGCTGGATTCGCACGAGCCTGAAGGAAAACAAGCCATACGACCGCTTCGTGCGGGAGTTGCTCACTGCCAGCGGCAGCAACTTCGTCGAGCCCCCGGCGAACTTCTATCGCGCTGCCCAGAGCAAGGACCCGAACACGCTAGCCAAGGTTGTCGCGCTGACTTTCATGGGCGCTCGCATTGAAAAATGGCCCAGGGATAAGCAGGACTCCATGGCGGAGTTCTTCTCGCGGGTCGGCTTCAAGCCCACCTCTGAGTGGAAGGAGGAGATCGTCTTCTTCGACCAGGCCAAATCCGGCGGCAAGCCTCGCCAGGCCGTGCTGCCTGACGGCACGAAGGTAGTGCTGCCCCCGGATCGGGACCCGCGCGAGGTATTCGCCGACTGGCTCATAACGCCGAAGAACCCATGGTTCGCTAGAAACATCGTCAACCGCGCGTGGTACTGGCTGATGGGGCGGGGAATAATAAACAGGCCCGACGACATTCGACCGGACAACCCGCCGTCACACCCGAAACTGCTGGCGCTGCTGGAGCGGGAACTGGTCAGGAATCGTTACGACATCAAGGCCGTCTTCCGCCTGATCCTGAACTCCCACACGTATCAGCTTTCCTCAATTCCCGCCTCCGACAAGCCCGTCGACGAGGCCGAGTTCGCCAGCTATCGCCTTCGCCGCCTGGAAGCCGAGGTGCTCATCGACGCGCTGTGTCGTGTGACCGGCACGACGGAACGGTACACCAGCGCCATACCCGAGCCTTTCACGTACGTCCCGCCGAAGAATCGTTCGATTGCCCTGGCCGACGGGAGCATCACGAGTTCTTTCCTGGAGATGTTTGGCCGGGCCTCGCGGGATACCGGGCTGGAGTCCGAGCGAAACAACAAACCGACGTCTTCGCAGCGACTTCACCTTCTCAACTCCAGCCACATTCAACGCAAGATAGAAAAGGGTTGGCGGATGCAAACCTTGCTGCGGTCCAAGGGCACACCGCGGGAGAAGATCACTACGATCTATCTGACGGTCCTTTCCCGCTACCCTACAATTGAGGAACTCGAGATCATGAAGGATTACGCCACTTCAAGTTCCGCCAAGGGCAGCGCGGTTTTGGTGGACCTGATCTGGTCGTTGGTGAATAGTTCGGAGTTTGTTTACCGGCATTGAGCGGGGGCGCAGGTAACAGGTCATAGGTAATAGGTAGTAGTAGAAACAGCAGAAGAAGATGCACAGACGCTTGATGGTCAGCAATAGAGGATGGCAAGATGAGCGAGCAACGGATTACGGAAGTCAGGTCTCGATGTGGAGTTGTTTCCAGACGCGAGGCGTTGCGGATGGGTTTGCTGGGCGCTGCCGGGGCGGTGGCGATGGCCGGCGGCGGGGGACTCTCGGCGTTTGGGGCCCCGGTGGGCAAGCCAAAGGCCAAGGCCAAGTCCGTCATCCAGATATGGCTGTGGGGCGGGCCGTCGCAACATGACACGTTCGACCCCAAGCCCGAGGCAGGGCGCGACTACTGCGGCGAATACACCAAGCCCATCGAGACCAACGTCAAGGGCATACGAATATGCCAGATGCTCCCCGAGCTCGCCAAACAGGCTGACAAGTACTCCATAGTCCGCAGCATGACTCACGGCCAGTTTGGCCATGAGACGGCCTCGTACCTGGTGCAGACCGGTCGCATGCCGGGCAGCGGGCAGGTCTTCCCCGCCGTCGGGGCGGTTGTCTCTCATTTCAAGGGCTACGCGGCGGGCTACACCGGTCTGATTCCGCCGTATATCGTCCTGACCACGCTTCAGGGGCGGTTTTCGGAGTGCGGGTTCCTGCCATCTTCGTGCAAGCCCTTCGCCACCGGCGGCGACCCGGGCAAGGAGCGGTTCGTCGTCGAGGGCGTCGTCGCCCAGGGCATTTCCGACCAGCGTCAAAAAGACCGTCGCGACCTGTTCCACAAGCTCGACACCCTCGGTAAGGCGATGAAGGGCAACCCCCAACTGGCGGATTTCAAACAGTGCGAGAAGAAGGCGTACGACCTGATAATGGGTGATGCCGGCAAGGTGTTCGACCTCTCGCAGGAGACCGACGGGGTCCGCGATGCCTACGGCAGAAACACGCTGGGTCAGTCCTGTCTGATGGCTCGGCGGCTCGTCGAAAAGGGCGTGCCCTACGTCACCATCAATGCCAAAGGCTGGGACACTCACAAGCAGCACTTCCAGGCCATGCGCCGCATGCTGCCTGAGCTGGACAACGGTTTGGCGATGCTGCTGAGGGACCTCGCCGACCGCGGATTGCTCGACAGTACGATCGTATGGTGCGGCGGCGAGTTCGGCCGAACTCCCAAGGTGGCTTGGAATCCGCCGTGGTCCGGCGGACGCGGGCATTGGGGAAGGGTGTTTTCAACGTTGGTGGCAGGAGGTGGATTCAAAGGCGGCCAGGTTGTCGGATCGTCGGACGCCAGGGGCGAGGATGTCAAAGATCGCCCCGTGTATCCCTGCGACCTGATCGGCAGCATGTACGATCTGCTGGGTATCGATCCCAATGCGCAGCTTCCGCATCCTCACGGGTTGAAGTTCGCAGCCGTGCCTGGCAAGGCCGACGGCGTGAAAATGGGCGGCGAGCTCAAGGAAATAATGTAACCGCTGGAGCCTACCATGAAGTCAAAGACACTGCATTCGATCCTGGCGACCGCAGCGGTGCTGTCGCTCGCCCTGGCTGCCCGTGGCCAGCAACGGGCCCCGCGAATCGGCTACGTAGTCCCGGCTGGGGGCAGGCAGGGCACCACGTTTCGGGTTACCATCGGCGGACGATTTCTCAGCGGCGCTTCGGGCGTGATTGTTTCCGGGGAAGGCGTCGAGGCCACGGTTATCGAGCACAACAAGCCGATGTCGAGCACCCAGTTCCAACTGCTGCGGGATGAGTTGAAGGAGTTAATGGCCAGGAAACTTGCCGTAACCAGGCCGGCCTGGTCTGCCTGGAAAAACAGGCAAGGCAAGAAGGCCAGGTCCGGCAAACCCGCAGCATCGGAAAAGGCAGCTCCGCCTGCAAAAGCGCCCACCAGCGCCAAGCCGACGACCCGGCCAACCTGGTCGGATGCCGACGAGAAAAAACTCGCCGAGGTCCGCTTCAAGCTGCGCAACGCACCCAACAGGAAGATCGCTCCGGCGCTTATCGAGACTGTCTTTGTTGAGGTAAAGGTGGCCCCCGAGGCCCAGCCCGGCAAGCGGGAACTGCGGATGGTCACAAAAATGGGGATCACCAACCCGATGGTGTTTTTCGTCGGGCAACTGCCGGAGTTCAACGAAACCTCGCCAGTCAGCACGGGTCAGATGACCTTTTACAGGGGTGCCAAACTCCCGGCTGAGACGGACACGGAAATCACACTGCCCGCCGTTGTCAACGGGCAGATCATGCCCGGCGACGTCGATTGCTTCAAGTTCAAGGCCTCCAAGGGTCAGCGACTTGTCGTCTCCGCCTCCGCCCGCGAGCTGATTCCCTACCTCGCCGACGCTGTCCCCGGTTGGTTCCAGGCCACGCTTTCCCTGCGGGACTCCAAGGGCAAGGAACTGATTTTCGCCGACCGCTTCCGCTTCCACCAGGACCCGGTGCTGTACTACGAGATCCAGAAGGATGACGAGTACGTCGTCGAGATTCGCGACTCCATCTATCGCGGGCGCGAGGATTTCATCTACCGGATTTCCCTGGGTGAGCTTCCGTTCGTTACGAGCATCTTCCCGCTTGGCGGCAGGGCCGGGGGCAGGACCGCGATCGAACTGACCGGCTGGAATCTCCCTGCTGGCAGTATCGTGTGCAATAATCGCAACCGCCTGCCGGGGGTGTATCCGGTCTCGGTTGGGTTTCGTCCACGCGTTTCCAATTGCCTGCCGTTTGCGGTGGATGACCTGCCGGAATGTATGGACGAGCCCGGCAACGACAGGCAGCAGACGGCCCGGAAGGTCAAACTGCCGATCGTCGTCAACGGGCGAATCGACAGCCCCGGCGACCGCGACGTATTCAGCTTTCACGGCAAGGCCGGGAGCGAGTTTGTCGCCGAGGTCGTCGCTCGCAGGCTGGATTCGCCGCTGGATTCGATGCTGACGCTTACCGACTCCGCCGGCAAGCAGCTTGCCTGTAACGACGACACCAAGGACCGTGGCAAGGGCCTGGACACGCACCATGCCGACTCGTTCATACGGGTCAGCCTTCCCGCCGATGGGATGTATTACGTTCACCTGGGCGACACACAGAAAAAGGGCGGGCGGGAGTACGCCTATCGCCTTCGCATGAGCAAGCCGCAGCCTGACTTCGAACTGCGGGTCGTGCCCTCGAGCATCAACATGCGGCCGGGGGCCTGCGTGCCGGTCACCGTCTGCGCAATACGCAGGGATGGCTTTGATGGTGAGATCAAAATTGCGATGAAGCCTGCCGACATCGCCTTCAAACTGGGCGGTGCGTGCATCCCCGCCGGACAGGACAAGGTTCGCATGACGATTACGGCCCCGCCGACAGCTTTGAAGAAGCCCGTGAACCTGGCGATGGTGGGCAAGGCGACCATCAACGGGCGCCCCTTTGTCCGCCAGGCCGTGCCGGCTGAGGATATGATGCAGGCATTCCTGTGGCGACAACTGGTGCCCGCTGAGAATATGACAGCCAACGTGACGGGCCGCTGGACAGTGAGGGCGCCTGTGACGCTGGTTGGCAAAACTCCCGTGAAGATTCCCGTCGGCGGCGCGGCGCGGATGCGTCTGAACCTCCCCGGACGTGGCCGGGGCGCGGCGGCAGGCCAGGTCCAACTCGAACTAGATGATCCGCCGGAAGGAATCGCGATCCAGAAGGTATCCCTGGTCGGCAAGGACCCGTCGATAGTGTTCAAGAGTGATCCCGAAAAGGCCAAGCCAGGCCTCAAAGGCAATCTGATCGTCAACGCCTACGTGACGCGGTCCGTCCAGGCCTCCAGGACCAACAAGAAAAAGGTAAAGCGCCGCTTTCTGGTCGGTGCCCTGCCCGCCATGCCTTTCGAGGTGGTAGCCGGCAGCCGATAGCCTGAGGCCTGCTCGCTTCAGCGGGCAGGAGAATTGATGTCCAGGCCTGGCATTATTTGGATTTTGCGGTGTCCGCTATCACCAGGTCCATCATCTTGCGGGAAACTACGATCTTGCGGACGTAGACCAGTTCGTCGAGAGTCTGCCCGTCCTTGCCTTTCATCCGTTCGCCCAGGACGAACGGCCCGGCAACTTTGCCCGCAAGTTCGGCGAAGACCGGCTGGCCCTTGGTCGAACCCTCAATCACCGAGCCGTCGATGAGCTTGAACTTCCAGTGAAGCCGTCGCATGGGGTACTTCCTGCCGGTGTAGACTTTTTCTGGCTCGCCCATGCCTTTCCATCGCCAGGTCAACTCCATTCGCTCGACTTCCACCACGGCCTCGATGCTCAGCAGCGTCAGGAAATCCACCCGCCGCCAGCTCTTGGTCTGGTCGGACCAGACGATCCACGGCTTTTCGACAGTCGTGTAAAGCCCGCCGGGAAGCTGCCTGCCGTCGCTGAGTTCGATAACGCCGGGCAAGGCGTCGCCGCGGCGGAAAGGAAGCTTGGAACTCTTGAATGGGTTGGCCCCGCCGCCGGGCTCGACCGGTCGGGTTGTGGCCGATGGCTTGTTCGGATCGACGGGCTTGGCCCGGTTCAGCCAGTAGCCCAAATCGCCGGTCGGGGCAGTGGCAGCGGGGGGCTTGGCCACTGGCTGGTTGCCGTCGGTCGACGGCGCAGGCCCGGCCTGTATCATGCACGATACAATCAGAATGCACGCACTCGAAAGCATGGCCTGTCTCCACGGGGCTCATTATAACACCATGTGTCCGGGCCGTCGCCAGGGAATCGTGGTTGTTGCACAGCCTCCCTTTGTGGCAGCAGGACATGCATCATCGCAAAGGGCAAAACGTCGATTGCAGCTTACTTGCCAAAACGCGAAATTGATGTAAAATCTTACTGTGACAACTAATGGAAAGCTAAACGAGTTGCAGTCAGCTCTGCGAGAGGCGGAGTTGGCTTTGCGCAGGAACCAGCAGCGTTTCGCCGCGTTCATGGACAATCTTCCTGGCGTGGCGTTCATGAGAGACAGGGAGGGACGATACATATACGCCAACAGGCAGTTTGCCAAGGCCTTCGATTCCCAGCCTGAAGATATGATAGGCAAGACAGCCTTCGATCTGGTGCCGGAAAGTCTGGCCCAGTCTTTGGCGGCAATAGACGAGGCCGTGTTGGCCGAAGGCAAACCACGGGAGATACTTTCGGATCTGCCCAGGCCGTGGGGCCCCCAACGCTGGCTCCAGATACGCTTCCCGATAAAAGAAGCCGCCGGCGAACCGCTGATTCTCGGGGTTGTGGGCCTGGATGTTACAAAGCACAAGCAGACCGAAGATGCCCTCCGAGAGAGTCTGGAACAATACCGGCTGCTGGTCGAAAGCGCCGATGAACCCATCTTCACCATGGATGCCGATGGCAGATACCTCTTCGTCAACAGCACCACCGCCGAGCTGTTGGGGCTGAAACCGACGGACCTTGTTGGAAATACCGTATGGGATGTCCTCCCCAAAGACTTCGCCGACAGGGAGGTAAACGACGTTCGAATGGTCATTGCCTCCGGTAAGGCAAGAATCTTCGAGGAACGTCTTGTGATTAAAGGGCAGAAGAGGTGGTATCGCACCAGCGTCAGCCCCGTCCGCAACCATGCCGGTGAGGTCGTCTCCGCACTGGTCATCGCGCGAGATATCACCAAAACAAAAGAGGCCGAGATTGCACTTCAAAAGAGCGAGGAGATCTTCCGCCTAACCTTCGAGAACGCCATAGACGCCATCTTCTGGGCCGATGCTGAAACCGGAATGCTCACCAACTGCAACAAGGCGGCCGAAGAACTGATGGAATGCTCCCGGGCGGATCTCATGGGCCGGCATTTCTCTTCCCTGCACCCGCCCGAGGAATCGGACAAGCACGCCAGGAGCATACGTGAGTCAGCCGAAGGTCCGGGGGTTTCGCACGTACAAGGCACAGTACTTACCCGGTCCGGCAAGGTTGTTTCCGTCAATATCGCCGCCTCGCTGGTCGCGGCCGGGCCGAACCGGATAGTCCAGGGCACGTTTCGCGACCTCAGCGAGATCAACCAGGCATGGGATGCCGCGGAACGCAGCCAGCAGCGGCTCCAGATGGTTGTGGCCAACGCGCCGGTGCTGCTGCTGCTGACCGACGTGGACGGCGTGATCCAGTTTGCCGACGGCAGGGCTCTTGCCTCGCTGGGCAGCACGGGCGAGCAACTTGTCGGCCGGAGCATCCTGGACATTTGCCACGACAGCCAGGTCATGAGCCAGATCATTCAGGCAGCGCTGGCAGGGCAGGATTCCCTGACCTCCTGCGAGGTGGCGGGGCGGGTTCTCAACATGCGAATGTCGCCCCTGACAGATGGCAAGGGCAATGTTACGGGCCTGGTCGGCGTGGCTACGGATATCACCGCACGCCGACAGGCGGAGAAGGACCTCGAAGCCGCACGACTCAAGCTCCTGGTTATTCGCGAAGAGGAACAGAAACGCGTGGCCCGCGAGTTGCATGATTCCGTTGGCCAGCAGATTGTGGCGATGAAGCTGTCCTTCGCCTCGGCGGGCCTGACCAGGCAGGCCCAACAATGCGCCGAACTTATCCAGGAGGTTCGCCACCTGTGCTACGGCCTGTACCCGCCGTCGCTGGAGGCTTTGGGGCTTGTGTCGGCACTCCACAAGTTGGGCAGGGCCTGGGAGCCTTCCGTCCGCTTGGTTTTGGAGTACCCGTCGGAATTGGAGGATTTACGATTCGCGCCTGAAAAGGAAATAGCAGTTTTCCGCATTGCCCAGGAGGCCGTCAGTAACGCGATACGACACGGCAAGGCAGAAACCATCAACATCAGTTTGGCCAGGCCGGACGGCCAGATTACGATGACGGTTATAGACGATGGGTGTGGCTTTGAAACTGCCGAGCAGGAAGGCAGTGGCCTGGGCCTTCAGGCCATGGTTGACAGAATCCGATCCGTTGGCGGAACCCTCGACATTTCCTCCAAACCGGGCCGAACCGCAATCAGCATTGGCGTTCCTCTGGACGGCGATGCCGGTGCCCTGTAAACTGCTCGACGCCAAAGCCTGACGCTCGATGCAATGACGATGATGAAGTGGAAGTGTATTGCAGTACATATTGAAAGCCTGGGTATGTTCCGATCAGCCCATGCTCAGCAGAATCAGGCCCGGTGGCGGAACTGGCAGACGCTGGGGACTTAAAATCCCTTGCCCTTCGGGGTGTGCGGGTTCGAATCCCGCCCGGGCTAATCGGTTGGCGAGTCCCTTGGAATTCAGGGCGTCATGGATGGATGGATGGGCGGGGTTGCTACTTCGACGCAGCCCGGGCTTTGGCGACGGCCAGCAGGGCCCTGGCGGAGGAATCCTGGGGGTGCTGGTCCAGGTAAGCTCGCAGCAGCCGGGCTGCCTCATCGGTTCGGCCTCGGTGCAGCAGCAGGCGGGCTTGGTACAGCGCCGCCAGCGAGGCCGTAGCGGACTTCTGCCGTCCGGCCTGACCGTAGAGCGTCTCCGCTTCGGCCCAGTCCTTTGCCTTTTCGGCGAGGTGCCCCGCCCAGAGATACACGCCGGCGTCGGCCTGTCCTTGCTCGATCAGGTGCCGCAGGGCCGAGCGAGCATCGGCCAACTCGCCAACCCGCAGCGCCAGCCTTGTCGCGACGATTCCCATATCCAGCGTGCGGGATTTCTCGGGCACCAGAGCCAGCCACTTGCCCAGGGTCGCATCCTCCTGGCCGGTGTCCGCGGCCCGGATCAGCAGGGCCATCAGCGCGATATCCGACGAGGCGGACTTCGCCAGCGGACCGGCGAGAAGCGACCGACCGTGCGTGACCGCAGTACGCCAGTCACCCGCAATGACCAGGCCGGCAAGAAATCGCCGATGTTTGGCCAGGTCGTTCGGATCGCACAGGAGGCACGCCTCCAGCGCCGCGATTGCGTCGGCCTGCTTGTCGGCCCGGTCGGACACAAACGCCCGCTGGCGCCATAGCTCGGGATCGGTGGGATTAGCCCGGAGCAGCACTTCGACTGCCAGGCCGGCGGCGAGATTGTCCTGCTGATCGATTCGCACAGCCATGTCGAGCCTGCGAAACCGCAGATCGGACGGGAATCGCCGGATGGCCTTTTCGACCAATAACCCGCACAGCCTCGCGTCTTCGTTTTGCTGTGCGACCTGGGCGTACAGCAGCAGCGTGTCGGCGTCGCAAGAGTCGGCTTGGACGAACCGCCCGAGCAATTCGGCGGCCTGGCCCCATTTGTTTTGTCTGGCGTATACCTGCGCCAGGCCCAGTCCGGCCTGGGAGAGCTTCGGGTCCATTCGCAAGGCCGCCTGGTAGGCGGCGATGGCGGTGGGGAGGTTTGATTGCCGGGCATTGGCGTGGCCGACGAGCAGTTGTCGCAGGGCGTGGTCCTCGCCCTGGTATGTCGCGAGTCGATTGATTGCCTCGGCGGGTCGGCCCTGGCGAAGCAGTTCCTGCGCGCCGGAGAGAATCTCCGCCAACTCCGTCGGCACCTGGCGGGGCTTGTCCTGGGCTAAGGCAGTTCCGGCAGAGGCGATGCACAGGACAACGGTCAAGACGGCGGGGCGTATGGTTGGCGTATTCATGGTCTACTCCACGTTCCAGACAAGGTTGAGGAAGACCACGGCGGGCACGTTTTTGCCTTCCCGCACGGCGGGGCGGAAGCTCAGCGTCCGGCCTACGCGACCCGCGGCATGTTCGAAGACTCCCGCCGGCTGACTTGCGACCACCTGTACGTTGGTAACCCGACCTGCGGCGTCGACGGTCAGGCGGATCTGTGTTTTGCCCGTGACTCCGCGTGCCAGCGCCCGCTTGGGGTAGTAGTCCGAAAGGTCGGGTTTGCTCATCAGCATCGGCCCGCGGGTGGTGGCGGGTTTGGCGGGCTTCCGGATTACCGACCCGCCGGGTGTTCCGGTGGCCAGTCTTGCCGGTGGCAGCACGAGCGGCACCGCGGATTGTGCCTCATATGCGGGCACATCCATCATGGAATGCAGGGCCGGCTCGACGGGGGCGGGTACGTCAAACGGTAGTGCGGGCATGGCGACTGTGGGTTGGGGCAGCGCGGGCAGCATCGGTTCCGGTGGGGCTTCCATCGCGGGGGTCTCGGCCGGCATTTCGGGCTCGGTGGGTTCGATGGTTTCCGGTTCGGGTTCCACCACTGACAGCGGGGTGGCGAGGACCGCTGGCCTGGCGTCGGCGTGATGTCTGCCCGCCCAGGTAACCAGCAGCACAACGATTCCGGCGTTGAATCCAATGGTCAGCGCCAGGCTTATTCCATGACGCAGCGGGGCCGCGTCGAGCAGGCTGCGTTTGATGTTGTTGGCGTTAACCGGCATAGTGAGTTTCATGTGTCAGCATCATCTGGCGATGGCGGCGATGTCCACGCTTTCGGCGCCCGCGGCCTTGCATGTGTCCAGTACCCGCAGCAGCAGGGCGGTGGTCACTTCGCGGTCGGCCTGTATTACCACGCGTTTGGCCTGGATGTCCCTGAGCGCATCGGCGATGGGCCCATCCTCATTGGGTGCGATGGTCTGCCCGGCGACGTGCACGGTGCCCAGTTTCGTTATGGCCACGGGCAGGTATCGTGTAGTGATCTGCTCGGCTGAACTGCTCTCGGGGCGGTTGACGGTCACCCCGGCATCCTGCACGAAGCTCGTGGACACGATGTAGAATATCAGCAGGATGAATACCATGTCGATCAGCGGGGCCATCTCGATAGTCGCTCCGGACCCGCGTCCGCGTCGTCCTGTCAGTACTCCGCGCCGCATCACTCGCCCTCCCTGGCCTGCAGGCGGGCTTCGCGTCTCAGCGACGTGAGCCTGGACAGGCGACGAAGGACCAGTTGCTCGCCGATCAGACCGCAGGCTGCAATGGCGAGCCCGTACTGCGTCGTCCGCAGCGCCTTGTATATGCCGGTGCTCATCTCGGTCACATAGCCACCCACGACGATGCTCTCGAACGTCTCGACAATGCCCGTCACCGTTCCCAGCAGGCCCAGCAGGGGGGCAACCATAACACAGGCGCGAATCATTCCCATGCGACGCAGGCCGGCCCATTCCATCTGCTCCGGGCCGTCGCCGTCAATGGCGCTGGTGAGCAGTCCCCGGCGGATCGACCGTATCATGGCGCCGGAGGCCAGGATTCGCTCGGCGATCAGGAAGCACAGCACGGCTGAGACGGCACCCAAGGCGACCATCGTGAACCCTCCGCCGGTGAACCATGCCCAGAGATCGGTCATTTTCCGGGGTCCTTTTCGGTCTCGCCGTGCTGAATGCCAAAGGCCTGGATGGCACTGTATTCCAGCATTGCCTCACGCCGCTGGACCCAGCGGCTCAGCCAGGCGTGGGACAGCAGCAGCGGGATGGCGACCATCAGCCCGAGCTGCGTCGTGATGAGGGCTTCGGATATGCCGCCCGACAGCAGGCGCGGGTTGCCCGTCCCGGCTGAGGAGATCGTATCAAACGTTGCGATCATGCCGGAGACCGTTCCGAGCAGCCCCAGCAGTGGCGCGACGCCCGCAAGCGCCCCGAGCATCGACAGCGACCGTTCCAGCTTGGGCGCCTCAGCCAGCAGTGCGGACTCCATGGCTACCTCTCGTTGCTCTGGCGGCTTGTCGACTGCCTCGGCAGCAGCCAGGAGCACGCGGGCGATGGGCTTTCGCGCCGAGGGGATCAGGTCGCGTGCCTTGGCTGCGTCATTTCGGACGAGGCACGCGACAACTTTGCTCACCAGAGACGGTGACGCCTTGGAGGCCAGCAGGTAGTAGATGCGATCCGCGATCAGCAGCAGCCCAATGGCTGCAACTGCCAGGATGGGGTAAACGAAAAGCCCGCCGACGGCAAGCCACGAACCCAGCGTTTTGGGTTCGGCAGGGGCGCGGTCGATAAGCGTGCCGTCGATATCAAGCGGCACGTACTCCAGCCGGCCGGCAGCGGCGGCGATGAGGGCGTCGACGTGCGATTTGGGCATGGCCGGTCCGACGATGACCTGCTTGCCGTTGGGCAGAGCTCGCAGCAGGCCGCAAGTGTCGAGCTTGGCCCCGCAAGCGTACGAGGCGAACCCGCCGAAGCTCAGCACGGGAAGTTCAGCTTCCTGCCCGCTTCGCGTGACTACCTTTCGGGTCTTCACGGAAATGCGCGGATCGTTTTCCAGTCCGGCAAGCTGGTCGTCGAGACCTTTCCAGATCGCCTGCTCCAGGGAATTGGTATCGGCGTTGGGATCGACGTCCGCCTGGGCGGCCCCGGCGGCCTGGGCGATGAGGCTTTGCGTGCGATGTGCAGTAATCACCGCGGCTCGGTCGAGGTCCTTGACGTTGGCATCGAGCTCCGTCACGACATCCTGGGCCTCGGCTGCCTGTGCCTCGGCGGCGGCGAGGTCGTCGTAGGCCCGCTGAAGCTCGGCTGCGAGTGCTTTTCGCTCGGTCAGGTGTTGCTTTCGCGCCTCGGCCAAGGCGGTTTCGGCGGTTTTTCGGGAGGCTTTCGCTCTGGCCATGAGCTGCGCGTCGGAGATTGCCCAGGCCCGGCCCGGGTGCATGGCGACGACGGCAATCGCTATAGCGGCCAGTGCGATCCGGGTTGTGTGGTTTATGGTGAGCATCGCCGCCTATTCCCTGGTTGCCTTGGTTTGTAGGGGCAGGAGTGACCAATTGGGCGTACCGCGACCTTCGGCGATGGCGAAGGCGTTCTGGATCGCCTGGGTGTCTTCCAGCCTGGTTGCAAGGGCGAGAATCATCTGCCCGTCGCGGACGGTTGCGGTTCCAGTCTGCTTGCCGTCGAGGCTTACCCACCATGCCGCCACGCCGCCTGCGCGAAGCATTTTGACGGCGATGGTTTGCTTTTCGAGCGAGCCGCTGACGACTTCGACGGCAGCTTGTTTTGCCCGCCGTCGGATCTGTCGGAGGCGGTCGACGCCCGCGGCGAGGCGCCGGCCTGGTTCGGTGATGCCCGCCGCCCGATCTGGAGGCACCAGCCCCGGCAGCGATTTGTCAGCCAGCGCAGCCAGGGCCTTTTCCAGTCGCTCACAAAGAGCATCCACCACGCCCTCTACGGCTTTGAGCCTTTGGTGGGCAATCTTATGTTGTTCCAGGCGCCGGCGCAGTTCCGTCTCGGCCTGTCTGGCCTGGGCGGCGGCTTTGCGGTGCCGCTGGGTTTCCCGTATGACGGTGGACTTGAGCAGTTCGAGCTTGTCCCTTTCGAGAGCCCACTGCTGTTGTTCCTTGAGGAGTTGTCCGCGGGCTTCGCCGGCCGCTCGCAGTTCGGACATGACCTGCGCGGCGACGGGCTGATTGGCGTCGGGTCGTTTCGTCTGGGCCCGGGAAGTCACCGCAAAAGCCAGCAGTACGCATACCGCTGCCAGTTGCGACATCTGGCGCCTCGGTTGTTCAACAGGCGGTTTCAGTGGATTTCGCATGTCAGTGGTCCTCGCCTTTGGGTTTGTGGAACTCGACCCACAGGCCGTAATTCACATCAGCGCCGCCGGGGGCTTTTGTTACTTGCACTCGCGAGTTTTTGATGCCCAGGTCAGCCATTATCTTTCGCAGCGCGGCCGCTTCCTTGTTGAGGTCGTATTTGAGCTTCTTGCCCTGTTTGGCCCGGATGCTTTTGGCGGTTTCCAGGGGCATGTCTCTGGGCAGGCCTCTGCCGATGTAGGCCAGGCCGCCGGGTTTGAGCACACGGAGGATTTCCTGGAAGCCTTTCTTCCGGTCACCCCAGAAGTGGTACGAGCCGCGCGAGATGACAACGTCGGCGTAGTTGTCTTTGAAGGGCAGGTCTTTGGCGTCGGCCAGGACGGCGCTGACGCGCCCGGCTGTGCCGTTTACCTCGGCCAGTCGAAGAAAGTGGCTGAAGCAGTAGGGGTTGATGTCGGCGTTGATCCAGTGCAGTTTCGTATGCTTGCACAGTTCGACGATCAGCGTCCCGGGTCCGCCACCGACGTCGATGCCGACGCCCTTGGTTTCGGCGAGGTCGAAGTCCTTGACGATCTGCCGGGCCAGCGGCGCGTAGACCGGCGCCAGCAAAGTGCGGCTTGCCTGGACCATCCGCTCGGCCCGCCGGTGCGCATCGGCCTGCTTTCCGCTGGGGTCGTCGGCGGCGAGGCCCGCAAGGGCTACACAAAGCAGGGCTCCGGCTGGGATAGTCAGCAGTAGCAGGAGTTTCGTTGAGGTCTTGATGTCTTTCATGATCGTTGGCACTTTGCTTTTGACGAACTCAAAGATAGCACATTGCGGGCGACTTCTACATTACATTTGCCCGGCTCGCCCTGGGGCAGCCCTGGCTCGGCTCGGCGTCGTCATATCGGCGATCGCTGGACTTCATGTTTCGCTGGCTATCGTTTCGGGGCGATGGTCCCGGGCCGAATCCCTGAGTTGTCCCGATTCGATCCGAATACGCCTCGGCGCGATGTCCAGCAGTACCGGGTCGTGCGTGGCCAGGATTACGGTTCGGCCCTTGTGGCTTTCGTCGATGAGGCACCTGGCGATGATCTCGGCGTTCCGTGGGTCGAGGTTCCCGGTCGGCTCGTCGGCGAGGATGAGTTTCTGCCCGCCGACGAGGGCTCTCGCCAGCGCCACTCGCTGCTGCTCGCCGACGCTCAATTCGCTGGGTCGGTGTGCAAGCCTGCCTTCGATCCCGAGCCGGCCTGCGAGTTCCGTCACCGCGTCCCGGGCTTCGTTGCGGCGCCCCTGAAGCGAGAGCGACATGGCGATATTGTCCCGCACGCTGAGGTAGGGCATCAGGAAGAACCGCTGGAAGACGAAGCCCACCGTGTGCTTGCGATAGCGGTTTCGTTTGGCGAGTGAGCCGCAATATATTTCCTGGCCGTTGCAAGCGACACTTCCGCTGTCGGGGGGAAGCATTCCCCCGAGCATCAGTAGCAGCGTACTCTTGCCGCTTCCGCTGGGGCCATGCACGACGATGAGTTCGCCTTGGTCGGCGTGGAAGCTCAGTTGCCGGGCGGCGTGAATGGTCCGGCCTTGCTTGGTGTAGGATTTTGTCGCGTCACGCACGTGAAGCATGGGGGGCTATTCCTCGACCAGGATGGTGTTGGGATTCATTCGGATCAGCTTGGCTATGGGGATCAACTCCGCAAGAAGCGCGACCGCGCACGTCAGGCCTGCCACCTCGGGAAGTTGCCCCCAGACGATGGCCACCGAGCGAGTTTGCGTTACCAGCACCGGCGCCAGCAGCCAGCTCGACAGGAACGAACCGATGAGAAACCCTACCCCCGAGGCCGCCAGGGCGATTGCCAGCAATTTGGCGACGTACAGGCCGACTATGTAGACATAGCTGGCCCCCATCGCCAGGAAGACGCCTACCTCGCGGCGTCGCTCGGATACTTCCTGCAGGCCGGTCACGGCGATCATCACCACCGTAATGCACAGGAC
>Ga0272444_10002187_pt1 | contig 18231 bp, 9 predicted proteins | sample SSMForm13_FD_201033 | JGI IMG/M metagenome (GOLD analysis project Ga0272444, IMG submission 201033) | Marine sediment archaeal communities from Little Sippewissett salt marsh, Falmouth, MA, United States - SSM-Form-13 | ecosystem: Environmental > Aquatic > Marine > Wetlands > Sediment ... | reverse complement strand
GACAAGAGAAAGGGATTGGGTATAGCGCAGACAGGAGCTGAATTCCTGTTCCAGAAAAACTTGAAAGTGCCGCCGGTTGAACAAACCGGTCAGCGTATCCGTGATCGCCAGGCGCTGGGTTTCCAAATTCAAGGACAGGCGGTCGATAGCCATGGCGATTTGCTCGACCACCACCTCAAAACGGCTTCTCTCGTATTCGCTCAGGACCTCCCGCTGATTGGAGAATAGGCCGAGTGTGCCGATGCTTGCCTGGCGGCCGTCCAGGCTGAAGACAACCGAAGATTTCAACTCGGACACCTGCGCCACGTCGTCTCCCAGCAGGCTTTTTTCCAAAGGAACGGTTTCGATGGTAATTTCATGCGGTTGCTGCAACGTGGCAGTTCCATTCGGGTAATAATGCCTCAAATCCTCTGCAATCCGCTTCAGAGATACCCCGGACAGCGAGGAACGCGCCGCCAGGAACACCTTGAATGAGTCTTCCTTTCGGACCAGAATGGCGACGGCCACCACCTTGAGCTGACTTTCCAGTTCTCTCAACACCTGCGCCAGAAGCTGCTCCAAAGTCTCGGAAAGCGCAAAGGCCTGGCTCATCTGATGCAGGAGGGAAATCTCCCGAAGGCTGGTCCGCAGGTCGATCGCCCGCTGCCCGAGCTTTCGGTTTGCATCGGCCAGAAGACGGATATACGCGTTGCGGTCAATGCGTCCCAGGCCCACGCGCTGGTAGATCGCTTCGAGGTCCTCTTTCACCCGGTCGATACGCTCGGCTCCAAGACTGTCGATCAACGGCTGCATCGCCTGCCGATGCGCTTCACTGCGCAATAAGAACGCATTGCCGCCGTCGCCCTGTCGATGGGAATAAGCCAGTATGTCCGCCGCCAGGATAATCGCGGCCAGAACGGAAACACGCTTTTCCTCACTCGATAAATCCAATAAGCGATGGTGCCAAGCCACGGCCCGGCGGAGACTGCGGGGCACGTTCCACTTGGCCAGGATCTCTCCCGCAATGTCCGAATGATTGCGATCGAAGAAGCGCAGTTCCGCTTCGTTGAGGCAAATCTCTTCGTCTTCCATCAGCTGAAAAACAGCCCGGTAGCGGTCAGGATAATTTAGATAAAGCGTTTCCTTGATATAATCATGAATCAGCCCGGCCAAATAGGCGGTCGAGGGATCGGGGAAGCCACTGGCTTCCGCCAAGGCTTCACTAAACCGCGCGCAAGCCAGGGAGTGTTTCCAAAACAGCTGATGATCGTGCATGGTCAGAATGCTCGGATTCGGCGTCAGCGAGAAGCGACTGACTTGGGACATGAGTGCATCGAGGATGATTTCATGGTCCAACAGCTCCGCCATTTGTTCCAGGCTCGCAACCCGGCCCGGATTGCCGAAACTCCGGGAATTGGCCAGATATAACAGCTTGAGGCAAAGCGAAGGGTCCAACTTGACCAAATCAAGCAGATCCTCACGGCGGGAAGACGGATTCCGAAGCAACTCCTTTAAGACGGTCTGCGAGACCTCTGGAAGAGGATCGGCGTCCAGCGCAGCGCTGGCCAAAAGGTCCACCGAAAGTTTCATTCTTAGTGTAACTCCAAAGATTCCAGTTTGTTGGAATAGTATTATACTCCCAAAGGAGTTTTAAACGCGTCCAAAGTGCTCGATACTGCCAGAATCGAGACAAGAGTATCATTCCCGTTGCATCTGGAGATAATCTTCAAGTCCTTTGAAAATCGCTTCGGCCATCTGCCGTTGCCGGGCCGGGTCCACCAGCAATTCCTCATCGCCCGGGTGCGACATAAACGCCTGCTCGACCAGCATGGACGGCATCTCGGTCATTCGAACCGGTGTATAGTTAAAACTGCCGATCACCCCCCAGGGTTCCAATCCTTCGATCTCGATCAGGCGCTCGTAAATTTTCTCCGTCAACGGTTTCCAAGGAACGTGCTTGTAGTAGGTGCTGGTGCCCGCAACTCGAAGGTAGCCGCCCGAGGAGCCGGCGGCATTGGCATGAATGCTGATAAAAATATCGGCCTCGCCTTCGATCGCCCGGCGGACGCGATCCCCGAGACTGATGGTTTCATCCTCCCGGCGACAATCGACAACCGCGGCGCCGGCCTGTTCGAGCAGTTCGATGAGGTAGTCCGCAGTAGCCCGGTTGACGTTTTTCTCCAGGGAGCCCGAAAGTCCGTGGGCGCCGGTGTTTCGGGGACCGCCGTGGCCGGCTTCGACCGCGATGGTCAGCCCGGAGACCGGCGAAGCGGGAGGCGCCGCCAGCACGGGCGGCCGCTTTATTCGCACCTGAAGGGAATTGCCCCTGGTGACGCTGCCATACCCCCAGAATTGGTCGTGATTCAGATCGACCGTCAGGCGGTAAAGACTGGGCTCGACCTGTTCCCAATCCACACGTTTGACGCCCTGTCCGTCATGCCGGAGGGTAATCCACGTGCTGTTTGAAGTCATGCCGTACAGGTCGATTTGCAGCCGAGGCGGATCGACCAGAGCCTTAAGGCGGTAAGGGTATTTCTGAGCATAGGGGAGATTGATAAAATCATATTTCTCGTCATTGGTAACCGAGAAGGAAGTCACGAAATCCCGCGCCGGTGGCGTTCCCGGCGGCAACAATTCCACCTGGCGAGCGCCGACCCAGGCCTGGACCGTCTCGGAAAGCCGCACACGGTACGCGTTCCCGATTTTGCCGTCGAGCTGGAGAATCGTGCCCGCGGTTGCCTCAGTCAAGATCGGTCCGCCGAGGCGAACCTCGCCCAGCCCGTATCGGAGCTGGGTGTAGGGTTCGGTCACCCGAGCCACGAGAGGGATCCGGGGATCGAGTGTTCGGAGGGTTCCTTCGGCTTGGGTCTTGATGATCCGCTTGGAGGGTGTCGCGCCCGCGATCTCCTTGTTGCGAATCAATTCAAGGAGGACCGTTGCGTCCTCGAAACGATCCTCCGGCTGAACAATGTATCGGCCGGTATACAGGCCCTCGGATTCGGCCATGGGCTGCCAGTGGCCGCGCCTTCCAATTCGGAATCGAGCTTGGTGGCCCGGCGAACCCTCAAACCAAACGGGAACCATGTCACCCGCCTGCACCCAATACGCCCGTTTTGGCTGCGCAGACTTTTCGGCAATCTCCAAAGGCAAGGCGGGGCTCCGGCGCGGCGGCCTGGGATGCGTTCGTTTAATCCAATTGGTGTGAATCAGTTGATACCGCTCGGATTCAATCGTCGATGTGATCTTGTTCATTCCGATTTCGAGCGGCAACCGGTCGGCAACAAACACTCCGGTTCGGTAGACGTGCGCGGATTCGCCGTTCACCTGGACACGGTTATCCGGGTCGGTCACCGTTAGCAGATTGGCATGCGAGCTCGAAGTTTCGCGGGAGGGAACGGGCGCTCTCGGGCGGAAGCCCACTTGCGCCGTTGCGCCGCCAAGAGGCAGACAAACAAGGCGAATCACGTCCCCGGCGCGAAGGTGAATCCCGGCGAAGGTGTCCCCCAGCTGTCCGGGACGAGTGATCTTGAGGGTTTTCTCGCCCGGTTCCACCTGGAGAAAGGCGAAGTAGCCGTCCGAACCGGAGACCCACTTGGGCTCCCCGCCCGACAACTCCACGATGGCGTCCACGACGGGCCGGCGCTCATCGTCCAGAACAACTCCGCTGAACGTTGCCGTCACCGGCTTGTCTTTCCAGGCCATCCGGGGAACGGCAACCGGAGCGGGATAGACTTTCTTTTCGATCCTCTCCCAGCCGCCTTGTTCCTGGACGGCATTGTAGGAGAAGAGAACCGTTCCCAAGGCTCCTTTTTCCCGAGTGTACTTTATTTCAGCGAAAGTCTCGCCATCCTTGATCTCTTCTTTGCGAACGAGAATCCCGCCCGCCAAGTGATCCGCGCCGACTTCCCGCGCGAAGTAGTCAAGGACTTCGTCATAATTCGGCGTCGGATCGGGAATGTCCCAATAGATCATCGGCATGAGCGTATCCATGCTGCCGTCGCGCGCCCATCGAAACGAATCCTGGTAATAGTCGTGATAGCCGCTGGAGTATTTCTCATACCCTTCAATGGCATACCGATTGTAAAGCCCCCAGACTGCGCCTGAGATGCGAATCCAAGGCTTGATTTCGGCGATCTCGGCGGCGAGATCGTTGACCAGTTTGTCGATTTGCTCGCGCTGCCAGTCTTCCCATTCCAAGCCATTGGGATTTCCGGGGCCGGCTTGGCGGCGCACACTCGTCGGATCTTTGGAATACTTCGGGCCGGGATAGCGAATGCGGTCGTAGTGAATGCCGTCGACGTCGTAGCGCTGGACGAGATCAAGCAGCACTTTCCGCAGGTACGCCTGGACTTCGGGAATGCCCGGACTGAGGTAGTAGTAGCCTCCCCGCTGCCCGAGGTCCACCGGCTTTCCTTCTTCGTTGTGGACAATCCAGGGCTCTTCGGTTCCCGGTCCATGTGAATAGTACAAATGCGGCGGATCGCTCCGGGCCGGCTCACCGGGAGGCGTTTGCCCTTCCCGCCTCGGCCTTTCCCGATGCCAAAGCGGCATGGGATTGACGTAGGCGTGGAGTTCAAGTCCTCGTTGATGCGCTTCCTCGATGGCAAAGGCAAGCGGATCGAAACCGGGATCTTTCCCGCCAATAATCGGCGACCAGGGTTCGTACGGGCTGGGATACAGCACGTCGGCCTGTCCTCGAACCTGGAAAACCACGACGTTGAAGTTCGCTTCGGCCAGATTTTCCATGATCTGCTGAATCCGGGCTTTGCATTTCTCCGGATTCACGTCGGGCCACTCCCAGCGATGCACCCACATGGCGCGCAGCTCCGGTTCGCATATTTCCTCCGATTTTCCGGCCCAAACGCAAGTAGAACCGACCAGGACTAAAAGAGCGAAAAGGACAAAAAGGGGCGTTGGAAAAAGGCGACTCTTCATTGCGGATCCTCCCGATTATCAGGAATGGTCCGAGAGATTAGCACCACTGGTAGGGTTGTGCAACCGAATGAGCGTTCCAGGCAATAATGCCTCTTCTCCAAGGACCGAAATGGAATGGATTGAGATCGAGAGAAAGCAAGGAGGGCCCCGGAGCTGGCCCGGGACCCTCCTTGTGTCGATCTTGGAATCATGGAGCGGTAATACTGTCGCAGGTTTCGTTGTTTAATCCTGGATCGTAGACATACCCGGATGCCACAACGTTGGTGACGCAGAAGGTGAACGTACCTCCCCGTTTTTTAGTGGGAGAGCGAAAAGTCACCTTGCCATCCCCGCCGGTGGTGTCTGAATCCGACCCGGTCACGTCGCCACTCCACTCGCCGTATATGGTGGCGCCTTCAACGTCTCCACCGGAGTTGTTTTTGATCCAAACGGTAGCGTCAGCGTAGTAATTCACTCCCGTACTGCCGGAACTCATTGCGATGTCATGAACAGAGACACTGCCGGAAGGCGTGTCCGTCGGCGTTGGAGTTGCCGTATCCTCCGGTGTTGGCGTTGGAGTCGCGGTGTCTCCAGGTGTGTCCGTCGCAGTCGGAGTCGCGGTGTCTTGAGGCGTTGCCGTCGGATCGACACCCTGGGGGGTATGAACCGGTCCCTGGTAGAAATCGTCAACGAACACTTCGATCTGCGCTGCGGGGCTACCGGAAACCGCCTGGAAGAATAGCGCTTCCAGCGTTCCCCAGTCGCCGTCCAGCACTCCGTTTCCACTGACCGCCGTAACCGGCTCGTTGGGAATATCAAAGTAGAGATATTGCCAATTCGGCGAAGCGCTCAGCCGCCGGAAGTTGCCTATCTCTTCGATGTCCCCGGCGATTCCGCCATTGTCGCCGATCGTGCCGGACACTCCGGTCTCGCGCACCCAGATGCGCATATCGACCTCGCCTTGAAGGACTTTGACGTAAATGGACAATCCGATGCGGAGATCGATGATGGGATTCGGCCGGTTTGGGGCATTATAGGTCGTCAGGCGAACCTGGCCGCTGCCCGGCGTGGTCCACTCCCAGAAGACCCGTTCGGACTTGGATCCCGGCGTTCCCACCGCCGGATCGAGAATGTCGTTGGCCTCCAGCGAGGAGACTCCCAGATCGTCCGTCCCCGTATTGATCCCGCTGGTCGATCCCGAGAAGTCCGGCGGCATAAACATCACCTGGACTCCATCGGCATAGCCTTCAAAATCTTCCAACAGATATTGGGCATTCGGGTCCGGCGTTTCGGTTGGTGTGGGGGAGTATTGCGAAGTCGGCGTCGGTGTCGAGGTCGGTTGCACGGCGCCTGGTAGCGAGGCCATGACCGCATCGGCGACCACGACCTTGGTCTTTCCGCCTTCGCCCGTGTCGCAGCTCAGATCGACCTGACCCTGACCGGCGGCAAAGGGATAGTTGCCGACCAATCTCCAGCGCCCGCCCCAGGTTCGCTGGTCAAACGTTTGGGTATCGTTGCCGCCGTCATAGTACACGGTGTAAGGAGCTCGGGTCGATCGATCGCTGCCCCGGGTGTAGCGGATGAAAACATTGTAGTCGCCCGCCTCGGGGATATCCAAATCGAACGAGGCGGAATCACTCGTTTTCGTGTTGGCCCAGGCATAATCGGTGTTATACCAACCCCGCACGTTCGTACTGAGCGACCAGGCTCCGGTCAAGGTGCACTCGGCGTCCGCGTTGTCGACAATCACGTGCAAAGGCGTCGGCTCGGCCGTCGGCGTCGGCTGGATACTGTACCGCGCGTAAATGAAGCAGTGCACGGTCACGAGGTTTTCATTGCCATAGTTGTAGCCCGGCCAATCGTAGGAAACCAACGTGCCGTCGTAGCTGGGATAGCCCGCGGTGTTTTTGTCGCCATAGGGATCGTTAAAGATCAGCGTATATTGGTCGGTGTAGTAGCCGATGCCGGTGATATAATGCCCCGAAGAGGTCAGGGAATTGAGAAGCACGTAGGGATTGCCGTTGTCGGCTTCGGTGCAAGCCTTGGTGAACGTCGGCGACCAATCCACGTAGGACGAGGGGCCGTGATACGAGATGTATTCGGCCATGTGGGTTTTGGTGTCTTCCCAGTTGTTCTGCGTAATATAGCCATACCCGCCCGTCGCGTATTCGTCATCGGGATCGGTCTCGACCACGTCAAAGGTGGTGCCGTTGTAGGTGTAAGTCTCGGCGATATACCGCCCGTAGTCGCTATAGTGCGAGCTGGGATACATGCACCAACACGGCCAAGGTCGGAAGCACCCATAGTAAGCCAGCGCCATGCAAGCCGAGGTCGCGCCGCAAGCCCACGATCCCCGAAACCATTCCGGAACATCGTAAACCTGGTGCACGTAGGGTACACCGGAGATGTAGACGGTGTTCTCCCCCAGTTCCAACGTCTCGAACGTCCCTTCCACCGCCGAAGATGCTTCAAGCATCTCGCCCTGGCCAAGATCGGCCGCTTGCGGTGAAAGGGAGAATCCCTTTCCCTTTGGCACAAGCCGACCCAGTTTCAATCCACCACCCTTGCCGATCGCGACGGCCCGGCCCGAGACGACGATCTCGGCGTCTCCCTCATGAACCGTTGTTGCCGTAACTTCGGCCCCGGAGGAATCCGAGAAACACAGCTCGGTTTTTGTCACCTGCCGGCCATTCCCGGTCTTTCGCGTGAAGGCAATCGTGTCGTTATCGACCCAAGCCGGATTCTCGCCGCGGCCGATCAGTGCCGTAGCGCCCGTACCCAGATCGATCGACAGAACCTTGCCGTCCACCGAACGGGCGAGAAGGCGATCCCCCTTCGGAGAAAACTGCGGTCCCCAGTATCCTCCCTGGCCGTCGGTCACCACTTGCGCCTCGCCGGAAAGAGATTGAACCACGATCTGTTCCTCGGTGTTGTTGTATGCGACTCGCTTCCCGTCGGGGGAAAGAGCAAGGAGGTTGACATGATGGCCGAGGTCGAGCGTCGCCAAGGGGCGAAAAGTCGAATCCAGGACCGTGAGCTGACGCCCCGAGGTAAAGGCAATCGTTCCATTCTCACTCACGACGGGCGTTCCGGCGTCCCGCGCCGGCATCATCAGGGGGATGTATTCGTTGGCGGCAATGTGATAAAGCATGGGAACCGACGAACGGTTCCCTGTTGAATCGAATTGAATCAACTTGAAACAAACATACTTCTTGTCGGGAGAAATCGAGGCATAACGGCCGGCGCCCCGGCCTCTTGCTACCACGACTTCCCCGCCGCCGGCTGTCTCGACCAGTACGAGAGGTTGATGATGGTCGCCGGTTTTTAACAACATCGCATAATCTTCGGATAAGCTGACGGGGATGCCGCCGCCCTGCCCGGCAATTGTCGGCACACTGCTTCCTGTGAATAGAAGAACGAACGCGACACTCCAACAAAAGACTCGAAACGAGGCTCTTTTCATAGTGAACACCCCTTCCATTCCAATGATAGATTATGGATCTTGGAAATTCCCGCGAAGGTGCTTCCGTGTTCTGAAAGTCGATCGAGCCGGGCATCCCCCCTTTCCTCGGCAATCGTACAATCCAACCGATAGGGCCAAATCAGGCGAGCAACGGCCCCTTGGGGTTATCCACTTTGTCTTGAATAGGGAGTACGACTATGTCTGGCGCCTCAAATATACCAAAGCCGGCTTAAAGAGGGCAAGAGAAACATTGGAAAACATTAGGAAAATAAGTATGGAGAGGGTGTTTCAATGCAGTGTCATTCTCGAACGTGACACTTGAGAAGACCCCGCTTTTCGAGATAGCGTTGGTGGTACTCTTCGGCGCGATAAAACTCCGAAGCAGGGATGATCTGGGTCACGACCGGCCGCCTGTATGTGCCGGAGCGTTCCAAAGCTTCCTTGGAGGTTTTTGCCGCTTCTTCTTGCTCGGCTGTGTGAAAGAAGATGACCGAACGGTATTGTTCGCCCCAGTCCGGGCCTTGCCGGTTCAGTTGCGTCGGATCGTGATTTTCCCAGAACACTTTCAACAGTTGTTCATACTTGACCCGTGAAGGGTCATATTCAATTTGTACGACTTCAGCGTGCCCGGTCCGGCCCGAGCAGACGTCTTTGTAAGTTGGTTTCGCAAGAGCCCCTCCGGAATAGCCGACCTGGGTGGCAACCACCCCCTTTATCCGTTGAAATGCCGCTTCCACGCCCCAAAAGCAGCCCGCTCCGAATGTGGCTTTTTGAGTTGGGGGCTCGGTCATATCGCTAACTCCTTCATTGGATGGCTTTTCCGGCGGTTGCTCGGCCCGGCCTCGGAAGGACGTGCCGAACAGGACAAGGATCATCCCGACGAAGAAACTCAGGGACAATACGCGAGAGAACAATACGCGAGAAAAGAGCGCCATTTTGTCCATTTCCTCCACAGTACGGTCGACCGCCTCAGACTTCCCTATATCCTCATTTTTTCAGCGGCCGCTACTAACCGATGGAGATGTCTCTACTTGCTTCCCCTTGATCCTTCCTCATTTCAGAAATCCTGCGCCGGAAGTGAAATCCTTGGCTTTTTCAGGCACAAGCGGTAAGATCAGCCATCGACTTGAGAGCTGCGGTCCCGCTCCGGCTGGATATTCGCCGTTGGAAGGAGATCTTGATGAAGCGATTCCTGTTTGTAGTGCTGGTATTGGGTCTTTTTGTGCCTTACAAAGCAAGTGCGGACTGGCCGCAATTTCGCGCCGACGCCGCCCGGTCCGGCTATACGGCTGAATCACTTCCGGCGGATCTTCACCTGAGTTGGGTTTACCGCCCGTCTCATGCGCCCGAGCCTGCGTGGACCGGAGACGATACGCGAATGCCATTCGATTATGCCAATGCAGCCGTTACAACTCGAGGATTCGTGCTATTCGGCAGTTCCACAGACGACAAGGTTTACGCTCTAGACGGGGCAACGGGCGAGCCCCGTTGGGAGTTTTTTACCGAAAGCCCCGTGCGCTTTGCTCCCGCGGTGTGGAAAGATCGCGTGTTCGTCGCAGGCGACGACGGCTGGCTGTATTGCCTTGCGCTGCAAACCGGCAAACTCATCTGGAAGCGGAATGGCGGACCCGCGGTGGACACGATCCTCGGCAACGGGCGGATAATTTCCCGTTGGCCCGCCCGAGGCGCTCCGGTTGTTCTGGAAGACAAAGTTTATTTCGCCGCCGGCATCTGGCCGACCGAGGGGATTTTTCTTTATGCCCTGGATGCTTCCGACGGTTCGGTTCTCTGGCTGAACGACTCCTCCGGCAGCCTGGAAATAAATCAACCCCATCCGGGGGCGCGGGCCAAAAGCGGCATTTCGGCCCAGGGCTACCTTGCCGCGGCGGGCGACACGCTGTTGGTGCCGACGGGCCGCGCCATGCCTGCCGCCTTCGACCGGGCCAAGGGAAACTATCGCTATTTTCACCTTCAGGAGCAAGGCGCCGGCTGGGGAGCACGAAAGGGCGCCGGTCCCTACGTATCCATCATCGACGGCAAGACCTTTAACGAGAACGACGTCTTTCAAACCACGGATGGAGAGTTCCTGGCGCGGGGGATTCCCTCAATGGCCATGGCGGCGTTTCCCGAGCACATCGTATTCGCCGCAGACGCCGAGATTCGGGCCATTCCGCGTTCGAACCTGCTGGTGGAAAGGGAAGTGGTGAACCGAAAAGGCAAGAAGGTGAAGAAATTATTTCTCGGCGAACCGGCCTGGGCGATTCCCTGCCCCGAGCAGACACCGGTTTCACTCATTGGAGCGGGCGGGACAGTTGTTCTAGGAGATCAAAACGGCAAGGTCATCACAGCGAGCCTTGAATCGAAAGCCATCGTAAGCCGCCTGGAAGTGGAGGGCCTTCCGCTTGACTTGGCCGTATCCGACGGGCGGTTGTACGTCAGTACGGATCGGGGCTCGATTTATTGTTTCGAAGCCAAGAAAGACAACCCGCCTCGAATCCTCCAACCCCAGCGGGAATCCGTCCCGGATGCCGGCGATTCGGTCTATTCCGCCGCGGCCGAGGAAATCCTCCGCAAGAGTGGAATCCGGGAAGGCTACTGCCTGGATCTGGGCTGTGGAGACGGCCGCCTGGCTCAGGAGCTGGCCCGGCGAAGCGCTCTCAAGATCTACGCCATAGATTCGGACGCAAGCCGGGTTGCAGCGGCACGAAAGCGCCTGGACGACGCAGGATGGTACGGCCACCGCGTCACGGTGCTTCAGCGCGAGCTGTCGGAGACGAAACTGCCAAACTTTTTCGCCAACCTGATTGTTTCGAGCCGGTCTCTTGAAGAAGGTCCCGCGGTCGTCCCCGGCAAAGAGCGATGGCGGATGCAGAGGCCCTACGGCGGCGTCGCCTGCCTCGGCAAGTTGGGTGAAATGACCTGCTCGAAACGCGGTCCGCTGGATCAAGTGGGCCAATGGACGCACCAGTATTGCGATCCGGCCAACACCAACTGTTCGCCCGACGGCATGCTCCGCGCGCCTCTCAACATGCTCTGGTTCACGGACAACGACTTCGAGATGCCGTCCCGACACGGGCGCGGACCCGCCCCGTTGTTTGCCGAGGGTCTGCTTTACATCGAAGGGATGCACGGGATTCGCGCGATCGATGCCTACAACGGCTGGGTGCACTGGGAATACCCGATTAAGGACGTTTTGAAATCTTACGACCAGGAACATCTTAACGGAACGGCCATCACGGGCAGCAACTGGTGTCTGTCCGACGGCAGCTTGTACGTTCGGTTTGCGGATCGATGCCTGCGCCTGGACGCCACAACGGGGAGCAAGTTGGGGGAATTCCCCGCGCCGCGTCGGGCGGACGGCACCGTTGGAACCTGGGGCTACCTCGCGTGTGAAAACGACACCCTCTACGGTTCGCTGTGCAACGAAGAACACGTGGTCTGGTACGCCTTCGGCCGCGCCGATATGAGTGAGCAATTCAGTGAGTCGACTCTGCTTTTCGCGCTGAATGCAAAGACCGGCGAGCTCAAATGGACTTTCACCCCGGAGCATTCGATTCGACACAACGCAGTCGCCGTCGGGGGCGACCGCGTCTCCCTGATCGACCGGCCCCTGGCAATCCGGGACCGGCGGAAGGGCGACCAGACCGAGCATCCGCCCGGTGAACTTCTCGCACTCGACTCGAATACGGGAGAAGTTCTCTGGCGAGCCGCCGAGCGCGTTGACGGCACGCTGCTGGCCCTCAGTGTTCCCCATGACGTCCTCTTCATGAGCTATCAAAGCACGCGCTTTCGGCTCTCTTCAGAAAAGGGCGGACGCATGGCCGCCTTTCGGGCCTCGGATGGAAAGCCGCTCTGGAACATTGAGGCGAAGTATGCTTCCCGTCCCATTCTCAACGACCGAACCCTCTACGCTGAGCCGGCGGCCTGGGATCTCTTGACGGGACAAAAGAAGGAGTTTCACTTCACGCGCTCTTACGGTTGCGGCACTCTGTCCGGATCCACTCATCTTGTGGCTTTTCGCTCCGCGACGCTTGGATATCTCGATCTGTTGCAGGACGGAGAAACCGAAAATTACGGGGGGATTCGCCCGGGTTGCTGGATTAACACCATCCCGGCCGGAGGACTGCTGTTGATGCCCGACGCGACCGCGCGCTGTACCTGCAGTTACCTGATCAAGGCCACCGTGGCTCTTCAGCCGGCGGACGGTTCGGCTCGGCCGGCGGTAAAAAAGAGGCCTGCGGACCGCTTGTAGCGTTGCGAATTCTTCCCTGGCTTTGCGCATTTTCACCGTCGTCTGCGAAAGGCGGTGGTTGCTTTCCCCACCGGAAACGGTTATGCTGAGTAACCGGTTCCATGATGGCGAGTTTCGCCCGAGAGCCGACACCGGCAAGGAGACTCGACTCCTTGAATCCTGTACGTTTTACCTTGTTGACCTACAACATCCACCGGGCGATCGGGGTCGATCGGAAATTTCGACCGGAACGCATCGTTGAGATTCTCGAACACTATAACGCCGATATCGTTCTCCTCCAGGAAGTGGACTGCGGAGTTCCCCGATCCAAGCATCTGGACCTGGCCGAAATCATCGCCCGGGCTTTGCAGTATGACTACCACGCGCTGGGCCTCAACGTAACGCTCAAGAAAGGCAAGTACGGCAACGCAACACTGAGCCGTTTCCCCATCGGGCGTCAGCGGAATATCGATCTGACGTTCGGGTGGAGAAAGAAGCGAGGCGCTCAGCACACGCGACTGCAGATTCCTTGTGGCCGTCGGTCGGTCGCCTTGGAAGTATTTAACGTGCACTTGGGCCTATCGGCCCGGGAGCGGCGGGAGCAAGTTCACCGACTGCTGAATAGTCCCGAGGTCGCCCGTCTGGAGCCCGGCCAATCGTGTATGGTCGCCGGGGACATGAACGACTGGCGCGGCGTGCTTCGCCGCCGATGTTTCATCGGCGCCGGATTCCATTGCGCCACCAACCGTCACAGCGGATTTCGCTGGTCGATCAAGACGTTTCCCAGCTACGCGCCCACGGGGGGACTGGACAAGATCTTTTACCGGGGGCCCCTGAAACTGCTGCACGTTCGTCGAAGCCGCCTGAAGCTGGCAAAAGTTGCCTCTGATCACTTACCGGTCATTGCCGAGTTCGAGCTTTGAGCGATTTTCTTGGCACCGATTGTACTGGAACTCCGGAGAAATGATGGAGGGATCATGTTCGAATTAATCCTTCGGCATTTGTTGACCGTTCTCGGCTTTGGCCTCGGTCTGCTCCTGGTGTTGCGTATTCTTCGGCAACAGAATCGGCCGGCGGTCTCAATCGCGTGGCTGATGGCGATTTTATTGATTCCCTATATCGGAGTCCCGGCCTACCTCCTCTTCGGCGGACGTAAGTTCGCGCGCCTGGCGAGCCGCAAGAAGGATCTTCCCCGACCCGAGGCCAAAACGCTGCAATCTTCGATCAAGTGCAGCACGGAGAACGTCCTGGTGACGTCGGGAATGCCCCCAGCCCGGGCTCCCAACCAAATCGCCCTGGTCACCGACGGACAGCAAGCCTATTCCGCGCTGGGGTCTCTGATTGAAGGGGCTCAGCGGTCGGTCCACGTGACGACGTTTATTCTGGGCCGGGACGAAGTGGGACGCGCGATCATCGAGCTTCTGACGCGAAAGGCGGCCGATGGAGTCGAAGTCCGGCTGTTGCTGGACGCGCTCGGCTGTCTTTGGAGCAGCCGAGGCTTGGTCGCTCCCTTGCGCCGGGCGGGCGGCAAAGTCGGCACCTTCATGCCGATGCTTCCCCTGCGCAGGAAGTGGTCCGCTCATTTGCGCAATCATCGCAAGATGCTTATTGTCGACGGCCAAGCGGCCATGATCGGCGGTATGAACCTGGCCAAGGAGTACCTGGGACCCGATCCCAGCACTGTGCGCTGGATCGATTCCACGACGTTTGTTCAAGGGCCGGCCGTGCGCGACCTGGAGGAGATCTTCGCCAGTGATTGGGATTTCGCCGTTGGAGAAACGCTGGGCGAGGCTCTCCTGCCGGAGGAACACCTGCAATTGGAAAGCGATGAAGGAGTTGCACAAATCGTGGCCAGCGGGCCGGACGTTCCGGGCGACCCGCTTTACGAAGCGATCTTATCTGCATCCTATGAAGCCACCGAGCGAATTTGGATCGTCACTCCCTATTTTATTCCGGACGATAGCCTCCTGCGGGTTTTGACGCTGCAATCCCGGCTCGGCCGGGACGTGCGAATTGTTCTCCCGGTCCGCTCCAATCATCTGCTGGCCGACTTGGCACGAGGGCGGTTTTTGCGCCAGATGAAGGCCGCCGGCGGGCGGATTTTCGTTCACGAAGGCCCCATGATCCATGCCAAGCATTTGGTGTTCGACCGGAAGATCGCCACCGCCGGATCGGTCAACTTCGACATGCGCAGTCTCTACTTAAACTATGAGGCGGCCATGTTCATGTATTCTCCGCGGGAAGTCGATCAGACCGCCCAGTGGATTAGCCGTCTTATGGCGCAATCCCGGGAACTCGGGCAGACGGAGGTTGGCTTCTTTCGGCAGTGGGCGGAAGATCTGGGTCTGCTGATAGCACCCCTGCTCTGACGCCCGACCGCCGGGGGGGGCGGTTGAATCAACGGTCGATCAATGCTAAATTACCCTGCTTTTTAGCTCTTACGACTACAAGGGCAATGTATTGGGTCGCCGAATCACCCGGCAACGCAAACCATCAAACGAGAACTGATGAAGACGAAACACGGGGCAGCCCGAGAATCGATCGTGAGTCTGATCAAGCTACTCGTGTTGCTTTATCTGTTTTTCCTCAGTATTCAGCTCATCCAAGGCAGTTTTAAGATGTTCGGCAAGGATTTCGCCCAAGGATTGGTCCAGGTCACTTCCAATCCCTTGGTCGGGCTGTGCATTGGGATCCTGGTCACCAGCATCATCCAAAGTTCGTCGACGACCACATCCATATTGGTGGGATTGGTCGCCAGTGGCGCGATGACGATCCGGGGCGCGATTCCCATTGTCATGGGCGCCAACATCGGCACGACGGTGACCTGCGCCATTGTCGCCTTGGCGCACGTGACGCGGGGCAAGGAGTTTGAGCGGGCGTACTCGGCGGCCAGCGTCCATGACTTATTCAACCTCTTGTCCGTACTGATTCTACTGCCGCTGGAAGTGTCCACTCATGTGATCGAACGCTGTTGTATCTGGATGACCGACCTGTTTGTCGGCATCGGCGGGTTCAAGACGGTTAGTCCGGTCAAAATGGTCGTTAAGCCGGCGGCCCACTTCATTCGAACCGCTGTGGAAAGCGTTCTGCCGGAGGGTTCCGCCTGGGCTGCGGTTGCATTGCTGGTGATTGCGGTACTCCTGTTGGCCTTGGCGCTCAAATACCTGTCCGGGACGCTGAAAGCGGTGATCACCGGCCGCGTGGAGAAGCTGGTCAACGATTATCTCTTTTCCCGTCCCTATCGCGCTCTGCTGGCCGGAGTCGTCGTGACCGCCGCGGTTCAAAGCAGCAGCATTACCACTTCGCTGGTGGTGCCACTAATCGCCGGCGGCATCTTCACGCTGGAAAAAGTCTTCCCCTTCATGATCGGGTCCAACATCGGCACCACGGTCACGGCGATCCTGGCCAGCATGGTGACCGGTTCTCCCGAGGCGATCAGCGTGGCGCTCGGCCATCTCCTGTTCAATTGCGGGGGAACGGCGATCTGGTACCCGCTTCGGAAAATACCCATCACGCTGGCGAAGAAGCTGGCCTGGTTTGCCGCGCATTATAAGGCATTGGCTCTTATCTATATTCTCATTTTATTTTATGCAATTCCCCTGCTCATCGTCTTTCTGCTAAAATGAATGGGGGGAGAAAGGCAGGTGGGTTCAAGATGTTTCGAGAAATCCTGGCTTTGTGGTCAAAGGCGGACCTGTTGCAGCAGTCTTTTAAGATTGCCGGCGAGATGCTGGAGATTACCAACGAGATGTACGCCGAGGTCATTCAATCCACGATCGGCCACGAACAGCAACGCTTCGACGTTCACAAACGAGACAAGGAGTTGAACGTCATGGAGAAGGAGATTCGCCGCAAGGTGCTCGAGCATCTGGCGATCAGTCCCTCCCAGGACGTCGTGGCCTCGCTCGTGCTGGTTACCGTTGTCGGCGACATCGAGCGGATCGGGGACTATTCGAAAAACGTCGAAGAATTGCGGCAACTGTATCCGGAGGATTTTTCCTCGCTCGGCCAGATTGAAACGCTGAAGCGGTGCAGCCAGCAGGTCGCTTCAGAATTCGATCTGATTCGCGAAGCGTTCAACCAGGCGGACAGTGACAAAGCACGCGAAGCCATCGTCTTGCACAAGCAAGTACGCAACGAGACAAATGCCGTGATCGAGAAGGCGTTTCACGATCCCGCCGAGGAAAAAAAGGAGGCGTTGGTTTCCGTGCTGTTCGCCCGCTATCTCAAGCGTATCAGCGCGCATCTAAAGAACATCGCCACCAGCGTCGTCAATCCCTTCGACGAGATCGGCTACACCAAGCCGCCAAAAGTATCCGACGAATAGCACGCTGCAGGTGAATCCAAGCGCGCACTCGGGCTTCGACACGCGGCTCGGGCGGCGGGGCTCCTGTTTGTAGTGGCGTCGTGAGACGCTTGTTTTTTTATGCCCTTACGGGCACACTACGAACCTGATGCTGGCGCGGGGGCTTGTCCGCCGGCAAGGCCGGTTGCACCCCGGTGCCCATCATTATATAGGGGTTATACCCCACTTGTATTCCAGCACGGGAGTACAACTCCCGCGCTAGCAACGGGATGATTTTTGAGTACCGCGGGCCTCCTCGCCTGCAATTTTCATTATGCCTGACACCTTCGATTGGTACTGCGCTGTTTGTCTTTGAAGAATGATCTCTCTAGACCCTAGACCCAAGACCCTATATTCCCCTTCCAAGCCACGCCGATTCCATCATCGAGAAGCCTTATTATTTGGAGAGATTCGCACTTTCACCCCGGTTCCGCCAGAGCGAAACAAGAACAGTGGTCTTCTGGCTCAGATTGCCATTGCCGTCATAGTCGTAGGCGGTCTGCGAGCCTCCCGTTGTTTCGCTCGTCAGCCGATCCAGCGCGTCGTATTGATAGGTGGTCTGCGTTGAGCCTACGGTTTTCGTCGCGCGATTGCCGACCACGTCGTAGGTGTATATCGTGTCATGCGTGGCTGCATCAAGCCGGTCCGATGAAATCAAGCGGTCAAGCCCATCATAGGTGTAATCAATATTGACCGTTGTTCCGTTAATCGTCTCACTGACGCCCAGCCGCTTCCCGGTATGGGAAACCGAGTAATCAAACTCAGCGTATTTCTGCGCCCCGTTGTCATCCTTCCAGTGGGTAATTTTGTCGATATTTCAAAGAGCGATAACAACATGTGCCTTCATCATTACGAGCCTTAACCTCTCGCTACTTTGTCTGGAGGGCTGAACAAGAACATATGTGTAGTATTAGAACGGTGCAGAATATGTTTCACTAGACTCTTCAATGTATATAGAAAGATCATCTTTAGTATTGAATGTGGCATCTCGTCCTGCTGATGTAAGCATGCACCTCGAATAATCAGGTTCGTATTCATACTTGAATGGAGTACCCCAACCATCTACCCAAAAATTTTTCAAACTACGCTCTTTATCATTGAATGGGCTCAAGATGATCACCTTTAAACCTTCTTCTGAAGACGGAACCCTCTTGTTCTTGCGGGAAAATGAATATATGTTAAGTGCAAGAACGTTCATCTTTTGTTTTGTTTCAATCTCTGGCCCTTGATGCCAACCAATCGGTCGTATCAACCTAAAAATCCATAGCAAAATAATTACAAATATGGATACTATAAAGA
>Ga0272444_10002186_pt1 | contig 18233 bp, 18 predicted proteins | sample SSMForm13_FD_201033 | JGI IMG/M metagenome (GOLD analysis project Ga0272444, IMG submission 201033) | Marine sediment archaeal communities from Little Sippewissett salt marsh, Falmouth, MA, United States - SSM-Form-13 | ecosystem: Environmental > Aquatic > Marine > Wetlands > Sediment ... | reverse complement strand
TACCGTGCCTTTAGATCGGCCCTGTAGTCATCCCTGGAAAGGGCCGACTCCCTGTTGTAGGGCCATGTAAAGGCCGGGTCAGAGGTCCCATAGAAGCTCTGATAGGTCCCGCTGTAATCTGGATTGGCGCCGGTAGGTTCGGCGTAATCCACAAGATAATCGTCGTTGTCGATCTCCATCCAGCGGAACCCGGCATTTAAGACCAGACCGGGGATATAGGAATTGGTAATCCTAAAGGCGGCGGCATCCGTGTCAATCTCCAGGCTGCCGTCCACCAGGTTGTCCCGGTTTTTCACGTTTGAGTTCACATAGGAAGCAAAGAGGCTGGTGTTTGTATCGGGAAGGGTCGCTTCTGCCTTGACCTTGTGGGTCTGCTTGTCCATTTCAGGCACCTGGTCGAAAGCGAGCTCCTCATTTTGATACCACAATCGGTCCCCAAAGGGTTTGCTGCCGATCTTCCTGGGATTGACCCCCTCATCATAGAGATTGTGCGGGGTATGGCCCTCTTCCTTGAACTCCCGGTAGAGAAAGCTGTATTCCAGGGCAAGCTGGTTGGACCTGGCATCGCCAAACTTCGCCGTAATACTGGGATTGTAATCCTCCGTATCCTCAGCAATGGAGCGGCCGTGGCTCTGCACATGGCAAGACGTACACTTGCTCATAGTCATGGATTGACGATGACCGTCCCTGGTCTCTTTTCGATAGTCAAACTTAAACTGTCCCCCAGGTATAAAAGGGAGGGCAATCTGGGTGCTGCTCTTGGTTTCTGTATGAATGATATGGTATTCACTACCCATATCGTAGTCCGTGTGATGGGTTATAACGTGTGGGTCGCCGGGCGAATACACAGCGTTGAGGTTATCCATAGGGTCATGGTCCAGCCAGTGTTGAAAACGGTCGTATTCAAAACTTTGCCTGACCATGCGTCTGAAATCCGCATCCAGATGGTATTGCTGCTCTTCGTCATCTAGGAAGTGGCCCCCAATTCCAAAGTAATCATCGCCTCTGTTTCCGGAGAGAGAAAACCCGATGCTCGGGTGGAGGCCTTCATCCATGACCTCATACTCTCCCACCTTCCTGCTGTCTAGATCGGACGTTGCCACGGCCTCGAAGCCGGCTTCAAATTCAATCTCTGCCTCAAAGTCTTCTGCAGCCGCCCAGGTTGGTGTTTGACCCCATACCAGCAAAAGCGCGATAAAGAGGCTGAGGCCTATCCATCTAATGTTCTTTTTCATGAGTGATTTTTCCCCCTTTCTTCAATAGAAACACGTTGCTCCACCAATTACCTGGTCAAGGCCTTGCCTTTTCCTGGTACAGCCTGTGACGGCAAATCAGAACCGTGAACCCTCGAGTGACACTGGGTACACTTGGTCGTCCAAGCCCTCTTAAAGGCCAAACGGTCCGAGAGGTCATGGGCCTGGGCATATTTGGGATTGTTGTCCGGATTCACCTGGTACGTGGTGTACGGAAAGCCTTCATTTCCCCCATAAGGAAATTCCGCCACAGGTGTATCCAAGTCTTCGTCCCAACCGACCTTGCCAGCATGGAAGTGAAACTCGTGGCACTGGAGGCAAAGGAAGGGTTCATTCTGCGAGAGGAGATTGTTCGCAATGGTCCCATGGGCAGAATGACAGATGGTGCAGTCTTCCACCACTGGTGCGTGCTCAAAGACAAAGGGGCCCTGCTTGGAAGCATGACAGGTCAGACAGAGGTCGTTTAGCCTTTCATCTGTCTTGAGACTTCCCACGGCAGAGCCATGGGGATCGTGACAGTCCGAACAGCCCATCTTCCCTTCCCTGATGGGATGATGGGAAGGATATTGGACTTTGGCCTGGATGTCCGGGTGACAGCTGTAGCAGCCTTCAGGCTCTGCCTTGGCCAGCAGATGCTTACTGGTAGGGGGGTGGACCTTGTGGCATTCCACGCAACTCACATTATTCATGTGGTGCTCGCTGCCGCCCCAGTGATATCTGGTGTGACAGTCCAGACAAATCCTAGATTGTTCGGCCGCGCTGAGCTCACCAAATGCGATAATGTCAGAAGGTGCCTCTGATTCAACGTGCAAACTCCCGCCCCCATGGCACGTTTCACACCCTGTGCCCATGCCTGCTGTTTCAAAAGGGGCGATCCTGCCGTGAATGGTTTTGTCAAAGGCGTTGCAGACCTCTTCATGACAGTCGGCACAGGTCTCACTGCCTACCCCTGTCGCTCCTTGTATGACGGGCAGGCACACCGCTTTGGGTGGCAAGGCCTGTTTGGCACACTGCGTGCCGGCAAAGGCCACCAATGATAGTAACAATAGAAACCAAGGAAACTTTTTCTTCATGCCCTGTTCCTCCTGTGTGGTTTGGGCTCGCCTTTCCTGGCGACAAACCACTAAAATAGCTTTCTTAGGTTATTCCTCTTCCCGGCGAATCGGCTCTTCAGTGAGAAAGCTGGCACTGTTGAACCAGAATAAGGCTTCAAGTCTCTTGCATCTGACCCGGCCTTCTTCGCCTCCTCTATCACTTCTTGTCTTGAGGCAACACTTTTTCGCGCTGCCCATACCACCTCCTTTCTTCAAACCTCAAAACCATCAACATCATCTATGAATGCCTTTGTTTTCATCGGGAATGGAACTTGTCCCTTTTTTCTGGCGAGAAGACTTTGTTCCGGCCCACCCGGGCATACGGAACTTGGGGTCGTCAAGCCGATGAGACGCAAAGGCTGAAAGCACTTCCTCTACCTCTCCAGCTATCCCTGTGATGACAGAGATGCCCGAGCTTTCCAATATGGCATGAAGGGTGTGGCTGATCCCGCCACAGATCAAGGTCGTAACCCCTGCTGTTTTGAGGATGGACACACGTTCAGACGAGGAAAGATTCCGGAGGGACAGGTCGCTCCTTTCTGCGTCAGGATCATTTCCAGTGCGGATGACCAAGGCCTGGAGACAAGAGTCAAAAACCGGCGCAACCCGAGATCGGAATACGGGTATGGCAAGTATAGCCACGTGATGTGAATGCCTTTCTATCCTTCCCCTGCCTGGAAGAGAATTGGTGTCTCGCAACCCCATTCAACAATGTCCTCCGAACCGAGTTTCGTATCTTTATCCATGGGGCGTGCCGCTTGGAGTTGGGCTGCGAGACACCCTCCAGGGGGGGAGCATACCCCAGAAATCTCATTTGCCATGGAAGATTGACTTATTGCTAAATGGCAAGATATGTGCCAAAATATGAACAATGGGACGACTGTAGCAAACTACCTGAAATAAAAGAAAAAATACGTGGTCTAGTGGCCTGTTGTCAGGTGGGCTGATTGGCGGCAACGGGGCCATAATGAACCAAAGTAGGGTATAGCCAGGGAACAATATGCACCATGGCCTTGATTTCGGCAAGAGCCCGTCATCTCTTGATAAAGGGAAGGACCATTCGGGTATGAAGACTCCCTGGTTGGCGGGGATTTGTGATTTTTCATGTGTTTTACGGGCTGAGGAGAATGGCATGACACCACTTAAGACGTCGAGCGCTGAACATCATCAGATCATCCTGAACAGTATTGCCGAGGGGGTTTTCACTGTTGACTCCGAATGGCGCGTTACTTCCTTTAACAAGGCAGCCGAGGAGATCACAGGTATTCCCAGCGAAGAGGCTGTCGGCCAGTTATGCTACGAAGTCTTCAGAGCCAATGTCTGTGAGGCGGGCTGTGTGCTCCGGCACACCATGATGAGTGGCACACCCATTCGCAATATGCCGGTCTACATTGTTCGGGCAGACGAAAAACGGATCCCTATCAGCGTGAGTACCAGCCTCTTAAAGGACGCCGCAGGCCGCGTAGTGGGCGGTGTGGAAACCTTCCGCGACCTGACGGTCATCCACGAGCTCCGAAAGGAGCTGCAAAAACAGCATTCTTTTGGGGATATTATCAGTAAGAATGAAAAAATGAGCAGACTGTTTTCCGTTCTTGCTCACGTTGCCCAAAGTGACAGTACAGTGCTTATTGAAGGGGCGAGCGGCACAGGGAAAGAGCTCTTTGCCAGGGCGATTCACAATAGCAGCGCAAGAAAGAAGGGCCCCTTTGTAGCCGTTAATTGTGGGGCCTTGCCCGATACCCTGTGCGAATCTGAGCTCTTCGGCTATAAGGCAGGGGCCTTCACGGATGCTAAAAGGGACAAGCCGGGGCGATTCGCCTTGGCCCAAGACGGCACCATCTTTCTGGACGAAATCGGAGATATCTCTCCGGCTGTCCAGGTACGCCTGCTGCGCGTGTTGGAACAAAAAGTCTATGAGCCCTTGGGATCTACCAAGGGGGTTCACGCCAATGCGAGAGTGATTACGGCAACACATCAAGACATGGAAGAAATGGTTCAGCAGGGGGAATTCCGGAAGGATTTGCTCTACCGTATCAATGTGATCAAGCTGTCTTTGCCACCGCTTTCGGAACGAAGTGAGGATATTCCTCTTTTGGTGGACCATTTTGTGGGACGGTTCAATCACCTGACAGGACAAGAGGCCCTGGGCCTGACCCATGAGGCCATGGCCGCACTCATGCTTCACGACTGGCCCGGAAATGTCCGGGAACTTGAAAATGCCATAGAACATGCCTTTGTGCTGCGTCAAGAGGCACTCATTCACTTGCGAGACCTACCGGCCCACGTCGTACCGGAAGACCGTTCAGTACTTGTCTCCAGCGGTTTGACCCTGAAGGAGATAGAAAGACGTGCCGTTCAGGAGGCCCTGCAAAGAAACGATTGGAAAAGAGTGGCAACAGCCCGGGAGCTGGGTATTGACAAGAACACCCTCCGCCGCAAGATAAAGCGTCTGGAAATCATGGAACCCCTTTAGACCGTTGGGGAAGAACCTGACCAAAGGGAGTGGCGTCTTCGAGGTCCATCCCAAACAGATATCTCAAGTTCCGCACCCTTATCAACCCCTTGAAATAACAACTACAAACGTGCCAAGGTCTCCAGGAAACGGCAAAGCTCTGATTTGGGCCTTTTCTATGTAATGGGAGTCTCGGGAGAGGGAAATCCGTTTCTCTTCGGCCTCGAATGCCTTTGGTAGCTGTGCAAAGATGACGGCTTCGTAAAAAGTCGTCACCCCGGTGAAAACCGGGGCCCAGGAACATTTTAACTCTACCATTAAGCCACCACTTCTAGTGGTGGACCCGGAAAGGTTCTACCGTTTCGGCGAGAAAAAGCAGGTTGCCAAAACCATGTGGATATCTGAACAGAGATAGATGCCTAGAGGTCATGCCGGACTTGATCCGGCATCCAGGGGTTCTGGATAGCGCTAATGGTTGCGCGTGGCCGCTTGAAAAGAGGCACTACGTGCCCGGCCTGCGCCGGAATGACGTTATTGAGGTGTTTCTCAGCATGGACGACATAACACCAAAAGGCTTTATGTTTTTACGCTCCCCTGTGGGGGCCTCCTGAGGCCCCCCTCTCTGCAGGAGGAGACTCACTCTTTGACATTACTGGATTTCAGCTTTCGCCGGAATGACAGAAAAGGATCTTTTCGGACTTTTTGCGACACCGTCAAAGATGGTGGGTGGCAATGGCTGTAGGCCACTTTTAAGAGATCTTCAGCGAATTTCCCCATCCCTCTGTTGCCAAATCCGGGGGGCACAAGTCTTGACACACCTACTATTGGTGGAAACGAGGGGTGCGCCTCTTTTTAAGCCGTGCGGCGCAAACTTGAGCAGATATCTTTGGGGCCGATGATGAAGACGGTGGCGATAGGGGCCCTGGCGGCCCTTTTTAGCTTTTGTCAGGTATGCAGACCATAATCTTGGTCCTGCCGCCAGGCATGCTGATCTTGTCAGCACTGCTGAAATAATGGAGCAGCACGTCTCGTTCGTGTCTCAGGATTTCCAGGGTTTTTTTCAGTCCCATGGAGAGCAGGCGCACATAGAAAAGGATGCGTGTGAGGCGTTTCCTGGGGAGATCATGCTCCATCATCAGAAAAGGCTTGCCCGGTTTGAGTACCCTAACAATCTCACGGAGGCACTGTTCTTGAGTCTTCCCTTTCAATTCATAAAAGGCATAGCAACATGTCACTGCGTCAAATATACTTTTTTTAAAGGGGACATTGGCAGCATCCCCTTGAACCAGGTGTACATTAGCAAAACCCCGGATCTTGGGTTGGGCCTTTTTAAGCATGCCTGTTGAGAAATCGATTCCTACCACTAGGCCGTCCCTTCCTGCCCTTTTTCGGAGGTGAGACAGGGTCGATCCTGTGCCGGTGCAAAGGTCAAGCACTTTGGCCCCTTTCTTTGTACCGATATGTCCGGCCAGGAGGGCCCTTAGGGTTTCTTGCCTGTCCGTGGAATGAAGGGCCACAAATCGATCGTAGAATCGGGAAAAAGAATCGTAATATCTTTGTCTAAAGGTCTGCACTTGAAAACCCTTGTAGGCCCTTGCTCGTTAAAATCAAGAAAATCAAGGCATTGCGCGGAAGTCCGCCGCGGCGGATCGCACAAGCGATTCCGCAGATTGATCCGCCTGAGGCGGAGAAAAGGGCCATTTATGGATGAAAACTAGATATGGCCATCTCATAGGGTCTTACCCATGGGGCGATATGAAGGTCACGCCCCCAACACCAGGTGTCGTCGGCCCTCGCCCTTTTCATATTCCGCCCGGACCAGTTCCATATTGCCTTTCATGATCTCCACGGCGTCGCTGACCTTCTTGGTCCTGATAACCACGCAGAGCAGTTTCTTGAGCAGCCTGGGCAAGTTCGGCCCATAGGTCCTGGCCACCAGCACATGGAGGCCTTCAAGGGCCGCCAGGGTTGCCTGCGCCTTCTTGGGGTCGCCGTGTTTCAGCGTCTCCTCGCCTTTGTATTTGCTGTTGGCCCTGCGCTTTAAGAACTGGGCCTCGCCCCCGGACAATCGGTAGACATCAAAGTATTTTGCCTGGCCTGCATGATCATTGATCATGTGCTCGCCATCGTCGGTGCTGATACCGATCAGTAATTCCATTGCGGCCTCCCTGACCTACTCCCCATCTATTTCCCGAGCTTCTGGAGCGCCTGCTCTGCGGCAATGGCAATGGGTTCAAGACTCGGCTCAGAGGAGCAATCTGGATGGCCCGCACAGATGAAGGTGGTCAAGTCGCCAATGGTTTTTTCCCCTAGGATCAGGGCGCATACTGTATCGATCTCCTTTGCCGGCGCCAGACTGTCACTGATGATCTGTCCGCCGATGAGCCTTTGCGTTTTTCTGTCAAAGACGAGCTTCATCGTCCACGGCTTGGTCCCGCTGATCATCCCGTGCTTGCTCCTGGAATCGACCACCGCACTGACCGTCTCAAACCCTTCACTGTCCTGGGCCTGGACTTCTGTCAGTCCTGTTGCCGCGATGGTCTTGTCGAAAAGCTTGACCGCGGTGCTGGTCAATACGCCGGGAAATGAGATTTCATATCCGGCCAGCCTCTTGGCCGCAAGGCGCCCCTGTATCACAGCCGGGCCGCGGATTTGTCCTCCAACCGGTTTCTTTGTAATAAAATGAATTTTCTCAACGCAGTCGCCTGCGGCAAGGACATCAGGATTTGAAGTCTCCAAGAACTGGTTCACCTTTATGCCATATCGATCTGTCTCCAAGCCCATCTCATTGGCCAACTCCAGGTTTGCCCTGGCCCCTACGCCGACTACGACCATGTCTGCGTCCAACACTTGGCCCGTGGCAAGCTGCACACCTGAAACGCGCCCGTCTTGGCCGGTGATCCTGGTCACTTCCTCACCCATTTTCATCGTAAGGCCTTTTTCAACCAGGTATTTCTCAATATTGACCGCCATCTCCGTATCCAACATGAACGGCAGCGGGTGGGCCCGACGTCCAACGACCGTCATGTCATAATAGTCTGGCCTGGAGGCTGAAAGAAGGGTCGCCATCTCGAGACTGATAAAACCCGCTCCTATGAAGACCAGTTTCCTGGGTTTGCGCTCTTCAATGAAAGTCCTTATTCTTTCTGCGTCCGGTACCTGCCTCAGGGTAAATACCCCGTCCAGATCACGGCCTTCAATCTGGGGCACCACCTGGGTTGCCCCCACTGCCAGTATCATCTTGTCATAAGGGGCTTCACGTCCGTCCGACAATGCTATGATCTTCTGTTTCGTGTCCACATGTGTTGCCCGGGCCTTTATGAGGTTGATGTTGGCGTTGGTAAACATCTGGTCCGGGTTTGTAATGGAGTCTGCCGTGGCCAGACCGGCCACTACATGGGGCAGGGCTCACCTCACAATGAAGCGTTCCTCCTCGCTAATGATGGTCACATCTATTTCCGGCATGAGCTTCCTGCTGAGCATCGCAGCAGGCCCTCCCACGCCACCGCGGCCGACAATCACCAGTCTTTCACCCTTTTCCATGATGGACCTCCTTTCGATCGTCACGGCTCCCAACGACTCCCTGATGTTATTGGTATATGCTCATAATAAGAGAGAGATACCCGTTCTCTGGCACAGTGTCAAGTCGTTTGTGGAGGAAGAATGGTTTGGACAAGGTGGATTGGGGATGCCTTGCATCCGTGCATTTTCCATCAGCCGCCGATAGTTGGTTCTCCCATAGGCTCCTGGCGTGGTGTCTCTGTGATCTCTTGACAATAATATGACCCTGGAAAGAAAAAGTGGAAAGTCGTCATTCCCCGGCCGGCCTGCCCCGGACTGCGGTCCGGGGACCGTGGGATCCAGAAAAAGAGATGGATGCCGGATCCGTCATCCCGGACCCCGATCCGGGACCGGGATGACGGAAAGTGTAAAGCCTGACATTGCAACAGCCGAGGATGCCGCAGGTTCAAGGCGTCCCGTTCGACAGGCTCAGGGTGCGGCTGTCCGCCTGAGGCGGACGCCGAACCCCTGACAACCTCCCGACTCGTCGGGATATGAGCGGCTTTCCCCAAGGGTAAACAATGGCAGGCATTTCGCTTTTCGTGGATGTCACTCGCAGTGAATTCGCCAGGATTGCCCAAGAACGCCACAACCTGAGACTATCAGTGCGTTTTAGCACCTTTTGCCATGTTGTTTATGCAACATTGGGGTAAAGCCATCGTGGAGACACTGCACTAGAACTTGAATATCATCCGCAGTCCCACCATGTCCTCATCGGCAAGGAACCCTTTTCCTCCATAGTTGTCGTCCGATCCAGTCCTGATTCCGTCTCGATTTCCGTGGAGATGAACATAGTTTAGCTGCCAGCGGACCATCGGGTTCCATGTCCAGCAGAGTCCCAGGGTATATTCATTGACTTCGTCTGCACCTTTTAGGATGCCAGTGTCAAATAGGTCCTCATCGGTCTCCGTGTAAGTATACCGCGCCAGAACTTCCCATGCCCCTGTTCCTTTGAGGTGAACGGGATCAAAATTCTCCTTGGGCTTTGGCTGTTTCCAACCAAAGTTACTCACCTTTTTTTGCTCGCCAGTGAGGAAATAGCTAATCCAGGTGCCCCAAGAGATAACATCACCATCTTCATCCGCGCCGGCTGCTGTCTCTATATCATCCCACTGGGTCACAAGGTACTCTGAACTTAGGCTGAACGGCCCTGCGATGTAATGGATCTCAGCCCCCCAGCGATCTCTGCTTCCAATTTCAGCATTACTATCCAGCCACGTCCAGTATTTGTCATCTCTTATAGCAGCGCCATAGCCTTTGTTTTCAAATCTCTTGGTCGAAACTGATTGTCTACCAGTCGTTGCCTCTAAACATAGATTAAGCCCCTGGAGAAAGGAGTCTTCCCGATGCTTGAAGGGGGTGTAAAACAACCGACCAACGTAGTCCTTGTGATCGTCAATATCTCCTTTGTGGTAATCAAGCTCCATTCCTGTCCCCGTAAAAGCGCCTAAATTCCAGGTGAGGGTTTTATCAAGGACATCTCCCCAAAGCCACCAACCCCGGTCAAAATAGGTATACATGGGTGTACCTGACATCCGTTCAAGGAAGTGAACATTGTTGTCTGTGGTCCACCATGCAGTGCTAAAGGGTGGCTTCATCTGACCTGCACGGAGGTGGAGCCAGTCTCGGAATTTATAGTCAGCCCAGAAATTGCGGGCGTAAGGAGAATCAGCAAATTCTGCCTGACATCGGAAGTAGATGTACTTGTACCACATGCCCTGAAAATCGAAACGGGCACGACGAACGTCGAACTGCGTCGGATTGTTACTGTTTCCACCATAAAACTTTGTGTCAAGATGTAGGTTTCCTCGAATCTTCATCCAGAAATTTTCGTCTGGCGTAGAAAGAAAAAAATCGTTTTTCCAAAAGGCAACAGCCGGGATGGCCTTCTTTTTCTGGATGAGCTCACTGGCCGCTTCGGTGTCGCCAGAGCTTTGCTTGAGCTGCTCGAGCTCACCCTCAAGGGCCTTAATCCTCTTTTCAAGGGCCTCTAATTTCTCTTCACTGGTTTTTCCCGTGGCCGGCAGATAGGAGGTGCAGACCACTACAAGGGAAACAAAGAGCACGATCCATTTTCTCATCTCTTACCTCCTTTTTCGCACTAACGTGTTGAGTAAAACATCCTTTTTCAATACCCTCTTGCAAAATGAAATTGTAAAAAGTCCAAGATGGCCATTTCACGTCATTCCGGCGAAAGCCAGAATCCGTTCATCTTAAATAGTTAAGAGGTTCCTGGCCCCCGGTTTTCACCGGAGTGACGATTTTTGCGGAACTGTCTTACAAAGGCTCACATAGACACATCGGCTATAAAGCAGGCCGCCTGCCTTCCTTCTGCCTAGGGGCGGACGGCCGATTTTTGTAATACAGTTTTCATCGTCTCCTTGCCCATGGTCTGTGCAAAGCTCTCTGGCGCTACCTGCATACCTGTGAATGAATGCTGGAGTATTGGAGAAAGGTCGTGAGCTTCTGGGGGGCTTTTTCAACCATCACTTCCATTGCTCCAATACTCCATAACAAAACCGAAGAAGAGACAGCCTCTGCGCTCTTTTCGAAAAGCAAGACAATGCCCCATCTTCAGGGTGTGGGGTTTCTAAGGGAGCCTCTAACGGCTGTGACGTCCCTGGTCTTGGATTCGGCATTGGCGAGTTGACAAAGAAGAGATGGCAATCACCATGCCAACTGGAGGGGGGGCTGGAAAAAGCATAACCGACTGATAGTGATAGGGAATTGGTTCTGAGGATGGGAGTACTGAAAAGAGCTAGAAGCCGGCTTCTGTCAGCATTTTTTACAGAGTGTAAAGGGGGAGGGGTTGTCAGGGGACGATCCAGAGGGCCTGGTCGGTAATCTTTTGGACCAACCGCATGGCAATCCGCCCCGTGAAAAAGGCATCCCTTTCGCCACGTCGGCCAACGACCACGGTGCTGTACTTTCCGGTTCTGGCTTCTTCAATGATGCTGGTGGAGATGTCGTAACTCCTAAGTTTGCTCTTTGTCTCTATCTGGTCTTTTCTCAAGCCTATGGCCTCGAACCTGTGATAAGCCTTTTTGTAAAAACTCTCCATCCGTCTCTTGTCTTGGCGCTCAAGAATTTTCTGCAGCGACGGATTCTTCTTTTCAAAGTCAACGGTATAGTAATGGCTCAGGCAAGGCTGGACGTGAAACAATGTAACGCTTAGGTCTGGATGGGCCCCGACCATGTGGATAAGGTGCTCAACATCTCGCAGAGAATTATCAGAGCCATCAACGGCAAGCATGATCTTCATGGAAATGCTTTCTCCAGAGATGACCCACACGGGGGTTCTTAGCGCATGTTCGACTACCTTGGCGGCAGTGGTGCCGATAAAGAAATCTCGACTCGGCGTCAGAGCCCTGCGCGCCAAGACGATAGCATCATAGCCCCCTTGTTCAGCCTTTTGGAGGATGTCTTTCGCCATTCCCACTTGCATAGGTTGGGTTATAACTTCGGTTCTGTTTTCAGGTATCCCCTCACGCAGCATGATGTCTTTCATTGTCCCAGCAGTGCACGCGGCGATTTCGGAGTTCTCTTGGACCATGGCATTGATGTGGGCCTTTACATCAGGCTCTGTCTTTGCCGCCTCATTGAATATCTTGGGCACCAATGCCTGCACATGAAAAAGGGTATAGGTTGCATCCTTTTGAGCAGCACAAATCTTGGCAGCGTACCGAACGGCGTGTTTTGAATAGCCGCAGTCCCCTATAGCTACTAGGATTCTTTTCCCCATGAAACACCTCCCTTCCTGAAAGTCCATGGCCGCATTGTTGCCACGTCAATATCTTTTACATCAAACACTGTCATGCCAGGCTTGATCCGGCATCCCGGTTCTTGTCTGGATTCCCCGGCCCCCCGATCAGGGTCGATGGCAGGCAATCCGGAAAACGGGCTTTTGGCTTTTTTTCTTGCCACGCTACTACCGCATATTCATGCCTTAGTGGATTCTAAGGCCTTTGAAATGGATATATAAAAGGTGGTCCCCTTTTTCGTGTCCGATTCAAGCCAGACCTTTCCTCTGTGGGCTTCAGCGATATCCTTCACAATGGCCAACCCCAGACCCGAGCCCTCTGTCTGTCCCGATGCGGGGAGTTTTTGGAACATCTGGAAGACCGCTTCCGAATCCTTCTTCCTAATAGCCACACCGTTATTGCTAAAGGAGAATATGTGAAAAGACTGATTTTGGTCATAGCCTATGACAATCTTGGTAAGCTTGTCTCCAGCATGTTTTAAGGCGTTGTCGATCAGGTTTCTGAAGACCCGCGTGATGGCCATCTGGTCCGCCATGATCTCCGGAATGGTTTGGGGTTCTGACCATGCGATGTTTCGCTCTTTTAACACCGGTGCCACGTCACTTCTGATATGCCCAAGGATCGTCTTGATGTTGGTCCTTCCTATTTCAAAGGGGATCTTCTTGGACTTTATATATTCATTGATGTTCGTGGTGAATGTCTCGATCTGTCGGGCCGCCTGCCTGATCTGTTCGCAGTACTTTTTCCCTTTTTCATCCAGGCGATCTTCATATTTGTCGGCCAGTAGTCTGGCAAACCCTGAGATGCCTACTGCAGGGTTCTTTAAATCGTGTGCAATGGTGTACGCAAAGAACTCCAGGGCCTCTTTCTTTTCTCGGATCTCTTCCGCCTTTTTCCACAAATCATCGTGAAGCTTAGCCACGTTTGTGGCAATGGCGATCTGGCTTCCAATGGCGACCAACAGATCAATCTTTCTCTCATTGAGTGAAAGCAGGCGTTTTGAGGCCAGATTCATCACCCCCACGACCCGGTCTTTTACGATGAGGGGCACACATATAATGACCTTGAATCCTTTGCTCGTAAGAAGGGCTGACCTTGCCCCGTTTTCAAGGTCCGACACCTTTTGAGCGACAAAGCTTTTGGTGCGAGCTGCCTTGCCTGAAAACCCTTCCCCCATCCGGATCTTGCGAAGTCCCTCCACCTGCTTCTTTGAGATCCCTTTATAGGCAACCAGTTCCAGATACTGGTCTGTTTCGTCCATGAGATAGATCCTGACAGCATCTACCCTAAAATGCTCTCGGACCTTGATAATGGCTCTGTCCAGAATCTCCGTGAGGCCAAGAGAGCTTGTCAGGTCACTGGCAATGTCGTGGAGCACAGCAAGCTCCTTATGCCTTGCTTTCAGCTTGGTTGGGCTAAATCGAACCGATATGTATTTTTTGTCGACTAACATGCTCAGTGTTTCCCATTGCCGGCGTCTAAGCCATCCATCTGTTACAGATTGAGTTCGGGATAAAGCTCTTTGGCACATTTCGGGCAAATGCTGTGGCTGAACTCCACTTCAGTGCGGTCTCGAATATAGACTTCGATTTCCACCCACTCGGTCTTGTCATCACGTATCTTTTTGCATTTTGCACAGATGGGGAGAAACCCGCTAAGGATTTTGGTCAAGGCCTCTTGAAGTTTTTCCAGGGCGATCTCTTTTTCTTGCTCCGCCCTCCTGCGCTCAATAAATCTGCTGATTCTCTTGCCAATGGCATTGATCAAGTCTTTGTCGGTCCTGAGAAAGGGGCCTTCACCATGGTCCGGCCCCTCTTTCCCATAGCGGACTTCAATCATGCCGGCCTTGCTGCCATTGACGATAATGTTTGCGACTTGTCTGCAGGGTCCGCCTGCAAAGGGATTGCTCCTATAGGACTTGCCGTCAAATACCACTCGGGCAGAAGCCATACCTGAACAATGCCACCCCAGGGGGAGGGCATCGGCAATCTGCTGGAGTCGTTGCTCAAGGGCCATGCCGGAGCGATTAACGATCTCAAGGACCGTGTAAAGACAGTTGAGCTCTCTGGTACGTTTGCGCAATGCCTCCTGCAATTGGCTGAGGTCAACCTGTTCTTTATTGTTAAATTCGCTATGGATGATCGCTTTTCTCATAGTGGAGCCCAGCCTCTTCTTGCCAACGATTTCAACCAAGGGTTCAGGGCGACTTCCCGTTTCCCTGAACGGCACGACGGGAAAGGGCCTACTATCCAGGGATCCGGATGCGCCGCCTCTCAACTTCTTCAAGCAAGTCCCTGACCGTGTACAGGACTAAGTACCCCTTTTCCAGGGCTTCTACCAGGGCCCTGGCCTTGTCCTCTGCCAAGATCCCGATACGGATGTATACGTTCCGGCGACCTTGTTCAGCCAGTTCCCGGGTCGAGAGAATGCTATCGATACTCCCACCATGGGAACGGATCAGGTCACTGGCCTCCTTGATGGAGCCTGGGCGGTCTTCCAGGCTCAGGGCAATCTGAATGCCAGCGGTGTAGACGCCCATAATGTTGATCAGCACCTTGAAGATGTCGGTTTGGGTGATGATGCCGATGAGGGCGTCTTGATCATTCATGACCGGAAGCGATGAGATCCTGTTTTCAAGCATAAGGATGGCAGCGAATTCCACCGTCTCATTGGGCCTGACACAGACCGGGTTCTTGGTCATGATGCTCTTGACGCTGACCGTTGAAATGAGATAGTTGAGTTCATACACATCCAAGGAGGTCGCCTTTGATGGAGATGCGTCCCTCAAGTCCCTATCAGAGACGATACCTACGAGTTTGCCCTTCTTGTTTAGGACCGGCAAAGAGCGGATGTTCCTCTCCTTCATGATGATGGAGGCCTTCATCATGGGGGTATCCTCGTTCACGGTGATGACATCGCCGGTCATCCAGCCTTTGACTAACATAGAGTCCCCCTTCTTCTTCTAGTTTCCATCCATAAATGGTCTTTTTCCCTCTGAGCGGCGTTCTCCGCGGGTTTCCGCCTGCGACCTACGAGAAGTACGTCTCGCCGTACACCCTTTCTGAATTGAAAACTTACGCTAGCGCCCTTTACTTGATCAGCCATTTGTGGATAGGCGCTATTCTAGGTGTGGACATACTTTACCTTGGTCCTGAAAGGATTGACGGTCATCACCGGAACTGAGGCGTTTCTGACGACCAGATCGGCAACGCTGCCCATCAGTGTTCGCTCCAGGCCCTTCCTGCCGTGTGTGCCCATGATGATCAGGTCAATGGACTGTTCCTGGGCGTATTTCAAAATGTCTTCTCCGGGGTTCCCGATGACGACCTTCGCCTCGTAGTCGGAGAAATCGCTCAGTTGTTTGCTGCAAAAAGCCTCCATCTCCTCCTCGGCTCCGCGAGCGATTTCGGCCACCGTATTCATGAGCATGTCCCTTGAAACACTGACGGTAGTAAGATAAGATATGTCCCGCGCCACGAAGAGTAGATGAAGCCGGGCCTTAAATGTCTTGGCCATGTGTAGCGCCTCTGGGAAAACCTTCTCAGAACACTCTGAAAAGTCAATGGGAAAGAGTATGTTCTTAAATGTCTGCATGGAAACCTCCTTTTTTGCTCTTAATTTACTCCGCAATGATCTCGTCAATGATATGGCCTTGACAGGTAGCCCGCCATCTCACGATGACCTTGTCTCCAGAGGCAAGGTCTGTCAAAGCTGCTGACGCCCCACGTTTTTTTAAAACGGCATATTCAGAAAGGGGCCCGGCAACGGTGAACATCCCTTTTTCAAGGGGGACTTCAATGACAGCCGTGCTGTGGGGCGGCTCAATGGCCGTTATTTCTCCTGTCATTTGGTACACTTTTCCCCAAACAGAGGATTTGGCATCTAGCAACTGCATCTGCTCAATGATGTGCCCTCCACTGGTGCCCCTCCATGTGACGTCAACCCTGTCTCCTGCTACAAAGTCCACCAAGCTGGCTGACTCTCCGTGTTTTTTTAAAACGGCATATTCAGAGAGGGGCCCGGCCACTGTAAACGGCCCTTTTTCAAGGGGGACCTCAATGACTACTGTGTCATATGGGGGCTCAATGGCCGTTATTTCTCCTCTCATGTGGTGTATCTTCTCACCAGCTGTGCCGCAAACAGGCAATACATGATCGGCCAAGGCCACAGCAAAGAAGATCACAGGGAAAAGAACTGCCTTTTTCATGATCCATCCCCCCAAAAAAGAGGACTGCCCCGAGCCTGCTGTTGATGCAAGGGGCTATTTCAGACTCTGAGCATTGACAGTCATTACAGGAACACTGGCTTTTTTTACTACATTTTCCGTCACACTTCCCATGATCATGTGCTCCAACCCTCTCCTGCCGTGGGTTCCCATAATGACGAGATCGATATCTTCCGATTCAATAGTTTTCAAGATCTCCGTGGCCGGATCCCCGGAAACCACTTTTTTTTGAAGCCTGGAGTATCCCTGTAAATGGGCATCGCAAATCTTATCCATGGCCTTCTCCGCCGCTTTTAACGCTTCCCCTTGAAAGGCGTCCATGGACGTATGGGGGATGTAAGCCTTGCCCCATTGTCCCAGGTCGTCAACCACATGAAGTAGGTATATTTCACTGTTGTAAGCTTCAGCAACAGAGAGCAAATAAGGGGTGACCTTTGTCCCAGTTTCTGACAAGTCACAAGGGAAGAGTATCTTCTTTATTTCTGCCATTGCATCCACCTCCGTTGTTGTCTGCATGTCGCACATTCTGCATGCAGCCTATGATTAAAACCGAACACTTGTTCCCTTTGGACTCCACCCTTTCACCTCCTTCCCTCCATGGTTATCACGAGCCAAGGCTTTGTTCCGCCTCCTGTTGTGAAGCCGCTAGGCCAGAAGGAGCCCGGCGGGGATACCACTTTTCCAGTACCTGTGCCACCGTTGCCTTGAAGCCTTGAATGTTGTTGCCGCGCTTTTCCCAGAAACAGGCGGCCCTCTGAACTGCCGGGTGCTTCATCCACTCCACATGGAATGTGTGGACTATTACCGGCAGAGGGCTGCCGCTGTCTTGGAGTTCCTCCAATATGCTCAGTCCGTTGATGTAGGGAAGGTCTAGGTCAAGGATCAAGAGATCTGGAGGATTGCCAGCACAGGTCATCTTCAGGACTTCTCGGCCGTCCTTTGCCACTTGAACCAGATAACCGGCCAACAGCAACTCGCGGCGCAGAAACTCACGAACGTGTCGGTTCCGGTCGGCTATTAAGATGCAGAATCGTTTCATGGCTGTAAAAGGCTCCTAGGTGGTTACAAGAAACAAGAGCAACGGCCATGCCAAGATCGACGCCCCTCGGTTAGCCACGTAACCCCTTGGAAATCATAAGATTTACTACAGCATGGGTGTGGTCCCCTCAGAACCAAATGGAAATCTGTGTCAATATTCTTTACAGAGTGTAAAGGGCCCTTTGATCCCAACTCGATGGACGGGGCGGTCTGGGAAACCCGACTGATGCTGACATGGGAAAGGACCGCGTCCGCGTGGTTTTCCGGGAGCGGATCATGTGATGGGAGGGCCTATGGGGCCGCTGGCATGTCCAGACCTTTCATCCTGTCCGGTCTTTTGCCAGCGTAACCATTTACACCCCTCGGCCATGATAAAAATGGGAACAGCGACCGCAAAGATCAAACCCCAGTCGCCCCAAGCCAGCGGCACCGTGTGCAGGGCCTCTTGGAAAAAGGGCACATAGACTGCGCATACCTGCAGGCCCATGGTAGCGGCCCAGGCAAGTAATACCCAGGGATTGGAGAAAAAGCCGATCGTTGAAAGCGGCACACGCAGGGCGCGGTAGTTGAATACATTCATCTTCTCCAACACGATGATGCCGGTAAAGGCTGCGGTCTGGGCTAACCGCACCGCGTCTGCCCGGCCGCAGGCAAGATAATGGTGGAACAACCACAGGGCGGCTCCACCGATGTATCCGCCCAAGAGGAGTATCATGACGATGCCCCCCCCGATCCAGGATCGGTTCTTGGACTGCCCTCGGCGGGCGCTGCATGATCCCTTTTTCAATACCTTCAAGGCCCAGGGCTACGGCAGTCATGCCGTCGGTGACAAGGTTCATCCATAGAATC
>Ga0272444_10002185_pt1 | contig 18233 bp, 15 predicted proteins | sample SSMForm13_FD_201033 | JGI IMG/M metagenome (GOLD analysis project Ga0272444, IMG submission 201033) | Marine sediment archaeal communities from Little Sippewissett salt marsh, Falmouth, MA, United States - SSM-Form-13 | ecosystem: Environmental > Aquatic > Marine > Wetlands > Sediment ... | reverse complement strand
CGCTGTCGAAGCTCAAGACCGCTCAGGACACCCTGCGCTCCCAGGCATCGACCTTCGGTACCAACCTGTCGATCGTGCAGAACCGCCAGGACTTCACCAATGCGCTGATCAACACCCTGGAAGAAGGCGCCGGCAAGCTGACGCTCGCCGACACCAACGAGGAAGGCGCGAACCTGCTGGCCCTGCAGACCCAGCAGTCTCTCGCCTCGACCTCGCTGTCCCTGGCAGCCCAGGCCGACCAGAACGTCCTGCGGCTCTTCTAAGCCGCCTAAGACAGTCGACAAGAAAACAGAAGCGGCGGGCAAAGTGCCCGCCGCTTTTTTTGCGCCTGTTTTCCGCCGGATTCCGCGGCTCTGACCGCGGCATTCCCGCATCCCTCCCCTTTCATTTACGGCTTGAGATTCAATGCGTTAACCGTCCGTTAACCGTAAATTGCGACGAGTTAACCATTGATTAGGGTTAACAAACCATGATCCTACTCAACCTGCTCAGGAAGAGCAGCAGAACATGGGACCCAGGAAAGGGAAACACAGATGGGCGACAATATTACCCTGTCGGCTGCCGTTAGGCAGAATCTCCTCACGCTTCAATCCACAGCTGACCTGATGTCGGGCGTCCAGAACAAGCTGGCGACCGGGCTCAAGGTGAATTCGGCCCTTGATAATCCGAATTCCTTCTTCACCGCATCCGGCCTGAACAGCCGCGCGAACGACCTGAGCACCCTGCTTGATGACATGGGCCAGTCGCTCCAGACCCTCAAGGCGGCCGATGAAGGCATTCAGACGATCACGGATCTGGTCGAAACCGCCAAGGCAAAGGCCAACCAGGCGCTGCAGACCCAGAGCCAGTACGAGCGCAAGACCTACGCGGCTCAGTACAACGACCTGCTGAAGCAGATCGAAGACGTTGCCAAGGACTCCTCCTACAAGGGCAAGAACCTGCTCGGCGGCGACGGCAACGACCTGACCACGATCTTCAATGAAGACGCCACGTCCAAGCTGAAGATTTCCGCTGTCGACTACACCAATGCCGCGCTGTCGACCGGCCTCAACCTTTCGGATCTCGCCGAAGGCCAGGGCGGCGCCACCTCCTTCCAGCTCGAAGGCGGCAACAACTCGTTTGTGCTGAAGGAATCGACCAACGGCCCGACCCTGAACTCGAGCTCGCTGCTGTCGAGCGCTCTTGGGATCTCCTCCACGAACACCTTGAGCTTCTATTCCGGTTCAACCACGACGACCCTCGCCTCCTCCCATAACCTGGCACTGTCCGCGGGCACGACCGTTCAGGACCTGATCGACAAGATCGATGGCATTGCCGGTGTGCGGGCCGAGTTCGACGAAAGCAACGGCACACTGAAAATCATCTCCAATGATGATGTCACCCTGACCCACAACGGGTCCGCGACCGGCGCGCTGACCACCGTCAACGCGACGGCGTTCACGTCGCTCACGACAAAACTGGCCGGTTCCGGTTCCTACAAGGTCGGTGACGTCATCACGCTCACGGACGGCAACAACTACGAGCTCGGTTCGCTGGAAATCGAAAGCGACACCACCGTTGACGATCTCAAGGACTTCCTGAACGACTTCAACGGCGTGAGCGCAAGCTTCAACACCACGACCGGCAAGCTCGCGATCACAAGTGAAACCGACCTCGGATTGACGAGTACCAACACGGACTTCAACGCCGACGATTTCACGGCGGACAGCGACGGGGTGACGATTGCCGCCCTATCGGACTCCGGATTTGCGACGGACAACGAGATCAACAAGGTGGTCGACCGGCTCAACAACGCCCTGTCGAACCTCAGATCCCAGGCCTCCGAATTCGGTACCAACCTGTCGACGGTCGAGATCAGACAGGACTACACCAAGTCCCTGATCAACACGCTTCAGGAAGGCGCCGGCAAGCTGACCCTGGCCGACACCAACGAGGAAGGCGCGAACCTTCTGGCCCTTCAGACCCGCCAGCAGCTCGCCTCAACATCGCTGTCCTTCGCGTCGCAGGCGGACCAGACAGTGCTGTCGCTTTTCTAAGCGGCTTAGAATCAGTCAGACGCACGACTCACAAGCTGACAACCAGAAACGGCGGGAGAAATCCCGCCGTTTTCATGTTTGCAGGTCCGTTCGGGCTTTTTGGCCTCCAAAAATTATCTCGGGTTTTCAACCACTTAAAAGAAAGCTTTTGGTAACTTTTGTTTCAAAACCATTAACAGGTGCATCGCCCGTTAACTTTCCATTTACACTCTGACCAAACTACCTTCCCTGCGAAGGTTTATCCAGAAGTGTCTTGAATGAATGCGGTGAGCCCTCATGAGCGATATTGTCCTTTCCAGTGCTGTTCGGGATAATCTTCTGTCGCTGAAAAGCACTGCCAAGTTGCAGTCGACCACCCAGAACCGGCTGGCGACGGGGCTGAAGGTCAATTCGGCGCTCGATAATCCGAATTCCTACTTCACCGCCGCCTCGCTGAACTCCCGGGCCGGCGATCTGAGCAATCTCCTGGACAACATGGGCCAGGCGGTGCAGACGATCAGGGCCGCGGAAGACGGCATCAACGGCATTACCAAGCTCGTTGAATCGGCGAAGGCGATTGCCAACCAGGCGCTTCAGAACCAGAGCGAATACCAGCGCAAGGTGTTCGCGCAGCAGTATAACAACGTCCTGGAACAGATCGAGGACCTTGCGCGGGATTCCGACTACAAGGGAAAGAACCTTCTGGCCGGCATCGGCAACGCCCTGGAAGTCATTTTCAACGAGAACAGCTCGTCGAACCTGACCGTCGAGCCGGTGGATTTCACCGATACCACCCTCGAAAACGGCCTGAACCTTCAGGATCTTGCCCAGGGCGCCGGCGCGACCTCCTCCTTTGCCGTCGCGGCGGGGGTGACGACCCTCGAACTGACCGGTCTGCAGGCCTCTTCCAACCTGAGCGATCTGGGCACCTGGGCGAACGGCGACATCGTGACGATTTCCGACGGCACGACGAGCCAGACCTTCACCGTCGGCGCGACCATCACGACGGTTCAGGACTATGTCAACGCGATCGACAGCATGGGCGGTCTGAAGGCCTCCTTCGACGAGGCCACCGACGAGATCAGCATCACCTCCGGCCTGGGCACCGGCGTTACCCTGAGCATCTCGAAAGACAACAGCGGCGGCGGCTCGGCGACCGATGGCGGCGTGACCGCGACGGTTTCGCCGACCACGCTGATCACGTCGGCCATGAGCTCGACCGCCACGTTGATCAGCTCCGGCAGCTTCGTCGCCGGAGACATTCTCTACATCGCGGACGGCAACGGTTTCGAGGCCGCATCGATCGAGATCGACGACAACACCACCGTCGACGACCTCATGGATCTGATCAACACGGTCAAGGGTCTTGACGGTTCGTTCTCCGCCGGCAGCATCAGCCTGATCGGCGAGGTCTCATTCAAGATCACGAGTACCAATACCGACTTTAATATCGGCGCGTTCGCAACGACCGACGGAACGGTCAATCTGACCGCGACCGACTCCGGCTTCAAGGACGACACGGATATCGAACGGACGCTGCAGGCGGTCAATGCCGCCCTCGCCGAGCTCCGGTCATCGGCGAGTTCCTTCGGTGCCAGCCTGTCGACGGTCCAGATCCGAACCGATTTCACCGAGGAGCTGATCAATACGCTCGAGGTCGGGGCCGGCAACCTGACGATCGCGGACATGAACGAGGAAGGCGCGAACATGCTGGCGCTCCAGACCCGCCAGCAGCTATCCTCGACAGCGCTCTCGCTCGCCAACCAGGCCCAGCAAAGCGTTCTGAGCCTCTTTGGCTGATCGGCAGGGTTAAAAACGTTAAGGTATTGCTGCGTGCGGTTTACCTTTTGGTTAACATTTCAACGCCATACTTTTGGTTGGAGGTCACGGAATGGCGCTCAAGGTCGAGCTGAAACCGGGTGAACGTATCATCATCGGTGACAGCGTCATTACCAATGATAATCAGCGGACCCGACTCTTTATCGAAGGCCAGGCGCCGATCCTCCGGGAAAAGGACATTCTCACGCCGGCCACCGCGGATACTCCGGCTAAACGCGTCTATCTGGCGGTTCAGCTCATGTATCTGTCAAATGCAGTGGAGAAGATTCAGGAGAATTACTTCACGCTCGTGAATGACATCGTGAAGGCCGCACCGAGTACGATCCCCTATATAACCCGGATCAGTAATTCAATCCTAACCGGCGCCTTCTATAAAGCATTGAAAGAAGCACGTAAGCTTATCGAGTACGAGAGGACGCTGATCGGCCATGTACAAACAGGCAGCGCAGGCTTACCAGAAAACGAGCCAGGTGGCGGTGTCGCCGAGGGAGCTGGAGGCGAACCTTCTGATGAAGGCAGCAGCCCGGCTTCAACTGATTAAGGACGAGTGGGAGGAAATGTCGTTTGCGGAGAAAGACGAGGCGCTGTCTTACAACCGCAAGCTCTGGACGGTCCTCGTCACCTCGGCGACGAGCGCCGAGAGCGAACTTCCCCAGGATATCAAGAACAATCTCGCGTCGCTTGCCGTGTTCATCTTCAAGCAGACGATCAACGTTCTCGCCAATCCGGCGCCTGAAAAGCTCAACGTCATGATTTCGATCAACCGCAGCATCGCGGAAGGGTTGCGGGCACGGCCCGAATAATCGACCGGCCGATGGCGGATACGAAAAAACCGGGGCACTTGCGTTGCCCCGGTTTTTTTCATGTCCGGCCTTGAGCAGCGTCCCGGCGGTTCCCGGGCGACAGCACCTCAGATGTAGTTCACCAGGCTCAACTGGAACACGATCGAGGACGCCCGGTAGGAGGTTTCAAGATTGGTCTGGAGCTGCAGGATTTCCATCGCCAGGGTATCGTTGTCCACCCCCTCGATCTCGCCGACCGTCGTCAGGAAACTTGATCTCATCTGCGTGTGCCGGGCTTCCGTCATCTCCAGGGTCCGGTAGGCAATGGCGATATCCGTCGAGATATTGGAAATGCCCGACTGGCTGTCGGCATCCGGGGAGACGACGGTCCGCATGTTCTGGGCGAGCGTGTTGTAATACTGCTCGTCGGCTGTGGTTCCGCCGGAAAAATCGGCCGCCACGAAGGTCGCGAGCGACTTCATCAGATCCGCGATGCCCTGTTCGTTGGCGCGCGCACCGTAGTTGAGCGTCAGATTGGTGTCGATGACGGCCCTCTTGTCCTCGCGCGGATCGGTGGTCGCCGAATTCTCGCCGGTGTACCAGGCAACCGTCGTCGCGCTGCCGTCGACCAGCCCGGTCGCCGTGTCGTACGGCGGACCGTCGATCCGCATCGTGACCCCGCCGGCATAAGTGTCGAAGAACTCGTCCGCGGCCCACTGATTGGCGATGGCCTTCAGGTTGGTCTGGGCTTCCTCCTGCAGCGCCGAGGAGATCGCGTCACGCAGGTTCTGCGCGGTTTCCTCCAGATCGGCGCCGATCAGGAACTCGTTCTCGCCGGCCTGGCCGTCGGCCGCGGTCAGTTCGAGCGTGTAGGTGTCGGTATGATCCGGCGGCAGGGTGAATTCGATCGAAATGGTTTCACCCTGGGTCGGCTGGCCGGTCAGGGTCACGTCGAAACTGTCCGGATCGCCGCCGCCCGGCCCTATGATGTTCGTGTTGCTCAGCCCGCTGGTGACCGACGAGATGTCGAAACCGAAATCATGGGCACCGTCTTCGGCGATGGTGAAGGTGGAATCCGTCGGAATCAGCCCGACATAGTTCGTTGTCAGCGCGGAGATATCCAGGCGGCCGTTGTTGTTCACACCCAGATTGGCCTGGACATATTCATCGGAGACCGTACGGAAGCCGTCCAGCCCCCCTGCCCCGTTCATGATGGCGTCCACCTCCGCCACCGGATTGTTGGTCGTATCGGTTCCACCGAAAAGATAGTAGCCCGCAACCTCTGTGTTCAGCAGGTTGGCGGTTTCGTAGAGCAGCAGTTCGGCGGTCGACTGGGTCTGTGTCTGCCCGTCCGCTTCAAGCTCGAAGTCATTGGCGTCATATGCGGATTTCGCATCGAGCCGCAGGCCTTCCAGCCGCTCCAGAGTGAGGTTCAGGGTCTTGAGGTGCAGATTGGCCCGGGTGATCGTTTCCTGATAGGAGTCGATCTGACCGATCTTCTGCGTCAGCTGCAGATCGAGGAGACGGTTGTCGCCCACGCCGCCGTAGGTGGTCGACACCTTGCCGGTCGACAATTGCGTCGACTTCTCGGTGAGCGCCTTGTGGATGCCGGTCAGCTGTTTGGACAGATATGACCGCGATGTTACCAGGGTACCAACAGACATGACGCACCTATATGCTGTTCAGCAGGGTTTCATAGAGCTCGTTGACCGTCTGCATGACCCGCGCACTGGCCGCATACGCATTCTGGAGTTCGATCAGAAAGGCCAGTTCGGCATCGACATCAACTGAGTAGCTCTCTTCGTATCGGGAAGCGAAATTGGTCGTGACCGTCTCGCGCGCATTGCTGTAGGTCTGGGCGTCTTCCGCCTGGTTGCCCTGATAGGCCGTCACCTGGTTGATGTATTGCATGACGGTGCCCTCGTAGGGGCTCGATGCGTTTCCGATCCCCGCGCCGGGGTTGAAGGAGACGGTGTCGTTCGTCAGGGCGCTGAGCAGATATTGCGCCCGCGCCGGATCGTTCGGCGAGTTCGTCGACGGCGTGGTCTGGTAGGTCACCAGCTGCGTGCTGTCGGCCAGCAGGGCCGGGTTGACGGCAATACCCCAGGCATAGCCCAGCCGCTGGCTGCCCTCCTCAAGCGCATCCGTGAAGTCGTTGACCCCCTCGGTCTTGTCGACAAAGATCGCCAGTCCGAGCCCCTGGTCCGTCGAGCCGGACACGGTGACGTCCGCGCTCAGACTGTCGACGATCGTGTTGGTGCCCGTATCGCCGAGAACCTGCAGATTGCCCGATCCGTCATCGCTCACGTTCAGATTGGTCGCGGCAAGCGCGGCGATGATCTGGGTCACGTAGTTGGCGGTCGTGCCGCTCGAAATATCGATCCCGTAGACGGTATCGTCGGAGCGTGCGGTGGTGGAATTGCTCAGCGGCAGCAGGGTCGGGTCCGTCACGGCGACGAAGGTGACCTCCTGCGTCGCGCCGGCGGAATCCTGGTACGTCAGGGAAACCGTGTTCCCGGCGCGCAGGGCCGAGAGGTCGAGCGTATATCCGCTTTCCAAGCCGACGGTCGTTGCCGCGCTGTCCACGGTGACGTTCGAAAACGCCAGCGATATCTCCGCCGCGATCGTGTCCAGCTGCGCCTGGGCCTCGACAAGGATCTCGTCGCGGATTTCCGCCAGGGCGCCGATACTGCCGGAATCGATGTTTTCCAGGAGGTCGAAGGTCGTGCCGCCCGGTGTCGTGACGGCGATCGTGCCGCCCGATTTCCCCGGCTGCAGCGCGGCTGTCGAATTGAAGGCGACGGTGGACGCCTTGCCGTTGGCGTAAAGCTGCTGGCCGTTGGCGGTCCTGATCAGGAGATTGCCTTCCCCCTGATCGGTGATCTTGATGTCGAGCAAGCCGGACAGCTGCTCGATATAGCGGTCGCGTTCGTCGAGCAGATCCGCCGTCGAAAGGCCGGCGGCACGGGCTTCGTCAAGCGATTCGTCGATGTCTTCCATGCTTTGCAGCAGGTCGCCCAGTTTGTCCGCCTGGCTTGCCAGCCCGTCATCGGCCTGCTGGCGCATTTCGTTGATTTCAGCGTAGGAGGAATTGAGCTCGCGGGCGAACCACTCCGCAACCGAGACGACTTCCTGCTGGGCCGCATAGCTGCTCGGATCGTTGACCAGCGCCGACAGCTTGTTCGACATTTCAGTCGCAAGCGACGTCATGCTGGATCCGTCGTCGATGGTCCCGATGATTTCATCCAGCCGGCCGGTGTAATCCGCGATCTGGGTGGCATAGTTCGTTTCGGCGAGGGAACCGAAATAGGCGGACTGGATCCGTTCGTCGATGATCCGGGTAACCTGGGTCGACTGGATGCCGGAAACGTTGCCCTGGCCGTCGAAGAACACATCGACGGATACCGTCTTGGCCGTGTAGCCGACCTTGTCCGCATTTGCGATGTTCGCAGCGGTGACCTCAATCTGCTTCTGATTGTAGTCAATGCCGAACCGCGCCGTATTCAAGGCGGATGTAAGACCCATGGCTGCGCTCCTTTAGAAATCGATACTCAGGAACTTCCGGCGGAGCGCGAAGGCCCCGCCGAAGCGCTGAACGGCATCACCGGATCATGTTCAGGGCGTCGTCGAGCATGCCCTGGGCGGAGGTAACGACACGCGAGTTCGCCGAATAGGCCTGCTGCGTCACGATGAGCTTGGAGAACTCCGAGGCGATATCGGCGTTGGACAGCTCAAGCGACTTTGCGCTGATCGAGCCGCCGCCGGTCAGATCCGCCTCGCCGGAGTCGGGGGTGGCCGCGAAGGCAGCACCGTCGACCCGCTTCAGGTTCTGCTCGGCATCGAACGTGGCAAGCGGGATCCGGTAGAGGCTCCGGGTCTGGTTGTTGGAGTAACTCGCGTTGATCCGGCCCGATTCATCGATCGAAATGCCTTCCAGTTCACCGGCTGCATAGCCGTCCTGATCCACGGAGACGGAGGTCGCGACGCCCGTCGGATCGGAGAACTGGGTCAAAGACCCGCCGGCGAGGGAAAACTCGATGTTGGTCGCGGTCACGTCACCGACGGTCAGCGTGGCGATATCGAACCCGTTGCTGGTGCCGTTCACCGCGCCGTTGGCGCCAGCCGTCAGGTTCTGCATGACGCCCGAGCTGGTGAAATCGATCGTACCGATTTCAAGCCATGCCGGATCGTTGCCGCCGCTGCTGATGTAAAGCGCCCAGGTGTCGTCCTGCGGGACGCCGGCATCGGCGTTCAGCGTCTTGGCCCAGCGGACTTCGACGTTCATCGCCGTACCGTTCTGGTTATAGACCGTCGTCGACCCGCCGGTGATGGACTGATCGAGGAAGGTGCTCTCGTTGGCCGACGAGATATTGCCGCCGGCGAGTGCCGCACCCAGGAGGGCGGTATCCTCGTCCGAATCGTCATAGTCCGTCGTATCGGGAACACGCGGCAGGTTCGCCTGGTAGTCGATCAGGGTCGTTGCCTGCGCGGCGAGCGGCTGGTCGCTGATCTGGATGACGGTCGGGGAATCGCCGACTGCGTTACCGGTCGTCGCATCAAGCTCGAAGCCCTTCAGGTAGTACTGCGACGCGTTGACCAGATAATTGTTGTCGTCCAGCTCGAAGTCGCCGGCACGCGTGTAGTAGGAGGCATCCTGGAAGGTGGTCTGCCCGTCGACCACGTCGGCCGCGGAGGTCACGACGAAATAGCCCTCGCCGCTGATGGCCATGTAGGTGTCGACATCCGAAGCGGAGATATCGCCCTGCACCGTGTTGGTCGCACGGGAGGTTGCGTAGGTGGTGCCGGCCACCTGGTCCGCCTGCCTGGCGCCGCCGCCGGCCACGAGATCGGAAAAGCTCGTGTCCAGACGCTTGAAACCCGTCGTTTGCGAGTTCGAGACGTTACCGGAAATGTTTTCCAAGGCCTGCGCCTGTGCCGTGAGGCCGGACACCGCCGAATTGATAGCCCCGTAGATACCCATTTTACTTCCTCATCAAGCTGGTGAGCATACGCCCAATGTTTCGCCACTCCTTCCGCAAACAGCGTGCCACAATGCTTCGCGAGAAAAATAACTTATATATTTCCGATACTTACCGAAGAAGCACGCATGCGCGTGAAAACATCCCGGCTCGGCACAAAAGGCAAAATCGGCAATTTCTTCCCGGCGGACGCGGCAATTCCGGCCCTGTGGCGCACCTTTTCCCCCTGGCGGAAACGGCCTGCTTGCGCCGGCCGGATCCGCCGCCTACTGTTCTGCCGACAAATCAACGACGGATATGCTGATGCGTTTCGAAGGTACCGACAGTTACATTGCCACCGAAGACTTGCGCGTTGCCGTGAATGCGGCTGTCGCGCTCGAACGGCCCCTGCTCGTGAAGGGTGAACCGGGAACGGGAAAAACCGTTCTGGCCCAGCAGGTCGCCCAGGCGCTGGGGGCGCCGCTGATCGAATGGCATGTGAAATCGACCACCAAGGCGCAGCAGGGCCTTTATGAATATGATGCCGTCTCGCGCCTGCGCGACAGCCAGCTTGGCGACGAGCGCGTCAAGGACATCAACAACTATATCCGCAAGGGCAAGCTCTGGGAGGCCTTCACGGCTCCGGTTCGCCCGGTCCTTCTGATCGACGAGATCGACAAGGCCGATATCGAGTTTCCGAACGACCTTCTTCTGGAACTCGACCGGATGGAGTTCTTCGTCTACGAGACCGGCGAGATCGTCCGGGCCGGCCAGCGACCGGTCGTGATCATCACGTCCAACAACGAGAAGGACCTGCCGGACGCCTTTCTGCGCCGCTGTTTCTTCCACTTCATCAAGTTTCCCGACCGGGAAACCATGTCGGAAATCGTGGAAGTGCATTTCCCGGGTCTGAAGCAGCGCCTGCTGCGCGAGGCCCTGACCCTGTTCTACGACGTCCGCGACGTGCCGGGCCTGAAGAAGAAGCCGTCGACCTCCGAACTGATCGACTGGATCAAGCTTCTGGTCAATGAGGATGTCGATCCCGAAACCCTGCGCCAGGGTGATACCGGAAAGCTCATTCCGCCGCTTCACGGCGCCCTGCTGAAGAACGAGCAGGACGTGCATCTGTTCGAACGCCTGGCCTTCATGGCACGGCGGGAACGGACCTGACGAAAGAAACGGCGCCATGTTTGGACAACCGTTTTTGAAGGTGCGGTTTCCGGTTGCCTGGATCATGGTCGCGGCGTTCGCGCTGGTCCTGGCGGCTCTGCCGGGACGGGCGCATGCCCAGAACGACGAGGACGGCTGGGTCAGCGATTTCGCGGGCCTGAGGCATTTTTCCGGCATGCGGTGCCCCGACGTGGTGGGCGGCTTCCTGCGGTCCAAGGCGCTGGGTGCCGGTTCCGACCGGATGGCCGGCTGCATCTATTCCGGCGAAGGCGGGATGACGGCGGTCCTGCGTCAGCACCTCCTGGGAACGGGCGCCGCGGAAGCCCGGAACTACATGAAGAACTACAAGGCCGCCGGTTTCCGGGAAATCGCGCTCACCGGTGTGGCCCAGAGCGGCATCTCCTTCGTAACGAGGGACTGGACCCAGGCCACCCTGTGCGAGACGCTGTGGCATTTTACCGGCAAGAAGGCCGACTACACCCTGTGGATCACCTATTCCCTCCCGGGCCAGGAAACCGTTGTCGGCCCCGCGGTGGCCGCCTTTACCGATATTCTCAACCGCCAGAACTGATTTTCATGTCATGCGCTGGCCCTTTCAAAGCGCTTCCCATAATCTCCTTCCAAACGACGGGAGGACACGGACGTGCTTCGGCTCATGCTGCTCAGACATGCCAAATCGGATTGGGGAGACGCCGCCCGGCATGACATCGACCGGCCGCTGAATGACCGCGGCCAGGCCGCGGCCCGGCGGATGGCGGCCTACATCGGCGACGAGAACCTCCTGCCGGACCTGATCCTGTGCTCGAGTGCGCAGCGAACACGCGAGACCCTGGCGTACCTGCTGCCCGTTCTGGACGGGGAATACCAGATCCGGATCCGCCCCGACCTTTATCACCAGAACGAGGACACCTACGCGCCCATCATCCGGAAGGACGGGGGAACCGCCCGCAGGCTTCTCGTGATCGGGCACAATCCGGCCATCGAGGAAACCGCCATGTCGCTTGTCGGCTCCGGCCGCGGCGAGGACATTGAGGACATGGGCACGAAATATCCGACCGGCGCCCTGGCCGTTCTTGATTTCGAGGCGGGTGCCTGGGCCGATGTGGCGGACGAAAGCGGACGCCTGGACCGCTTCATCAAACCGCGCAGTCTCGAAATTCCTGACGAATAAGGGCATTTAAAGCTTTCGTCCGATTGCGAACCGGCAGGCACACGCCTACATCAGCGGCGGAGATATCGCATTGACACGACTTCAGTCGCTCACAGAAGAAGCCCGCCTGACCCTGGCCAATCTCGCCGACACGGCGAGCGATCTCGCCGTTCCGAGCCTGCGCCTGGGCGTGACCGGACTGGCCAGGTCCGGCAAGACCGTGTTCATTACCGCCCTGGTGCACAACCTCCTTCACGGCGGCAGGCTGCCGGTCTTTTCCGCGGCGGCGGGCGGGCGCCTTTCCAGGGCGGCCCTGCAGCCCCAGCCGGACGACGCCGTTCCCAGGTTCGACTACGAAAGCCACGTCGCCGCTCTCGTTACCGACAGGCTGTGGCCGCAGTCGACCCGGCAGGTGTCCGAGCTCCGTCTGACGCTCGAGTTCGAAAGCGCCTCCTATTTCGCGCGCAAGTTCGGCCGGGGAAAGCTGCATCTCGACCTGATCGACTATCCGGGCGAATGGCTGCTCGACCTGCCGCTTCTCTCCAAATCGTTCGGCGAATTCTCCGCCGAAGCCCTGCGGCTGGCCCGCGCTTCGGGCAGGTCGGAAATCGCCGGCCGGTGGCTGTCGATGCTCGGCGAGACCGACCCGGACGGACCGGAGAAGGAGACCGGCGCACTGGCGCTGTCGGACGCGTTCAAGTCCTATCTCGCCGCATGCCGAAACGACACCCATGCCCTCTCGATGCTGCCGCCCGGACGGTTTCTCATGCCCGGTGATCTGGACGGCTCGCCGGCACTGACCTTTGCGCCGCTCGACATTCCGGCCGACGCGCCGCCGGCGCGCACAGGTACCTTCCGCGCCATGATGGAGCGCCGCTACGAGGCCTACAAATCCCATGTTGTCCGGCCCTTCTTCCGTGAGCATTTCGCACGCCTCGACCGGCAGATCGTGCTGGTCGACGTTCTTCATGCGCTGAACGCCGGTCCATCGGCGATGACCGACCTGGAAACCGCCCTCGGCGAAGTGCTCAAGGCCTTCAGGCCGGGACGCAGGAGCTGGCTTGCGTCCATCCTCAGCCGGCGCATCGACCGGATCCTGTTTGCCGCCACCAAGGCCGACCACCTGCACCGGGGAGATCACGACCGGCTCGAAGCCATCCTGGAACGGCTGGTGACGCGCGGCATCGACCACGCCCGCTTCAAGGGCGCGGAGGTCGAGGTGCTCGCCATGGCCGCGGTTCGCGCGACCCGCGAAGCGACCGTCAAGCACGGCGGCGAGGAACTGCCGGCCATTCTCGGCACGCCCCTGCCCGGCGAGACCGTGAGCGGCGAGCGCTATGACGGCCATACGGAAATCGCCATGTTTCCCGGCGACTTGCCGGAAGATCCTGAATCGGTTTTCGCAGGGCTGGAACCGGGCTCTCAAGGCGGTCGGGCGCAGGAACGGGCTCAGGCTGATTCAGAACATGAAGATGTTGATCAGGCGCTTCAGTATCTGCGGTTCCGGCCGCCGAAACTCGACACGACCGCGGAGGGCCTGACCTTGTCCCTGCCGCATATCCGCCTGGACCGGGCCCTGGAATTCCTTCTCGGAGACCGTCTCGCGTGACCGACACCAAATCGACCTCCTCCGCTCCCCCGCGCGCCGGACGCAGGCCCGCCGCGTTTCGCCTCGACGACCGGAAGGTCCGGCTGACCGAGGATCCCGCGGCCGTGCCTGACAACGACGAAGCGCTGATCGCGGCCCTTCAGGAGGAGACCGACACCCCGCGCCTGCCCAGGGCCGCAAGCACGCCGAAACCGACCTTCGGTTTCGGCAAGTGGTTCGCCATCGGCTTCGGCGGCCTGGTCAGCCTTGCCGTCGGGCTCGCCGTCGATGCATTGATCCGCGACCTGTTTTCAAAGACCGAATGGCTCGGCTGGGTGGGCGTCGGCCTTGCCGTCCTGGCAGCGCTCGGCCTGTTCGGCTTCCTCCTGCGCGAGCTTCTGGGCGTCATACGCCTGGGCAAGATCGACCACCTGCGCGCCGCACTCGCCAAGGCCGCGGAGGAAGACGATGCCCGGGCCGCCGGACATCATCTGAAAGAGCTGATCGCGCTCTACCAGGACCGTCCGGAAACCGCCCGCGGACGGAAGCTGCTTGCCGGGCACATGCGCGAGGTCATCGACGGCCGCGACCTGGTCGTGCTCGCCGAACGCGATCTCCTGAGCCCGCTCGATCTGGAAGCCAAGCGCATCGTCATGAACAGCGCCAGGCGGGTCTCGCTGGTCACCGCCGTCAGCCCGCGCGCGCTGGTCGACCTGCTCGCCGTCCTCATCGAGAACATGCGCACCATTCGCCGGATCGCGGCCCTTTACGGCGGCCGGCCCGGCACGCTCGGCTTCCTGCGTCTGGCCAGGCACATCGCCACCCACCTGGCGCTGACCGGCGGCATGGCGGCCGGCGACAGTCTTGCCTCCCAGGTTCTCGGCCACGGCCTTGCCGCCCGCCTGTCGGCGCGGCTGGGAGAGGGTGTCATCAACGGCCTGCTGACGTCCCGCATCGGCATTGCGGCCATAGCCGTCTGCCGCCCCGCCCCGTTCATCGGCACCAGGGGCCCGACGGTAACCGAGTTCTTGAGTGAAATTGTCAAAACTACCGAAAAAGAAGACCGGTAGAATAATTCACATTTAAAATACTTCCGAAAACGCGGACAATATTGATCTATGTAAATGATTTGGTTTCGTTCTTTTGATAGTGCCTTCCCAGTTCAAAACACGGAGGCTCCTTCATGGCGACACAGGAACTTGACGCAAATACCGCAAAGGAAACCGCGGCAGCAACCAAAGTTGCCCCATCCAAGGTCACAGGCAAGACGGCGAAAGCTGTCCCGCCTGCGGAGCCCGCTTCCGAAACGGACAGGCCTGCGGATGCCTCGTCCGGCGCGGGAATGGTTCGGCACCATCTGGCCGAAATGCGTCATGATCCCGCGGCCATTCGCCATGTCTTCGAAACCGGAGAATATCCCTATTCCACCAAGATGCGCCGTGCGGCATACGAGAAGCAGAAGGCAAAGCTGCAGGCGGAACTCCTGAAGGCGCAGAAGTGGATCCAGGAAACCGGACAGAGGGTCATCATCCTGTTCGAGGGCCGGGATGCCGCCGGCAAGGGCGGCACCATCAAGCGGTTCATGGAGCACCTCAACCCGCGTGGCGCCAGTGTCGTGGCATTGCAGAAGCCGACTGAACGCGAACGATACCAGTGGTATTTCCAGCGCTATATCGAGCATCTGCCGTCCGCCGGCGAAATGGTTCTATTCGACCGGTCCTGGTACAACCGGGCCGGCGTCGAACGGGTCATGGGCTTTTGTTCGCCCAACCAGTACTTGGAATTCATGCGGCAATGCCCCGATTTCGAACGCATGCTGGTGCGCGACGGCGTCATGCTGTTCAAATACTGGTTTTCGGTCACCCGCGATGAGCAGCGCCGCCGGTTCAAGCAGCGCAAGACCGATCCCTTGAAGCAATGGAAGCTGTCGCCGATCGACGTGGCCTCGCTCGACAAGTGGGATGACTACACCGAAGCCAAGGAGGCCATGTTCTTCTATACCGACACGGCCGATGCCCCCTGGACCATCGTCAAGTCGGACGACAAGAAGCGCGCGCGGCTCAACTGCATGGAGCATTTCCTGAACTGCCTGCCCTATCCGGACAAGGACCGGCGGGTGGTCAATGCCCCCGATCCCCTGATCGTCGGTTCCAGCCAGCACGTGATCGACCGGGATACGCATATCCTGGGAAAAACGCTCCATCCGGACATCAAGGGCGGACGGAGCGGCAACGGCGAGAGCTGACGGGTTCCCTTACGCGGCTTCGATCCGGACCAGGAACTGATCGATCGTACGGCGGAGCTCCAGGGCCTGTCGGGAAACGTCCGTCGAAGCCGCCTCGACCCGTCGTGCGTTCGCCACCGTTTCATTCACGGCATCGGTAACGCTCTGGACGTTGGCGGCGACCTCCCGCGTGCCTTCAGCGGCCTGTTGAATATTCTGAGAGATCTCAACTGACGCCGAGCCCTGCTGATTCATGGCAGCCGTGATGGACACGGTGTGAGCACTTGCCTCGTCCATCGTTGTGGAAATGCGGTGAATTGCCGTCACCGCGGCATCCGTCGAGTTCTGGATTTCGGTGATCTGTTGCTCGATTTCGTCAGTGGCCCTGGCGGTCTGAGTGGCCAGCGCCTTGACTTCGGAGGCGACGACCGCAAACCCCTTGCCCATTTCCCCGGCACGCGCAGCCTCGATGGTCGCATTCAGGGCGAGCAAGTTGGTCTGTTCGGCGATTTCCTTGATAAGCCCGACGACTTCGCCGATCCGGGCGGCGGCGCTGGCAAGATTGCTCACCTTGCCGTTGGTGTCGCGTGCCGCACCGGTCGCCTCATTGACGATGTCGTTTGTCTTCGCGATTTCGGTATCGATCTGGCCGATCGAGGCAGACAGTTCCTCGGCGGCGGACGCAACCGTTTGCACGTTGACGGATGCGGAATCCGACCGCTTGGCGGCGCTCGTCACCAGTTCCGACGTATCATTCGATGTGGAGATCAGGGCAGTCGCCGCTTCATCCAGAATGCCCGCGCCGCTCTCCAGCACTTCAATCGACGATCCCACCGCACTGCGCAGGTCTTCGCCGAGCTGATGAAGCAGTTCGCGGCGCTCCTGTTCCCGGCGTTCGGCCATGCTGGCATCAAGGCGTTCTTTTTCCGCCTTCGCCAGGGCGGCCTCTTTCAGAGAACCGCGCAGAGACACGACCGCGTTGGCGATTGAGCCGATTTCATCCTTGCGCTTTTCGCCGGAAACCTCGACATCGTAATCGCCGTTGGAAATCTTCTTCAGCGAACCGACGGCCTTTTCCAGCGGAACAAACTGCGATCTGAGCCAGAGAAAGCTCCCGATCAGGAACAGGGCCGCCAGACCGCCGATGATCATGCGATTTTGCGCCTCGAAGGCGTTCAGCGCGGTGACGCGCTCCGTCGTATCGCGAAGAACGATCAATGTACCGGCCCGCTCCCCGGAAAAGGTCTCCACCGGGACCGCGATGACATCGATGTAGTTTTCCGCGTCGCGGAAAGTCGCAGTCCCCTCTTTGTGGGCCCCGACACGTTCCTGAATGCCGGTGGCATTGGCGAGGCTCTCGCCTTCGGCCGCCAGGATCGTTCCGTCTTTCAGCAATGCGACTTCCGCCTTCTGGGCTTTGGCGATTTCCGGAAGATCGGTCTTGATCGACCGGGAAATCAAGGCGGTGCCGACAATGTCGCGGCCTTTGTAGACCGGAAACCCGAGCGCCATGGACGCACCGGCGGCGCCATCATCGACGACGGCATAAATCGTCGTTTTCTCGGCCTGAACGTTTTTCAGAAGAGCTTTGATATTGCCGGTCAGGTTCGGTTGGTCGCCGAGCACAACCGTCAAATTGCCGGATCCGTCCTGAAGGACCATGCGATCAAGCTCGCCGGTCGCCGAGATCCGGTTGAAAGAGGAAGCAAATGCATCGTTTACGGCGGCGGCATCGCCGCTGACAATCGCAGCGATGCCGTCCCGATTCCTGGTTACCTGCTTTGCATTGGCACGAAAGCGTTGCTCGTGCTGGGCCAGGATGGCCGAGGTCAGGGAGTATGCCGCATCCACCTTCAGTGTGTCCGATTGATGCTTCAGTTGATCCTTCAGCTTTGCTTCAGAGTAGATGAAGCCTCCGATCACACTGATGATGGCAAATGCAAAAGCGAACACAATTCGATAGCGTAGCAGCATGCTGTTCCCCCCAACCCCAATGAATGTCAGCTATTGGTAAGCCGTTGGTCTATTCGACCGGGTTGCCCGCGGCATCCCAGGCCGGGAAACCGTCACGGAAATAGTAGACTTTGGCAAAGCCCCACTTCAGCGCTTCGGCGCAGGCCTCCGACGACCGCATGCAGCTCTCGCCATTGCAGTAGATGACCACTTCCTGGTCTTTCGAAACCACTTTTGCCAGTTCGCCTTCGTTAAAGACGGACTTGAGCTCCAGGTGTACGGCACCGGGGATACGGCCTGCATCCCAATCGGAATCCTTGCGGACATCGACAAAGGTCACGCCCTTGTCGAAGAGGTCTTTTGCTTCATTCGTCGTGACGGTTGTTGCGCCCGGGATGGAGGTGGGCGACACCTCCGCAAAAGCCGGAGATGCAACAAAAGCGAAAATTGCGACAAGCGCCCCAAACAGAATTCTCATTTCAGTCTCCCATCTGAATCTTCGAGCGATCCAAACCCATTACTGACCGGATTGGTCATGGTTGAGGATTTCATCC
>Ga0272444_10002184_pt1 | contig 18243 bp, 10 predicted proteins | sample SSMForm13_FD_201033 | JGI IMG/M metagenome (GOLD analysis project Ga0272444, IMG submission 201033) | Marine sediment archaeal communities from Little Sippewissett salt marsh, Falmouth, MA, United States - SSM-Form-13 | ecosystem: Environmental > Aquatic > Marine > Wetlands > Sediment ... | reverse complement strand
GCCGTCCCTGCTCATTGCACGGACAACGAACCTGCTATCGCGACCAGCAGTACTGCTTCGAAAGAATCGGCGTGAACGATGTGCTGAATAAAGCCGCCGAGAAGATAAAATCGAATGACAAAGGATGCGGGGCAATATTTTTGGACCGTGACGGAACATTGATAAAAGAGAAGGGATATCTCGACGATCCGGCCCAGGTGGAGCCTGAACGTGGGGCGGTCGAGGCGGTCAGGGCGGCCCGCGACGCGGATTATAAAATAATCGTCCTGACAAACCAGTCCGGCGTTGCCCGCGGATACTATGATGAGGATACGGTGAGGCGAGTCAATGAAAAGGTAAGCGATGTTTTCGCCTCGCAAAAGGCGCCTATCGACGATATCCTCTACTGCCCGCATTATATCAAAGGCACCGTCACAGAATACGCCGTCGCCTGCGACTGTCGCAAGCCCGCCCCGGGTATGCTGGAGGAGGCCTGCCTGAGACATAATATAAATCCGGCGCTGTCGGCGATCATCGGCGACAAATTGTCGGATGTCAATCTTGCCTCGGTATCGGGCGGACGGGGAATTCTTGTTCGAACCGGTTTCGGCCGCCAGGAGGAGAAACTTCTTCAAAACAGGTATCTGATTGGCCCCGAAACTGTTGCCGAAAATATACAAGACGCCGTAAAATATTTGTTGGGGGGCGGAGGAAATGGTATAGATGTTGATTGAAGCGGCATATTCGGAGAGACTCGATAATAATAAAGTAAGGTGCCGTCTGTGTCCGGCAGAATGTCTTCTCACCGAGGGCAAAGTAGGAATTTGTGGGTCGCGATTTAACGATCAAGGCAAACTTATGACCGACAATTTCGGCGAACTGGTCAGCGCCTGCTATGATCCGATCGAAAAAAAACCGCTGTATCATTTTCATCCCGGCCGGGCCATTTTTTCCACCGGTCCCAACGGATGCAATCTCAAATGCAGTAATTGCCAGAACTGGGAAATCTCTCAGGGCCGTGTCCCGACCCGTTTCGTCTCGCCGCCTGACATTGTCGAAATAGCCGGGCGGGGCGGTTCGATAGGGATTGCCTACACCTACACCGAACCGCTGACATGGTTTGAGTATATTATGGAAACAGGAAAGCTGATAAAAGAGGCGGGGCTGTGCAATGTCCTTGTCACCAACGGCTACATTAACCGGGAACCTCTCGAGGAGCTTCTGCCGCTGATCGATGCCGCCAATATCGATCTTAAGAGTATGCGGCCCGATTTTTATAAAAAGGTCTGCAAGGGTAAACTGGAACCGGTGCTTGAGAATATCAAACGCTTTGTCGAAGCCGGTGTCAGGGTGGAACTGACCAACCTCGTTATCACCGGCCTCAACGACACCGACCGCGATTTCGAGCAGCTGACTGATTTTGTGGCCGGAATTTCGACCCGGATCCCGGTTCATTTTTCGGCTTACTACCCGACCTACAAAATGAACAACCCGCCGACCCCGGTCGAAAAGCTACTGCGCGCGGGGGAGATTGCCGCCAAAAAACTGGATTTCGTTTATCTGGGTAATATCCGGTTGCCCGACAGATCGGATACTTTTTGCCCCGAATGTAAAAAACGGCTGATAGTCAGAAACGGTTATGATACCGAAGTGTCGGGACTCGAAAACGGTTGTTGTACACATTGTGGACATGATCTGAACATCATCCAGTGATTTGATGGCGGGGGACCCGTCGATTGTTCAGTCGATGTCCGGTGGGGCCGATATAATAAGGATGGGTCTTTGGGGCCGATGTTCGAACATGGAACATAAAAACGCGGATGCTTGTTTTGAAATTAAAATAATATATATGTGATGATTATCATGAGAATGTCCGGAATTAAAAATTTACTGTTTTTGAGCCTTCTGCTTCTTGTCTGGGCGGCGACCGCCGAGGCGCAGTATTATTTCGGCCAGAACAAGGTGCAATACACCAGTTTTGACTGGCAGGTGATGGAAACCGAGCATTTCCGGATATATTTTTATTCCGAAGAAGAAGAGCTGGCCTCGATTGCGGCACGGATTGCCGAGGACGGCTACCGTGACCTGGCTTCGAAATTCAAGCATGAGATATACAAAAAGACGCCGCTTATAATATACAGTTCGCCTAATTACTTCGTGCAGACCAATGTCATCCCCAGCCTCCTGCCGGAATCGGTCGGCGGTTTTACCGAATTTTTGAAGGGGCGCGTGGTGGTTCCTTTCAACGGCTCGTACCACAGTTTCCATCATGTGATCCGCCATGAGCTGGTGCATGTTTTCACCATCTCCAAAATGACCTCGGTCATGTCCCGCCAGCGACTGGTGCGAATGGCCTCCCCGCCGCTGTGGTTTATCGAGGGAATCGCCGAATACTGGTCCACCGAATGGGACACCGAGGCCGATATGATACTCAAGGATATGGTACTGTCGGGCCGGTTGTTTCCCATCTCGAGGCTCTATGAAATCTCCGGGACATATTTCATGTACAAGCTGGGTCAGTCGATCTGCGAATTTATCAATGACGAATACGGTTCCGATAAACTGGTCCTGATTTTCGAGAACTGGTGGAAAGGCGGCCGGTTCGAGGAGGTTGTCGAAATCGTCCTCGGTGACAATATAAACGAAGTCTCCAAAAAATGGGAGTATCATCTCAAAAAGAGATATTTCCCCGAAATCGCCGACGGCGGGCTGACCAAGCGTGAGGCGCGCCAACTTACCAAAGACGGTTATGCGCTGAAAGGCGTCCCGATCGAACTGGCGGACGGCGAAAACTCGGGGGAGTGGATCATTTTCAAGGCCAACAGGCGAGGCTATTCCGGCCTTTATATGATGCCGCCCGCAGGGGAAAAGAAAAAACTGCATACGCTTCTCAAGGGCGGTCGTTCCTCCGATTTTGAATCACTGCATCTGCTTCAAAGTGGTATCGATGCCAACAATGACGGTATGATTCTTTTTTCGTCGAAATCAAAGGAATCGGATGTGCTCTACCTTTATGACCTGAACGAACGGGACGTCAGCCAGCGATATGAATTTGACGATATGGCCACCGTGGTTTCTCCGCGTTTCTCGCCCGATGGAAACCACGCCGTCTTCAGCGGCACCGCAAGTTCCGGGATAAGCGACATTTATGTATTAAATCTCCTGACCGGCGATCTGAAGCAGGTCACCCGCGATTTCTATCAGGATAAGGATCCGGTTTTCACGCGTGACGGCGACTCGGTTATTTTTTCCTCCGATCGCTGCCCCGACGGCGATCGCGGCGCCATGAATCTTTATCTCATATCTATCGACGGCGGCAAACCGACACAGCTGACATCCGGGGTATGGCGGGATATTACGCCCGAAGTCGCGGATGACGGTGTTTATTTTTCCTCGGACCGCGACGGCGCCTTTAATTTGTACCGGCTCAATGATGACCGTTCCATTAATAAAATTACATCGCTTCTGACCGGCGCCTATGATCCGAGAATCACGCCTGACAAGAAATCGGTCCTCTTTTCCGGTTATCAGGATTTCGGTTCGCACATTTACCGTATGAAACTCAACGACACGGTGACTCTTGCCGCCGACCCAACGCCGGCCGGGCAGGTTTTCTGGAAACCGGGTAAACTTACCAGCGAAAAACAGAAATCATCGGTGCGCTACAAGACAGAGTATTCACTGGATATCGCCCAGTCGGCCATTTCGTATGACCCCGTCTATGGCTCCCTGGGCGGGCTCCAGGTGGCTCTCTCCGATATGCTCGGCGATAACGCGATCTATTTCCTTTTGACCAACACCGCCGAGTCGAAAGATGATTTTTTCTCCAGTTTCAATTTCGCCGTGACATATATCAACAAGAAACACCGTCTCAACTGGGGCGGCGGGATTTATCATCTTTATGATGAATATTATAACGACTATGACGGCTATTATTATGAACGACAACTGGGCGGAATGGTCTATTTGAATTACCCGTTGTCGCGTTTCAACCGGCTCGAAACCACCACCTATATCAGATACTCCGACCGCGATAAATGGCTCTTCAGGTTCCGGCGCAAGGGCGCCATGATGACGAATTACATTTCATTTGTTTCCGATAACTCGCTCTGGGATATTTCCGGCCCGATCGAGGGACACCGTTACAATCTTACTTTCGGTCTTACCACCCGCCTCGAAGAGGGGCGGCAGTATAACCGGATCGGCCTGATCGATCTTCGCCACTATCTGAGGCTGGGCAAATACTCCGCGTTCGCCAACCGGACATTTATATACACATCGACCGGTATCGAACCCCAGCGTATATATTTCGGCGGAAGCTGGTCGCTGCGCGGTTATGACCGCCGTGACTTTTATGTCAAAAATATCGCCTTTATGTCCAATGAACTGCGTTTTCCCCTGATCGATAATCTTATGATAGGTTTCCCGATTGGCGGTATCGGCTTCCGCGCCATTCGCGGCGCCATCTTTGTCGATGCCGCATACCTGACCGACCGTGATTTCGAGCTGTTCCAGGAAGAATACACCGATGATGTTTATGGCGCGATCGGAACCGGGTTCCGAGTCGCCCTGGGGAGATTTATCGTCTTCAGGTTCGATTTTTCGCGGCGAACCGATTTTAGCAGCATCAGCAAAAATACTAATTTTGACTTTTTCTTTGGCTGGAACTTCTAATGCGCATAAATATCTACATTTTTATCATATTATCGATAGGAATCGTCCTGTCGGGCTGCACCCGAAAATTCATACTTCCGCGCGCGGATATAAAAAACGAATCTGTCTGGCCGTTTCCCCGTAAAGATATTCAAGCCGTAGCCAATATCGAATCCGATTTTAAGGGTGAATTGAATCTGATCTGGGAGACAAAGAACTCCGAATCACCGCTTGGCCCGCTGACAATAGCGGGCGGTAAACTGGTTTACTGCGGCAGCCGCAACCGGGTTTTTTTCTATGATGTGAAAACAGGCGATTTCCTCGGCGCCTGGAAAGTCAAACGGGGTGTCCAGACCGGGGTGGTCGTGGTCGATTCACTGGCCTATTTCGCCATCGGCCCGACAAAAAATGAGTTTGTCTGCCTTAATCTGATAAACGGAAAAGTCTCCTGGACTTATAATATAAAGGATGTTACCGGAACGCCGATAATAATAGACAACCGCCTTTATGCCGGATCTTCGGCTGGAAAGCTGCTTTGCCTCGATCGCAAGACGGGCGAGAAGATCTGGGATTATCCGGCCACGGGTAGAAACCAGGCCGGGCCAAGCGGTGACGGCGAAATGGTCTTGTTCCCACAGGATAACGGAACCTTAATGGGTTTAAGGGCCGAAACCGGTGACAAAATATTCGAGGTTAATTTGGATCAGCCCCTGGTCAACAAAGCAGTCATTGGTGATAAAACATATATCACCGGATCAGAGGGCGGTATCTTCGCTCTGGATAAGTCATCCGGCAACATTGTGTGGGAAAAGACATTCTCGCATCCGATATGGACCTCGCCGGCTCTGGACGATGGAGTTTTGTATTTCGGCGACAACGGGGGAAAACTCAGGGCTCTGACCGGAAAAGACGGGTCGGTTCTCTGGGAATATCAGACCGACGGTGTGATCGTCTCCTCCCCGATAATCGTTGGCGATTATCTGCTTTTTGGGTCGCTCGACAGGAAACTCTATTGTCTCAATAAAGCCACCGGCGAACTGGTCTCGATGCGGGAATTCAAAAGGGGTATAGATTTCCCCGCCGTTAGTGATGGAAAATATATATGCGTAGCGGCGCATGACGGCACCATACAATGTTTCGGAGACTAACACATGAGAGATACAAGATACACCGAAAGCGACCTCGATATAAATCTCAACGAACTGATTCATGAAACGCTGAGAGAATTTTTCCTGGCCGCCAAAAAGGCATCCATATATTCCAGTAATCACCCGCTGTCGCAAAAGGCTATCGGTCGCGCCTTCATGATGCTGGAAAAAGTATTCAGATACAAAAGATTTCTCAACCTGCACATTTTCGATGGTCATCTCCATGCCCTTAACATCCGCATGCGGCCGTCGATTTTTACCGAAAATCTGCTTAATTTTATGCAGGTGCTCGATCTCAATGATATTCTTCTCGAGGACGGTCTCTCGGCCAACGACCTGTCGATTTTTCTCGACCGCTTCGTCAAAAGAATGCCGTCATCCGATTTTAGCAACCTGATGGCAAATTACCTGACCGATAACAAAGTCGAGACTATCCGCGTCAACTCCGAAATCGGTTATGATATTTTCGAAAATTGTCCCGTCATGCGCGGCGACCTCATCGGCGATTTCTCCTTAAGGGCGGTTCTCGGCCAGTTACTGGGCGACGATTACGGGCGGCTGGCCAATATGCTGTCCGACAAAGAACTGCCTTTTGATGAGTATTTCGCGCGTTACAGGCATGATTACCATCCCGCCCTGGCCGCATATCTGATACCGGAAAAACTCTCCACCATGCCCGCCGAAAACATTAAAAAGCGCCTAATCGAAACGGTTAGCGGTGGAACCGATACTCAAAATAAAGAGTTGAGCGATTCCGGACGTATCCGCCTGAAAGAATTTATTTCCGCACTTAACTATCATCCCGACCGCGAAAAAATTCTCGAGTCGCTCGGAAGCGATCTGGTCGGTAATGGACTCGATAAATCATCCTATGCCAGTGTCCTGCCCGAGGCGAGCGCTATCAAGGTGGAATCTTCCGAACGGATCGATCAGTTTCTTAATACGACTTTCAATAAGGCCCTGCCGGGTTATGACCTGGATGATTTCAGGGATATATTCGGCCGTCTGCTCAGAACCGGGCAGCAGGGTAAGGTAAAGGCTGTTATTAATATCCTTCTCAACTACCTCGCCGGTCCCAATCTCGATTTGCGCCAGAAAGCACTGGTGCTTTTCAAACATGCTCTCGCCGTTTATCCGAAAAGCATGGCCACATACATGATCGAATACATTGTGGAAAAAACAGGCGAGTATATCAAAGCCGGAAAGGAGACTTTCGAATATTCCGATCTCATCTGGGAACTGTCGAAAATCACCCTGGCCGAGAAGAGGTACGACTACCTGTCCCGAATATGCGATATTCTTTCCGAAAAAAGGTCCCGTCAGGCCGGTATATGGAGCTATGAATCGGTCGCGGTGAAGAAAGCGGTCGAGGAATTCAACCGCCGCGAGGTTATCGAACAACTGGTGCATGACCTTGTCCATGGCAAACACACCGAACATGTCTATATCCGGAATATCCTGATCACCATCGGCACCGAAGAAGCCGCGCTCGCCCTGTCGAGTATAATCTCGCATGAGAGCCGGTCGGTCCGCCAGAATGTTCTGAAGATACTATCCGAGATGGGTAAAGCGTCGCTGAAAGTCTTCACCAATATACTCAACGACAGCGCTTATTTCGAGAGAGAAGAATCCAAACGTGAACTGCCGGATGACAAATGGTACGTTGTCCGCAATTCGATTTTCGTTCTCGGGTCGCTCAGGGATCCCGAAGGCTGCCGTGCCCTGCGGGTGCGTATTAACGATCCCGATACGCGCGTCCGTCGCGCAATTGTCCAGTCGCTGGAAAAAATCTCCGGTGACAGTGCCTCCGATTTGCTGCTGGTTCTGGCCGATGACGAGGATCGTGAAATACGCGAATCAGCTATTATCGCCATAGGACTGATCGGAAACTCCGATGTCGCCCCCGAGTTGATCGAACTGGCCAATCAGCGCCGGTCCGATATAATTTGCATTATCAACTCGCTTGGAAGACTGGGCGGAAGCGAAACCAAGCATTTCTTCGGCAAGCTTCTTAACGACCAGCAGATGCAGTCGCAATTCACCTCCGGGCGATCCTCACGCGACGATCTCAAAATGGCCACGATAAGGGCGCTCGGCAGGATTGGCGACAGGGAATCAATGAAAAAAATAAAAGAATTTAATAATTCTTTATCGACCTCACAAAAAATCCTGTTTGGCGCCTCCAAATTGTCCAAAGCGGCTGAGGAAATATTAAGCCGAAATGACAATTAGGCAGTCAATTAATGCCAATATTGCATCCGGTCTGCCATTAAGGCGTTATTGTAATGCCATAATGGCGTAAACTCCCTCATAAAAAAATCGCCATAATTTGCATATCGTTGTTATACAACGTATTATGCTTTTTGGCACGCCTCTTGATTATGTTATAGACCAGAAGATGAAAAAACAAAACATAAAAAGGAGGTTTTAAAATGGCTCTGATTAAATATAACCCCAACAGATGGCTCAACAGGACGACCTGTGACTTCGATGATATCGTTGATTCGTTCTTTAAAGCGCCCGTCTTCAGAAACGGCATCGATCGCGACTTTATGCCGCGTGTGGATATTGTCGAAGACAAGGAGAAACTTAACCTGCTGGTCGAATTGCCCGGCATGGAAAAGGATGAGATTAAGGTTCTGGTCGAGGATGGCATTCTGACCATCAGCGGCGAGCGCAAAATGGAAAACGAAGAGAAAGATAAAAACTATATCCGCACCGAACGTTTCTACGGTTCTTTCTCTCGCTCCTTCACGCTTCCCGACAATCTCGATTCGGAGAAGATCTCGGCCGACTACAAGAACGGTATTCTCAATATTTCTCTGGCCCGTGCGGAGAAAGCCAAACCGAAAGAAATAAAAGTTGACATTAAATAAATAATGTCGGGTCGCACAATTGGTACACTCAAAAAACGGGTGGGCGAGCGGCCCGCCCGTTTATTATGAAAGATAGATGAAAGGTAAAAAAATCATGGGCAAAATAATCGGCATAGATCTCGGCACGACCAACTCGGTTGTCGCCGTTGTGGAAGGTAAGGACCCGGTTGTCATTACCAATTCCGAGGGCACTCGCACCACACCGTCGGTGGTTGCCATCGACAAAAACGGCGAACGACTGACCGGTCAGGTGGCCAAACGACAGGCGGTCACCAACCCGCTTAACACCGTCTTTTCGGTGAAGCGTTTTATGGGCCGCAAATTCGGCGAAGTCGAAGGAGAATCGAAAAATTTCCCGTACAAAGTGGCCTCGGGGAGTAAGGGAGAGGCGGTCATCGAGATGAACGGCAAAAATTATGCCCCGCCCGAAATATCCGCCATGGTCCTGTCGAAGATGAAAAAGACCGCCGAGGATTATCTCGGACAGAAGGTGACCGATGCCGTCATAACCGTCCCGGCCTATTTCAACGACAGCCAGCGGCAGGCCACCAAGGATGCCGGCCGCATCGCCGGACTCAATGTCCAGCGTATTATCAATGAACCGACCGCGGCTGCTCTGGCCTACGGTATGGACAAGAACAAAACCGGCAAGATCGCCGTCTATGATCTCGGCGGCGGAACTTTCGATATTTCCGTCCTGGAACTCTCCGACGGCGTTTTCGAGGTGCTCTCCACCAACGGCGACACCCATCTTGGCGGCGACGATTTCGATAAACGCATTATTGACTGGCTGGTTGATGAATTCGCCAAATCCAACGGTATCGATCTGTCTCATGACTCCATGGCCCTGCAAAGGCTCAAAGAGGCGGCTGAGAAGGCTAAAATCGAGCTTTCGTCGACGATAGAAACGACCATCAACCTGCCCTTCATAACAGCCGACAGCAACGGCCCGAGACATCTCAATCTCAGTCTCAGCCGCGCCAAATACGAACAGCTTGTGGATGACCTGCTGGAACGCACCCTCGAACCCTGCCGTCGCGCCGTCGCCGATGCCAAAATTAATTTCGGCGATATAAACGACGTTATTCTGGTCGGCGGTATGACCCGTATGCCGAAAGTGGCCGAGATGGTAAAAAATCTCTTCGGCCGCGAACCGAATAAGAGCGTCAACCCCGATGAAGTGGTCGCTATCGGCGCCGCCATCCAGGGCGGTGTTCTGACCGGCGACGTCAAGGATATTCTGTTGCTCGATGTTACTCCGCTCTCGCTCGGTATCGAGACGCTCGGCGGTGTCTCGACCAAACTGATCGAGCGCAATACGACCATCCCGACCAAAAAATCGCAAATATTTTCCACGGCCGCGGATAACCAGACGCAGGTCGATGTGCATGTGCTTCAGGGTGAACGCGAGATGGCAATCGACAATAAAACCATCGGACGTTTCGTCCTCGACGGCGTCCCACCGGCGCCGCGCGGCATACCGCAGATCGAGGTTGCTTTCGATATCGACGCCAACGGTATTCTCAATGTGACCGCCAAGGATATGTCGACCGGCAAATCCCAGAATGTCCGTATCGAGGCCTCATCGGGGCTGAGTGACCAGGAGATCGACAAGATGGTCAAAGACGCCGAAGCGAACGAAGCGGCCGACAAGGAAAAACGCCGTGTGATCGATGTTCGTAATACGGCCGATGCGGCCGTGTTCCAGACCGAGAAAAATCTCAAGGATTACGGCGATAAAGTCGATGCTGACAGTCGCGCCAAAATCGAGGCGGCCGTCGAGCGGGTGAAGGAATCGCTCAAAACCGACAATGTCGATGAGATGCAGGCCTCGGTCGATGCCCTCAACCAGATCTGGCAGTCGGCCGCATCGACAATGTATCAGAATGTCGATCCCAATCAGGCCGCACAGGCCGGCCCGCAACATTCGGGAAACGGCGGCGATTATGAAGATAAGAAGGAAAAAAAAGACGATAAGACAGTCGATGCCGATTTCGAGGTGGTTGACGACTAATACAATCGCGGCACAGGGGCCTTTCGGCCCCTGTGCGGATAGACAGAAATGATTTTGACGCATAAACTGGATTTATACGTAAGTATTTTAGAAAGGCAGATAATAAGCGTTAATGTCTAAAGATTATTACAACACTCTTGGCGTCCCCGAGAATGCCAACAAGGACGAAATAAAAAAAGCCTTTCGGTCATTGGCCAAGAAATATCACCCGGATCATCATCATGGAGACAAATCTGCCGAGCAGAAGTTTAAGGAGATTTCGGAGGCGTATGATATACTCGGCGATGATGAAAAACGCCGCCAGTACGACATGATGCGTAAATACGGCGCCTACGGGCCGCATGCCGGGGCGGGAGGAGCCGGTTTTGATCCCTCGCAGTTCGGCGGCGGGTCGTTTCGGTTCGAGGACCTCGGAGGTATGGGCTCTTTTGCCGATATGTTCAGTTCCATTTTCGGCGGTGAGGATTTATTCGGCGGCCGGCGGCGCAAAACCCGGACAGTTCAACCGCGCCGCGGTAACGACCTGTTACTGAGACTGAATATCAACTTCGAGGAGGCCATAGGCGGAACGAGCAAAACAATTCGCATGAATAAACCGGTTACCTGCACCTCCTGCGGCGGAACCGGGGAGAAGGCGGGAACCGAAAGGCAGGTTTGTCCGCAGTGTCAGGGACGCGGGACAGTCAGTTTTTCGCAGGGCGGGTTCGCCATATCGCGACCCTGCCCCAAGTGTTTCGGTAAAGGTTATGCGCCGGGCAAACCGTGTGCGCGATGCGGCGGTTCGGGGAGAATCAAGGAATCGAAAAAATTAAAAATAAAAATCCCCGCCGGGATTGAAGACGGCGGCAAAATTCGTCTTCGCGGGATGGGCAATCCCGGATCAAACGGCGGGCGTGATGGAGATTTAATAATAAAGGTGAGTGTCAACAAACATCAACATTTCGAGCGCAAGGGAAAAGATGTTTACACGATTGTCGAGATATCCTATCCCGAGGCGGTGCTTGGCACCAAAGCGGCGGTCAGGACGCTGGCGCAAAAGGTCAACGTCAATATAAAACCGGGCACGATTCACGGCACAAAACTGCGCCTGAAAGGTCTCGGCCTGTCTGTCGACGGTACCCAGGGCGACCAGTTTGTCGAGGTGCATATAAAGGTCCCGGAAAAAGTAACGCCGCGCCAGAAGGAACTGCTCGAGGAGTACGCGAAAACACTGCAGTCATAATCGCCGGACGGGTACAATTAAATGACCGCGATGATGACTGCCTGATATAGATATGTATATAAATGGAAAACCAAACGGCAGGTGATAAATATGAACATGAACAAACTGACCCAGCGTTCGGCCGATGCGCTCAACTACGCGCAACAACTGGCCATGTCCGAGTCGCATGCACAGGTCGAACCGTTGCATCTGCTGTCCGCTCTTCTTCATCAGGAAGAGGGATTGGTCGGGCAGGTGCTTAAAAAAATAGGCATCGATTTCGAAAAGATCAAACGCGATGTCGATGAGCAGTTGAAAATGCTGCCGCATCAGGAAGGCGGACAAATATATCCTTCGCGGGAAATACCCCCGCTTTTCAACAGGGCCGAGAAAGAGGCCGAACAGCTCAAGGACGAATTTATATCGGTCGAGCATATTCTTCTGGCTATGCTCGAAATTAAATCGCGGGCGCGAGAAATACTTGAAGAAAACGGTGTCAACCGCGAGGTTTTTCTCCAGGCGCTCTCCGGTATTCGCGGCAAAACCCGTGTTACCGACGATCACCCGGAATCGAAATATCAGGTGCTGGAAAAATACTCCCGCGATCTTACCGCCGAGGCCCGCGCCGGTAAACTCGATCCGGTTATCGGTCGCGATGACGAAATAAGGCGCATCATAAAAATTCTGTCGCGCCGGACAAAAAATAACCCGGTGCTGATCGGCGAACCCGGCGTCGGCAAGACCGCCATCGTCGAGGGTCTGGCGCAGAAAATCATCAAGGGTGAGGTCCCCGAAACCATCAAGGACCGTATGGTCGTCTCCCTCGATCTCGGTTCGCTTATTGCCGGATCGAAGTTCCGCGGCGAATTCGAGGAACGTCTGAAAGCGGTTCTCAAAGAGGTCAAGGGCGCCGAGGGGAAAATAATTCTCTTCATCGACGAATTGCACACCATCGTCGGCGCCGGCGCCATACAGGGTGCCATGGATGCCTCAAATATGCTCAAACCCGCGCTGGCCCGGGGGGAACTGCGTTGTGTCGGGGCAACTACGCCCGACGAATACCGCAAAAATATCGAAAAAGATGCCGCTCTGGAACGGCGATTCGCACCCGTCATGGTCGAACCGCCGTCGGTCGAGGATACTATTTCCATCCTGCGCGGTCTCCGCGAACGCTACGAATTGTTCCACCATGTGAAAATCAAAGACGAGGCGCTGGTGGCCGCGTCAAAATTGTCCGATCGCTACATCGCCGATCGATTTTTGCCCGACAAGGCAATCGATTTGATCGATGAGGCCGCGGCCGAACTGCGCATATCCATCGACTCCATGCCCGAGGAACTCGACTCGCTCGAAAAGAGAATACGTCAGCTCGAAATCGAAAAGGAGGGTATCAAGAACGAAAAAGATGCCGCCGCCAGGATCAAACCGATCGAGGAAGAACTCGAGGATCTGTACGTCAGGCGCGATGACCTGAAAACGCAGTGGACCAAAGAAAAAGAGACGGTCGAGGCTATTCACGATATCAAAGCCGAGATCGAGGATCTGAAACAAAAGGCCGCCGAGATGGAACGCCAGGCCAATTACGAGGAAGCGGCCAAAATCAAATATGGAACGCTTGTCGAGGCCAATAAAAAACTGCAGTTTTTGACCCATTCGATTGCCTCGATTCAATCGACACGCAAACTGCTCAAAGAAGAGGTCGAGGAAGAGGACATTGCCGATATCGTCTCGAAATGGACCGGTATTCCGGTCAAGAGGCTGACCGAATCCGAGATGGAACGGTTGTTGCATCTAGAGGATAAACTGCATGAGCGGATCATTGGACAGGACGAAGCGGTGACGGCCGTCTCCAACGCGGTCCGCCAATCCCGCGCGGGGCTGTCCGATCCCAACCGGCCGCTCGGTTCGTTTATATTCCTCGGGCCGACCGGTGTCGGTAAAACCGAACTGGCTAAGGCGCTGGCCGAATTTCTCTACGGGACCGAAGAGGCTATCGTGCGTATCGATATGTCCGAGTACATGGAGAAATTCTCCGTATCGCGGCTTATCGGCGCGCCTCCGGGCTATGTCGGGTATGACGAGGGGGGGCAGTTGACCGAGGCGGTTCGCCGCCGACCTCATGCCATCATCCTGCTCGACGAAATCGAAAAGGCGCATCCTGAAGTGTTCAACCTGCTCCTGCAGATTCTCGAGGACGGGCGGCTCACTGATAACCAGGGGCGCACCGTCAGCTTCAAAAACGCCATATTGATCATGACCTCGAATATCGGCACGCGCGGACTGGGTGAGGGCCGGGCGGTCGGTTTCGATCCGGAAATGCATGATATGTCGTATGACAATATGAAGAAAAAAGTGACCGATGAACTGAAGAAAATTCTCAGCCCGGAACTGCTTAACAGAATCGATGAGTACATCGTCTTCCGCGCGCTGGAACACGACGACATCAAGCAGATCGTCGGCATACAATTCAGACTGCTCCAGAAGCTTCTGGCCGACCGGAGTATCGAGGCGGAATTAACCGAAAGCGCCGCCGAGTATCTGGCCCATATCGGCTATGATCCAACATACGGCGCGCGACCGCTCAAGCGACTGATCAACAAGGAACTGAGCCAGACCATCGCAAGGAAAATTCTCGCCGGAGAAATCCCCGACGAGTGCAATTTGAAAATCGATTATGTCGATGATGAACTGAAAATCAGTCCGGTCAGCGGCGAAGAGGTGAAGGCGAATATATAAAATACATTCTTCATATCCCACTACGGGGCCGCCTCTTTCGGGCGGCCCCGTTTCTTGATACCCGGTAACGCCTTTCGAATGATGACAAAAATAGTCATCATAATCTAATATAACCGGCGGGTACATAAACCGGTCGGTTTTTTTATATGTTATTTTCACGAAATGGCCATAAAGTGATTTTGTTAACTTGACATACATACCTACTATGATTAATATTAATTGATCAAAATCAGCACACTGACGGGAGGTTTATCGCCATGTTAAGGAAAGCCTATTGGACTATCGGGATTGCGGTTTTACTGACCGCTTTGGCCGCCAACGCCATGCCGCCGTCAAATTGCGGCAAGCAAAATTCTGCAGAACAAACAGCGACTATCGACAACACCACCTTTATCGACGCCAACAAAATTCTGATGTTTGTAACTAATCACGGCAATTTCGGCCGTGACCTGAACGATTTCTTCGGCAACGATTTTGGAACGTGGTTTCCATATTCGGGAAGTCTGGATGATATATATCATGGTGGCCTTGGATATAAATCGCCGCTTTATTCTGCCGGGATCTGGTTGGGGGGAAAGGTCAACGGAGAAACTAGGGTGGCTATATCCGAATACACTGACGAGTACGTCCCTGGTCCGATGCAGTCGGGGACCTTTATGCCCGATGATCCGGCTTTTAAGGTCTATAAAATATTTTCGGACAGCATTGGGGGCAATGCCACCGATGATTATCTCAATTGGCCGGTCAGTCAGGGGGCGCCTGCTTATCTCTCTGGATATCCGAGAATTATCGGTGATCAGACTCTCTGGGCGGTTTTTAATGATGCCGATACCGGTAAACACACTAATGATGCTGGAGGCACCCTTCCTCTGGGCATTGAAATACAGCAAATCGCCCGACCGGCCGGAAATCCGGGCTTTGAGGATTTAATAGAAAGACTTGAGCTGGAGGTTAATCGGAATGGGAGTTCGGGAATCATTGTTAAGGCCTATGCCGTTGACTATGACGTGAATATCGGCGACCAATATATGGTGGATATCGGTTATGATGATTCGATTGGACCCGTCTGGTCTTTAAAAAACCTGACGACTGATGAGATGTTGCTCGAAAATCAGACAGATTTCGAGGGAAATCTCAGTGAGGTTGTCGAGGGTTTGCAGGTCAGTGTTGATGGTGTACCCGAAGTAAGAGGAGAATGCGACTACCAAAGCGCAATGCCACATAATTTTAGTCCGATAGCATTGGAAGAAAATCCGTCTTATAATGGCGGTGTTTGGTTCAATGGCGGTAATCATGGGAGTAATATTTGCGGCGGTGGTGTCTTCGTTGAGCCTGATTTCTATGGTGGAACAACCATGACATTCGGTGAGATGAAACCGGTCGAAATCCGCTTTCGTCCAATGGAATCATATACCGATCTGAACAGTGATGGTGAATATACAATTGGCGAACCGTATGTAGTCGATAATCCGGCGTTGACTCAAGGTGCGTTTATGTATGGCATGGTGTTAATGCCGGATAGATATCTCGGATTTTTTGATGTCCCATTTACAGCATGGGATGTGACCGATCCCTTACACCCACGTCAGCTAAATGTCGTTGTTCGCGATAGAGATGAAAACCACCAGTGGGATTTACATTATCTGGCTGATACTCCTGATTATAATTTGCCTAATGATGGAGATATGCGCTTCAATTATGTATGGATACTTAATACGGACTATGATCCGTCCGGAACATATTATGGAGACGGAACCGGGGGATCGCTCGATTTTTGGAACATCGCCGGTGGAGATTCTCTTCTCGATGCCATGTGGACACTCTGGCTTGATGAAGAAACCGGATGTAATATGCTTGCCGAGGAGGGTATTTTGACTCTGACTCCGGCTAATTCGGGTCTGGATCATGTTACGGACACATTGACATTCATTTCGGATAGGCCAAACCCCAATGCTTCGGGCGACGGCGGCCAGGCTGTCTATATCACATATAAATTATACAACAAGGGCGGAAACAATATCGAAGATATGTATATTGCCTTGTGGGCCGATCCGGATTTGGGAGCGGGCGGTGATGATCTGGTTGGGTGTGATACTCTTGATAATATATTTTTCTGCTATAATGACGGCAACCATGATTCCCAATATGGTGACTCTCCGCCGGCCAGCGGTTTTAAGATCGTGTATGGACCGCTCGTGCCGTCACCCGGTGATGTCGGTTATTTTGATGGTAATCCAGTTGCTGATTACAAAAATTTAGATATGACTGCATTTGTGAAAAATATATATGGAACTGATCCCGAAAATCCTGCGCAAATTTATAATTATATGCAAGGCCTAATGGCGGATGGCTTTCCATACGACTGGGGTGGAACGATTACCAAATTTATGCATTCCGGGGATCCGCTTACCATGGCCGGAGATGTCGATTTTGCTTCTGCGGACAGGCGAATGATGGCATCAATGGGCCCGATTAATATGACCCCGGGTGACAGCCAGTATGTTTTGATTAAATTTGGTGTCGGACAGGGAACCAATCAGTTAACATCGATTACGGAACTGAAGGCCATCCTTAACGAGGTTTATGATTACCCCGTCGATGTCGCCGATGAGCAAAACGAAGTGGTCCCGGCCGAATTTATGCTGGGACAAAACTATCCCAATCCGTTCAATAGTTCGACAAGGATTAATTACTCACTGACTCGCAAAAGCATGGTCTCGATTGGCGTATATAATATTCTTGGAAGAAAAGTGACGGAACTTGTCAATGAAACCCAACCCGCCGGTAATCACAGCGTTATCTGGAACGGAAAAGACCATCGGGAGAAAAATGTTTCCTCCGGGATCTACCTGTACCAGATTAAAGCGGGGGAGAGCGTTGAATCAAAGAAGATGCTTTTAATCAAATAATAATATTGCCTGCGCAATTAACCGGCGGGTGCAACAAACCCGCCGGTTTGTTTATATCAATATCTGATATTTTTCGAGATTTTATGTCCCGCTGTGGCGAGATGAGAACAATCTGCCGGTGTGAATCCACCTGACGAATAACAGCATTAAAAAATTAAATGAGACCATTTTGCAGAGGGAAAGGAAAATAATAAATCTATCGGCTGTTTGTATATCGGAACCGCCGCAGCGCCTCGCGGAGTTTCGACTCCGCCTCGGCGAACTGCTCACGATACTCTATGTTCAACTCAAAAATAACAACTTCGCTCTCGGTGTCGATATATGCCACCATCGCCTGATCATATACACCGCCCGGATCGGCCGTCTGGAAAACTATCATCCTGACACCGTCGCTGTTGAATAACGTGTCCGATCCGATAAACTCGAGCTTGTCGATATTGCCGGCATAATATGCCGAGTCGGCCCTGATGAATTCCTCGAACGATATCGAATCGATGGGGTAGACCCAGATAAAAATCGCCATTTGGGCATCGGAGTAAAATGTCCCCGCCGGGCTAATCGCGGCCGTGTATCCATCCTCGTAAGCATTCTCGATATCGACCGCCCAGCCTTCCGGGGCCATGAATTGGTAACTGTGAATCTTCCCCTCATAAAGGGCGCGGCTGCTGTCGGAGACTGTTTGTGCCGTAATCGCCCCGCACAGAGTAAAAAACAAAAGGAAAAGTAT